>Ga0209515_10001026_pt1 | contig 48317 bp, 45 predicted proteins | sample Subgroupgradi54m_FD_187454 | JGI IMG/M metagenome (GOLD analysis project Ga0209515, IMG submission 187454) | Subsurface groundwater microbial communities from S. Glens Falls, New York, USA - GMW60B uncontaminated upgradient, 5.4 m (SPAdes)... ... | reverse complement strand
AAATTGTGGAATACAACACCAACAGAATTCATACGGTGTTAAAAACAACACCGGAACAATTCCGTACGCGTTGGGAACTACGTCAACAAACCTCGGACATGGCGTTTAGAAAACTGGGTACTTGACAGGTTGGTTGACTCACAACGTGTAGTGTCAAGACAAAGACTACCCCCAAGATGATCAAGGTAGCTGTCCATCTTTTGTCACCATAATTAGCGACAATATCTTTCCCAATTTCCTGAAAACTCTTTTTGGAGCGAAACTTCCAGATTGCTCCTCCGAGAGCGCCAAGCAGAGTAGGAAACAGTACGACAGGCGATAAAGGAGTGGCGTATTTTGTATCACCAAACCTCATGCCAATCATCACGACCAAGATAGAACAGGCAGATGCCAACAAAAGATTGAATGGTGCGATAGCAGTTGGAGGCAGAAACTTCCAGAGTTTCACAACTGCTTTGATAGTGCCAACAACTAGATTCTCCCTTTTCGGTTGTTGCTTGCGACCCCCGAAACCTTTTCCAAGATTGCGTTTTTTAACCATTGCCGATTCTCCATTTGAACTAATCTTTCAATGTACCTTCAAGATATCTTGAATTAGAAGAATTATAGCATTTTTTGAAGAGAAAAAATACTAGAGGCTATTCTTGCAGGAGGTCTGGGCGGCGGGAACGCGTGCGTGTATGCGCTTCTTGTTTTCGCCAAGTCTTGATTTTTTTATGATCGCCGGACAAAAGAATGTCTGGCACTTTCATACCTTTATATGTTTCTGGTCGCGTGTACTGGGGATATTCTAAGAGAGGAGCTGAAAATGACTCATCAACCGTTGCGTGCGGCTTGGTGAGTGTTCCCGGAAGTAGTCGAACCACACTATCAACCACAACCATAGCCGGGATCTCGCCGCCCGTCAACACATAGTCACCAATGGAAATTTCTTCATCAACAAGACTTCTTATTCGTTCATCTACTCCTTCATAATGGCCGCAGATGAAAATAAGGTGATCAAATATGCTTAAGTTTTTCGCTTTGGCTTGCGTATACGGTGTCCCTTGTGGATCAAGAAGAATAATTCTTGAGTTTTGTTTATCCTTGATATTCTGTAGCGCTCGATCTACGACATCTACCCGAAGAATCATCCCAACTCCCCCGCCATACGGATGATCGTCAACGGTTTTATATTTGTCAGTTGCAAAGTCGCGTATATTGACAAAAGAGATGTCAACGATTCCTTTTTCCTTTGCGCGTTTGATGATGGAATTATTAAACGGGCCGGCAAACATGTCGGGGAAAAGGGTAAGGATGGAAATAGTCATGTCATTCGGCAATCATTACGTCTACGTAGGTATCATGCTTGGCAGCAATGATTTTGACCAGATCTCGGATAGCGCGGATAATGCGTCCGCTTTTGCCAATAATTCTTCCCATGTCATCAGGATGTGCATGAATGGTGAGGACCGTACGAGATTCTTCTTGTGTTTCTTCGATGGTAATATCTTCCGGGTGGTCAACGAGTAATGTCAACAAATAGATAAGAGTTTCTTTCATGGGTATTATTGGAGAAGTTTTTGTACCGATGGCGTCAGTTGGGCTCCTACAGAACGCCAATAGTCCACTCGGTCTCGTTTGAAGACTAGTTTTTTTGGAGTAACGAGGGGGTCATAGTGCCCTAGTATTTCGATGGCTTTTCCATCTCGCCGTTTCCCTTCTTCTATGGCGATGATTCTGTATGTTTTACGGTTTGTTGTGCCGGTTTGGGCTAATCTGATTTTTACCATGGGCGTATCATATCAAATTTTGCCCATTTTCTCAAGAGCTTGGGCGGCTGCGGCTTGTTCTGCCTCTTGTTTGGATTTTCCCATGCCTTCGCCGAGTTTGCGCTCCATAGAGAGTACTTCCACCCAAAATGTCTTGGCATGGTCCGGTCCCTCGCTTTTTGTCACCCGATAGATAGGAGAAACCCGTGATTCTTCCTGGATGATTTCTTGAAGCAGGCTTTTGAAATCAATATATGTTTTGTGCTCGACAATGTCTTGTGCATTGGGAAAAAGATTTTTTTGTAAAAACATTCGTGCCACTTCTAATCCTTGATCCAAATATATGGCACCCAAAAGTGCTTCAAAGGTGTCAGCAAGAAGCGAGGAATTTTTCCTGCCTCCGGACTCTTCCTCTCCGTGGCTTAAAAAGAGAAGTTCTCCTAAGTTGAGTGACTGAGCAACCGTTGCTAAACTCGTGGTTTTGACCAAACCCGAGCGGATGTTGGTAAGTGTGCCTTCGGGAAATTCTGGATACGTTTGATAAAGGAAATGGGAGGTAAGAAGAGAAAGCACAGAGTCTCCTAAAAATTCTAAGCGCTCATTGGACTCTTTAATATTTCTCGCCTCGTTAAGATGTGAACGATGGACAAAAGCCTGCGATAAGAGGTGCTGATCCTTGAATGTTACGCCGATTTGTTTTTGTAGTTGGTCAAATGTCATACGGTTTTTACTATGGTTCCCAATACACCATTGATGAAACGAGGGCTGGTAGGGTTGCCAAATTCTTTGGCCAGTTCAATTGCCTCGTCGATCACTACTTTCGGTGGTTCCTGACCAACGGTGAGTTCATAGGTTGCCAGTCGCAGGATCGCTAGATCAATTTTTGCTATCTTGTCTATTGGCCATTCCGGTGCCGATGCACTGATTTTTTCATCGAGGCCGGGAAGTTTTTCTGTAATTGATGCGATAGACGCATCAGAGGCGGCGGCGTTTGGGAAGCTCATGGTGAATAGGCGTTGCATAAGGTCGATACGCCGTTGATGCCTGGGATCCAACGCAGTCTTCATTTCTTTGTTTTCTTTTTTTCTTTTTTGACCACTACTGCCTTACTGTCATAATATCCACACACTGGGCACACGCGGTGAGGCAACTTGAGGGCGCCACAGTGTGAGCAAGAGATCAACCCTTGTATGTGTAGATGAATAGCGGCTTTTCTTTTGCCGCCCCTTCTCGTGCTATGTCGTCGTTTGGGTAATGGAGTCATAGATTAATCACCAACAGCATCTATTATATCTTTTTTTGCCAAATCTCTCAACTGGGGGAATTGGGACAGGTCTGGGGACGTTTTGGTGATTGCGCCGACGGCTTCTTGCGTTTGAGCAATGAGGGTAATATCAGAAAAATTTGCTATTTTAAATAACGGGATTCCATGTTGTCTGGTGCCAAATAGTTCTCCTGGACCGCGGATGGTCAGATCAAATTCGGCAAGGGCAGGTCCGCTATGGAGAGTTTCCAGTGATGTTAGCCGCTTCGTTACTGATGGTTCTGTCGATTCGGTAAAAAGCAAGCAATATGATTGGAGTGCTCCTCTTCCTACTCTTCCTCGTAATTGATGCAGTTGTGCTAATCCAAAACGTTCGCTTCCTTCAATCATCATGATCATGGCGTTAGGAATGTCTATGCCTACCTCAACGACGGGTGTTGCCACCAGAATGTTGATTTTATTTTCGCGAAATGTATCTAATACGTCCGTTTTTTCTTGTGGCTTGAGTCGTCCGTGCAAAAGGCCGAGCTTGAAGTCCATAAATATATTTTTGAGTTTTTCAAATTCGCTTTTGACCGCTTTGACGGTTTGCAGTGTTTCTGAATCTTCGATCAGTGGACAAACAATAAATGCTTGTCCATCTGTTTCTTTGAGTTTTTTCTTTATCCATGCGTATGCATTCTCTCGTTTTTCTTTGGGCACGACCCAGGTTTTTATTTTCGATCTTCCTTTTGGCATGGTTTCCAATACAGAAAGATCAAGATTGCCATAGATGGTGCGGGCAACCGTGCGTGGTATAGGGGTTGCCGTCATCGTCAGAAGATGCGGCATTTTTTTGTCCTTTGCTTGCGTCAGTTGCGATCGTTGTTTGACGCCAAATCTGTGTTGTTCATCGACAACGACCAATCCAATATTGGGTATCGGTTCCGTGAGAAGTGCGTGGGTGCCAATAAGTATTGGTGTCTTTTTGTCCAATGTTTTTTTGCTGCCAGTCACTAGTCCTGCCTCGATGTCCAGTGGATCAAATAATGTTTTTATTGTGGAAAAATGCTGTTCGGCAAGTATCTGTGTGGGAGCCATGAGGACGGAGCGCAGTCCATTTTTGAATGCTACATACATGGCAATTGCGGCAACGACTGTTTTTCCCGATCCGACATCTCCTTCCAAAAGTCGGTTCATAGGGAAAGGTTTAGTGCAATCATTAAGTATTTCACCTAGTGCCTGGGTTTGATCATTGGTTAGGAAGAACGGAAGACGTTGTATGAGTGAGGCGACATCACCTTTTGGTATGGTGAAGATATGGGACTTTTGTGTAGTTTGCCAGAGGCGTTTTTGCTCGTACGAGCGAAGCAGGGCAATAAAAAGTTCATCAAAAGCTAATCGACGACGGGACTTTTCTGCAGCATTTTTATCTATTGGAAAATGAATGTACTCAATAGATTTTTGGATTGCCATCAAAGTATATTTTTCTCGTATAGAATCAGGAATATACTCGAACACTTTATGTATGCATTGTTTGATAATAAAGTCTATGCGGCTGCGCAACCATTTAGATGACACACCTTCTGTCTCTGGATAGACCGGCACTAAGCGTCCAGTGTGAAGACTTGGGACATTGCCACCACTAGCAATTTCATACTCTGGAGATTGCATGACCACTTTATTACCAAACCAGTCAATTTTGCCGGAAAGATTGATACTGTCTCCTTTGTGAATGATGCGAGTCAAAAACGGTTGGTTAAACCAGATCACGTCGATGCTTCCGCTTCCATCGGTCACTCGTGCTTGCTGCAGTTTTTTGCCGGTTTTCGTGAAGGCATTGCTCATCCGCTCCACGGTTGCCCGTATGGTGACGGTTTCCCCTGCTTGTAGCTTATTGATTGGAGAGATTAACGAATAATCGTTATAGCGAAACGGCACGTACCACAGGAGGTCCTCAACCGTGCGCACGCCAAGCTTATCTAAACGTTTGGCCATCACCGGTCCCACGCGAGGAACATATTGCACGGGAGTAATCAGGTTTAACTCCATGGGCGTCTCCGGTAGTTCATTCTTTTTTGAAAAAGCTTTTCTCGAAATCCTCCTTCTTTAATAAATTTTTGTGTGAGCGATTGGATTTGTTTGTCTAGGAGAAACGTCTCCATTTGGCAAAAAGTGAGAAGTGTATTGGCAGCAATTTCGGGATTATTTGGGAAATTGGGGGTATTAGGGGTATTGGGTTTTACCCAAATCGCCCGAAAAGCCCTAATCTCCCTAACTTTTGGACTTTCTTTCGGCCAGGTCGCGAGGTTGTGTTGGCGGAGAAAGTCTTCGTAGTCGATGGCTAGCTCTTTTTGTGATCCTTTCGCTACTCCCAAAAGCTTAATATACCCTTCGAGGCTCTGCATAGAGTACCCTTCTGCGATATTTTGTTTTCCGGATCGCGCCGCCTGCACCATTTGATCCACGGTTCGCGAACGTGAGTCTACAAAAGTTTTGCAAAATTGCACGGTGAGATCATGAATAACTGTTGCCAAAATATACGTTGAGAGATATTTATATCCCTCCATACGATTTATCTCAGGGAAAGAAGCGGAATGAGAGAAGAAGCAATGAGCGCCACGGAAGAAACAACTACGACCACTTTCCAAAATTTCTCGTGTTTTCGAAAAAAGTTCATATAAGCTTAATTCGAATGAATACTTTTGGCCCTTTTTTTATTATATCGCCGTCGTTAATTCCTTCAACTGTTTTTTCTTTTTGAGTTTTAAAATCGTAAATTTTTATAGCACCTGACTCATACCAACGTTTTGCTTCTGAAAGACTACTGATAAATCCTTTTTCAACTAATTGCTTCAAAAATGATTTAACATTCTTATCCTGTTCTGCTAGTTCAATTTCTGATCCAACAACATCAGTATAGACTCGCTCTTGATGAACTCTTTCAAATTCTTCCTGTGCTTCTTGCGCTTCTTTTTCTGAATTAAGTTGCTTGGTGAGTTCAAATGCCAGTTGTTTTTTGAACAACATTGGATTTTTTCCTGCTATCATTTTATTTTTTATCTCCTCGATGACAGTCATCGATTCATCGGTCAAAAGTGTGAAGCAAGGAATAATTGCATCATCACCGAGAGACATGATCTTTGCGTAAAATTCATTCGGTGAGTCAGTAAGACCTATGACATTCCCTTCTGTTTTTCCGATTTTAACGCCTTTGGAATCCGTAAGAAGCGGCACGGTCATGACAAATTTTTCGCGGTCTTGCATCGATTTGACAAGGTGTCGACCCATGAGCATGTTAAAGGTTTGGTCCGAGCCGCCGAGCTCAAGATCTACTTTCATCGCCACGGAATCGTATCCCTGAAGAAGCGGATATAAAAATTCGCGAAGTGAAAATGTGATTCTTGATTTTAGGCGTTCTTGATACAGATCACGTTCCAGCATTTGCTGAAAGCTTACACGACCTGCAATATCGAGAATCTCAACGAGTCCGAGTTTATTTAGCCAATCGCCGTTGTATCGGATTTCTACTGGATTAGGTCCATCGAATCGTACGATTTTACTGGCCTGCATCACGTAGTCTTTTCCGTTTTTACGAAGTTCATCGCGGGTAAAAAATTTTTCTCGAGCAGTTTTTTTTCCAGATGGATCCCCTGCCTGCCCGGTGCCATCGCCAATCAAAAATATTACGTGATGACCCAAATCTTGCCATTGCCTGAGTTTTCGAAATCCCACAGCATGCCCGATATGAAGTTGTGTTCCGGTTGGATCAAAACCTTGATACAGCGTAAGTTTTTTCCCAGACCGCAGCAGTTTTTCGAGGGCCTCACGGTTTGGGTAAATTTTATCGACTCCCCTGGTTAACAATTCTTCGATTTTATCCATATTTATTCCTTTTACTATACCACAGATGCATCCATTTGTTTAACTTGCTACAATAGGGGCATGTTGGATATCTTCAACCGCCGGCAGATGGCTCGGCGGTATGGTAGTTCTCCGCAGTCGAATATAAAACTCATCAGTACCATTGCTATGGTACTTTTTGTTGGCATTCTTGCTCTGGTTTTATTAACTGGTATTCTTTTTGTTTGGTATGCCAAAGATTTGCCCAGGCCGGATAAAGTTCGCCGCGTCGAAGGGCTTTCAACCGTTATTTTGGACCGAAATGGTGAAAATCTCTACGATGTGTTTGAAAATCAAAATCGCATTCAAGTGGCATTTGCCGATATGCCCCAATACCTTCGTGATGCCACCATTGCCATAGAAGACAAAGAGTTTTACCAGCACCCCGGATTATCCACTCCGGGTATTATCCGTGCCTTAGTCAGCATTATCGTCTACCGTAATTTTCAAGGAGGATCCACGCTGACGCAGCAGCTCGTAAAAAACGTGTTGCTTACCCAGGAACGCACCCTCCCTCGGAAAATTAAAGAAGCCATTTTGGCTATCCAAATCGAACGAAAATACACCAAAGATGAGATTCTTCAAATGTATCTTAATGAAGCGCCGTATGGTGGTACATCCGTTGGGGTAGAAGCAGCAAGTGAGTATTATTTCAGCAAGCACGCAAAAGAACTCAACCTTATTGAATCGGCAGTTTTAGCGGGTCTGCCGCAGTCGCCGACTGGCTACTCGCCATTTGGAAAAGATCCGAAAGCGTACGTGTGGCGGGCTCAACAGGTGTTGCGGCGGATGCGGGAAGATGGCTATATTTCTCCACTCCAAGAGATGGAGGCAAAAAAACAACTCGACACCGTTGCGTTTAGCAAAAACGATAATACCCTGCGGGCTCCTCACTTTGTGGCGTATGTTAAAGAGCTTCTTGTTACAAAATTTGGAGAAAAGACCGTCGAAAGCGGCGGATTGAAAGTGACGACGAGCCTGGATTGGAAACTGCAGGAAAAAGCACAAGCGATGGTGAGTGAAGAAGTAGCAAACGTAAAATATCTCAAAGTAACTAACGGTGCGGCTGTCGTTATCGATCCTACCACCGGAGAAATTTTGGCGATGGTGGGATCTAAAGATTATAACGCGACGGATAGCAGCGGCTTTAAGTTTAATGTAGCAACGCAAGGCCTTCGGCAGCCTGGTTCGGCCATCAAACCCATTACCTATGCCACGGCATTTAAGAAAAGTTATACGCCGGCAACGCTCCTTTTAGATGTGGACACGAAATACCCTTCGGGTGATCCGGCAAAACCAGAATATAATCCCAAAAATTACGACGGGAAGTTTCGTGGCCCGATACAGCTTCGGTATGGTTTAGCTAATTCCATCAACACGATTGCTGTAAAAGTGAGTGCTTTGGTCGGTACCAAAGACGTGCTCCGGACTGCCTTTGATATGGGATTGTCAACGCTTGAACCCACCAACGAAAACATACGGCGTTTTGGGCTATCGCTCACCCTCGGTGGTGGGGAAGTAAAGCTTTTGGATTTAACGAGTGCCTTCGGGGTGTTTGGGACCGGAGGACTGCGGCAAGACCCTGTGGCGATTTTGAAAGTCGAAGATGCAAAAGGAAGGCTTCTGTATGAATATAAACCAGCGTCTGCCCGCCGGGTACTGGCTGCCGATATTGCGTATCTTATCTCCGATATTCTTTCCGATAATAGTGCAAGAAAAGAGGTATTTGGTGAGCGTTCCTACCTCATTATTGGCGGAAGAAACGTTGCAGTAAAAACTGGTACGACGGATGACAAACGCGACAACTGGACCATCGGCTACACGACCAACCGCGTCGTGGGGGTGTGGGTGGGCAACAATGATAATACGCCGATGAATCCCCTTCTTGCCTCTGGCGTCACCGGGGCTGCTCCTATTTGGAACCGTATTATTCGAGAAGCAATGAAAGATCAACCAGATAAGCCATTTGCCAAACCAGATAATATTATTGAAGTAGATGTTGATGCGCTCAGCGGTGGGTTACCTGTGGAAGGGACAGCGACCCGGAAAGAGCGGTTTATTAAAGGAACAGAACCCGCAAGTCCTTCTCCCATTTATCAAAAGATAAAAGTTTCCAAACACGATAACAATAAACTGGCCAATCCCGTAGAAATTGCCAACGGCGAGTATGACACAAAATCATTTATCGTATTTATCGAGCAGGATCCGGCTTCCGGCGATGGAAAAAATCGTTGGCAAGAAGGCATAGACGCGTGGGTGGGAACACAAGGAGACAGTAAATATCATCCGCCCAAAGAGACCTATCAAGGATCGGATCAAATTACGGTAAGCATTAAAGAGCCAAGCGACAATTCACAAATTAACAGTAATGACGTTCATGTGAAGGCAGAAGCAGCAAGTGTCAATGAAATCAATAAAATTGAGATATATCTTGATGGAACAAAAGTGAAGGAAAAAGGAGATAGATCAATTTCTGAAACCATTACGGTGTCTGGAAATGGCAATCATACCATTAAAGTAAAAGGATATGATAATAAAGGAAATACTGCAGAGCGAGAAGTGCACATCGGCATCAATCAACCGTACGCTTCTCCTACCCCAACGCCTATCCCTACTCCTACGCCGACCCTTTGATCGTTGCGCTGAATTTTTTTTCAACCAATGAGGTTATTTTTTTTCGGATGGGAAGTATATCTTCATTGGTGAGGTTTCTTTTTGGATCAAGATAGGTCATATGAAACGTACGACTGTTTTCGTGGACGTCCAGAAGCGTTACGTTGTGGATTAAATAACTTACTGTTTTTATCATATCCATCATTGGTCCGACATGCGTGTCTGGGGGTACGACAAACGAAAGATCCTCGACAAGCTCGGGATACTTCGGAATGGGTTGATAGGATTTTTCTTTTTTGGCATGGGAGACGAGTTTTGAAAAATCCAACTCCAATAGAGTGACTGGTTTTTTAATCCCTAGTCTGTCCAGAAGATCCATTCTGATTTCCCCCACTGATCCGTATTCGCCTAACGCCAAGAAGCGATAGGAATCATAAAACTCCGATGGAGTTGTTTTCGTTGCCTTTGGAAATGGAATACCAAAGATATCAAATATCGCTTGCGCCACACCTTTTGCTGCAAAAAAGGCGCGTCCAGTACCAGCAACAACCAGCATGGGTATTTCCTCCGGAAGGTTTTCGTGCCGATATTGGTAGATCATGGAGAGTTCAAAGAGTGCAAGCGTATCTTGTGTGTGTAGATTTTGTTCAATAATCGCAAGGATGCTGGGCAATAGATTAGGCCGCATGTACACCCATTCTTCGGAGAGTGGATTGATTATTTTGTACGCTTTTGTTTTATCTAGCCCAAACGTGTCCATCAATTTTTCGGAAATCATCGAATAGGTATACAGTTCGGTAAATCCCCAATCTCTCAGTCTTATTTTTATCTCCTCTTCCCATGTAAGAACTGGATCGGGAGTGACGACTGGTGGCTCGCTATCTGGCAATTTCGTGGCTATCGTATGATAGCCATACATTCGAGCAATTTCTTCAATAATATCCACATCGATTGCTACATCTTGCCTGAAACTTGGGACGAGGACACTCACTTCAGCTTTTGTTATATTGGTGGCAAATCCCAGCGACACCAAGATATCTTTGATGATTTTTTCAGAAAGTTGCCTCCCCAAATATGCATCGATTTTTTCTCGACGACAGGAAACAGTCATTGGTTTGTATGGTTTGGGGTAGATGTCGTACAGTTTGCTTGCTGTTTTACCGCCAGCCAGTTGCTCCATAAGCTTCATACCCGCGATCATCACGGGCATGACGAGTTCACTATCAGTGCCTTTTTCAAAGAGTGTCGCTGCTTCCGTCCGGTGTGCCAAGGCCATGGATGTTTTTCGTATGTGTACGGGATCATAGGTTTGCAAAAATAGAACCACATTTGTGGTAGTTTCTTTCACTGCGGATTTTTGTCCCCCCATGATGCCGCAAAGATCAATAAGTCTCCCTGATCCATCCTCAATCACGATGTCGTCGCCGGGCAACGTATGGGTCTTCCCGTCAAGTGTCGTGATTTTTTCTCCTTTTTTAGAAGCACGAAGGATCATGGTTTGTTTGCTGATTGCATCATAGTCAAATACATGTGCTGGTTGACCGTAGGCGTGCATCAAATAATTGGTGATATCAACGACAGTATTGATGGATCGGATACCGGTTTGCTCGAGCTTTTTGACCAGCCACGCTGGTGACGGTCCGATTTTTACGTTTTCAAACACTATTGCCATAAAGCGGGGGTTGAGTTTGGCATCGGTAGTAATGCTAAGTTTTTTTGGTCCATCATATCGATGTTTGGAAAAACTAAATTTATAGGGATCCCCAATAAGTTTCGCTTGTATTCCAAACCGTGGGAGTATGGCTGCTGCCTCACGAGCAACGCCAGCAATAGACATGGCGTCTGGTCGATTGGTGGTTATTTCAATATCATAGACTGGTTCCCCTTTTGTCTCATGAATGCGTTCCACTGACGGACCACAGAGGGAAAGATATTCTTTTATCTGTTTCGGTGTGGCTTTGGTTTTGAGATATTCTCGCAGCCAGCTGTCTGGAATTAAAATATTCATATTTTTTGTCATTGCGAGACCATTCAGATGGCGAAGCAATCTCTTATAGAGAGATCGCCACGCCCTTCGGGCTCGCGATGACATTAGACTAAAACTGTTCTAAAAATCTTATATCATTACCATAAAGCAACCGAATGTCATCAAGCTGTGTATTTGATTTCATCATCGCAGTGCGCTCTACTCCCCAGCCAAACGCAAAGCCAGTATACATATCCGGATCAATGCCGCCATTTTTTAAAACCACCGGGTGCACCATGCCCGCACCACCCAGCTCTAGCCAACCCTCTTTGCAAAGTCTGCAGCCGCGCCCGTTGCAGACACCGCAAGTAATATCGATTTCAAACGACGGTTCAGTAAATTGAAAATGAAATGGTCGAAGTCTTGTCTTTCTTTCTGGTCCAAAGAATTGCTTCACAAAATAGTCAAGAACTCCTTTGAGATGGGAGATGGAAACATTTTTATCCACATATAATCCTTCAAACTGGTGAAACATCGGGACATGAGAAATATCGGATTGCCTCCGGTAGCATTTGGCAATATTGATCATGCGGATCGGCAATTTCTTTTTTTCCATTTCGCGTACTTGTCCATTGCTTGTGTGGGGAGTGAGAACGATATTCTTGAATTTGTCATTCTGAGCATGCTTATGCGAAGAATCTCTCAACTTGTTTGAGCTCGCATGCGCGAGAGATCCCTCGACTTCGCTCGGGATGACAGATGGTTTTCCAGGAAAATCAATAAAAAATGTTTCCCATTCGTCGCGGGCCGGATGGTTGGGCGGCATATTTAGCGATTCAAACGCATACCAGTCCCAGTCCACTTCCGGGTGGCGCACGCGGGTAAACCCAATGCGTTCAAAAATTCTCGTTATTTCATTAATTGCTTGGGTCACGATGTGCAGATGTCCCATCGGCGGCAATATCCCTGGCGCCGTTATATCAATCTCTTCTGTTCGTGCGTCGGATTTATACGAAGTATGTTTGGCGAGTGCTTCCTCGATTTTTTCTTTTACTTGATTGAGGACTGTTCCCACTTGTGCGCGATCTGCTTGTGAGACGAGTCGGATTTGTTTGGTGAGCTTAGCTAGTTCTGACTTGCCACCCAAAAATTCAAGACGAAGTTCATCAGTAGATTTTTCTCCTGTTTGGATAGCAGCCATGGCGTCTTGTTCCACTTCTAAAAGAAGCCCAATGAAATTCGGCGTCGCGATGGTTTGTTCTGTTTTATCCATATATCTATTGTACTACAAAAAATCCCGCGTTGGCGGGATACTTGGACATAACGGACAATAGAGTTAATTTACTGTTTTTGCCTTGTCAACGATAGCGGCGAAGGCTTCGGGATTTTCCACAATGAGGTTGGCCAAAATTTTCCGGTCGACGGCAATATTTGCTGCTTTTAATTTACTGATGAACATGCTGTAGGATAAGCCATTCTGTTTGACGGATTCGGAAATTCTCGTAATCCACAGTCTGCGAAAATCTCGTTTCTTTAATTTCCGTCCCGCATAGGCATATTCGCCTGCATGAAGATATGCCTGTTTGGCCGTACGCACTAATCGGCGCTTCGTCATACGATAGCCTTTATTTGCTACCAATAGTTTTTTATGCTTTGCGTGACTGGTAAGTCCTCGTTTTACTCTCATATTATGTTGATAAAAATTGTTTTACCATCCGTGCAAATTTTGTGGTTGTTACCTCTACTGGTCTGTCTTGTCTCCGTTGTCTGGCCTTGCTTTTTTTCCGTCGTAAATGTCGAGCCCCCTGTACGCGATGCATCACTTTGCCCGATTTGGTAATTTTAAAACGTTTAGAAACAATTTTTTTTGTTTTTACTTTTGGCATCTTATCCTACTTTCTTATCATTGACCACCATGGATACTAATGTTTTCCCTTCCATGTGTGGTTCTCGCACCACTTTGATTTGATCTAAACTACCTAAAAATCGCTTCATAACGTCAAACCCAAATTCTTTCCGCGTAATCTCTCGACCTTTAAAAAATATCGTCACTTTCAATTGATTGCCTGCTTCTAAAAAATTTTTGGCTTGACTAAGTCTGGTGTCAAAGTCGTGCTGTCCGATAAACGGACGCAATCGTACTTCTTTGACCCCGACACTTTTTTGACTTTTTCGATTCTCTCGTTCTTTTTTGGCTTCCTGATACTTAAATTTTTTAAAATCAATAAGTTTAGCTACCGGCGGCTTGGCATTGGGAGCTATCTCCACCACGTCAATATTTAACTCTTTTGCCCGCTGGAGTGCCTCAATTTTGCTCACCACTCCTATTTGTTTTCCCTCTTCATCCAACAACCGTATGGTTGGGCTGGCGATTTGGTAATTGAGGCGATAGTGTTTAACGTTTGGTCTCAATCTCGTCTTGTAACTTAGCAAGGACATCAGTAAGATTTAAAATCTTGAGATCCTCGCCGGTTCTTGTTCGGAGAGAAAGCCCGTTGCTTTCTACTTCCTTATCTCCAATTATACCCATATATGGCGTCTTTTGTAAAGTTGCATTGCGGATTTTAGCCCCCATTGGTTCGTTCTTGTCATCTACTTCTACCCGAATCCCTGCTTTCCTCAGTTGATCAGCTGCTTTTTGTGCTGCCTTTCCATGGCGCTCGGCAATGGGAATAATGACCATCTGCACCGGAGCAAGCCACAAAGGAAACGCGCCGCCGAAATGCTCAATAAGGACGCCCAAAAAGCGATCTATGGAGCCTAAAATCGCCACATGAAGGACTGCCGGCCGCTCTTTTTCTCCCTGTTCATTTATAAAGTTCATATCAAAGTTTTCGGGTTGCACAAAATCCAGTTGCACCGTTGTTAATTGCCATTCTCGTCCAATAGCGTCTTTGACCATGATGTCGATTTTGGGGCCATAAAACGCTGCTTCTCCTACGCCCTCAAAGTAATCGAGTTTGGATCGCTTCGCCCCATCAATTAACGCTTTTTCTGCTTCGTCCCATGACGTTGGGTTACCCATATATTTTTCTGGATGTTGCCGGTCTCTGGTAGAAATTCGTGCGCGAATGTTATCAAAGCCGAAGGTTTTATAGACCAAAAGAGCAAGATCGATTATGTTGTCAATTTCTTCAGAAATCTGCGGGTGTCGTACAAACGTGTGCGCATCATCTTGGGTCAGTGCCCGGACACGTAGAAGTCCGTTCAGTTCTCCTGCTTTTTCAAATCGATAGACCGTGGCATTTTCGGCAATACGAAAGGGTAATTCTCTATAACTTCTTGGCCGCTCTAAATAAATTTGAAAGTGATGCGGACAGTTCATGGGTTTGACGACATATTGATCTTCATCAAGCTTCATAGGTTCCATCATGGCGTCATACTTTTGCCAGTGACCAGATTGTTTATACAAATCGCTCTTGCCAATATGTGGCGTCCAAACGAATTGATAGCCCCGCTTTTCTTTTTCTTTGGTCAACCACTGTTCTAATTGTCTTCGTATTAAAAGACCTTTCGGCATATAGATAGGAAATCCGGATCCGACGTTTTGGCTTATGAGGAAAAGTTCTTGTTCTTTACCAATTTTTTTATGATCGCGCTTTTTGGCTTCTTCTTGTTGCCACAGATAGTGGTCGAGTTCTTTTTTATTTGGAAAACACGTTCCGTAAATGCGCGTGAGCATTTGATTATGTTCATCACCTCGCCAGTAGGCGCCGGCAATCGACAGAAGCTTAAAATGTTTGAGTTGACTATTTGGATGTTCACAATGTCCGCCGCGACAAAGATCAACGTAATTGCCGGATTTGTAGAGGGTTAGTTTTTGGCCTTCCGAGGCAAATTCTTCAATGAGTTCTTGTTTATATTCATTGCCGGTGAATTGTTCGAGTGCTTCTTCTTTGGACACCTCGATGCGTTCAAAAGATTTCCAGGAGGGAGCTAGTTCGTGCATTTTTTTTTCGATGATGGCAAGATCCGATTCCGTTACCGGATGATCGAATTCAAAATCGTAATAAAATCCGTTTTCGATAGCAGGACCAATCGTCCGTTTCGTATCCGGCCACAACTCCATCACAGCGGCTGCTAAAAGATGTGCGCATGAATGACGGAGATGCTCCAATTGCTCATTATTATTGTAGTTTTTCATAGTAATCTCCTACATTGTACAGAATTTACGTTCGTTTCGTAAGTGGGATTTTTGTGGGCTATCTAGTTCCCTACGAAAAAACCGCTCCTTTATCAAAGTATTCAAATGAATACCCCGACTCCGGAGCTGGTTTATTGTTCGTAGACTCTTCACAGATTGCGTCGCGATTTTTGACGCTTGCTATTAGGAGTCTACGTTGTTGCTAGTTCAAGTGCCCGATCTGTCAATGTCCGAATACGTCGGTAGTAGCGATGAGGACATGGTCGCTCATCCAGGCGGTTTGGCCATTGACCCACACCTTGTGGTAGTGCGTATCTTCGTATGCGTCTGTACCGAAACTCGTACCCGCGTACACTTTGGAAGGAAAGCAGACGATTACCTCCCTGTCTTGGGGGATAATTATGGTTTTGGTGCTGCCGACCAACCCGTACTCTATCAATCCTATCGCAACCTTGTCGGTACCGATAAACTTGCCTCGAACATACGTGCCGTCGGGAGGACAGAGTGAAGCAACGTTGCCCACCAATATCGGGGGAACGACAGCGAAGGCACAGCTCCCGTCTTTGGCATTGTCACCCTGACCGTTCGCATGAAACGGTCCACCAAACAGATGTACATGGAAGTTGAGGTGGAGATCCATGCTTGCCGTGACGATACCGCTGGACCCCACATCCTTTGACACCTGATGAGGATAAGCGTCTACGAGCATCAGGTATGGAAATTTCACTTCCGGGCCACCCGTACTGTCCTGGTTAATCAGGATGATACCGAGTGTACCGCTTCTGAGTGTGCCCGGGTTGCAATACATGGCTTCATGGTCACCAGGCTGCCCATTAATGCGCGGATCGCCAGGACTCCAGGACGTGGAGCCGCTTCCTCCTGTCGTATTGCCTGCCGATCCTGCCGAGCAGACCGTGATCGTGTAGGTATCTCCGTTTGGAGGAGGCGGAAACTGAACATTCGCAGTCCCCGCGGTATTAGCCGTGCCTGAAGCATTGCCAGGGCCGAATGCCTGACTACCATTAGGAAAATTGATTACAACTGGTGCCGTTCCGCCATTTCCTGTTCTACTCGCAGAAATAGTGTCACCTGCGTTGACAGTCAGGAAAACTGCGGCAGGAGCAGTCCCAGTCTGTGTGGCGCAAGCAGCGTGCGCGGGTTGGACACCGAACAAACTTACGAGCAGGGTCAGCATGAGACTGAATATGAAGAGACGTTTAGTGTTCATTTCGAACTCCTAAATGTGAAATCCGGACGAGATGAAAATTTGAAGTTTCTGTCCTTTAAGGACACCGACTGTAGACCTCCTTTTTGTCAAAGAACTCGAGAAGATTCTCGAATTAACTGATTATATCAGGCTTTATACGTATCTCCTAGAGAAATATGAGGGAGCGAACAACCATCAGGTGCCAAAGATGTAGATGTGGTGAGCCTCGTCTTTTCGCAGGATTTTCCATTTGGGAAAGATAAAACTATTGGAAACGACGAGGGTGCCGGGCTTGAGTTCTTTTTTGAGCTTTTGGGCAAGGTTTTCCATTTTCCATGGAAGAAGATAGATAAAGACTACGTCTGCATCGGAAAGATTGGTTGTCCATAAGTTTTGCCAGTGCACTCGAATATGATTTCGGTGAGGTGACAACGTTTTTTTGATCCAACTAAACACCACTAAAAAGGGATTAATTTCAAATCCTATGGCCGTTACTCCCTCTTTTGCCGATAAAAATAATAGTCGTCCGTCTCCAGAGCCCAAATCATAAATTTTCATACCAGGTTTAAGATGTGCCAAGCGGATCATCGCCTCTGCTGTTACCTTAGTTGACGGCACAAATGGCGCACCGGTTATAAATGCAATAGTGAGAAAAAAGAGAAAGAGTGCAAACCCCAGTTGACCCAGAAGAAAAAGAATGGAAATCATAGTTGACAAGAGATATGGTTATTTATATCATGGGATAAAGAAGAAAGGAAATCTACTATGAAATATATTTTTCGTTTGCTTTTTGTTGTAGCAATTGTATTTGGATTTTTTTCCCTTCAAAATACGGTAAAGGCATCAGATGAAGAAAAAGAAGAACGTCACGCAAAAGTGTGTGCGGTATCTGGAAAAAAGAACGACGTGCATTGTCATGCGCGTGTTATCGTAGATGCACAAGGAAATCCAAAGGTCACGACCATCCCGAGCGGGTACGGCCCCGCACAATTTCTTGGTGCATATAATCTGAGTGGTGTCACATCGACCAATCAAACGATCGCAATTGTTGATGCCTATAATCATCCCAATATTTTTTCCGATCTTAATACATATAGCACAACGTTTGGTATTCCTACTATGGCGAACTGTCCAGTCTCCAGTGGCTCTTCAGTTTCACCATGTTTTCAGAAAGTAGATCAAAATGGTGGAACAAGCTATCCGCAAACCAATGCAGGATGGGCTTTAGAGATTGCCTTGGATGTTGAGGTAGCCCATGCAATCTGTCAAAATTGCAACATTTTACTCGTTGAGGCTAATTCTAGTAGTTATACAAACCTCATGGCTGCGGTGGATCGAGCACGTTTGATGGGAGCAAAGATTATTTCTAACTCCTACGGCTCCAGTGAGTTCTCTGGAGAAACCGCGTATGATAGTCACTTTAACCATTCTGGGATTGCGTTTACCTTTAGCTCCGGTGATAGTGGATATGGAGCACAATATCCAGCTGCTTCTCGGTATGTAACTGCTGTGGGCGGTACCAAGCTTACTCTCAATGGAACTACCTACGCTGGAGAAACTGCATGGAATGGTGCGGGCAGTGGTTGCAGTGCGTATGAGACTAAGCCCGGGTTTCAACACGACGTGCTCTGTGCCAATCGTACCATTGCTGATGTATCGGCTGATGCAGATCCCAATACCGGAGCAGCAGTCTATGACAGTGTGCGTTACGGAGGAAGCAGGGGGTGGTTTAAAGTGGGAGGGACCAGTTTATCCGCTCCTCTTGTTGCTGGTGTCTATGCTTTGTCAGGAAATTACACAGGAGCTGCCAATTCGATTCCTTATGCAAACACAGCATCGCTTCACGACGTGACCTCTGGAAGCAATGGTAGCTGTGGTGGGACGTATCTGTGTACTGGTTTACCGGGTTATGATGGGCCGACAGGATTAGGAACGCCTAACGGGGTTGGAGCATTTTAATCTTTGATTGCCGTCACCACAAATCGCTTGCTGTCGAAAAATCCTGTGCAGGTGTACAAGGTTAATCGTGCGTCATCTGTCTTCTCCAGCACGTGGGTTTGATCAGGCGTGACGATTGACGTAAATTTTACGGTGAAGATAACTTTTTGCCCATCGGCAAACCTCACCGTTATTTTTTCTCCAGGCTTTACCTTCGTCAGTGGACCCAGGAGATTTGGCCAGTTGTGGCCGTAGATAATACTGTTGCCTATTGTCCCCGGAATTGGCGATGACGTAAGATACGACACTCCCTGTTTTGTATCGCCCCACACGGTTTTAGTTATGGTGGTGGGAAAAATTGGGAGGTCAATGTGTTGCGAGGGAATACTAAGCCGAATCGGTATGGCGGCAGTATGTGCCGATTGTTTTTCTGTGCCTGTGAGCGTATTAAACGATAGGCGCTGGGGGTTGTTGCGTTCCCAAACAAGATATACAGCGAACGCTAAAAAGCAGATTCCCAAAAAGACGAATAGTTTACTTACCATGAAATTTTTTTGTGAGGATACCGAGGGCGAGGAAGCCTATTCCTAAAGAAAGCACTGCATACACCACTACCGCATCACCGGTTGTTGCAAGTCCTAATATCTCGCCGCCTCCTATGCCTAATACTTGTCCGCCACGACCATCACTGCGACCGTCGCTTCTCCCATCGCTCCTGCCGTCGCTCCGTCCATCTCCGCCGCCCGTTCCACCACCATTGGGAGGTAAACAGCTGTAATTGGCATTCTGGGCCATGTAGGCGCCTTCAGAAAGGCCCCATGGCGTGCCATTTGGCACATAGATCCAGCCTTGGGAAACTAATACTTTTATTTCTTCATCAGTGAGGCTGGAAGCTTTCCACCAATTGGTGCCGATGCCTTCTCCAGAAGTGGAACAGAAACACTGGGTAAGGGTTGTATCGCTTAGCGTGTATACTGTATCGCTTCCTGTATATGAAGCCGAGCTTCCGACTATGCCATGGGTTCCATTAGCATATGATGCTTTTACGGTGCCTTGTGGATTTGTGCAGTTGGGGAATGACGGCGTTGTGACAGCAAATACCGGCGTTGCGGGTAAAAGGAGAAATAACGAAAATAACAATGATAAGCCTAATAATTTCATTATAGGATGACATTATAGCACAAATGAAAAAACGAGGCAATTTAGGAGGATTTATTAAATAAGCTTTTGATATAATCTAAAATAATTTGCAAAATATTTTTTTGAATCTTTTTCATAATTATTTTATTATTTTGTTGATTTATATTGATAAGAAGATCACTATCTACATATCCATCGGCACGGATGTGTACGGATTTATCAGATGCAATTACTGGAAGGTTGAAGTATCCATCTTTGTTTGATTTTGTTTTCTGGTATAAAGATGTCACTTTCGCATTGTTTATAGGTTTATTAAAAAAATCCATGATGGTTCCGTTCACCGTTTTCGGTTGAAAGTATGAGATGATAGTTCGTACTGCTTTTTTTGGTTTCCCCTCTTCGTCCCAGAGTTGAGTGGAACCACCGGTATTGACCCAGTAGTTTATGCCAACAACCGATGGTTCAACAGCTAATTTTTGGAGAGCTTTATCAATCCAGTCTGCCTGCTGCGTCTCCGTCATATCGCCATGAATATCCGGAATAGGTGCACCAAATTCACTTAACATAACATTTCCGCCTGATTGTTTTATTAATGCTCGTATATCATCGATTAAACGCTCCGGTGTATTCACATAGTGATCGATTGCTATCGTGCCGCCGAGAGCCTTGGTCGTTCGTTTATCCATGATGAGTTTGGCCACATCGCCATTCATTGCATTGAAATTTGTGTTGACATTTTTATGAATACTCACAAACGCTGCGTCGGCTGCGTCGTGTTCTGCTATGAGAAACAAGCGGAACCCTTCTGTATCGCCTGTTATCCTTGGATCTCCCGGGCCACCGTTTTCACATTCCGGACACGGACTAAAGATATCTCCATCTATAAAGAGATCTGGATGAGCAATGATAAATGTGCGAGTTTTAGTTATGTGCTCATCTCGGGTGATTTTTGAGTAGTCAAACCACTGTTCCCATCCAGAGAAATTGCCGCGAAACCAGACGTTGAGGTTATATTTACGCGCTGCAGCTACCCACCGTTTAAGAAACGGGATAAATTGTTCGTCGTACGGCGTACCGATGGCCACATGGGTGGCTCCGGTATCGGCAATGTTTTTTACTTGCGTATCAATCGTTGCATCAAAAGACGGATCGTTGATTTTGGCAGCTGCCACGTCTCGGGAATATTTCATGGTATCCACAGACTGGACCATCCACCATGCCTGTTGTGAAGATCCTTGATTTGCAGCGTGGTCATGTTGTTTGGCCGCAAATAGTCCGAGAGCGATAATAACGATAGCCGTTAAAATTTTAATTTTCATACGTTTAGTGATTTTTTTAGCGTTTCTATGACGAAATTCTGTTGAACTTTCGCAATTTGCGAAAAAAGCGGTAGGCGGAGAAGTCGTCCGCTCATGTCCGTGGTCACCGGGCAGTCAGATGCGTTTGCCCCACTCCGGAGTCCCTCGGGTGCAGAGTGAAGCGGTATGTAGTGAAACGATGCGCTAATCCCCTCTTTCCGCAAGATACCAAGGATGCGATTACGTATGTTTTCGTTTTTGAGAAGTACGTAGAAAATATGCGCATTATGAGTGGAATTTTGGGGGATTGTAGGAAGTTTCAAGAGTCCCCTTTTTACTAACGGTTCCAGTTGTTTACGGTAATAGTCATACGCTTTTTTTCGCAGTGACAGAATTTTATCCATTTGTTCCAGTTGCGCATACAAAAATGCAGCTAGCAAATCACTCGGCAGGTAGCTGCTGCCTACATCCACCCATGTATATTTATCTACAAGTCCACGGAAGAATTTGCTTCTATCAGTCCCCTTCTCCCGAATGATTTCTGCTTGTTCATGCATGTGTTCATCTGGAGAGTTTATAAACAATGCACCACCTTCACCGCAGGTTATGTTTTTGGTGTCATGAAAACTTATGCACCCCAGATCTCCGATAGTACCCAGGTATTTTTCTTTATATGTACTGTCTATGGCTTGTGCCGCATCTTCGATGACTTTGAGGTTATGCTTTTTGGCTAGTTGCATAATTTCGTCCATGTTACACGCCACACCCGCATAATGAACCACGATAATTGCCTTCGTTTTTTTCGTTATTTTTTTGGCTACATCGTTTGGATCAATATTGAGTGTAGTGGGCAAAATGTCGGCAAATACTGCGTGCACGCCGCCATTAAGCAAAATTGCATTAGCAGTTGAGGAAAACGTAAACGACGGGACTATCGCTTCATCACTTGGTGAAAGCTGCAACAGCTGGACTGCCATTTCCAAGGCTGTGGTGCCCGATGTGGTGAGTAATACTTTCGGCACGTGGTAGCGTTTTTCCAGAAACGCATGGACTTTTTTGGTGTACACGCCATCGCCGGACATGTCCAGGTGATTATCCAAGATGTCTTGTATGTACGTTATTTCATTTCCGGTAATGTATGGTTTGAAAAATGGTACCTTCATTTTTGTTTTCCCAAGTTTGCTTCAGTATTGAGTCCGCCAAGGTATTGACTGTCCAGTTCGTACACGTCGGCAAACGGGTAGCTGGCCGCCTTATTGTACCGCTTAAATCCCGGCACACGGCTTACCGCTTTCCAGGTGAGGTCATTGTCATCGTAGGTACGCATCACTATCCACCGGGCCCATCGGTCCGGCATGGTGGTCGCTGATGTCCAGTATGCGCCGGTACCTTCGTGAATAAAGCGTTTCATAGGAAGACCGGACGAAAAAATTATGGCATCGTGGGATGCAGCGGATATAAGTATAAATCCTTTTTCGCCTTTGGCATGCGTGTTTAAAAACCCCGACACTTCGCTTACATTTTTTTGGCTGCTCCCAACGCGGGCATCATCAATACTTACTGCGTCATGATTGGCAAACGCAAAAAATAAGACAAATGCTAACAGCCCAATAATTAAAAGTCTAAAGTCTTTTGCCCTGTCCACCAAAAATCCTGTAAATATAGCAATGGTCGGCATAAGCATAATGCCGTAGCGGATGTTAAACCACGTGTTGCCGGATATGCCCTGCACAAACAGAACGGAAAATCCTAAATAGAGGGCAACGACGTTAAATACCAGCGGCGCAAAAAGCACAGTGGTAGATAGCCGAACGGCACTGGTTAGACGTTTATCAAGCCACAGAACCATTGCGCCAACCGCGGCAACCAGCGCCGGAAACGTATACGTATTATAAAAAAGCGAATACAGGTACACCTTAAACGAAAGAAGAAGGTTTTTATACGTGGGTAAATTTCCGGATTGCAGCATCTGCTGCTGTTGCGCATGGGCAGAAAAGGGGCCAAAGGCAAAATACAGCGCGTCTTTGAAAATTAACTGATTCCACCCGAACCATAACAGAATACCAAACGCAGCCAGGGTAAGAAACAGAATGGACGTCCCCTCGGTCCTACTCCACGAGCGTTTCCGCAGTGCGTGAATGGCGACCAGGATAGCGGCGAATGCAAGCAAAAACCACCCGTCGTACCGCGTAAGTGTCGCAAGCATAATCCAGAACGCGGATTTGACGAGGTTTAAGATATTTTCATCTTTGTGCCAAAGCATGAGGTAGTACGCTCCGGCAGTCATGGTAGCTAAAAGCAACAGCTCCGTCATAGCCGTGGATTGCAGATAGAGAATGTTAATGTTTGCCGCAAATACTGCCACCCCTACGAGCCGGCCCAGAATGCCTACATTGAGCTGTTTGAGAAACAAATAAATCACCAGTCCCGTAGCTACGAACGCAATCATGTTTTGAATGGCGCCAGATAGCCCTGAATGCCACATAAAATCATTCCAGATAGTGGGAGTCATGAGTATGTGGTTTAACGGCAACCAGACAGATCCCAACTGGGCTATCCCTGGCTTTAACCCTTCCACAACTCGCCGTCCGATGTCCAAATGGCTGCGGGCATCGTTATATGCTAGTCCAAGGCCGTTATGTAGAAATGATGCAAAGTAAACAACAGATATGGCAACGAGTACGCCAAGAGTCAGAGGTAACGTAAAGCGCCGCACGAATGTTTGTACTTTAGAAAACAATCGGACGTTCACCGTCAGTTCAACAGACCATGATTTTGGATTAAACGCTATCATGCGGATTTTCCTTCTTTGGTAAATCGCAACGCAACGACTAAGATGGTTGTACAAGCGATAATAGCACCGGCAATGATTTGAAAGTATTGCCAGGAAGTAACATATGTATGAGCAAATGATTGATAGATAAAAGATTTCGATGAATTTTTAAGAAAATCTAAATTTCTTTCAAACGTATATTTTTGCTGTATCCCTGAAATTTTTTCCAGCTCAAGCACCTCAACTTGCGGAGGATTTGCATCAGTGGAAAGTGCACCTGCCGTGTTTACAAATGCAGAATATGAAAAAATAATAAGAAACAATAGAAGAAAAAGAATATTTTTCCGCAGCTTTGAAAGAGCTATAGCAAGAAAAATAGAAAGCATTGCGTACCCGGGAATCATGTACCGTGATCCAAACGCCCAACCGCCCCATGGATCACTCCACAATGAGTACAAGAGAAGATCAGCCATAATGACGCCAACACATACGACCGTTATTGCACTATTCTGCTTATACAGAAAATACATACCTACTAGTCCTAAAAGCATAACCGGAGTGAAAAAGATTATGCCCCGGTCAGGAGAAAATATATGGAGGTAGAGTCCGTTTACTAAATTCCGCGCCTTAAAGAAAGCAACTGCTGATTTTTCCTGTATTTCCGGGTTAAAATATTTTTCCAGATTATTTTTATCTGCATTCTGCGGTGCGGTCGGTTTTCCTGTGGCATCTATTTCGCGGACACTGGCAACGGTGCCTGAGAATTGAAGCGGATTGCCGTATGAGGCTTTGTTAAACCACAGGAAAAAAGAAAGAGGTACAAGGACCGTCAAAAACGTAAGTATTCCAACAAGTTTAATGGAAAGATGTACACTGGTTACATTTATTTTTGTCACTATCAACCGTCCGAGCGCATATACGGCAATCGGCAGCATGAGAAAAAGATTCGGATAATCAACCGGTATAGACATAGCAAATAAAAACCAGATGAAACCAAGAGACCATAAATTTTTGTACCGCACAAGAATGTATATGCTTAACAAAATAAGGAAGGTCGACACATGATGCTGATATAAAGTGACCGCGTATGAAAATGCGGGACTTGCAAAAAGAAACGTTAATCCTCCCACTAAGGCAGGTAATGTACGAATGCGTAAGGTGCGACCGATAGCAATAATCAATAAGACATTGCCAATTGCAAACAGAGAAATTATTGCAAATGTTCCTAACTGCGATGCATTGGCCAGTTTGCCAATTACATAACCAGGAATTACGAGAAAGGAAACTCCCGGAGCAAACAATGATACATAATGACCGTTTTTATATCCCAAATCTGGAACAGCAAATTTCGCAATTGGCAAGGAAAAATAGAAAGATTTATCTTCTATCATAGAATACGTAAGTGCAAATCTTCCTCTTTCTGGTGAAAGCCCAAATGGGCCATCGGCTTGCCATTGTGGGTTATTTAGTTGTTCACTCGTTGGATTACCTACATTTCCACGAAGCGATGCAGTGAGAAAAATTGCGCAAATAATAACAACAAATAATAGTATTGCAATAGTTTTTTTCATATCATCAAATTTTTTTTGTCGACATATCTGTGCTCCAATACTTCTGATTTTTTGGAATTATTTTCTTTAATGCAACTCTATATAGTCTGGCAGAGAGATAAATAAATGTATAGAGAATTGTTTCAATTGGTTTGTAACGGAAAACATGACCCAAGGAACGCAAAGATACCCAGAAAGGAGTTTTATATACGTCGGACAGAGCAAAGCCCTGGAAATACTGATTATTTTCACGCTCCGAATTTTGAAATCGACTTGACTGATGAAGATATTCATGGATTTTGGAAGGATCTCGGTAAAAACACAAAGGTTTATCTATATACGAGTATATATAGGTATGCTGTTTGGCATACATATATATGTATGCATCGCTATTTATGAGATTTTGAGGTAAGATTAACTGTTTATATAAGCGTTTTGATAACACCATGATCCTTCCGTTACAAGAAAGGTAACTATCATTATTTTTTGTCTCTCTGATAATGGCTTGTTTTATATCGGATCCAACACAGAGGATTTTCTCCAGAATACTTTTTCCTGGCAATGGTTCCACGCTAACGCAAAGTAGGTCTGCCCCAGTTTGCTCGTACTGTTTTATAATGGTGGAAAGAGCATCGGGTGCCAAGATCACATCATCATTGAGGATGATTAATAGGTCGCTAGTACTATATTGAAATATGTCATTAATTCTTGTAGCTTGCCCTTTCCGCTTACTAAAGGGCATGATGTGTAGCTTGGGATGACGGACTTTTATTGATACAGTACTTGACAGCTTTCCGCCATCAACTGCCACAATGATACGCATAAGTTTTGATACATCTTGCGCGTAAATAGACCGGAGCGTTATCACTAAATGGTCCCCCACTATATACGTTGGAATTCCTATTGATAGTGTCATTGATGTCTGTTTTTCTCTCATGATATCTTTCTTGAACGGATAACTAATCCTGAAGCCAAAGATGGATACCAACTCAAGAGACTATCCAATTGCCGTAATAGAGGTTTTGTCAGCATGGTTCTTCCAAGCTTTTTTTCTGTTTGGAATCCATACACTTTTAACAATTTTATGAGCATATCAAGGGTCAATACGCGTAGGTGGCCCACTGCAGGAGTGGAAAGATTTTCCGGAAATGTCAAACCAAAAATAGAAAATATTGGTAGCGTGAGTCGGTAGCTTGCTTCGGTTTTAAACGGTTGTTTTCCAAATAAAAGCAGGATGCGATTAAACCAGGAAGCGAGATTTGGTGTCGTAAGAATGAGTTGACCTCCGGTTTTGGTGACACGATTGATTTCTGACAAATAGATATCTGTATCTACCAAATGTTCAATATGTTCTCCTGACACTACGAGATCGAAATGATTATCAGGAAAGGGTAGTTCTTTTGCTACATCAGTATATATAAACCGAACATTTTTATATTCTCGTCTTGCTTGTGTTAGAGCTTTTTGGGAAATATCAATGCCACAAACATATGCCTCTGGATACATGTTTTTCATTTCATTCGTGAGAAATCCTGTTCCACAACCCACATCCAATATCTTTTTTGGTGCATTATCTATAGACGTAATAAGCATGAGCATTTTTTTTAATCTATTGGTATTTTTCCCAAACTTACTTTTGTCCCCGTAGACACTTTTTTGTTCGTATATCCTGGTGTGTGATAATGATTTCATATTATTTTAAATTTTTCGTACTAAATGCTATTGGCCACCGGGCAGTTATTTTATTATCAAACGATTTGGCATTAGATTTACAATAAACATTTATAACGAAGATATATATGCACATAATTGGATTATGGATAAATTGTTTAATCAAATTTTTGATAATAAATTTTTTTGGAATGTACATCTCTCTTTTCACTAATTCTGCCGGAAAATATCTACGATGTCTTATGGGAGAACAAACGAATCTACCATTCTGTCTTAGCTGATCTTTTAATGTATTTGGTGATCGGTACCAAACGGTGGCCGTTGGAACGTGTCTATACTTGTACCCCAAAACTAAAGAGCTAAAATACGTAAATTTATCATTCGAGGTCATTGTTTCAGGGATATGAATTTTTTTTGTTACCTCATTTTTGTATGCAAGGAGTCTTCCATCAACAGAAAATATATTGTTTCCACCCCTTAGGTTTGTGCGAAGAGGGATATATGCTTCAACTGTACAATTAACAGCCTTTTCAGTAAACGTTTCTCCGGGCAAAGGGCACGGATTGCCACCGCACATGCCAACTTCCTTTTCGTATATAAGAGGTTGAATAAGATCATGTACAACGAGATTGTGAGCCATGATAATATCTGCGTCTGATTGGACCAGTATATCGGCGGCCAAATTTTGGTACAGCTCATTAAGCCTACTGGATTTGCCAATTCTTTTATCGTCATCAAAAATTTTTATCCTCTGGTCTTGAAACGTTTTAACAATGTTCACTGTTTTATCTGTGGAGCCATCGTTGAATATCCAAATATGGAGGATTTCAAAGCCGTCCTCTTTTTGTTCAAGTATGCTTTTTAAAAATTTTCCAATATTATGTTCTTCATTATAAGCACTTATAGCGATGGTAACTGTTGGCATATGTTTCATATAAGTTTTTTAGAAGTTTCCGCTATTTTCCATTTAGAACGATACCTGTTGTCGTCTATGGTTAACATCCTCACATATGCGTAAGTGAGTAAATATGTCGTAGTAAGAAGAGGACGTTTGACCAAAAATTTGATGGTGGAAGCAAGTAGTATGGACAGCGGCAGAAAATACTGCTGCTGGACAAACCTCGGTGAGAAAAAATTTTCTAATTTTTTTCGTCCTAAAAAGAATCGCGTGCTTTGTTTTAAGTGATCTTTGAGGGTTGTGGGGGATCTGAAGATTATTTTTGTTTTTGGGCTAAAAGCAAACTCAAATCCCTGTTTGAGACAGGAAAGGTAGCAGAAGCCATCTGCCGGGTAATTACCAGGGAGTTTCAACTTCTGATAAAAGGGACGGGCCAGGGCGATAGCGCGCCCATGACACATATAGACATTATTTCCTGAATCTATTTTTATATAACTGTCCTTTTTCATCTCGTGGCTATTATCTACCATTTTTTCAATGAAGCTTGCGGGTTTAATACTCACTGTATCGGCACTCACCAAGGCTATTTTGGAGTTAGTCTTAAAAACATCAACAGTGTCTTTTAAGAACGTTTTGCCATCAATGAGCACGTCTGCATCCAGAAATATGAGCACATCACTTTTGGATTTATCCAGGATTTTATTTTGAACATGAACTTTACCCTCACGCCGAGAAGACACCAATAATTCTATCTGCGGACTTCTGACTGATCGAACTTTATTTACTGTTTTATCCGTGCTGCCGTCCGAGGCGACAATAATTTTGTCTAATCTGATACCTTTGACATCTTGATCGGAAACTTCGCGCAGGAGTTGTTCAATATTCTGTTCTTCGTTATATGCAGGAATGCCAATGGTCACCGTAACTATATTTTTACCAACCAAACCATTGTCTCCTGTTTTGATTTTGTCTATGTGTGTACCCTCCTTATGCAGCACGTATTCAAAATATTTTTCAAACTCACTTGCTACTTTGTCCCAGCTAAACTGGCGGGCAAAACTGCGAGCTGCGGCCTGCTTGCGCAGAAGTACTGTACTGTTGGTCGCCTCCAACAGCTTGTCAGCATAGTCTTGTATATCAAATGGTCTGGCCTTAAAACTTACTTCACTGCTGATCCATTTTTCTTCCGGTATATCGAAATGGACCAAGGGTAAGCCCGCGGCTAATGCTTCCAGTGACCAGAGAGACATTTCTTCGTGACGGGAAGGAAATGCTACAAACAGGGCGTTGGCGATCACCTGAAATTTTTTCTGCCCATATACCCCTCCGATAAGTTTTACTTTATCAGTCAAATCAAGTTTATCTATGAGACTCCGGATTTTGCCTTCATCTGATCCGTGACCGGCGATGACCAGCGGATAGCCAATCTTGTCTTTGATAGTTGCATATGCTTCCAAAAGGAGATCAATCCCCTTTTGTGCTACATCCAGCCGTCCTAAAAATAATATAAACTTACTTTCCTGATGTTTTATCTGGAAATATTCCTTACTCACTCCCTCTGGCACGATATGATAATCAATAGTGGGATTTAGTTTCTTGGCCTTACCACTATCAACATCTGAGTAAGGAAGTAAGTATTTATAAATTTTAATGCCCAATTTTTCCACCCAGTGGAAGGGTAAATTATATTTTTTGGCAAATTCTGCCGCTGCGAACATACTGGGTAAACCTACGACAGGAATGCTCGTAAACAATGGGGAGAAACAGACCGAAAAGGGTGGTATGAAGGACTCAATAATAATATCAGCCCTAAGTTTCCTTACCATAAAAGGCAAACAGAGTAGGTAAAAAATGTTGTTTAATTTTATGTGTCGACTTCCTAAGCCAATATGTGTATAGATAATATTTTCCGAGTTTCTATCTTTATATCCCGGGAAACGGGAAGTGATCACTTGCACACGGTGACCTTTTTTCACCAGTCTCGTAGCCACTTCCCACGTCGCCCTGGCTTGACCGGCATTTAATAGAGGATTTTCTATATCGTCAAAATCTAAAAAAATTATATTCATACGTTTAAAATATCAATACTTTTTTGAGCGCTTTTTTCCCAGTCGAATTTTTTGGCCCATTCTATAGCTTCTTTTGACATCTTTGTCCGCATTGTCCTGTTTTCAATGAGCTTTGCTATGGCTAAACTAAACTCCTCTATATTACCGTACGGTACCAGAAGGCCGCTGTGGGGGTTATGTACCGCATCCCGAAGACCTGCGACATTACTGGCCACTACCGGGGTTCCGCAGGCATTGGCTTCTATCGTGGTTATCCCCCATCCTTCGATAAGCGATGGGTTTACGAATACCCAGGCTTTTTGATAGAGGGCTATTTTTTGTGCGTCTGATACTTTGCCTATAAACGAAATGACTTGTTCTAGTCCAAGTGATTTGACGATTTTCATAAGTCTTTTTTTGTCCGGGCCATCACCGGCAATAATAAACTGCACATGGGGAATTTGTGCAACAATTTTTTTTGCAGATTGAATAAATACAGAGAGACTTTTGAGTGTGGTCAGTCGGCCCAGGTAAAGAACCAGTGGAGTTGGATTTTTTTTGCCGGGTTTGCATATAGTAAAGTCGACGCCGCAATACACAACATGGGGATCTTTTTTTGTCAGTTTATGTGCCAAAATGTCAGCCTTTGATGACGGCGATATAGTGACTACTTCTGTATTGCGATAAACTATGGGCATGAGCCGGCGTTCCAAAAACATGCCGATCCATGACAGAGGTGGCTTGAGTCCTTTGCGAAATACTTCTTGATGTACATGATGGATCAGGAGGTACACTTTTTCCTTTGCATAGAAGGGAGAAAAGAATGGTATGCCGTTTTCTGAATCAATGATGACATCATATTTGCCTTTAAGACGCAACAGGTAATACAGAAATGCCCAGATATACACAAAGTACGTGCCACCACGCCGGATCATACGGACGCCATCAATGGTTTCGTATCGGTCGCTTTCGCCATCGTTGCCAGAAAAAATTGTTACTTCGTGTCCCATAGTGACCCACCGTTTAGAAAGTTCGTGAATATAAACTTCCGCCCCGCCTGCCCATTTATGGCGTAGATCGCGCCAGTTAAAAATAAGAATGCGCAGTTTATTATCCGGAAGTTTATTGATTTCCGGCAACCTCCCGAAAAGCCCAAGAAAATCCAGACTATTGCGGAAAATTGCAACGAGCGTGCCGTAGAGCCGGTCTAAAATAACGATGGCAATTAGTGAGACAAAGCCCATGGTAGTCACAATTTCCGTAATGCTTTGAATGGAATTATGGAATACTACAATGCCGACAAGCTCCCCGATTCCTAATATGAATCCAGCTACGGGAAAGAAGTATTCTTTTTTGGTCTGGTGATAGGAAATAATTGCTGATGAAATGCTGAAACACATCATGGCAAAGGTATACATCGGTAAAAGGTAGACGATGCCCGCAATTTTCGGTCCCCACAAGATGGGCGCCGTTACGCTCCCAAATATGCCGAACACCACAAACCCCGCTAAGTTAACCAGCGTGATTCCGGCCAGGAGTTTTATGAAAATATGCCGGTGGTTGCGTCCTGCCCCTATTTCTCGGCTGATGACTGGGACAATAAACTGGCTAAAGAGTGATCCCACAAAGTAGACCATTTTTCCCACAAGCGTTAAGAAACTGTAGTTACCCGCATCCGTCGGCGTCAGGTAATGTTTTGCCAATACGAGATCAAGACTTAGATACGCCACGCTGGTTAAGGACGTTAAAATGGACGTTGCAAAAAATGTCCGGGGAAAGCGGATTGCTGCATGCAGGTTTTCAATAATTTCATGCTTGGCGGAAATGCGTTGTATGTGCCACCAGCGAACAGTAAATGAAATGAGCATGGATAAAGGAATTGCCGCATAGACAAAATCAGCAAACCCCAGCTTTATAAATCCGATGGTGAAGACTATTTTAGTTATGCCTTCAATGACAATAAGTGTCGCGAGCATGCGAAAACGCAGATTTCCGCCTAAAAATCCACCATCCACTGCAGAAAGTGCACCGATGACCCAGACTGGCGTAAACAAAATGAATGGCAGTATGCTGTTCGTTTTAAAATAGATTTGAAGGATGGGTGAAATTGCCACCCAGGCAAAACCAATGCCGACGGAAAGTAGGTAGCTTCGTTTCCGTACACTTTGCCAGAATTCTTTGACGGGTGTATTGTACTTCCCAAACAGATAGGCGCTTTTGTGCGTGACAGCACGGGATAGGGCATTGAATGGGATTTGAGATACGTAAATGAAGCTGCCGATTAAACTGATAATGCCGAAGTCTTCTATGTTGACGGCTCTTCCTAAATAGGCGTTATAGAAAAAGTTTAAAAGATTGCCGATCATGGACGCCGTCACCAGTATGCCGCCGCTCACTATATCGGAACTTGCAAGGTCGGCAAGCCGCTGCAGACGATGCGCACGAATCTGTGCAGACTGAATGTGCATGAGTTCTTTTTCCTTCTGTTTTTCCTGATAATCGAAATGCAGACCGTGGACGGTTTTTTCCCAATAGTGCGGTTTAAACATAAGCTGGAAAAGAGCAATACCCGCACCAACACTAATCATGAGCCAGTAAAACGGAATGAAAAAGACATACTTAATAAGCTCCCAGTGGCCACGTTTGGCGCATCCGATCATGTAGTTATAGAGATATATGAAGTTTCCAAATACCAGAGAAAACGCAGCCATGTAAAAAATAACCGATGGATACATCGCTTCAATGGCTGGGCCAACGATTGTGTAGAGCGCAAAGTACGAAATGGTTGCCAGCCACAGGAAGGGATTTATGAGCATAAATGCAATTCTTCCGCCAACGACTAACTGAAAAATAAGCGCATGGATGCCGTGCGTTTTGGCAAATGCCATAGGGTTTCGCATGTGCACAAAATACGTTTGCATGTATCCTTTTATCCACCGCGAACGCTGACGGAACCAGTTTTTGACGCGGCTATTGGCTTCTTCAAGCGTCGTACTGTCGATAATGGCAGTTTTGTAGCCTTGTTTAAAAAGTCGTGCGCCTAAGTCGCAATCCTCGGTGACGTTAAACGGATCCCAGCCCTGGAGTTTTTGCAAATCCTTTGTCCGAAAGTGGTTGCTCGTGCCACCAAGCGGGATGGTGGTATTGATGGACTGGAGGCCGGGTAAAACGACGTCAAACCACAGGGAGTATTCAGCGGTGAATAGCCTGGTGAGTAAATTATGGTGCGGGTTGTAATAATTCAACTTTGCTTGTAAACACACTACGGATGCAGGCAGTTGTTGAAAGCCAAGATAGGCTTTTTTTAACTGAAGAGGGTCCGGTATGTCTTCGGCATCATATACCACCACATACGCACCCTTGGCCATAGCCAGGCCATAGTTACTGGCTTTGGGTTTGGTTTTAGGCTCCGAATGCGGTACTATGACGATGCGCATGGATGACGGCAGCTTCATGGTACGAGCGGCATCGATGGTAGATGTATCATCTTCTTCCAAAAGGAGCAGTATATCGAGCTTTTCTTTGGGCCAGTCTAGTGCCTTCATTGCTTCTATAAATTGTGGAAGGATTTTTGCTTCCCGATAGAGCGGGCAAAGTATGGAATATATTGGCAAATTACTGCTTTTGAGATCTTCTAATTTTTGAACATCTATAGATATTTCTGGCGGGAAGTGCAGACTTTTTAATATGAGATACAAGTTAAATAACACGTCAATAAAGTAAATGGCGCTTAAAATTCCCACCATGATAATGCCTGTGGTCAACGGATTAGTCAGGAGATAAAAACCTACCAACACCAGAAGGAGGCCAAGAAAAATTTTTTGCCATCGTGTGAGCGTGGTAAGAGCAGATATATGATGCGGTAAGGTGGTATGAGTGATAAATCGTTGCCGCTTATATGCAATACCGGCACCACGCATGGTGTCTTTGGCGTTGGCTGGTAACGAAAAAATTCGGCGATGGGAAAATCTTGTTTTTATGGCACCCGTTGCTATTTGTTTTGCCGTTTCAAATAGCTGGACATGAGATTGACCTGATATCCTGGGACGAAAATCAATGTCAACGCGTCCGATTGTATATCCGAGCTCATATCCCGTAAATAAAAGCGGTATATCAATCGCCCATGCGGAAACCAATCGGCTATTGAGATGTTCAAATATTTCGCGTTTGAATATTTTTAAACCGGATTGTACATCAGTATTGAGGCCCAATAGGAGTCTTCCGAAAAGGAAGGCATTGAAACGCGATGCAATACGACGAAGAAACGTCGTCCGGTATGTTTTCCGAAATGCTACCGCCATTCCCTTTTCTTGAGCAATAGTAAAAAGCGCGGGAAGAACTTCCGGAGGATATTGCAGGTCTGCATCAATCATCGCTATATATTCGTATCGAACATGAGTAGCTCCCTGGACGATTGAGTATGCTTTTCCTCTTTTTCCCTCTTTTGTAAATAATTGGATCGGGTGTTTTTTTACGAGATTTTGTATTTTTTGTTTCGTTGCGTCTTTGGAATGGTCATCGACAAAAATAATTTCATAAGGAGTATGGCTACTTTCCAATGAATCAGCGATCCGTTGGATTAACGCTTCAATAGTATGTTCTTCGTTGTAAACAGGGACGATGATGGAGAGGCCGGGTGGGGTATTCATAAGTGCACTTGGTGGCTTGCAATAAATTCGTTAAGCGCTGTTTGGTCCAATCGGTAGTACCGACCGAACCGTACTGCTTTCAGTTGCCCGGAGCGAATATATGCGTAGATGGTAAGCGGGTTAAGTTTGAGGCGAGTGGCAACTTCCTTTACAGTAAAAAAGAGTGATGTCGATTCCATTAATAATGAACGTAAAAACAAGAAGGCTACCCTGAAGTAGTCTTCTTGTTTTTACTATAATGTTATAGGTTGTATTTATAACACTATATTCATCTGCTGTCAATAGACGACTATAGTCGTCTATAGGCCTGTATAAGATATTTTGTTATAGGGTTTGGTTATGAGAAAAGTCAGATTCGCTTCGTGATATAATAAAAGAGTTTAGGACGCGTAGCTCAGCGGCAGAGCGCTGCATTCACATTGCAGATGTCGGGGGTTCAAATCCCTCCGCGTCCACCATTATCCTGATTGGGTGGCCAGAGTGCGTTCAGAAGAAAGACCAAACTGGGTGCCGTGCTTTTTATACAAGCCCCAATACTGTTTTTTCTGTTTTCGACCACTAGAAAGGGTAAGCCATGTGCGGCTGTCTTCAATTTGTTCTCGGAGAATTTTAAGCACCGATTTCAACCGTTCCAAGAAATTAAGATGATAGACGCCAGGATTCACCGGCACCTCGTTGATAGCCTTTTGTACGTCTTGGTGAAAGTTTTTAATAGACTCTGACAATGCTTTTAATTCCGCGCGCACTGCCTCCAGTTGTTGTCGCACCCGCATGGCATCAAATTCAACAACAGATGATCGAGAGACTTCTGGCTGGCGAAAGGAAGCGACCGGTTGTTCTTGGGTAAATCCTTGATGATCTCTCCCCTCTTGGGATTTCTGTGGTATAGACCCAAATAATGATGCCAATGCGTCACTGGCCACCTTTCCTGCCACATCCTTGGCAATCGTTGTCGTGACTGCGCTCCCGACGTTGCGCATGGATTCCAAAATACTATCGTTTTGGTAGACTTTTGGTTTTTGCTTCGGTACTATGGGTTGAAAAACGGTATTCATGAAAGAGTTCTCCTAGCCTTGCTATATTACAAAGAGGCTAAAAAGTCAAGCGTTTTTTGGCGACGAAGCACCGAGGCGATGTAATAACGTTGACCTTCCAATGCTTGTTTTTCTTCGTCAGTTTTGGCGGTTTTTATGACCGTATCAATATCATCATCGGATATCAAGATGCCTTCAGTATCGGCAATTTTTTCCAGGGCAAATTCAAGCGTCAACGTGTGTTTGGCCTGTTCTTCATAGTCGTGGCGAACCGACTGCGCTGTTTTTCCTGTGGAACTTAAATATTGCTCGACGGTCAATCCCAATTTTTTCGTCTGATCAATAAGTTCAGAAAGCAGGCGATTGACTTCGTGCTCTACAAGAATTGTTGCAATAGATACCTTCACTGCGCCAAAAAGCGTTGCGAGCAGTTCTTCCATTGTGGGTTTCGTCTCTTCTTCCTTTTCTTTTTTTTGCTCAATCCCTGGCACCCAAATCTTTTTTGCCTTAGAAGCTTTCAGGTCAGACAGTGCCTTTTTATAGTCTCCCAATGTGATGTCGGGTTTTTCTGCAGTGAGAGCGCGGATGACCCAGTCTTTTTTCTCCGTTGCCTCTTTCAGTTCAATTTTTGGGGTAACGATGGGGTGAAGTTTTTGCTCCTTGATTGCATCGCCATATGTTTTGGGGATTAGGTGTTTGAGTACTTCTTCATATGTTTCCCCTCGGTCGAGTTTTTCCTCGACGAGTTTTTTGGGCGCTTTGCCTTTGCGAAAGCCAGAAAGTTCCGTCTTTTGGACAATTTCATCAATGACGTGTTCATACGTTTTTTGGACATCTTCCCACGGGATGGTTATGGTTAACTCAATTGTCCCGTCACTGGTGCGTTGCATCGCGGTATTCATGACTGGGAGTGTATCATATTTGGCTTACGCGATAAAGTAGCCTTTGGAAAAGAGTATGAAGAAAACAAACAGAAGTATGGTGCCTACAATCACATAGACGTTGCGAACTTTTCTGGGAAGCATGGCAAGAGCAAGAAAAAGCGGAAACAGGACAACGACATAGCGCGGCATGCCGGAAAATGTGCCGGTTGATACAGGAAGTAAAAATGCGAGTGCAGCAAATAAGAGATAGCTTTTTCGTATGCCCTTTTTCCAGCCGACATACAGAAGAATCGCCGCAAGCGAAACACAAGCAAACTCAAAAAGTGCTATCCACCACTCATAGATATGCGGCGACACCGTTACCAGGATTTTGACATAACGAAATACGGTCTGGAGTGGAAAAATTATCGCATTCACTGAGCGATTATTTTTAAATGCGCCTTGTGCTTTGATAAAAAACAAAGGATCTCCAAAGTAGCGGCCGTTGTACCATATGTAGCTAACTAGACCCAAGGGTACGAGAAGAAGTGCCGCTCCCATGAGTTTTTTTCTATTGTTTTGTTGAGAATAAGACGATGCGTATTCATATATTAACGCAGGAAATATGGCAATGCCCACCAGACGAGTGGCACAAAGGAGTGCTCCGGCAATACTAGCAAGTATCCACCACTGTCTGCGAGCAAAGTAAAAGCTTACCACCAGCAGAAATAAAAACAAACTCTCGGTATAAATACTTGCATAGAAAAATGAGGTGGGAAAAACGAGAAGCGCAACGATGGTCCACAGAGCGATATTTTTTGGGAAATCCAAACGAACCAGTTGGTAAAGCACCAATAGCGCTGCGAGGAAAAGCAACGATGCGGCAAATAAAGCGCTTACGTATTGTATGGGGTCAAAGGGAAGAAGGTTGCCAAATGGAAGAGTGATGAGTTTAATAGTAAGCGGCCATAAGGGGAAAAATCCAGCATTGACCGTGTAGCCTTTGGCGGCAATGAGTAGATAATACACTCCATCAAAATTTCCCCAAGGGGATAGGAGCGGGTGCTCGATTGGATTTTCTGCTGGCGTAAAGTACGTCAGGAGGGTGTATTCGTATCCTTTGCGATCGGTAAGAAAAAAGTGATTAGCAACAAGCGGAAGAAAGAGCAGTAATCGCCATATGATACATATCAAGAAGATTTTTTTGATCATTTTAAAATCCCAATGGCAGATCAATAACCGGTGGAGACAGGCTGGGGTCGTTGGTGTTGTAGGATTTTACCGAAGTAGAAAGGCTAGATACCGCAGTATCGAGATTTAAAAATGCACTGGTGGTGGCAATGGCAGAAAGTTGCCTTATAGGAGTAGGAGTGGGGCTGGCAGTGGGAGCGCTCGTCGGTACGACCACGACTTGAGGCTTCTGCATGGCTTGGCGGATACCGATAAGAAAGATAATACTAACGATAACGATAGCTGCAATTGCCCAGGGAGTGTGTAAGAGATCCCAAAACTCTTCTAATTTTGAAGGCTTTAGTGGTGGCAGTGGCGCTGTTCCCACTTGTGGAGCTGATGGAGTTGGCATTGGTGATAGTGGTTTTGTTTCTTCCATAAGGTTAATCTTGGTATTTCAATGTATTGACGAGTTCTCCAAGAAAAGAACTCCCCTCTTGCAGTTCTTGTTTTGCGCTTGCAATATTTCCTTGTAGTCCCAGAAATTTTCTATTCATCTCGTCTAAGCTATTGGTGTCCCAGGAAGAATTGTTGCTATTTATACTATCTATTTTTTGTTGATAGAGACTTTTTTTGTTATTGATTTGCAATACCCATCGATCCATGGTTGCTTGTTTTTCAGGGGTAAAGGCACCACGCGTGGCGTTAATGAGCGTTTGGGCGCTACTAAACGCAGTGTCAAATTGTTTTTTCAGTTCAGTAAGTTTTCCTACGGATATGCCAATGATTGTTTGCCGCATGGATTTCTGTAAAATAAGGTAATGAGATTCCAATTGTTTGGAAATGGTACCGGCATCATCCAGTGATCCGATAGATGGAATAAGCTTTGCATGAGTTTCCAAAAATGTCACTTCATTGCGGATCAGTGTCTGGTAGAGAAGTTTTTCTGAAGCACCCATGCCGGTATTTTCATTAAGCTTTTCGTTGAGCAGGAGTAGGTATGCGCGAAGTAAGTTGTCCCGCTGGGCAAGCATAATTTTCGTTTTATCCAGGGCCGCCGTTTGGCTTTCTAAACTTTTAAATTTTTGATACTCATTTTTTGCAACGCTAAAGTCCGTGTAGGTTTGTCGGTAGAGATCAAATTGGTAGAGGTAGTCTTGGTAGGCGGTATCAGAGGAGGCGTAGGTAAAGCCTCTCAAAGATGTGAGTACAAAAAGAAGAATGAGCAACATCAAGAAGGCCTTTCGCATAATTTTATCGTAGCATTGATGCTAATGGGGGTCAAGCTTATATAGCGGTATTTCTATGGTATTCGCACATCGTTTTGCAAAATTTACACAAAAAAAGCCATTGAGGAAGTAAATATATTGGGTCCTCCCAATGGCTTTTTATAAGTAATAACACTATTTTAAATTTATTTTAAGCGACTATTTTGGCGCGCAGGTGAGGAACTTGTGCAGGTTGGTGCCATCAGAGTTTACGAGGTAAACACTGTTAATGCCTGCGTCGCGGGATGTGGCGAAGGCAATTTGTTTGCCATCTGGTGACCAGGTTGGGGATTGACTCCAACCAGTTTTGCTTACATTTGTTACTGTGGCATTCAGCAGGTTATACACAAAAACCTCTGCGAGATCTACAGTTTTTTCTGCTACGAATGCAATTTGGCTACCGTCAGGTGACCAAACAAACTCGTTCTCATACAGATTTTCAGCAATGATTTGTAGAACTCCGCTACCAACAGAGACCATTTCAAGGGTATTCTTTCCGTTACCCCACGATTGGAATGCAATTTGGCTACCGTCAGGTGACCAAGCTGGATATGTTTGGTGAATATCCAGACTATTTGTTAGCTCAGTAACGTTGCCTCCATTTGAATCTGCGATGAAAAGATTCCATTGAAAGCCCATTCTAACGGAAAATACGATCTTCTTTCCCTCTGGAGAAAAAGACAGTGTATCCACGTTATCTACAGGAAGGGCTTGATCACTTGGGCTACCTAAAACGGTTGCCAGATGCACTTTTGAATCGGTATCCGAAAGATATGCAACTTTGCTACCATCAGGATACCAAGCTAAAAAATGTGCGTATTCAGCTATGGGTAGACCTTTACTGAATTCTACGATCATGAGATGTGCGGGAGGTACCTCAACGGCGAGCGAGGTACTCTTCGGCGACCAATGATACTCACTTATGCCGCCGCGAGGTGGCGGTAGCAGTAGAAACGGGTTATTTCCATTTGAGTCAACCATATATAGGAAGTCAGATCTGTCATCTTTTATAACCTCAATGGCTATATGCTTCCCATCTGGTGACCAGCTTGGACGAGTTACACCACTACAACCGATTAACGCTTGTGTCGGCCCTTGGGCCTGGATTGCACCGAATTGTGCGAGAACCGAAACGATGATAAACAACACGAACGAAATTTTGCGAGACATGAAACATTGCCTTTTATAGGCGTACGGTCGATTAAGCTCAAGCTTTATTGCTTTAGAGCAAGATAAAAAGAGAAAATGAGAGGATTATCTCTTCATTTCCTGCCCTAAAAAAAAATAGTGTTATGTAAATGTGCCTTTCCTCTCAAAAACAGTAATTTTTGAGCGCAAAATGCTCAAGAGTTTTTAAAGGAAAACAGAAAGTAAGTATACAATAAGAGAGGGCGAGCGTCAAGCTATAGGTCATATTTACAACTGCTCAGGAATTTGAAATGGCAAAAAGTCATTTTTTAAGATAGTCGGCTCGAACCAAAAAAAGCCCATCAGATCAAGAAATCTGAAAGACTTTCTAAAAAGTTCTGTATGGTGCCGAGGAGAGGAATCGAACCTCCAAGGGTTTCCCCACAGGTTCCTAAAACCTGCGCGTCTGCCAATTTCGCCACCTCGGCGTACGCATATTATACAGCGTTATGCTCCGTTAGTGGGAGTGGATACACTCTTGGTAGGTTTGACTTCCTTGGAGCATAGTCTGATCTTCACTAGATGGGAGATTGGCAACACCCACTGCGTAGCAGGAGTCGCGTTTTTTTTGATCCTGAATGACCAATTGTATTCCATTCAGAACCGGATGTATGCCAAAGGCAATTATGCTCAATACGAATACTCCCATGGAAATGATAATGGTTTTTTTTCATAGAGTGACGTCGATTAAAGACGGTATTTGCGGGGTAAACGCCTCGATTTTATCGATAAAAAAGCGTACATGATTTGCCCACGCTGGAGAGGCAGCGTAGATATAGCCGATTTGGTCGATGGTTTTAGCCCCTTTATCCACATAGTTGTAGCGGAGTCCTTCAGAAACTGCGGTAATCCCCGCCTTCCAGTTGCTAAATGCCAACCCCCATTGAGCACCCGTAGGAATCCCCCATCCCCAGGCGTTAAAGGATCCATACGGAACTTGTTTTCCAAAGGTAGATTCCGTACCAGAGATAGCGGCAACGAGCTTCCAGTCTAGGTTAAGCCGGTCAGCCTCAGCAATAAAGTGCCCAGCCTCAGAGGCAAGGGGTGAATCATGAGAAAGCAAAAACTTGTGAAGATGCTCCACGCGTTCATCTTTGGTAACAAGCGCGGAAGAAAGTGTGGCAGCAGATTCCGCCTCTTTACCTACGGCCAAAGCAGGCTGAAACTGGGCCCAAATGAAGGTTCCCACAAGGGAAATGGCAAGAATGGTGAAAAGGTGTTTCATAGTTGTTGTAATCCTTTTTAAGTTGTCATCCCGACATCGTCCGGCTTCGCCGGACTCGTTGGGATCGTGGCTCGTACGCTCTTTTTCGAAAACTCAAAAGAGCTACGACTCCACAAAAAAATCCTAAAGCAGACATCGAATTCCACCTTAGGATCTATCCCGTAGTATAGACTAAAAAGAGGGGTTTGTCAAGTTTGGAAGACCTAAAATCGTCACGGCCGTGATACCTATGATGGAAAACAGTTAGGAGAGAAACCGTAAGGTTTCGCCCCAGGATTAGAGGATGCTTTTTTGGAATTCGGAGACACAGTTGGTCCAGGAGTAGCCGGTATGTACCGATGGTGGCGCCCATTTAGCGCCGATGGCTTTTAGGTCAATAAGCCCTTGGTCATAGTAGCTTTCCTTAATATAACGCGATACCCACCGGATGGCTTCTGGCCAATTTTTAAACGTAGCACCGGTTTGTTGACCTGTATACACCGCTATGCCAAAGGCGTTGTAAGAATCGCTGGTCGGCATATGTTTGCCTAAATTGGATTCGCACATGGCAATGGCAACCAGGAGTCGGAAATCAAAGCGATTAGCATCAGCCTCCGCAACAATCAGATTGGCATAGGGCGCCATCGGAGAGTTGTATTCTTTTAGAAATGACTGGAGAAGTAAGCCACGCGCATCACCGGCAATTACCTGTGCTCCCAATACCTGTGAGGTGCCGGCAGCAGCCGTGATGCCAAATGGCGTATCAGCAAGGGGCGATGCTATGACAGACAAAGAGGCTGTGTGCGTTTTTTTGACCGTAATTTCAAGAAGCGTTAAATTAACGATCAAGAGGACAAAGGTCAAAGGAAACCATAATAATGCTACCAAGCCTTTTGGTACCATGCATCCATGGTGCCATAGTGATACCAGAGTGTCAAGGGAAACAGAATGCAACTTTCTGTATCAAATTTCAAATGTATATATACAGATGTATATATACAGAATTTTGCTTCTTGCAAACAAGCATGATGGCATTTACTATAAATCAAGAAAATACATGGGTAATCCTACAGAAATTGAACCTTCCATTTCTGCTATTCCTGTTTGTCTCTCCTGCGGTGGCAATAATCATCAAGAATTTGTTATCCACCCTGACCGTGGAGTAGAGGAAGGCTTTTTTATTGCACTCACGCACTTAGAACCTAGTGCATTTGAAGCACAGCTTGTCGATCATCATAGGCGTGTTCATGGTGATGAGCCAGCTGAATATCTCGTGACCTATAAACGAACTGCACCTCAAGACCCGATCCGTATCCAAACTCTTTCCTTTGACAAAGGAACATGGGCGTATGGTGATATTGAAGAGTTCCCTCTTAGTAAGTTCCAGGCAGCAATTGCAGCGGATTCGGAAGAACATGCTTCTGTTTCTGCTCCTGATGAATTTTTAAAACTTATAACGCAACAAAACATAGTTTTTGATTTGTACCCATCAAGACAACAACCGAAAGTTTTGGCACAAAATAGTATAGGAAGTCTCTACGATATATATCAAAGATTCTCCAGTAAGCATGGCTCTGATTTCACAAGACAAGAGCAAAGACAAATCCCGTCAGATGGGACGCTCTATCAGTGCAATCCGCCAATTATCAAAAGTGCTCCATATTATCCCAGGCGCAACCTCTCTTGTGAATAATGGTGCATGTCAAGTGAGCCCGGAAGGATTCGGACCTTCGACCAATTGCTTAAGAGGCAACTGCTCTACCGCTGAGCTACGGGCCCTCGAATCAAATTTTCTTTTGCATCCCGAGATAATTTTTTAATTTCTGCTTCTCTTTTCGTTGCTTCACTTCTTGTGTCATTTTTCTCACTGTACACTAGTTTTACCGGTCTACGATAGCGAGTGTATTTTGCACTGATACTATTGCTTCTATTATGTTCATTTATTCGCCTTTTTATGTTGTTTGTAATCCCGGTGTAATAACTTCCGTCGGCACATTCAACGATATAGATAAACCACATACTAGGTGCCCCCGAGAGGAATCGAACCTCTATCACTTGTTCCGAAGACAAGCACTCTATCCGTTGAGCTACGGAGGCAAACACTCTATTATATCAATTTTTAGACTATAAGTGGAAGCGTGAAGTCTTTGATGCGATCTGCTAAAATAAGGCATGAAATTTCCATTCATAGGGAGATCGCGGCACGAAGAGGAGCCACGGTACGATCTACTGTCTACCATTTTACCCGAATCTGTTCGCTATGCGCTGCAATATAATGAAGCGAAGCTCGGGAAAGAGGAGGTATTTGCCCTTCTTCATTGCCCCTACTATGAAAAGCTAGGAGTATACCTTGCACTGAAGCTTATCGCCAAACATCAAACCCCAAGAGATTTTTTTGTTGCAATGACACCGCACATAACTAACACACAACGGATGGTGTCTTGGTGTCAACAAAGACTTACGGACCTTCCTGATGCGTTAACTCATGGTATGAAATGTAGACAGTATTCTCACTATGGGCCAGAGACATTTGACCAAGGATTTAGCCGACTGGCTGGGCAATTTGTTAATTCGGATCATATGCCCATGCTCGTGGCGTATGCCGGGACTCTTGGACTTGTGGATTTTGCCCAACATACTCCCCTTGGTCATTCTTTTGGCATCATTGTTCCGGCAACTTCAGAAACTCAACTCCCTGGTATTGTGTGCTATACGTCTACTGCACCAGGATTTGAAGCGGATTGGGTGCAACCATCGGATGTTGGAAAGATTCCCGTATTTGTTGATGACGTGGTGCATACGGGTGTTACGAAAGATACTATACTTCATCAATGGATACGCAGTGGTGGAAGAGACGGTGCTTTGTTCCAAAGCGTATTGAAAACTTTTTCCGACTAAGCTGCTCTTAAGCGAGTCCGTGCGGATTGGCCAACAACTTTGATGTGCTTTACAAATTTTTCTTTGGAGTCAAACCCAAAATTACTAGTGAGTGTCCCTACTTTTTCAATCTCCTGTGCCAAGGGTGCATCACTTTCTCCAAATACGACCGGGTCATCGTCGCTTATAGTTATGTGATCAAGAAGTTTTTGATGAAGCGTCGAATTGCTGGCAAACAGTGAGTGTTCCTTTCGTATTGCGCGAATGATGGGGTGATTTTTTGGATCAGGGGCAACACCCGTCCATTGATTGCTCGAAAGGTTGAGTTCAAAGTATATCCCCTTTTCCAGTGCTTCAGCAAGAAGCGTTACAAAGCGAGGGTCATCATCAAATAAACGGACTGCGTGTCCTATGCGAAATGCACCACTGCCGATGGCGTAGGAAAGATTTTCATAGGCAAGTTCTTTATAGTTTGTCTCTTTGGGAAGTTCTCCTGCGTGGACCGTAAATGGCATCGATATACTTCGTATGTAGGTAAAAAATGCTCTAAAATCCCAAAGGCGTCGATCTGGATATTTTTCATCGCCAGCAATATCCACACCGATAATAATGTGTTGTTTGTAGAGTTTTAGGATTTTGTCTGCAAGGCGTTTGCCTGATTGTGACAACACGCCTTTATTTGTCGTAAGGAGGACAGATTCAGGTTGCTGTTCGCGCCGTAGACAAAATTTAAGTCCTACTTCCATTCGTTTGTCTCCTTTTTTCTTTTTCCCTGCCCACACACAAGAAGGGTGGTGGTCAACACATGTGCGAAATAGTTCGCAGTACGATTCTATGGTAAGATTGTGTGAAATTTCGTCACTAGTTAGGGCAAAAGGACAAGCTAAAAATTCTATTATCTGTATGTTTTCATCTGCTGCTTTGGTAAGAATTCGGTCAAACATTAATCGAAGTGGTATCTCGGGCGATATTCCCTGTGCAATACTTTCCATCACAAGAAGTCGCATCCATCGAGTAGAAAGCCTCTGAAGAAAATTTTTAAAGTTCGGTAATTTTTTTTCTGCATGCGCAGCACGAATAGCTTTCCAGGGAAGCGTGTTGTATGTATCAGGAAGGACGTATTGGGCAATTGCAAAAAGATCGGATGCGGTTAAGACCCCTTCTCCATGCCGATGAAGATTGATAGAGCCAAAGGTTTTGAGATAGTACTTATTTCCACTCCCTGTATTCATATTCCCAGCCATTTTTTGCCGCCATTTTACTATAAACATTATTTGTAGCTTCAATATCGCGTCTCCAATCACTACCACCTTTCAGGCTTGCATATTCTCTCCTGATTGCCTCATGCATATTCTCAACCGGAAAATCTGTCCAATAGAGAAGGTTTCCTCGTCTTGCCCAGGAAAGAGTTCTCATGCCAGTTTCAGGAAATATCGAAACAGCCCGTATAGCTTTTAATTGCAATATTTGAGCAAATCGTAAATCCTCAGGGGAAAGAGGCAATCTTGCGCGTTTACCTTCAACATATGGAGGATGATTATGGGTAAAAATAGTGTTAAAAACTTTAGGCCACTCTTCTTTTGGTAGTGTGGTTAAAAAAGCTTTTTGTGATCTTTGTAATACCACCTTTCCGCAATCATCAAAATAATAACCAAATTCTGTCTTCTGTTTTCTCATCCCATCTTCATATACTTTCATTAACTCATAAGGATCAAGACAGTCTTCAGGTGATTGCGCAAAAATAGTTCCCACAGGGGCGAAAGTTGCCGCTATCCCTAAAATTCCACTCCAACGCAAAGCTTCTCTTCTTGAGAAAGGCATAATTAATTTTTTATATTTTATATCATTACGATGGGCTTGCCAAATATGCGCACGTCATGTAATTATATTAGTATGAGGAAAATTCTTTCTTCATTATTTGTGTTGGCTTTCAGTTTTCTTTTTGCTACCCCGGTTTTTGCCTACTACACCAATATGCCGGCAGCTTTAGTCGTGGGACAGCCTGATTTTACTTCTACTGCCGCAAATCAAGGTGGATCAGCAGGAGCAAACACCATGAATCGCCCTACAGGAGTATTTGTCAAAAATGGTAAAATGTTTGTGGTAGACAGAATTAACAGTCGTGTTCTTATTTATAACTCTATACCCACAACAAACAATGCTTCAGCAGATATCGTCATTGGTCAATCCAGTTTCTCGGGAACATCAACAAACCAAGGCGGATCGAGAGGACCAAATACACTTGCCAATCCAATATATGTATTTTCTGACGGTACGAGGATGTATGTCTCTGATTATTCTAATAACAGAGTGCTTATTTGGAATACCATCCCTACGGCAAACAATACCTCTGCTGATGTAGTTGTTGGGCAAACCAGCTTTAGCGGGGGAACGGCAAATTCAGGAGGAAGAGGCGCAAATACCTTGAGTGGTATGGAAGCTATCTGGAGCGATGGAAGTAAATTATTTATAAGTGATGTAGGAAATAATCGAATACTCATTTTTAATTCTATTCCCACCTCTAATAATGCATCTGCAGACGTAGTCATTGGTCAACAGAATTTCACCTCGGGGAGTGCAAATCAAGGGGGAAGTGCTGCGGCAAATACGTTAAATGGTCCAAACGGTTTATGGGTGGATAATGGAAAGCTTTTCGTTGTAGATACTAGCAATAACCGCCTTTTGATCTATAATGCTATTCCTACCACGAATAATGTCTCGGCTGATGTGGTCGTCGGTCAAACTAATTTTACTTCAACTTCAGCAAATCAAGGGAATAGCAGTCCCGGAGCCAATACGTTTAAAAGTTTGCGAGGGGTAGTGGTAGCAGGTGGAAGGGTGTTTACTTCCGAGTATAGCGATAGTAGCGGAAACAATCGTATTCTCATTTTCAACTCCATACCAACAACAAATAATGCCTCTGCCGATATAGTCCTTGGCCAGTCAAGTTTTTCTGGTAGTTCAGGAGCAACTACTACAGCCAACACATTTACGAACGTACGATACCTCTTTGCCGACGGAAATAAACTGTACGTACCAGATGAAACGAGCGGTTCTTCAAATCCGGCCAGTCGTCTTCTCATCTTCTCTAACACCCTCCCCGATACCACCCTCACCAACACCTTAGTCTCTGATATCTCCAATGGACGAGAACGTTTAAAGGGACGAGCAACCACCAACGTCGTCAATGGCATTGTGAAGGCTCTGGAGTGGTCCATCAATGGCACCGATAGCTGGACCGGAGCCTTTCCCAGTGATGGACAATTTGACAGTCCCACGGAAGACTTTTTCTTTGACTTTGATCCCAAGACGAATAATCCAGATACCATAAATAACACGGGATTTACCATACGCGTGAGAAATACCCACAGTAATACCATCGATGTCTCCGCCTCTGCCTTGTACTTTGAACCCTTTGCCCTCAACAGTCCCGGAGACAAGACATATACCGCTTCTTCGCTTCCCACCTTTTCCTTCTCGATCAACACCTGGAGATTTGCTGATCTCTCCTCTGATCTGGACCGCTTCCGGGTGAGTATCAACAAAGACAACACTGGTTGGGTTCCCTACATCGACACCATTCCCGTAGACTATGAGAAGGTGAGAAACAGTGGGGATAATCTCCAAAAGAGTGTGGTTGCCTCCTCGGGCAATGGGACGTATGAAGACAAGATAAAGACCATACACTATAGCAATAATAATGGCACCATAGAGGTGACTCCCAAGGGTGTGGATGTCTCAGGCACCACGAGTGACAAATATCGAGAAGATGGAGGTAGTAAACTCTCCAAAGGGAGTTACCAGTGGAAAGTAGAAGCGGTAGTGTCAAGTACCCAGTTTTCTAAACGCCATGTCCGAGGTTTGTTGACGTAGTTCCCAACGCGTACGGAATTGTTCCGGTGTTGTTTTTAACACCGTATG
>Ga0209515_10001025_pt1 | contig 48321 bp, 50 predicted proteins | sample Subgroupgradi54m_FD_187454 | JGI IMG/M metagenome (GOLD analysis project Ga0209515, IMG submission 187454) | Subsurface groundwater microbial communities from S. Glens Falls, New York, USA - GMW60B uncontaminated upgradient, 5.4 m (SPAdes)... ... | reverse complement strand
CTCACCCAGCGCTCCAACTCCCGATGATCGGATTCATTGATGGTTACCTGCATAGCGCGTCGTGACATGAACATCATCTATCACACTTCACAATATAAATCCACTTATTTAAGAGACACTACACTAGCTCTTGGAGGATGACCAGATGACTACGGCAAAGAATGAGCTTGTTGCGGGCGGCAGCTTTCTCATTCGCGAGACACCTCCTCAGGAGGTCTTTACGCCTGAAGATCTGAGCGAGGAACAGCAGATGATGCGGAAGCTGACACGGGAGTTCATCGAAACCGAGGTCAAGCCAAGGGCCGAGCAGATCGAGCACCAGGACTGGGACCTGACACTTCTGCTCTTCAAGAAGGCGGGGGAGCTGGGACTGCTGTCGGTGGATATCCCGACCAAGTACGGCGGCTTGGGGCTGGACCTGATCACCTCCACGGTCATTGCCGAACAGATGATTGAGGGTGGCTCCTTTGCCATCTCGGTCTTGGACCACTCGGGAATCGGGTCGCTCCCGATCGCCTGGTTCGGCAATGCCGAGCAGAAGGCGCGCTACCTGTCCCTGCTTGCCACCGGGGCAAAGATCGGCTCCTATGCGCTCACGGAGCCGGGCTCCGGCTCTGATGCTCTTGGCGCTAAAACGAAGGCGGTCCTCTCACCTGACGGGAAGTCCTACATCCTGAATGGCACGAAACAGTTCATCACGAACGCCGGCTTTGCCGATCTGTACATTACCTACGCCAAGGTGGACGGCGACAAGTTCACTGCCTTCATCATCGACAAGGACACGCCCGGCGTCACCCTGGGACCGGAAGAGAAAAAGATGGGGATCAAGGGGACCTCTACCAGGAGCGTGGTCCTGGAAAATGCGACGGTCCCCGTGGAGAACCTCCTCCATGAGATCGGCAGGGGACATAAGGTCGCCTTCGACCTGTTGAATATCGGCCGGCTCAAGCTCGGGGCCGGCTGCCTGGGTCTCTGCAAGCTGGCCCTGCGCGAGGCGGTCAGGTACGCGAAGCAGCGCACACAATTCGGACAACCTATCGCCTCCTTCGGCCTCATCCAGAAAAAGCTGGCCGAGATGGCGATTCGGACCTATGTCACCGAGTCGATGGTCTATCGGACTGCCGACCTGATCGAGCGGAACGTATCAGGTATCGACCAGGAGGACGAGCGGGCTGGGATCGAGACCGCTAAGGGAGTTGAGGAGTACGCCGTTGAGTGTTCAATCAACAAGGTCTATGCCTCCGAAGCCCTCGATTACGTCGCTGATGAGACCGTCCAGATCTTCGGCGGCTACGGCTACATCGCGGGCTATCCGGCCGAGCGGATCTATCGGGATGCCAGGGTCAACCGACTCTTCGAGGGAACCAACGAGATCAACCGATTGTTGATTCCTACGACGCTCTTCCGGCGAACGCTGCAGGGACGCCTGCCACTCTTCATTGCGACTCAGAAGTTGATGGCTGACCTGCTCGCGTACAGCCCAAGTCAAGAAGAGGCGCCCAAGGGCCACCTTGGTGAGCAGATTCGGCTGCTCCAGTTAGCGAAGAAGATCGCGTTGATGGTCTCTGGAGCCGCCGCCCAGAAGTATCGCGAGCGGCTTGCAGATGAGCAGGAGATCCTGGGGGTGCTGAGCGATCTGGTGATCGAGCTGTTTGCCATGGAGAGCGCGCTGCTCCGCGCGCTGAAGTCGGCAGAGCGGGATGGGGAGGGCGAGGCAGAATCGAAATCGGATATGGTCAAGGTCTACATGAGTGACGCCTTCGCCAGGATCGACTTGCTGGCCAAGGAGGGCCTGGCCTCGATGGAGGAGGGTGATACCCTCTGGACTCAGCTTAGCGCCTTGAAGAAGTTGACCCGTTACACGCCCAGCAACAGTATCCGCCTGCGACGGGCCATCGCCAGACGCATCATCGAGGCTGAGGAGTATCGGGTCTGAAAAAAGTTTCGAGTTTAGGGTTGCGGGTTTCGCGTTGAGATCACTCGAAACTCTGAACTCGAAACTCGAAACCTAGGTGCCGGGGCCGCCCCACTCCTCACCATCCGTCCAGACCTCTTTCTTCCAGATCGGGACAACCTCTTTCAGGCGGTCGATCGCGTAGGCGCAGGCGGCGAGCGCTTCGTGGCGGTGAGGGGCAGACACGGCGATGGCCACGCTTGCCTCCCCGACCTGTAGATGGCCGATCCGGTGCATCATGGCGATCTCGTCCACCCTCCATTTCTGGTGGATCTCTTCGACGATCTCGCGCATCTTAGGGATCGCCATCTCCCGGTAGGCTTCATACTCCAGGTACCGGACCTGTCGGCCTCGCGTCTGCTCTCGCACTACGCCGAGGAAGGTCGCGACGGCCCCAGAACTCGACCGTTTCACGGCATTCACAAGCGGCTCAAGCGAAAGCGGCTGATCGGTAATTTCAAGCATCGGCTCCCCCGCTCACAGGGGGGATCAAGGCAACTTCATCCCCCGCTGCCAACCTCTTATCAGTAGAGGCATACTCTCGGTTGACTGAAAACAGGAGCGATCCAGTCAGCGCCTGCAACCGCGGGAACTGGCATCGAAGCTGGCTGATGAGCTGAATCAGCGTGCTCCCCTCAGGCAGGTCAACGACTAGTTCGCCGACCCCGACAATCTCGCGAACGGCCGCGAAACATCGCACTCGGATCTTCATCGCAGTCTCTCCACGATTCGGTAGCACCGCTCCGCATCAAAACGATCAGGCGCTACGGAGACTTCCCAGACGTCACCCCGTTATCCTGCTGATAGTAACTTAATGGTATTCACGATACATTCTTTACAACGCCATTGTTTCCGCATGTTACGAAATATCCCTCATGTATTATCTAGTCATTTTTACTTCTCTCGACTTCTCTTATCAATACCATGATCCCTCCGAAATTGTCAACCTAAGACGATTCTAAGCTAGTATTTACCAAGAAAACAACTTCTCGCTTGACCTTTGAGGCTCCTTATGTTAAAAAAATAAAAAAAGGTTAGTCGCTAGGGACCCGTTGTGCGAGGAGGGTTAGCGAGGGTGGCACTAAAACAGCCAAGGATTATAGCGAAACCGCCTTCTGAGGCGATCGGTATGAAGATCCTGGCTGGATCGAATAAAGAGAAGGCACTCGCCTTAGCGCAGCTCATGGAAGATCTCCTCGACGAACTCGGCTATACCGATTTTCACCCTAAACTTTCCTCAATCCGTCTCGCCATCGACCTGAAGGCCAGCCATCGTTCCAGCGCTCACCGTCTGCACTGCTATGGGTGCACAATCCCTCACGAGATTCGCCTGGAGGAACTGCAGGCGGTCCATAGACGCTATATGCAGGCGCGGCGCCGGGACAAGGACCTTATCGGTATCTTCTTCTCCATTTCCGGCTTCCACCCAACCGCCAGAAACTGGTTTTCACGTCTTGATGCCGCTGTGAGGGGTGACTATCACCTGTTCGGGGTTGATAGGATATGTGTCTTGCTTCGGCGTGCAAAGCTAGTCGCTTCCCCCGATCACATCGTCCACACGATCGAGGGTCGGGTTACGGCAAGGCTTGGGGCAGGAAACCTCGTCTTTACGGCGGGAAGGTTCTACTGGATTTTTCGAATCGAGGCCAAAAGAGGGGCTACGTACGCGGTTCTTGATGCCTATGGATCACCGGTCTCCCCTCGCGTGGCCATTTCTATCAAACGGCTGGATGGTTCCTTGAAGGGAAAGCGCCCTCTGAACCTGCAAGCCAGGGAAAAGGTCCTCCTTGCCCTGGCAGAGTCTGGGCAGAAGAACATCGAGTTCCTGTCGCGGGAGACCAAAGAACCCCTAAGCGATCTTCGGGAGGTGATGCAGGAGCTTCTCGATGAAGGGTTCCTCATCACAGAGCCTGCCGGTCTGCCGCGGTGGCGGTTTAACCGCTATTCCATCAAGCCCGAATTCGATGTCTTCCTCAGCCTTGCCCGCCAGCTCCTCGATGGTTCTCAGCGGTTCAAGTTCCTCCGCTCGAACTTTGCGGTTCAAATGCTGGTTGCTGGCCTGCTTTCCTATTTGGAGGGACGTTTTCACCTGAAGCTCTCCGAGGAGGAGAGGTCCTGGCTTCCGAGGTTCCTGGCGGTCTCCCCCTCAGCGCTTTCCTACGCCCTATTTACCCCCATCGATGAGTTTATCTCTACCTCGGAGGAGCTGGAACACCGCCCCCTGCCCAGTCTGGAGAAGGAGCGGCTCCAGGGTCAACACCTCAGCAAGCTCTACTCCACCCTGCTTCTCCGATACGCAAGCGACGTGCAGGATAGCCGATTCGATGAGGTACTCCGCCACAAAGGGGTGCGGGGCCACCTCTATCGGATTACGGCCAAGGCGGCAAGCGCTGAGGAGTTGTTTTTCTCCATGAAGGGTGAATCGTATCTCACTATCGCCGTGCCACCTGCCATAGGGATCGCTGCCCAGAAGGGGGTCGGACCCCCAAGTTCCCTTAACGGCGATACCCTTCTGAGTAACGGAAAGGCCCTGATGCACATACAAGAGTTCGACTGTGCGGTTGAGCTGTTCGATTGCGCGATCAAAGAACTGAAGGACCCGAGCAAGCTCCTGGAGGCATGGCACTGCAAGGGGTCCTGCCTCTTGAGCCAGAAACGTTACTCTGCCGCGATCACCTGCTTCAATGAGGCGCTCCGCTACGACAGCAATTACAAGGAGGCGTGGCTCCATAAGGCTGCCTGCCTGAGGGGATCAGGCGATAGTAGCGGGGCCGTTCGTTGCGCCAGGCGAGCCATGGAGATCGATCCCGCCTACGAAGAAGCGCGAAACTTCTTAAGGAGCACGTAAGGCACCCCGCACCCGACCCATCATGCGAACACCATCACGTGCTGACTTCGCCTAAAGAGGTTGATGGGCTTACTGTGATCGGCATTCTTGATTGCGCGATTTTACCAACCCCTACCTTCTAAGTAAGGAGATCAGATGCAAGGACATCCGCAGATCATTGAGCTGTTGAACAGCGTGCTCCGGATGGAGCTGACGGGGATCAACCAGTACTTTTTGCACTCCAGAATGTGTGAGAGTTGGGGTTATCAGATCCTGGCCAAGGCGATCTTCGATGAATCGATAGACGAGATGAAACATGCCGACAAGATCATCGAACGCATCCTATTCCTTGATGGGGCCCCACACATGTCCGGCTCTGACCGGCTTACAATCGGCCGCAATGTTCGGCAGCAACTGGAGAACGATCTCGCGCTGGAGATGGCCGCGCTCCAGGTCTTGAATCCCGGTGTGCAGCTATGCATCGAGCTTCAAGACAACGGAAGCCGAGAGTTGCTGGAGCGCATCACTGTCGATGAAGAACGTCATGTAGGTTGGATCGAGGAGCAGCTCCACAAGATCAGCGAGCTGGGGTATGAGAACTACCTAGCGGGGCAGGTGTACGAGAAGAGCTAAGGAGGGTTCGTCGAAGGGGAGGAATACCGAGCCACTTTGGCTCGCCAAGATTGAGCCCGACAAGTTTCAAAAATTGATACGCAGCGTGACGAGGCCTGCGTGGTGCAGAGTGGTATATGTGCCATTCACGACTGCCGGAAGAGTCAGGGGAGGCCTATTATCGGCGATGTACCGCGTATCGTAGATGGCTGCTTGATACGCTAAATCGAGGCTGATAGCCGACTGGCGATACCAGCCACCTTGCTCCCCACAGGGGATGAGACCTGCGAAACGGCCGCCCGGCCTGCAAAGAAAGCCCATGCCGACGGACAGTATATTTTTGTCACTATCAGGAACCGCGGGATCAAAGGTCTGGCTGGGGACTGGCGTGGCGGAATGTTGCCACCCTGCTCGGGCTGTCACGTCCCAATGCGGAAGCGTGGCAGGATCGATCCATTTGTACTCCGTTCCTACCATGAACGTGAGGGTGTTCGACCAGTTCCGCGGAACGGGAATCACGATCCCAGTACCCAAATGAACGTCGGTGTTGCGGAAGGCGCTCCAGTCTGTCTTGTCCAGATCCACCTCAACCTTCCACTCATGGTCCCTGGCTAGGAGGGGCCAGACCGCAACACCGAAGGTAAACGATTGGGGGAGGACAAGCGTCGATCGAGCTGTTGTGAGCGCCGTTCCCGCCTCGAGAAACTGCCCATTCAAGTGGAGGGTCGCGCGGCTTCGATACTGGAAGCCGAAGCTACACCACGGGTGCTTGCCCTCCAGAAGGCAGGGTGTGTAGCGGAGACTCAGATTAAACCCAGGAGTGGTGTCATTGCCGTTGACTTCAAGGGGCGTCCCACGTGGAGGCAACCCTGGAGCCCCGGAAGACCTAAACTTCGACACGTTGCCCCCTCCCCCACGAAGCTTGCAAAGGTGTAGACATCGACCCCTGCCGCGAGCGAGAGTTGCTCAGTCACCTTGTATGCGATCACGGGCCTGATATCGAGCAACGGCAGTGCTGCGAGCGTCAAGGACGTATTCAGGGGACCATCCTCCGGCCATCGGTGTCTAAGACCAAACGGCGAGAAGACGCCGACGCCCACTGTTATCCGCGCCAAGGCAGGGAGGTCTAGAGCTTTGGCAAGTGGTCTGAGATTCGCGGTCAGGTAGAAGTGGACGGGCGGAGGGCTCGAGACAGGCCCGCCAAGGTCTCCAAAACTCTTTGCGCCGGTCGCGCGATTGCTGAAGTCGGTACCGCCACCAACCAGAAGGGCCCCCATCATCAATTGGACCCCAGGAAGCTGAGTCACTCCGGCGGAATTGTAAAAGATCGCGGAAGGGTCATCACTCTGGGCCACAAACGCATCGCTCTGGCCGGCTCCCGACGCGCTTTGGGGAAACATCCGAAAGCCGGTCGCCTGCGCGACGGACGGCACGATCAAGGTAATCCAGAAGACAGCGATCTGAAGTCGACGCTGTGACAGCATGCCGTTATTGCAGTCGAAACGCTTGAATCTCGCTTCTCTTGCCCAATCCCAATCTTCCGCTCTTCACAACGAGCGTGAGGAGACGGCGCCCAAGCCCTTCCCCAAGATCTGCAACAGCGTAGTCGGCCAGCGCTCCGTCAGATACGGGTATCTCCCGCACCTCATGAAATTGGGCCCCATCCCACGTCAGGACGATCACACTTACCGCCTTGCTTCCAGTCCACCAACGAGGCAGTCGGACTCCCGCCTCCTGTTCTCGCTGCAGGATGATTTGCGGCCTCTCTCCGACTCTTTCCTTTTCAATCAGAATCCGAGGACCAGCTCGGTTCTTTGGAGTCATCGCCTCTTCACTCACTTTATAGCTACCAATAGGATCCCCGGTTTGTGAGCGGACTTCGAGGGTGGTCCCTACCTTGAAAGTTGCGAGCCGCACTGCTCCATCCCCACCAAGATCGGCCATCATGAATTCCAGCAGCAAGACACCCGCCGGAACATCGAGGGCAGGTCCCGGGTGGAAGTTACGTCCATCCCACGTGTACTGGTGGATCGGCTTCGCGGTCTGATCCCCTGGTACCACCGACTGGCCAAAGAGTTGAGGTGTTTTCCCATTGGATGACAGAGGCCGGAGAACAAGGTCGGGTATCTCCAAGATCGGTCTGAGCTTGCCGTCTGCCCACTGAAAAACCAGGGCGTGAAAACGACCCTTGTGCGACAGGGTCATGATGACCTCGGCCCCTCCATCGCCAGTGACGTCATTTGCCTCCAGCGTCACTACAGTTCCTTTCCCGCTTAACGAGTACTCCGCAAGAGGCCTGAGGTGGGAACCATCGATTCGAAAGGCGAGAAGCCGATCGGCCCCTGCCAAAAGAAGCTCGCTCTTCCCGTCACCTTCCAGGTCAGCAACCGCCATAGCCATCATGGAGCCGTCAAACGCTGGTTCAAGCACAACATGCTCTGAAGGTATTGGAGCGACCGGCGGCCTACTGGATGATGGGAGGGATGCGATGGCTGGCTTGCTAGTATCCGCAGGCGTCAGCACGGCCGGTCGAGCAGCCACAGCCGGCTGGGGTCCACGGGACGGCTTGTCGTGAGTGATGGTACCAGGCTTTACCTGTGCACTGGCGAGAACGATCGCGTTACCGGTCAACGTTGAATAGGCCTGCACATCGAGAGACATGCCGTCCGCTGAAGGCGTCAGGCGGCTCAACAAAAGCGTTTGGATCTTACCTTTGTCAGAGAGTTGTTTGAGCATCAGAGGGTCCGCTAACTCTCCTGCTCTTAGGTTCTTATCAGCCAACAACATCGATCGCAACTGTCGCTCCTCAATCAGTTCGAAACGCCCTGTCCGAACCAGAGCGGCGGCCAGTTCCTTGGTCATCGATCGCGCGCCCACTCCGCTGACCCCTTCAACATCGACATTAGGAAATGCCACAATCATCCGCGCCATGGAGACCCTCACCCGATCACCTTTACGAAAGCCGGCCTTCTCGGCCTTTTTAATCACGGTGGCCTCGGCATAGCGCTCGTGAACGTGAAGGACGCGGACCATCCCCAGGTCCTTATCCAACCTTCCCAGGATCTCTCTTGTGAGCGGGTGCTTAAACTCTTCCCCTTCACGGAACACGTCGAGTTCCATTCCCTGGAAAACACCTTCTGCTGTCCCACGATCAATCAGGACCTGACCGCCCTCGAAACCGATAACAAGACCCTCGACGCGGGGAAAGGAAGCGGCGAGTCGTTCGGCCACAACCCTGGCGGATTCAGCAAATCCGCTCTGCGGCTCTCTGGCGGAAGAGGGGCTTCCGCCCCGAACAGGCGTTCGCTCCTGAACCTGCGCCATCCCGCTGGGCGAGGCGATGAGCGATATGGAGGATAGAAGGACAAAAAGAAGCGCAATGCGAGGAATTGGAACCGGCGGGACAAATCGACTGCAACCCATAGCGACTCTCCAGTGACTACGCTTCACTGGGTTGCTCAACCAGCTCTACGAGCACACCATTGCATCCCTTTGGGTGCAAGAAGGCCACTCTTGTACCACCGGACCCCGGTTTTGGAACTCTGTCGATGAGAGGGAAGCCGGCCGCATGGAGGAGCCTCAGCGTCTCAGGAAGGTCTTTGACCTCAAGGCAAATATGATGGAGACCCTCGCCCCGCCTCTCGATGAATTTGCTCGTCGGGTTATCCGAGCCGATTCCCTCCACCAACTCGATTCGACCCCCCTCAAGCTCGAAGAATGCCACCTTCACGCGCTCATCGGGAAGCGTCTCGATGTAACCACAACCCTTCCCCAGAAGCGTTTCGAATAGCCTCGCCGAGGTCTCAACGTCTTTCACAGCAATGGCAATATGCTCGATCCGATGCACCATGGATTTTCGATACCCTAACTATTAGCTTCTCTTTAAATGGCCACCGATTCGCGATGCTCTCCGAAGACGCGCCGCAACACGGCGCAGATCTCCCCAATGGTGGCGTAGGCCTCGACCGCCTCGATCAAGAACGGCATCACGTTCTCGCTCCCTCTCGCCGCCTCACCCACCGCATGGAGGACCCGCTCCACGCTGCTGTTATCTCGACTGCGACGCAGCCGATCAAGCTTCGCCCGCTGTTCCATCTCAACCTTGGGATCGACAGCAAAGATGGGGATGTGGACAGGCTCGGCGGCAGTAAACTCGTTTACCCCAACCACAATGCGCTGCCGTTCCTCCGTAGCCCGCTGCTCCCGGTACGCAGCCTCCTGGATTTCCCGTTGGATGAATCCGACCTCGATCGCCCGCAGCATCCCTCCCATAGCGTCGATTTTTTCAACGTAGGCTGCCGCCTCTCGCTCGATCCTATCGGTCAGGGCTTCCAGATAGTAGGAGCCGCCGAGCGGATCGATGGTGTTCGTCACCCCACTCTCATAGGCGATGATCTGCTGGGTCCTGAGTGCGAGGCTGGCCGCGTCTTCGGTAGGAAGTCCCAGCGCCTCATCGCGCGAGTTGGTGTGCAGCGACTGAACCCCACCAAGAACCGCAGCGAGAGCCTGCAATGCCACGCGGACCACATTGTTCTCAGCCTGTTGCGCCGTAAGGCTCACGCCGGAAGTCTGCGCATGAAAGCGCATCATCCACGACCTCGGGTCGCGCGCTCCCCACCGCCGCCGCATAACCCCAGCCCAGAGGCGACGAGCCGCCCGGAACTTGGCTACCTCCTCCAGGAGATCGTTATGGGCGTTGAAGAAGAAGGAGAGCTGCGAGGCAACGCGATCTACATCCAGCCCGGCAGCGATCGCCGCCTCCACATAGGCGATGCCGTCGGCCAGCGTGAAGGCCACCTCCTGGACTGCCGTCGAGCCCGCCTCCCGAATATGATACCCACTGACGCTGATCGCGTTCCAGCGCGGAAGATGCGCTGCACAGTAGGCGACCGTATCGGTCACCAGACGCATCGAAGGTCCGGGCGGGAAGATGTAGGTCCCCCGGGCAATATATTCCTTAAGGATATCGTTCTGAATGGTCCCCGCGAGCTGTCCGGGCGCGACACCCTGTCGCTTGGCCACGGCCACATACATCGCCAGCAGGATGGCCGCGGTGGCATTGATGGTCATGGAGACACTCACCCGATCGAGGGGAATGCCTCGCAGCAGCGTCTCCATATCGGCCAGGGAGTCGATGGCTACACCTACCTTGCCCACCTCGCCGGCCGCCATCGGATCATCCGCGTCATACCCAAGCTGGGTGGGAAGATCGAAGGCCACCGACAGTCCCGTCTGGCCTTGCTCAAGCAGAAAGTGGAACCGCCGATTGGTCTCCTCCGCAACTCCGTAGCCGGCGTACTGCCGCATGGTCCAGGGGCGGCTTCGATACATCGTCGGCCTTACCCCGCGGGTATACGGGTAGCTACCCGGAAATCCAAGCCGCTCCAGATAGTCATGGTCGGCGAGATCCAATGGGGTGTAGAGGCGCTTCACCTCGATGCAGGAGCTTGTCCGGAACTCTTTCTTCCGCTCCGGGGTGCGCGTAAGGGCAGGCTCAAGGACGTTCGCCTGCCAGTCATCGAACTCGCACTTAAGCTTTTTTACTCGCTCTTCGTCGTCCATATCGCTTACTCAATCACAACCAGGACATCGCCTCCGCTGACACCGTCCCCTTCTCTCACCTTGATCTCTTTGATTACCCCGGGCCCCGAAGCTTTCAACTCGTTTTCCATCTTCATCGCCTCGATGACAATCACCCCTTGACCCGCACTCACCTCTTGTTCTGGTGAGACGAGTAACGCCACAACCTTTCCCGGCATCGGGGCCACAATCATCTGGCGGCCTCTCATGCCCTGGCCGGTAACGCTGCTGGCACTTCTTCGGGGACGATGCCCCTCCTCCTGATACTCGATTCGGTGCAGCTCGCCCTCCACCCAGACCGTAAGGACCCCCTCCGCTTCTTCGACCACATCGGCCTCGTACGAGCGGCCCATCACGAGAAGCGAGAGAAGGCTGCCGTCAACAGCGCTGAAATCGACCTCATAGGTCTTCCCGTCAATTTGAACCGGCACTGGCGATCCCGTACCCTTCACCGCAAGCCTGTGAATTCTGCCCTGCAGATCAGCGGAGTAGGTCATCGTCGTCGCAGCCCGTCCTGACGGGCGGCCAGCTTCCATGCACTTTCGACCTGACCGCCAGCCACGATGGGCGGGGGGGCTGCACGCTTCCTGGTATGGAGATAGAGCGCTCCAGCGATCAGCGCAATCTCAGCGAAGGCCCCGCCCTCGGGCTTCAGTCCGTTGGCCAACCAGCTCTCCAGAAATTCTGTGTGGATCTGGCCCGCAGCGAACTGCGAAAGGTTGAGGACCTGTTGGTGGAACTGGATGTTCGTCTTCACGCCGAGTACGACATACTCAGCCAGGGCGCGTCGCATTCGCCCTATCGCCTCGCCCCGGTCCCGTCCCCAGACGACCAATTTCGAGATCAGGGGATCATAGTATATCGGAACATCGCAGCCTTCGTAGATCGCACTCTCGATCCGGATGCCAGGCCCACCAGGCGTACGCAGTGCCCTAATTCGTCCGGGCGACGGCATGAAGTTATTGAAGGGATCCTCGGCGTAGATGCGACACTCGATCGCGTGACCGTGCAACTGGATCTCATCCTGCCGCACTGAGAGCGGCTCCCCAGCGGCAATCCGGATCTGCTCTTTCACCAGGTCAAGACCGGTGACCATCTCGGTGACCGAATGCTCCACCTGTAGCCGCGCGTTCATCTCCAGGAAATAGAAATTCTTGGACGAATCGACCAAGAACTCCATCGTCCCGGCGTTTGTGTAGCCTGCGGCCCTGGCTATCCTCACCGCCGCCTCTCCCATCCGACGCCTCAGTTCGAGGTCCACAAAGGGTGACGGCGACTCCTCAATGACCTTCTGGTGACGCCGCTGTAGTGAGCATTCGCGCTCCCCAAGGTACACCACGTTGCCCAGCGTATCGGCCATGATCTGCATCTCGATGTGGCGAGCGGAGCCCAGATACCGCTCCACATAGATGGCTGCGCTGCCGAACGCAGAGGAGGCTTCAGAGCGAGCAGCACGGATGGCGCTGCCGAGCATCGCCTCGGTTGAGACGATTCGCATCCCTTTGCCGCCCCCACCGGCGGAGGCCTTAATGACCACGGGCAGACCGAGCTCTCGGACAGCATCGAGCACCTCCCGGTCGGTGAGGTCTCGGGTCGTCCCGGGGACGATAGGGACACCGGCCTTGCTCGCCAGGCTCCGGCCGGCAGTCTTGCCGCCCACCGCGCGGATCGCGTGAGAGGAAGGGCCGATAAACACAAGTCCTTCTTCCTCACACCGCATGGCGAACTCCGCATTCTCCGACAGAAAGCCATATCCTGGATGGATGGCCTTCGCGCCTGACAGCTTCGCGGTCTCGATGATCCGGTCAATCCTGAGATAACTCTGGGGGGAAGGGGCTGGACCGATCAGGTGCGCCTCGTCTGCTAACCTGACGTGCAGCGCTGCTCGGTCGGCCTCCGAGTAGACCGCCACCGTGCCGATGCCCATCTCGCGGCAGGCACGGATCACCCGAACGGCAATTTCTCCACGATTCGCAATCAGAATCTTGTCAAACATGTGAATAAGCTTACAGCCATCAGCCGTCAGCATCTAGCCAGGCGCTGAAGGCTGCCTTTGCTAGAGGGGGATGTTCCCGTGTTTCTTTGGAGGGTTCGTCTCGCGCTTTGTCTTGAGTGACCTGAGCGCCCTGATCAGCTTTAGACGAGTCTCTTTCGGCTCGATCACTTCGTCGATGTAGCCCCGCTCTGCGGCGATGTACGGATTGGCGAACTTATCGCGGAACTCCGCTACCTTTTCCGCGCGGAAAGAGGCAGCCTCAACCTCCTCAGCGATCTTCCGCTTATGCAGGATGTTAACCGCCCCCTCTGGTCCCATAACGGCAATCTCCGCCGTCGGATAGGCAAAGTTGATATCGGCCCGCATATGTTTACTACCCATCACGCAATAGGCGCCCCCATAGGCCTTTCGCACGATGATGGTGATTTTCGGCACCGTGGCCTCTCCGTAGGCGTACAGCAGTTTTGCGCCGTGCTTGATGATGCCGCCATGTTCCTGGGCCGTACCCGGGAGGTAGCCCGGGACGTCCGCCAGGGTAACGATGGGGATGTTGAAGGCATCGCAAAAGCGGATAAAGCGGGCTGCCTTGACAGAGGAGCTGACGTCGAGGCAGCCGGCCAGCGCTATGGGCTGGTTGGCGACAAACCCGACCGACTGTCCTCCCAAGCGCCCAAAGCCAACCACCATATTCTTGGCAAAGTGCTCCTGAACCTCGAGGAACTCGCCATCGTCCACTACCATGCGGATCAGCTCCGTCATATCATACGGTCTGTTGGGGCTGTCTGGGACAAGGGCGTTCAGGGCATCCTCCTGCCGCTCCGGATCGTCTCTGGACTCGCAGCGAGGCGCCTCTTCCAGGTTGTTCTGAGGGAGGTAAGAGAGGAGTTCCCTGATCGAGGCCAGGCACTCCTGCTCTGAATCGACAGCAAAGTGGGCAACGCCCGACGTGGCATTATGGGTCATCGCGCCACCCAAATCCTCGAAGCTCACCTCCTCGTGTAAAACGGTCTTGATCACATCAGGTCCCGTGACGAACATGTGGCTGGTACGGCGGACCATGAGGACGAAGTCCATCAGAGCCGGTGAATAGACCGCACCTCCGGCACATGGCCCCATGATGGCCGCGATCTGCGGGATCACCCCTGAGGCCAACACGTTGCGGAGGAAGAGATCGGCATACCCCGCCAGCGAGACGACCCCCTCCTGGATTCTGGCCCCGCCCGAATCGCTCAGGCCGATGATTGGAGCGCCCATCTTCATAGCCAGATCCATCACCTTGCAGATCTTGGCGGCGTGGGCCTCGCTCAGGCTGCCGCCGAACACGGTGAAATCCTGGGCGAAGATGTAGACCTGTCGCCCGTCGATCGTCCCGTATCCGATGACAACCCCGTCGCCAGGGATCCGTTGCTGATCCATGTCAAAGTCGTGGCACTGATGGGTGACGAAGGCGTCCAGCTCGGTGAAACTCCCCGGATCAAGAAGCAAGTCGATCCGTTCGCGCGCTGTCAGCTTCCCCGACTGGTGATGCCGATCGATGCGCTCTTGCCCGCCCCCTTGCAGGGCGGCTTCGCGTCGGCGGCGCAGCTCTTCCAGCTTATCCTTATGGCGCTCATTCGCCATCCCGATTCTCCCCTTCAGCCTAAAGGTCTTCAAACTGTGTGAGACGTTTGAACGCCTTGTACCTCGCCTCGATTTCAGGATAGGTAAGCCGTCGTAAGCGATCGAGCGAAAATGCCTCGACGTTAAAAGAGGCCATTACCGACCCCATCACGATCGCCTTCCGGATGTTAGCCTCCTCGAAATTCATCGTGTTGGCAAGATACCCAATGAAGCCGCCGGCAAAGCAATCACCCGCTCCCGTCGGGTCAAACACCGAATCGAGTGGGAGCGCGGGCGCGGCAAACCACCCGCCCTTTCGGATCATCAGCGCGCCATACTCTCCCCGCTTGATGACCAGCGAGGTGGGTCCCCAACTCAAAATCTTTTGTGCCGCCAAGACCAGGTTCGGCTCTCCGGCAAGCTGGCGGGTCTCGGCATCGTTAATCAGCAAGATATCTACTAACTTCAGGGTCTCCCGGAGCGCCTCAGGCTTCCCGTTAATCCAGTAGTTCATCGTGTCGGCCGCCACCAGCCTCGGCAAGCTCACCTGGCCAAGAACTTTCCGCTGCAGATCGGGGTCGATGTTGGCCAGGAAGACCAGCTCGCTCTCTTTGTACGCCTTCGGGATCTCCGGCTGAAACGCTGCAAAGACATTGAGCTGCGTTTCCAGCGTCTTCGCCTCGTTCAGATCGAACCCATATTCTCCAGTCCACCGGAAGGTGCGCCCCGGGGCCCGTACCAGCCCTTCAAGATCAATCGACCGGCTCTTCAGAAACGCCAAGTGCTCTTCAGGAAAGTCCTCCCCCACCACTGCCACAACCCGAACATCGGCAAAGAAGCTGGCCGCCACTGAGAAGTACGTCGCCGATCCCCCCAGCGCCTCTTTCGCATTGCCGAATGGCGTCTGAACGGAGTCAAGCGCGACCGATCCGACAACAAGGATGCTGCTCATGGCTGTTCCTCACGGTTTCGAGTCTCGAGTTTCGAGTTTGGGGTTCGACAGGGAAACTTTTTTGCTCGAAACCTAAAACACGAAACCCGAAACTTTACTTGAGATACTTCCCAATGATCGGCCGCAGCCGCTCCCGAACATCGGGCGGGATGGCGTCGCGAGCGGTGATGATCGCATCCTGCATCGCGCTCCCGCACGAGCAGCCTTCCCTGCCGGCCGGAAACGATGCCACCGTGGCCTTGATGATGGCCTTGGCGGTTTCGGCGTTTTGCTTCAGGACCGCCACCACCGCTTCCACCGACACATCCTGCTCTGTCTCGTGCCAGACATCATAATCGGTCACCAGGGCCAGCGTCGCATAGCAGATCTCGGCCTCGCGGCAGAGCTTCGCCTCTTGCAGATTGGTCATCCCGATGACATCCACTCCCCAGCTTCGATAGATCCGCGACTCGGCCCTGGTCGAGAACTGCGGCCCCTCGATGCACAGGTACGTGCCACCGCGATGTATTCTGGCTCCCACCGACTGTCCGGCGGCGAACAGCAACCCTCCCAAGACCGAACAGGTCGGATCGGCGAAGCTCACATGCGCGACGAGGCCGCTCCCGAAGAAGGTGCTGACCCGCCCCTTCGTTCGATCAAAGAACTGATCCGGAATGACAATGTCCAGAGGCGGGAGATCCTCGCGCATGCTCCCTACCGCAGAGGCGGAGATCACCCACTCCGCGCCCAGGAGCTTGAACCCGAAGATGTTCGCGCGGAAATTCAGCTCGGACGGCATCAGGCTATGGCTGCGCCCGTGCCGCGCGAGAAACGCCACCCGTCGCCCTGCCAGGGACCCGATGATGTAGGCATCTGACGGCGCCCCAAAGGGGGTCTCGACGCGCCGCTCCTCAACCCGCTCGAGTCCCTCCATTTCGTACAACCCGCTTCCGCCGATGATGCCGATCAGTCCCTGGGTCATTTTCCCTCCGGCATGGGTATGAAGTCGTCGGCACATCGCGCGCGCAGGCGACCAACGGTCTCCCGTTCAGTTGCCGCCTCGATGCTCAGATCGACCATGCGGCCGATGCACCCCTCAGCGTTTTCGAGTCCCACCGTGATATAGTTGTCAGTCAGCGCCTCGAGCCGCCCGGTCCGCGCATCCCGCCTGTCCAGGACGACAGCCTGAAGCGACTGCCCCACCTGTGTCTGTCGAAACTTCTGCCACTTCGCTTCGCTCAGCGCCCGGAGGGCAGCGCTCCTGGTCGCCCTCACGCCCTTGGGGACCTGGTTCGGCATTGAGGCCGCAACGGTTCCCTTCCGCAGTGAGTAGCTGAACACGTGCAGATATGCAATCGGCAGACGATCGAGCAGCCGGTAGGTGTGTTCAAACTCTGCGTCCCCCTCGCCAGGAAAGCCGACAATGATATCGGTCCCGACGGCGATCCCGGGGACCGCCTCCGCAAGCCGCTCCACCAGCCGGAGAAAATCGTCGGCCGTGTGCGGGCGTCGCATGCGCTTCAGGACAGCCTCATCGCCGCTCTGCAGTGGCAGATGCAGGTGGCGGCAAAAGTTTCCGAAGCGACTAAAGAGGGCGGATAGATCCTCCCCCACCTCATGCGGATCGAGCGAGCTCAGACGCAACCTCGCGGGCGCCGCCACCTCCAGCATCCGGGCGACTAATCCGGCAATTGAACTGCCGATCGGCAGATCGCGCCCGTACGTGCCCAGGTGAGTCCCGGTCAGGACCACCTCCGGATACCCGGCATCCACGAGGGCCCGCAGGTCGCGCAATGCGGCATCGTTCGGCTGACTCCGGCTCGGCCCGCGGGTCTCCGGCACGATGCAGAAGGTACAGCGATAGTTGCACCCATCCTGGACCTTGAGCAGCGCCCGGCTCCGTGCTGCGCCGACCGGCGGCGGAAGCGCGGTAAATCGGCTTACCCGCTGTATGTCGCCGACGGCAATGAGGGGCGGCTTCCGGTCGCGCAGGCCCGAGATCAGCGCAGGCAATTGTGCCTTCTCGCTATTACCTGCAACTAAGTCGACGCCGGGGATTGCGGCAACCTCCCCGGCCGCCACCTGGGCATAGCAGCCCGTAACGACCACACGGGCCGACGGATTGTGACGAACCGCCCGCCGGATCATCTGTCGCGAGTCGGCGTCGGCTTCCTGTGTCACGGCACAGGTATTGATGATGAAAAGATCGGCCGCTTCGTCCGGGCCAACTGCGGTGTGCCCATCCCGCCGTAGCGACTCCTGGAGCGCATCGCTCTCAGATTGATTCTGCCGGCACCCCAAGGTCTTAATCGCGACGCGCATACGTGCTTTCGAGCTCCACGAGCCGTGCTTCGAGGACCGGGAGGTTCAGGACATCCTCGCCGTTGTAGGTGAGGAGCACCTGCAGCGCCTCCTTATCACCGCCATCCTCGTATCTGGACCATAGCCGCATCGCTTCAATGCCATCGACCCCCTTCGAACGCCGGGGGATGCTAAGCTGCTCCTCTACCCGTTTCAGCCCGCCGAACAGGCGATGTCGCCAGCACGTATACATCAGGTCGTGGGATTGAAGCGCCGCGCGCAGGTCGAGGCCAAGACGGCGGCGGATCACCGGAAGATCGAAGCGGCTGCCGTTATACGTACAGATCGTCTCCACGCCTTCAAGCGCCTGCCAGACTGTGACATCGCTGATCTTTGTACCGACCAGTTGGATCAGCCCTCGGTCGGCAGCATACAAGCCCACCACCGTAATGGCGCCCTCGAACGAGGTTTCGATATCCAGGTAGGCCTTCATCGGAACTTGAGCTTACCACAGGTCGGGAAATTTTCAATTCAAAAGCACGTGGCCAACCGGTTTCGGTGGCGCGCGCCCTGAGCCTGTGATACTGTGACAACGCCGTATGAGCGGCCTACGAGGCGGACCATATTCAGGAGAGAGAGAGCAGATGCGCATCGGGATTATTGGACTGCCGGCCTCCGGCAAGAGCACCGTTTACCGGCTACTGACCCACGGCCAGCCAAGCCACCAGGCAGGCCAGTTAGGGGAGGCCTCGATCTCCGTCGTCAAGGTCCCCGATCCCCGTCTCGATCGTCTGGCTCTTATGTTCAAGCCAAAAAAGCTCACACCTGCCAGCTTCGAGCTCGTGGACTTCGCCCCGCTCGTGAAAGAGTCTGGCAAACCCACAAGCCCTGGTGGACAGCTCCTCCCTCAGATGCGGCAGACCACTACCCTTCTCATGGTCGTTCGGGCCTTTCAGGACGAGCGGGTCCCTCACATCGAAGGGCGCGTCGATCCGGCTAAGGATGCGGCCATGCTGCAGGCTGAACTGATCCTGGCCGATCTGGATGTGGTGGAGAAGCGAATCGCCAGGATCGAAGAGGCGATGCGAAAGGGGAAGAAGGGCGAGAGTCCTCAGGAGCTGGCCCTCTTGAAACGATGTTACACAGCGCTGCAGGAGGAAAAGCCCCTGCGGGGGATGGCAGTGACCGCTGAAGATGAGCGCCTGCTTCGTGGCTTTCAGTTCCTTATGGCCAAGCCGAGCCTTCTGGTGGTCAACACCGGTGAAGAGGCTGGCGGAGGACCCGACAGCCTTGAGGCCCTGTCGCCGATGGGGACCTCCCAGCCGGCCCCGATAGCCCTGTCGGCCAAGCTGGAACTGGAGTTGGCGGATCTGCCCCCCGATGAAGCAAGCGCCTTCTCTGCCGAGCTTGGCCTGGGGGCTTCCGCGGCGCCACGGCTGCGTCAGGCCTGCTATGACCTCCTGGGTCTCACGACGTTCTTTACCGTAGGCAGCGACGAGGTGCGGGCATGGATGATTCCTCAGGGCGCGACGGCGATGCAGGCGGCCGGGGCCATCCATAGCGATCTGGAGCATGGCTTCATCAGAGCAGAGGTGGTGGCCTACGAGGCGCTCGACCGCTGTGGGTCGCTGGCAGCGGCCCGAAACGAAGGACTGCTACGCCTCGAGGGAAAAGAGTACCTCGTGGCTGACGGTGATATCATGACGATCCGGTTCAATGTCTGATTCTCTCATGGTCGCACTGGCCGACGTATCCCGCTTCACAGCAGCCACCACATACCCAATCAACCTGCACCTCCACCTCTCCTAAGATACGGTGCGCTAACGAAAAGCGCTCAGCTGCGCGGCGGCAGTAGCGCAAGGTCGGACGACTCACCATGCATGCCGGTCAGGCGTGATGTATCGCCCCGGAGCGCTCTCGCGCGAGGCGCTGGAATACTTCTGGTTCGATCTCAGCAACTTCGAGAAGTCGTCGAGCCGCTCCCGAGGGGGCCTTTTGTCCCTGTTCCCAAGCACGCACGGTCGACGTGGTCACGCTCAGCAACGAGGCGAAGACAGGTTGGCTCACACCGAAGCGTTGCTTCCGAAGTTGAACGATCTTCTCTTTTGGCCAGGGTTTTGCGGGCTCAGGAATCCCCACTGTCGCGGCTCGCAGCTTTCTAGCCCCGCGCGCGTGTGCAGCGACCTCCCGAAGCCCCGCAATAAGCTCCTGTCCCAATTTTGTCTTGCGCATATCTACCTGACCTCCTTTTTCAGCATCTCCACCCTGGATTTTAAGACGTTTTTCTCCTCTGCAGAGATATCATCCTTTTCGCCTTTGTCATAGAGAGCGAGGAGATACGTGCGCTCAATGCCAGCCAAATCCAGATAAATGACTCGATAACCGCCCCGCTTACCCTTCCCTCTACCCGGATCTGCGATCCGCAGTTTTCTTAGTCCGCCTGTTCCCTGGATGATTCGACCCGCTTCAGGATTCTTGAGAAGTTCTGTCTGAATATCCCGTAATAGCTCAGCCCCCTCGCGGTCAACTCGTTTTGAAAAGGATGAAGTTTCAACGAAGGTGCGCCGCATGCTACTCCGTAGTATATACCACTAGGTATTATCTATCAAGAGGTGCGAAACAAGGGTAAGGCGCTGTTGTGGTTATCCTTTGTCCGTCTAATGGAGCGGCGGCTGGAACCACTGGTTGGACGTGAACCTACAGGCTCACACCGAAACGCTCCAAGACCCACATGAGCCCAAAGTATGCACCGACGGTAAGCGCGCAGGCAACGCCGAAACCAGGCCAAAATGCGACACCGGAGCGAAGAAGAAACGGCAGGACCAGGAACAGTGGAAGCGAAGCCAGTACCAGCCAAAAGATGCTCTGCGACAGCGCTGCGACGGATTGAGCGCTGCCCGTGCCAATGTAGAGCCAGATAAAGGCCAGAAGAGACGTGAGGGGCAGGGACGCGAGCAGCGCGGCCCAGAACGAACTGCGCTTCCCAAGCTCAGAAACTGCGACGACCACCGCTGCCGTAACCAACACCTTCACTACGTATTGCCACATAACCCTATTTCACGCCCAACGCTGGGTGTCAGGCGCGGCTGGAAGCGGGAGCGAAGCGGACGCTGTGAGCCGTCGCCTGCACGCCGATGTCAGGCCCTTATGCCACTGACACAGCCGTACAACGGGAAGAAACTGCTCAGCGTCCATAGGTTGTCTCCGCTCCCGTCTTGGGAGCAGTTCCTTGGATCAGGCAGTGCAACCTACCCGATGACCTCGGGAGGTTATACGACCGGCCAGGATGGATACTCCCGCGACCAAGCTTCGATCAGTGCATCTATGGCCGGTCGAAGCCCTTCACAATATTTGGCAAGCGCTTCAGGCTCTGGATGTTCCTTCTTCAGCATCTTGTTCACGAGCGCCAATGCCATCTGTACGATCGTGGCCGCATTCTTGTACCGAAAAGCCACCAACCTCCATTCTACGCCGACATGGATGTCGTCGCGGAGTACTGGACCTTACTGGGCGGCCGGCGGGTGAATAGCCCAATCTCGGTACTTGAACGCCTCCTCCAAGTGCTTGCGCACCTCAGCAACGGCTCTATCGCTCAATCCAAAGGCTAGGCGGAAAACCTCGGCCATTTGCTTCCAACGAGCAGTCCGGTTCTTCCGCCACGCGGACATTTGGTCCTGGGGAACAACAATTCTGTCCTTGATCGCCGCATAGAACGCATCGAGTGCGATGGTCGCAGAAACCGTGGCCTGCATTGACGATCTGAACTCACGTTCGAGAATTGTCCCTAGATTGGCGTCCTCCCCTGACGAGTCAGCCTCCAGAAGGTTTCGGTTCGCCGTAGCGGCGTCCGCAACGTGAGCCACAGCGATTCGAAGCCAATGTCGACACATATCAAGGCGGAGGCTCGTCCCAACGTGGGAGGCATGCGCGCCTTCCTTGTCGAAACGAATCTGGGGCCCGTGGATCGTGAAATCCGCGCCGTCGGTGATGAGGATTCCCTTTGATCTCTCACGAGCCTGTGGTTCCAGGCTCTCCTCATCAATCCCCTTAGCCTGCGTCATAATGACCTCCAAAATGCCGCCGGAAATAGCCTAACGGGGCTGCGGGTCAGCGGCAGGCGGACGCGCGAGCGTGCTCGAGTGGACGCCAGGCCGCTGCAGCCGCGTGATGACCGACGCGAATCGCCGGACAGAAAGCGAGTGGCAATCCGCGTGTTAGCCAGCGCCCGGAGTATGCATGCTAGCTCTCTCCGGGGTTCCGTTGGATCCGAAAGAGTCCACCGGCGATTCCCAGTAGCGCGAAACCATTCACCACGACCGGTGGTATGGTGCCTGTCCAGAAAAGCCACCCTATGGTCAACAATCCACCGGCAATTGTGACTGGCGCGGAGACGAATGTGCTGAACAGCTCCGGCGGGTGACTCTGGGGCGAATAGAAGTACACGGACGCCGCAGTCAAGATAACACCCACAAGCGTGAACAATGCGGACGCTGGGTTCACCCAACGCTCAAGCGGTTCCCAGACAGAACCGGTGCCATGCGACACAACGCCATAGATGATGAACATGACACCCGCCCACCCCAAGAAGTTGAAGAACTTCCTGAGGGTAATCGCCGCCAGCCGCCGTAGAAGCGAAGCATCCGACATTCTTGAACCCGAGCTATCTTGTCGTCTGGCTAACAGACGCCCCGCTTGCGGCCCGTCCGTGTTGAAGCGGTTGGTCATGGGTTGTCATCGGTCGCTAAATGACCCGAACGCCGACACCGTCACGTAGCATTCGAGTCTCGTCGGAATCCCACGTGCCGCGAAGAGAGATCAAGACTGTGCGTGCTAGAGGGCGCGCGTTCTCGGCAGCAACGAGGATGTCAAGCTGGTACTCGCCCGGACCTACGATGTGCCAGCGGTGGTTCGGCGCGACCATGAGATCGAATGCCAGGGATGTCTGGTTGTTGTTAAGTTGGAGTCTTGGATTGTCTTCGCGCAGGAGTTGCCTTCTCTCTGGGTCGACGATATGCCCCAGGTCACAGTGCTTCCCCATTTCCGGGGCGATACTAGGAAAATAGATGAGACCCCCTGCATTAGCCCACTTCAGATTCATCGGTGGGAATGGCGCAACATGTTCCCACTGCCCATCCGCGCGTTGGCGACGCAATTCCTTCGCGTATACTTCCACATCCTTCGCAGTCGCGTTACCGACATTCTTGATCCACAACCGAAGGTAGACGGAATCCGCGACGAATGTTCCATCTCGGTCGGTAAACGGCACGGCAACACAATCCGGTGGCTCGGTCTTTGCTGATACGTGAAATGCCGGACAGTAAAACCAACCCCGAATCGTCTCCTGGAAGACGGCGACTGCGGCGACAACCAATGTGCCGGCAGCGACGAGCCAATCAGCAACCGTGCCCCACGGCCCCAAGAATATTCCTCCTTGTGTGGCTAACTACAATTAGACAGATCGGCCACTCTGCTTAGGGCCGACGGACTCGCCGCCTAATCCGGCAGGGGCCCATCTCCCCCGGAAGCCAATCGCCGCATGGCTACGGGAGTCTTGGTAGCAAGGCGGTGACGCCGGCAGCCTTGTTATCGAGACCGGCTTGGAGCATCAGCATCGTAGGTCGGGTTAGCGCAGCGTAACCCGACAATCCGCTTCCATCACTCATGCCCCACCCCCTCGAAATCTATCGCACCCTGTCCCCAATCCGCTGGATATACCCCCGCCGCAACATGCCGGCGAAAGCTGGAATGCGGCCACTCCATCGCGGATGACACAAGCCCGTGTTTGACCGGGTTGAAATGCACATACTCGACATGCCGGATAACATCGGCTTCGTCCCGGAGCGCGTGTTCCCAATAGCGATGCTGCCATAACGCTTGTTCCCGTTTCGCTATCCGGACGCGATGCGGCTCGGTGCGTAATGCCGGGTCACAGCGCTTGGTGAAGTATGTCTTGATGAGCCGCCAGCGCGTCGCGAAGTCGGCGTCGCCCTCCGGAAGCGTCCAGATGCAATGCAGATGATCGGGCAGCACGACTATCGCATCCACCTCGAAAGGGCGAGTTGAACGTCCTACGCGGAACGCCGTTCGCAAGACCCCAACCGCATCCGCGGACGCAAAGAGCGGCCGCCGTTGCTCCGCACCATGGTGAAGAAGAACGAGCCGCCTGGAATGAATGCGCGCCGATATCGCATGTGCTTCGTCGGGTTACGCTGCGCTAACCCGACCTACTGCCTGCCATGACCGCCCTCTTAGCAATAAAAAGGCGAAGGCTAACCAAAGGTAGATTTCCCTTTGTCTCTACGTCAAGCAGAAAGCTGAGCCATTCATTTGGCGCTCTTGCCTTTCAAGACCAGGCGGATCGGTGTACCGACAAAACCGTACGCGTCCCTGATTTGATTGACCAGATAGCGCCGGTAGGGGACCCGCACACCATGAGGGTCGCTCACGAAGAGCAGAAAGGTTGGGGGAGGATTGGCGGCCTGTGTGGCATAGCGAAATTTAACAGGACGCTTGCCGTGGGCGGGCGGGGGGTACTTCCGGACCGCCTCACCGATGAGGTCGTTGATCTGGGGGGTTGGTACCCGGTGCGAACGCCACTGCACGACGGTCTGAAGCAGAGGGAACAGCGTGAGCACTTGATAGCCGCTGAGGGCTGAGACGAACGCGATGGGTGCGTAATCCAGGTGCCTCAGTTGATCGCGAATCTGCAGCGTGAACTCTTGCCGGGCATCGGCGCCGGACGGCATCAGGTCCCACTTATTCGCGACAAGGATGGCGCTGCTTCCGGTATCCTGGACGTAGGCGGCGATCTTGGCATCCTGGTCTGTGATCCCTTCTCGCGCGTCCACCAGGATCAGGGCGACGTCGCTCCGTTCAATGGCCCTGAGCGCCCTCGCCACGCTGAACCGTTCCAATGGCTGTTGGATCTTGCTGCGCGACCGGAGCCCTGCGGTGTCAATCAGGATGTACGGGGTGTCATTGTAGGTGAATGGGGTGTCGATCGCATCCCTCGTTGTGCCAGGCTGCTCGCTCACGATGACACGCTCCTGCCCCAGCAGCGCGTTGACCAGCGATGATTTTCCCACATTCGGGCGACCGACCACCGCCACACGGATGGCTTTCTGATCGGGTGCGACCTCTGTCTGTGGCAGCGCCTCGACGATCACATCACAGAGCTCCGCGACACCCAGGCCATGCTCGGCGGAGACCGGGCAGATTTCGTTGAATCCCATCCGAAAGAATTCAGACGCCAAGGCCTCGTGGGCCGGCCGATCGACCTTATTCGGCACCACGACGATGCGGGTGTGTACATCGTGCCGAAGCGTCCGGGCGATCTCCTCATCCAGTGGAGTCAGCCCCTCGCGGGCGTCAACGACAAAGACGACGAGGGCGGCCTCCTGGACCGCCATCTGGACCTGGGCGAGTACCTGAACCGCCAGACCGCTTTTGACACCCGGCTCGAACCCCCCGGTATCACCGAGCATGAACGCGCAGCCCTTCCACTCGATCGTCGCGTACAGCCGGTCCCTGGTTACGCCGGGCTCGTCGAGCACAATCGCCCTTCGCCCGCCCACCAGCCGGTTGAACAGGGTCGATTTCCCCACATTGGGCCGACCGACGATCGTGACGACAGGAAGGGGCATCGCAGTTCTCTCCAATCGGATACGTTATCGTAGAATAACTACTTAGGCGTTTAGGCTGAAGGCTGAAGGTTATACATTAACTCGCAAGGCATAACTCAAGCCATTAAAGACCTTTTCGGTTTCTACTCCCTTTGGTTCTCTCAGAGAGGACTCCTCATTGGGCAAGAAGCCCAAAGCGCTTCGACACACTGCGACGTCATCAGCTAGCTCACATGTCCGAAGTTGTGTGTGATCACGCATGCCGTACCCCTAAAAGCCTTCAGCCTTCAGCCTATCTGCCTGCGTAGTTAGATCGTGGAAGGGGCGGACAATCGCGGTCCACTTCACGAGTTGAGCACCATCGTGCCTCGCCTGAGGTAGTCTAGCCCGGACAAGATCGTGACCACTGCCGTAAGATAGATGACCCCCGATACGTAGACCCCTGCCCCGCCGGCCACACGGGCAATGAGCGTCACCAGCACGGTCAACATTTGCAGACCTGTCGTAATCTTCCCTATCCAGGAGACAGAGACCGTTGCCTTGCCTTTAACGATGTAAATGACCAGGAAACCGCCAACCACTATCAGGTCCCGGCTGACGGCAATGATGAAGAGCCACTTGGGGATCTGGTGCAGGTAGACCAGCGTCATGAAGGTGGCAAAGAGCAACAGCTTGTCGGCCAGCGGATCCAGGATCATCCCCAGGTCTGTCCCCTGGGCCCTCGAACGCGCGATGAATCCGTCCAAGGCATCGGTGATCCCTGCCAGCACAAAAATCGCCAAGCCGAGTCGCCAGTACTTGTAGACCAGCAGGATCGAGATGACGGGCGCCATCAGGATTCTGAGGATCGTGAGGCTATTGGCGAGATTCATCAGCACTAGGGCCACGCAACAGCCGCTTCCATCGCGGCATGGTCAGTCGCGGGCGTCAGCTTCTCTCGCACCACCTGTCGCAGTCGATCCATGCCATACCCGGTCAGCGCGGAACACGCCACCCGGAGGAGTGCGCTCTTTCCGGCCACAAAGGACGGCGCAATCCCGCTCGTCAGGAGATCGACCTTATTCAAGGCCTCAATGATCGGTTTAGCCGAGAGGCCGAGCTCGCTCAAGATCGCGTCTACGGCTTGCTTCTGCTCCATCATCTGGGGATGACTGGCGTCGATCACATGCAGTAGGAGATCGGCCTCGTTGAGCTCCTCCAGGGTGGCCTTGAACGCCGTCACCAATTGCGCGGGGAGGCGCCGGATGAACCCCACGGTATCGGAGAGCAAAAAGCTGAATCCATCGGCCATGGTTACCAGACGCAGGATGGGATCAAGCGTCACAAAGAGCGCGTCGTCGGTCCGGACGCCCGAGTGCGTGAGGGCATTGAAGAGCGTCGACTTGCCGGCGTTGGTGTAGCCGACCAGGGCCACGATCGGGATCGCATGACGCTTTCGAGGCCGCCGCAGCAGCGCCCGATGACGGCGGACCTTGGCCAGATCCGCCCGGATCTTCGCCATACGCCGGCGGATCACGCGACGGTCGGTCTCGAGCTGGGTTTCGCCGGGGCCGCGGGTCCCGATACCGCCGCCAAGGCGTGACATCTCAACCCCTCGCCCGACGAGGCGCGGCAGCAGGTAGTCGAGCTGGGCCAGTTCCACCTGGAGCTTGCCCTCCCGGCTCCTCGCGCGCTGGGCGAAGATGTCCAGGATGAGCAAGGGCCGATCGACGGTCCTGTAGCCGGTCAGCTCCTCCAGATTTCGCTGCTGCGAGCCGGACAGCTCCTCATCCATCACCAGCAGATCGATCTTCCCGCTCCACTGCGCCTTGATCTCCTGTGCCTTACCCTTCCCGATCAGATAGCGCGAGTCCGGAGCGTCCCGCTCTTGCAGGATCGTTCCAGCTACAAGGGCTCCAGCCGACTCCGCCAGTCGGGCCAGTTCGACGAGCGAGTCCTCAGCCTCCCATCGGGGGTCGCGCTTGCAATGTATCCCTACCAGCAGCGCCCGTTCCCTTCGGTCACTGAGCTGTGCGCTTACGATCATCGCCATCATTGCCACTCCCAAAGCCCTCTCGATAGGCCTTGGCCCTCGCAAACTGCCGGTAGAGCCCCTCCCCGTCTTCGGCGTTGATCATCACCGTCAGATGGTCAAGGGCAACCTGGAACCGTCCGATCATCTCCAGGATTGGTTGGCGGTTCGCCAGGCAGATATCTCGCCACATGAGCGGATGGCTCATGGCTACTCGGGTGAAGTCTTTCAGGCCGCCCCCCGCAAATTCCCGTAGATCCTCGCCGCCCTCAGCTAAATCGAGTATAGCGCCCATCAGCGCATATGCGACGATGTGCGGCATGTGGCTGACGGCTGCAAAGATCTCATCATGTCGCTCCGGACTCATCTCCAGCACCTCTGATCCTATGGCCCTCCACAGGGCGCGTACCCGCAGGACAGCGGCGGGATCGGTGGAGGCGTTCGGGGTAAGCACGCACTTACTGTCAACAAACAGCTCGGCCGACGCCGCATGCGGCCCGGACTTCTCTCGCCCGGTGATCGGGTGGCCTGGCACTCCATTTCCACCTGGCAGCAACCGCTCCATTGCGGCCGCAACCGGGCCTTTCACGCTCCCCACATCCGTCACCACCGCATCCGGAGCGAGATGCGGGGCGATCCGCTCGATGGTCGGCACCATCGCGCCCACCGGCACAGCCAGGAGTATCAGGTCGGCCCCTTCCACAGCGGCCGCGGCGTCCGCAAAGGTCTGATCCACCACGCCCAGCGCGATGGCCTGCGCGCAATGCTCTGGCTCTTCGTCGGCCCCACGAATCTCTCCGGCCAGACCACGGGCGCGACAGGCCAGCCCCACACTTGCGCCGATCAGGCCCAGGCCAATGATCGCAAGTCGCTGTACGAGGGGTGAAGACGACGAGGCAGCAGCGCCAGGCGGCTCCGGCCTTAGCCCTCCCGTCACAGCGACCGTCCTACGGCCTGGGCCACCCTGCTGAGATCGTCCATCAGTTTCTCGAATGTGCTGGGTAGCAGCGCCTGCGGCCCATCAGACAGGGCGTCCTCCGGGTGGGGATGAACCTCTACCATGATGCCGTCGGCGCCGGCCGCCACCGCGGCCAAGGCCATCGGCGAGACCAGGTGCCACTTGCCTGTTGCATGGCTTGGGTCAACAATCACCGGCAAGTGCGAAAGCCGCTTGATCAGGGGGATAGCCGACAGATCCAAGGTGTTGCGGGTGGCGTCTTCAAAGGTCCTGATCCCGCGTTCACAGAGGATGACGTCGTAGTTACCCTCCGACAAGATGTACTCGGCTGCGAGCAAGAGGTCTTTCACGGTACAGCTTAGCCCCCGCTTCAAGAGGACCGGCTTTCGACGGCACCCAACCTCTTTCAGGAGCCTGAAGTTCTGCATGTTCCGCGCCCCGATCTGGACCAGATCGGCGCACTGATAGACCTGGGGGGCGTCTCGTGGATCCATGAGCTCGGTGGCGATAGGCAATCCGGTCTCTGCCTTGGCCTCGGACAAATAGGCCAGCCCCTCTTCACCAAGACCTTGAAAGCTGTACGGGGAGGTCCGAGGCTTGTAGGCGCCACCTCGCAGGATGTGACCTCCGGCAGCCTTCACGCACCTGGCGACCTGAAGCAGGTTATCCCGATTCTCAACTGCGCACGGCCCGGCCATGACCGCCAGCCGCTTGCCACCAACCAGCACCCCGTCGATGTTGACGATGGTGCCCTCAGGTTTAAATTCACGGCTAGCCAGTTTGTACGGCTTCAGTACGGGCAGGACCTGTTCCACAAAGGGGAAGGCCTCTAACGGTCCCTCCTGCAGAACCCGCTCGTCACCGATGGCGCCAATGATAGTCCGCTCTGTCCCTTTCGAGATGTGGGCGGCCAAGCCGAAGCTTTCGATCTTCCTGACGACCAAGCCAATCTCGGCCTCAGTCGCATGCGGTTTCAAGATGATAATCATTGATTCGCCCTCGCAATCGGCCTTCAGCAATCAGTTTTTGAGCTGACTGCTGCTGGCTGAACGCTCCCTTGTTAAAGTACACTCCTTAGCGCTCGGCCTAGGCTGCGGCGCAATTGATTGCCGCCCCTGTAGCAGCAAATGCGTACAAGGGCGGTACGCCACCAGCTTCACGCCGTAGTTATGCGGCATTCAATGGAGTAATCCGCTCGATCTTCTTCTTGATCGACTTTGTCGCGTCCCAAAGATCAATGGCTCGCTGAGCGTTGAGCCAGAACTCTGGGCTGGTGCCGAACAACCGGGAAAGACACAGGGCCATAGAAGGACTCACGGCGCGACGCTCGCGGAGCAGCTCGTTGACGGTCTGGCGCGATACCCCCAGGGCCTTCGCAAAACTGGCCACGGTCAGATCGTAATCCGGAAGAAAATCCTCGCGAAGCATTTCTCCTGGATGGGTTGGGCGAACCTTCCTTTCCCTCGTATTCGGGATGCTCATGACAACCCTCTTTCTCAATGGTAATCCGTTATCTCTACGTCGTACGCGTCGCAGTCAGCAAAGCGAAAACAGATCCGCCATTGAAGGTTGACGGCAATCGCGAATTGTCCCTTGCGATCCCGTCCCAATACATGAAACCGGTTACTGTGAAGAGCTTTCAGGTCATCCACACCCGTTGCGATGTCCAGGTACTCCAGGCGTCGCTTCGCACTTTGCCAAATATCTGCCGGAAACCGTTTCGACTTCCCGATCGTGTACAACTCCTGCGTGTGCCGGTCAGCAAATGTCTTGATCACGTCTCAACTGTAATCCATCACGTGACACTTGTCAACACAGGATGTCGGCATAACGGAACGGCTGCTGAGCCGCAGGCGCCAAAGGCGACCGGCAGCTTCTTTGGATTGCTATGAACGGAGACCACGCTCCGGCTGGAGCACAGCTATGAGCGCCTGGATGAATCGTTCGTTCTCTGGGGGCGTCCCGATGGTCACACGGATGTGGGTCTTCAAATGGGCTCCCCCCAGAGGACGCACGATGACGCCCATTCGGAGCAATGCATCGGCCACCGCCCGCCCGTCCTGCTTCAGATCGACCAGCAGGAAATTGGCCACTGATGGCGGACACTCCAGCCCCAGACGATGAAGCTCGCCGGATAGGTAGGCCTTGCCCAACTCATTTACCTTTCGGCTGTTTGACAGGTGGGCTTGGTCATCGAGGGCAGCCAGCGCAGCCCGCTGCGCCAAGGCATTGACGTTAAAGGGCGCGCGAATCCGCTCGAGCAGTTCCACCATCGACGGCGGCGCCATCCCATATCCGATTCTCAATCCTGCCAAGCCATAGATTTTGGAGAAGGTCCGAAGGACGATCGCCCAGCGCCCCTGTCGGACGTACTCGAGTGATTCCGGAATCATCTCAGTCGGGACGTACTCGATATACGCCTCATCCATGACCACAATGACGTCTGCTGGGAGGGCGTCCATAAACGCGGTCAGCTCCGTCGGCCCTACAGCCGTGCCGGTAGGGTTGTTCGGATTGCCGACAAAGACCATCTTAGTCTTAGGGGTCACGGCCTTCGCCATGGCCTCAAGGTCGTGGGTCCACGCCTTCAGCGGTACGCGGACCGTGGTGCACCCCTGCAGATGGGCCAGCATCCCGTAGATGACAAATGCCGGATCAGCGATGACCACTTCGTCTCCCGGGAGCAGGAAGCATCGGGCCATCAGCTCAAGGAGTTCGTTACAGCCGTTCCCCAGAACCAGATGGCCCGGTGTCAGATCGAGGTGCCTCGCCAACCCCTGCTTCAGGTAATAGCCGCCGCCATCGGGGTACCGGTGACTCTCTAGCAGCGCTTCTCGTAAGGCGCGGAGTGCCAGCGGCGAAGGGCCCAGGGGGTTCTCATTTGACGCCAGCTTGACGGCCCCTGTGATCCCGAGCTCACGCTCCACTTCCCCGATAGGCTTCCCAGGGGTGTAAGGCGCGAGCCCCTGAAGATAGGGAGAGGCGAGCTCTGCCAACGACTTGGCCATGATTCTTGCGGTTCTCCTAGACCTCGATCGAGTTTCCCCTGGGGTACGAGCCGAGGACCTTCAGGAACAGACACTCCTCTTGCAGGAGCGCGAGCGCCGCCTTGACAGGTTCGTCGGCGAGGTGGCCCTCAATGTCCAAGTAGAAGATATACTCCCAGGCTTTGGTCTTGGATGGCCTGGACTCGACCTTGGTCAGGTTGATCTGATGCTTCGCAAAAGGTTCCAAGATACGATACAGCGCCCCGACCCGGTCTTTGATCGAGAACATCAAGGAGGTTTTATCGCGGTTACTGGGTGCAGTGGGGGTCTGACTTATTATCAAGAACCGCGTGAAATTACGAGAAGTATCCTCAATTTTCCGAGAAATGACTTTAAGGTTGTACAGGCTGGCAGCCAGTTCACTCGCAATTGCAGCCGCTGTCAGTTCCTTTGTCGCGAGCTTCGCCGCCGCAGCCGTACTCGAAGCCTCATAGAGCGGAACTCGGGGTAGATTCGCCTCCAGCCATTTCCTGCACTGGGCGAAGGCATGCGGGTGCGAGTAGACCTTTTTTACCTTCCTCAGATCGCCTGATTTGGACAGAAGGCTATGAGATACCTCTAAAAGAATCTCCCCACAGATCTTCAGGTCCGATTCCATAAACATATCCAGGGTATGGCTGACCACACCTTCACTGGAGTTCTCAATCGGCACCACCCCGTACTCGACGTTTCCCTTTTCCACCTCGGCGAAGACATCGCCGATCGAGCGGACCGGCACGAAGTGGGCCGATACCCCAAACCGCCGCGTGCAAGCCAAGTGGGTAAACGTCCCTTCCGGGCCAAGGTAGGCCAGCTTTAACGGACCCTCTAGGGACCGACAGGCTGAGATGATCTCGCGAAAAACAGGCCGAATCGCGTGAGTGGGAAAGCGCCCCGTATTCTGCCGCATCAGACGGGTGAAGATCTCCTCCTCGCGTTGCGGCACGTGGAGGTCCATATTCGCCTTAGCCTTTTCCTGCCCGATCCTGGACACAACCTCCGCACGCTCGCCGAGCAGCGACACGATCTTCGAATCGATCTGATCGATCTTATGCCGTAACCTCGTAATCTTCATCCGGCTCCCCAACCCAGGCAGGGGCGCGCGCTACCCGCGTCGCCACCATGCCCCATCAGGCAGTTCTCAGTCCCACCACACGACGGATGCTGGCCAGTTCCCCGAGGTTCAGTCGTCGCCAGCACCCTTTAGCCAGTTTCCCCAAGATGAGGGGCCCGATACGAACCCTCTGGAGCTGCAGCACCGGGTACCCGATGGCATCGCAGAGCCGTCTGATCTCGTGATATCGTCCCTGGTGTACGACAAGTTTGATCCACGCGGAGTTTACCCCACGGGTCACGATCTTGGCTTGGGTGGCCCACAGCTTCTCCCCCTCCGACACCACCCCCGCCTTCAACTTGGCCAGATTAGCGGGCGTGGGGCAACCACGCACCTTGACGAGATACTCCCTCTCGATCTCGAAGCTGGGGTGCATGAGCCCGTAGGCCAACTCCCCATCATTCGTCAGAAGCACGAGTCCTTCTGTCTGATAGTCGAGACGCCCGACAGGAAAGAGCCTTGGCAGCCCTTCCGACGGCAGGAGGTCACTGATGATCGGCCGTCCGCGAGGATCGGATAAGGTGGTCAGCACGCCTGCCGGTTTATGCAGCATGATGTAGACCAGACTGGCCGATGGTGTGACCGGCTTACCGTCGCACGTCACCTTATCGAGACCCGGTGAGACCTTTGTCCCAAGCTGCGTGACGACCTGATTATTGACGCAGACCCTCCCCTCGAGGATCAGCTTCTCGGAGCTCCTGCGCGAGCCCAGCTCGGCTCTGGCGAGATATCGCTGCAGCCGTTCCTGGCCACCATCGGTCGGCTCATTCTGCCTTCTTGGTTTGATCAACTGCCTCGTCTGACGCCTCCTTTTCGGTCGTTCCCCGATTAGCACGCTCGGGGACAGGGCTCGGGGTCAGTGTCTCGATCTCCTTCATGGTCGGCAGCTCCGAGAGGTCCTTAAATCCAAAGTATTCTAAGAAGGATCTGCTGGTCCCGTAGAGGATCGGTCTGCCCACCTCTGGCTTTCGTCCGAGAATCCGAATGAGATCCCGCTCCACGAGCGTCTTTACGACCCCGTCCACCATGACCCCTCGGATCGCCTCGATCTCTATCTTGGTAATCGGCTGCTTATAGGCAATAAGTGCAAGTGTCTCAAGTGCGGCCCTGGACAGTCTGGCCGGTTTCGACCCACGAAGCCGCTGAACCCAAGGGGCCACCTCGGGTTTTGTCGCCAAGCGATAGCCCCCGGCAACCTCGGTCACGACAAGTCCTCGGTCCGGTTGCCGGTATTTTTCCTGTAAGTCGGCGAGCAACCGACTCACCTCTGCCCTTGAGCACCCATCGAGCATCTCCTCGATCCGTTCCAGCGGCAGTGGCGCCTCGGAGACAAACAACAAAGCCTCAAGAACTCCAAGCGAGTCGAGATCAGCCGGGGTGTCCATCGGCCCCCACCACCGCTTCCACGGTTCGATAGATAGTGATCTCGCTCCCCGGCTCCGATTGTCGAGCTCGGACCAGGCCACGACGCAACAGCTCGAGCAGCCCGAGAAAGGTAGCAATCAATAAGGCGCGCGTCGCCGCCCCCTCGAACAGGGCCAAGAACGGCACCGGACTCTGAAGGGTCAGCCGATCCAACACCGTCACCATTCGCTCTCCCACATTAATCGTATCCGGGGTGATTTCGACCGCCATCGCCTCTGGTGCGCGCTGCATGATCGCCATAAATGCGCGAAGCAGCGCGGAGAGGCTGACCTCCAGGGGGCCCTCGGCGATCGGAACCGCGGGATCGGCAGGCCTCACATAGAGCAGCGCCTGCCCCGCTTCCAACTCCTCGAACTTCATGGCCGCCTCCTTGAACCGCCTGTACTCCAGGAGACGTTCCACCAGTTCCTGCCGCGGGTCGTCCGCAGACTCTCCCTCCGCTACCGACTCCTGCACCGGGAGAAGCATCTTCGACTTGATATGGATCAGCGTGGCAGCCAGTACCAGAAACTCTCCTGCGATCTCCAGATCAAGATCCTCCATCCCGGCCAAGCATCCCAGGTATTCCTGGGTAATCCTGGCAATGGGGATGTCGTAGATATCGATCTCGTTGACCTGAATCAGATAGAGCAAGAGATCCAGAGGGCCCTCAAACATCTCCAGGCGAACACGATAGCTCATCGCTCAGCGCGCCTCGATCCAGGGCTCAAGCTTCTCAAATCGCCTCAGACCGATCCCTTCAACTTCCCTAAGCCCGTCAGCGCCTGTAAACCGGCCATAGCCCTTTCGATGGGTGATGATCCGCTGGGCCAGTGTCGGACCGATCCCTGGCAGCGTCTGAAGCGTTACGGCATCCGCATGGTTAATGTCCACCCGGCTGGTCGGTTTTGCCTTTGTGGCTCTGGCCGGCGGCGACAGAGAGGCCTGCACAGCGGGCCGGTCTTGCTGAAGCTGGAGCGTTCGAAGATCAATGACAGGGGCAGAGCCGAACGAACGAAGAATGACAGGACCCCACACAATACCGGCGACAGCCACGCCAAAGAGGCCGGCGACGATCGCCTCGCGCCTGGTGTACGTCCCCTTCACGCGCGATCCTCGACCACGTTGCGCTCGGCCAGGCCGAAGGTCTCGTGCAGAATCCGGACAGCCAGCTCTCCGTACTTGGCATCGATCAGGCAGGAGATCTTGATCTCGGAGGTGCTAATCATTATGATGTTAATGTTCTCGCGTGCCAGGGCCTCAAACATCCTCGCAGCCACCCCGGAGTGAGTCCGCATCCCCACCCCCACGATGGAGACCTTGGCGATCCTGTCGTCACCCTCAACTTGCTGAGCGCCGATCTCCTTAGCCACCCCGTTTAGGAGCCGCATCGCATTAGGGAAGTCCGACTTCGGGACCGTGAACGAGATATCGGTAGTCCCATCCTGGCTGATGTTTTGGACGATCATATCCACCACAATGTTGGCCTCCGCAACACGGCCGAACAGCTTGGCTGCGATCCCCGGCCGATCCGCCACGCGCAGCACGGTGATCTTCGCCTCGTTTCTGTCGTAGGCGATCCCAGAAACCACTACCCTCTCCATCTCCGCATCCTCCTGGACCACCAGTGTCCCCTGGTTTGAATTGAAACTGGAACGGACGTGAATCGGCACGCCGTAATTCTTGGCATACTCCACCGCCCGGGCTTGAAGCACCTTCGCCCCCAAGCTGGCCATCTCAAGCATCTCGTCATAGGAGATCTTCCCGAGTTTCCTCGCCTCTGGGACAATATTTGGGTCAGCGGTATAGACCCCCTCTACATCGGTATAGATCTCGCAGAGGTCGGCCTTCAGGGCCGCCGCCATGGCCACCGCCGTCAGATCTGATCCACCACGCCCCAGCGTCGTCACGTCCTCTTCCGGCGTCACCCCCTGGAACCCGGCGACGATGACGATGGCCCCTTCCCGAAGCGCCTGTTGTGCCCGGTCAACCTCGATACTCACGATCTTTGCCTTGGTGTGGGCGGTGTCGGTCTGGATCCTGACCTGGGCTCCAGTAAAAGAGCGGGCCTTGTGCCCGCGCTGTTGGATGGCCAGCGACAGGAGACCGATCGAGATCTGTTCCCCGGTGGTCACGATGACGTCAAGCTCGCGTTCATCCGGAGTATCGGAGATCTTGGCGGCAAGGCCTAACAGGCGGTCGGTCTCTCCAGCCATGGCTGAGAGCACCACGACCAAGTCGTGCCCATGGAGCTTAGTCTCCACCACTCGACGCGCCACATTTTTGATTCGTTCGACATCTGCTACGGAGCTTCCGCCGTATTTCTGAACGATGAGAGACATGCCTTGTCCTTACGAGGCGAGCCGATCGTGCCGAGGCAGATCCGCTCCCTGCAGCTTTTGTCCGATCTTCCCCTCTTCCCCCGCCATAAGGCGTCCCAGGTTTTCCCGGTGCCGGATGAGGATGAACCCGCAGATAATAATCGTCAAGCCCACATAGGGCGGTCGGCCATCAAGAACCCAGACGAGAAGGGGGCACGTGATGCAGGTGCCGACAGCGGCAAGAGACGAATAGCGAAAGAGGGCAGCGATCAACAACCAGACACCCACAATCAGCAAAGCGATCTTCGCAAACAGCGCGAGCAGCACCCCCAAGGCGGTGGCGACTCCCTTCCCCCCGCGAAAGCCGAGAAAGAGCGGATACAGATGACCCAAAAATGCAGCCAGCCCTACCGTGGCAACGAGCACCTCAGGCGCGCCAAGGAGCTTACTCAATGCGACAGGCGCCCACCCTTTCAGCGCGTCCAAAGCAAGGGTAATAGCGCCAGCCCCCGAGCCCACGACCCGAAAGACATTGGTGGCACCGATGTTACCGCTCCCGACAGTACGTACATCTACTCCCTTCGACGCCCTGGCGATCAGGAGGCCGAACGGGATGGAGCCGGCGAGATACCCCAGCGGAACGAGCCAGAAGCCTACGCTCATTGCCCTCCAGATATGAAAAGGTTTATCAGCTCAGGTCGATAACCTTCCAGAACTTCAAGAAATAGTCGATGCCCGAGACGATGCTCAACGCAATCGCTCCCCACAGACAGAGAACTCCCAGGGAGGGAATGGCAATGAAACCCCACTCCGGTGGCCAGTCGAGGATCAGGAAGCTCACCGCCGCCACCTCTGCGAGCATCTTGTACTTTCCAAAGTCGCTTGCATGGATGATGACGCTCTGTGAGGCGGCGATCGTTCTGAGCCCGGTGATGGCCAGCTCACGGCCCACGATCAGGACGACCATCCAGGCCGGCGCGCGTCCCACCTGCACCAGCGCGATGAGGGCAGTGGAGATGAGCAGCTTGTCGGCGATCGGGTCAAGCAACTTGCCCAGCGTGGTCACCTGCCGAGTGTTGCGAGCAATCTGGCCATCCAGCCAGTCGGTCAGGACCGCGGCAAGAAAGATGGCGCCCGCGGTGTAATTGGGAACCTTCTCTCCCACGACCAGGAAGACGATGATGAAGGGAACCAGGAAGATCCTGCCAAGCGTGAGCTTGTTGGGCAGGTTCATGAGGACTCCCGGCCCTTTGAAATCTCGCGCGACTTCCATCGCCTCTTCTTGATCGCGTCTGCCGTGTTCAATCACTATTCGCTTCCTGTGGATCTGACAGGGTCAGCGCCATCGCTCTTCTAATGGCCTTCCACTCTTCAATGCTCACTACCCGCTCCCCGCGTAGAGTATAAGCTCTGCAGATATGGGCATAGCGTGGCAAAGATACCGTAGCAAAGGCCCAAGGAAGCTGTCAAGATTGATCCCACACACTATCAGCGACGGAGGGTCCAGTTCTCTGAGGCATAGCGGGTGGTGGCTAACTCCGCCGACAGCCGGAACTCCTCTGGCCGAAGCTCACCTTCCACGAATTCGACCCCCATCTCCTTGGCAAACCCGTCCCTTATCGCCGTCTCCACTTCCAGACGGTTTGGAAGTCGTCCCAGCGCTTCCCGCAGTGAGCCCACTGCCTCGAAAGCGCCTGCGGCGGCGGCCCGATCGGCTGGGCGTAGGAGATCAAGAATACCGGCAGGGTCGAAATCCAACAGAATGCTTCCCTGTTGGAGAAGTGCCGTGGGAAATCGCCGCTGCGCCGAGCCGATCACCTTTTTCCTGCCCACCAAGACCTCATATTGCGAAATGGCTGGAAAGCAGAATGGGGACAGCGCTCCGTTAACCTGTCTGGGGCGGCGCCCAACCCTCACCTTTAGACCGAGCGTTTCAAGGCCCCGCAGCAGGCACACGTTTATCTGGCGGTAACTCTCTACGATCGAGATCTTCGTCCAGGGTGGGCGCAGGGGAAGGATCAGGCTGTAGGTCAGATCCTGCTGGTGCAGCACGGCTCGACCGCCTGTAGGACGACGTACCAGATACACCGTGGATTTGCGACAGGCCGCTGGGTCGATGTCGTTGCTTCGCTGAGAGTAACCGATAGAAAGTGTCGGAGCCTCCCATGCGTAAAAGCGTAGGGTCGCACCATCCCTACACAAGGTAGCGAGCGCTTCGTCGACCCCCATGTTGGTGGGACCGGCAGAGGCACCCATCCTCAGAAGTCGGCCTGCTGGAGGCATCCCCAGGCACCCATCGGCCAGATCCCGCCCTTTGAGATCCGAATCGAGGGATCCTGCGTCGCCTACACGCTTTCCCCCAGCCCTGGACTGGGTGAGTGCATGCTCAGGCCCTTTCGATGTCACGGTGTCGGACGTTGACCAGATAGCCGCACTCTCGAAAATGGCCGGCAAGCTGTTCCGCGAGAAAGACCGAACGGTGACGGCCGCCGGTACATCCGAGTGCGATAGTTAGATAGGCGCGACCTTCCTCCTCGCAGAGAGGGGTCACGAAGTCAAGCAAATCCATCAGACGCTCAAGGTAAGGCTTGGCCACAGAAGCCCGCATGATAAACTCGCCGATCTGGGGATCAAGGCCGGTCAGTGGCCGCAGGTCATCGATAAAATGAGGGCTGGGCAGGAATCGAGCATCAAAGACCAGATCGGCGTCAAACGGCAGTCCATGCTTATAGCCAAAAGAGACCAGGGAGAGGCTGATCTTGGCTGTGGGCCGCTCCACCACGAATACCTGAGAGAGGAACCGTTTCAGGTCATGAATAGTCAGGGTGCTCGTATCAATAATGAGATCCGCCTCGTCCCGAAGGCGAGTCAACATCTGTCGCTCCGCCGCGATCCCGACCAGGGCCGACTTTCCGGCCGCGAGTGGGTGCGGGCGTCGGCTCTCGCTAAAGCGCCGCACAAGGACCTCATTGCTTGCGTCCAGGAAAACGATCTTGACGGCATGCCCTTCAGCCCGAAGCATCCCCAGGATGTCGAACAGCGACGCAAGAAATTCGCCCTCTCGAACGTCGATGACAAGGGCAACCCGCTCAACCGCATGTTCCGATTGCGTGCAGAGCCGAACGAAGGTGGGGATTAATGTGGTCGGTAGGTTATCGATACAGAAAAAGCCGATGTCCTCCAAACACTTGATCGCCTGGCTCTTGCCGGCCCCGGACACACCGGTGATAATCACAAACTCAGCTGCCTTCACTCCATCGCACCCTTCACATTCGCCATGAGATCACTCCCTCGTCACCGAATCTTCAGGCCAATACACCGTGCGCCTGCGGTGCGCCCATCAGCATGAAAGTCTAGGGCAAGACTCTCCAACCCACTGGCTCCGTCATTGCGAGCGACCGAAGGGAGCGCGGCAATCTCACCGCACGTTCAGCGGGAGATTGCTTCGGTCCCCTTCGCTTCGCTATGGGCTTCGGCTCACACGCTCCCTCGCAATGACGCGGGCGGCGGCAGGGCAGCGGCGCTCAACTCGTGGGTTCGATCAAACCGTACTCCCCATCACGTCTTCGATACAGGACATTGACCTCCTGCGTCTGAGCATTTCGAAACACGAAAAAATTGTGGCTCAACAGGTCCATATGGACGGCGGCCTCATCAGGAGATAGCGGTTTCACGGCGAAACGCTTGGTCTTGACGATGCGGGGACCATCCTCCAAAAAGGACTCATCCTCCGCAGGCGCCAGCTCTTCCCTTGAACGCGACCGGCCCAAGCCTCGACCGGAGTGATCCACAACCTTCTCCTTATAGCGAATGATCTGGCGTTCAATCTTGTCGGCCACGAGGTCGATAGCAGAATACAGGTCAGCGCTCGATTCTTCTCCCCGGATAGTATGCTCTCGTACGTGGAGCGTAACCTCCGCGATCTGTCGATGCTTCTCGACTGAGAGAACGACATGGACTGAGGTAATCTGATCCACGAACTTCTGTAGGCGGGCGATCTTCTCCTCCGCGTAACGTTTGAGGGCTTCGGTGTTCTCGATATTGCGAGTAGTAATGGTAATCTGCATCAGTTGACTCCTCGACAAAGAATGAAATGCCTCTGTACCGAATTACACATAGCGACGTTGATTGGATGAGGGGATCTTAAGCTGACCACGATACTTGGCCACAGTTCGACGGGCGATCTCGACCCCGTGAACTCTCGCCAGGATCTCTACGATCTTCTGGTCGCTCAGCGGCTTGCGAGAGTCTTCTTTCGTTAAGTATCGGTGGACCATGTCCTTCACCCTACGAGAAGAGACGGCTTCACCAGCAATTGATGGAACACCACAGTGAAAAAAGTATTTCAGCCCGAACAGTCCCTGCGGGGTCTGGACATACTTGTTCGTGGTAACCCGACTGACGGTGGACTCATGCATCGAGATGTCATCGGCCACTTCGCGAAGCGTCAGGGGCTTGAGGTGGGAGATCCCATACTCGAAGAAATCCCTCTGATATTTCACCAGGCTTTCGCTTACCTTTACAAGCGTCCGTTTCCGCTGTTCAATGCTCCGGATGAACCACAGGGCAGAGCGCATCTTCTCTTCAACGTAACCCCTGGCCTCGCGCGAGGCGAGCGCTTGTTTGGACAGGATCTGCCGGTAATATCCACTGACTCGAAGGCGTGGGAGACCGTCTTCATTCAGCGCCACCACCAATCGCCCATCGATCTTGAGAATATACACATCGGGCGTAATATATTGGGGCTCCTCACTGCTGTAGTTTTTTCCTGGTTTGGGTTCCAAAGAGGCGATGAGCGTCACCGCCTCTTGCACCTCTCTGAGCGAGACCCCCAGCGCAGCCGCAATTTTCCCGAATCGGTGGCGCTCCACGTCATAGAGGTGGCTGCTGACAATGGCCTCCGCCACCGCATGTCCCCCCGGCCGCGTCCTGAGCTGAATGAGCAAGCATTCCTGGAGATCACGCGCCCCCATTCCGGCAGGATCGAAACCCTGGATAAGTCGAAGGGCCGCCCAAACCGACTCTTTGTTGATGTCAGCCCACCACCGATAGCCAGACGCGAATAATTCCCACACGCTATGGCGGAGATACCCGTTGTCATCTAGATCGCCGACAATGAGCGCGCCCCAGAACAGCAATTCGGGGTCCTTGGCGGTCAGGTTAAGCTGAAAGAGCAGATGGTCCTGGAGGGAGCCCCGCCTGGTGAGTAAGCTTTCACTATCGAAGCGATCGACCGACTCGTATTGGATAGATGGCCGATAGTCTGAGGCGTCCTGAAGATAACTTTCCCAATCGATTTCTGCGACCTGGCCTTCTCCATTGCGCTCGGCCGTCGGCTCCTCAGCAACGGACTTCAACGCTGATAAATCGTCCAGCTCCTCCGTTTCCTCTATCATCTCTTCCAGGACCGGATTCTCCTCCACCTCCTGCCGCACCGCCTGAAGCAACTCCATCCGCGATAACTGCAAGAGGTTGATCGCCTGCTGCAGCATCGGCGTCATGACCATCTTCTGCATCTGTCGCAGACTGAGCTTCGCTTCAAACGCCATAGCGTTCATCCTTACAGACTAAACCGTTCGCCCAGGTAGATCTCCCTGGCCCGCTCGTCGGATGCCAACTCCTGGGCGGTGCCGGAGACCAATACCTTGCCTTCGTGGATCAGATACGCGCGATCAACGATCTGCAAGGTCTCACGCACGTTGTGATCGGTTATCAAGACCCCAACTCCCCTCATTTTGAGCCTGGCAATGATGGCCTGGATATCGGCTATCGCAATAGGATCAATTCCCGCAAACGGCTCGTCCAGCAGCATGAAATCCGGGGAGGTCACCAAGGATCTGGTGATCTCCGCTCGGCGACGTTCGCCACCTGATAGCGTGTAGGCCTTGCTCTTGGCAAGGTGGGTGAGATCCAACTCCTCAAGGAGGCTCTTAAGCCGTTGCTGTCGCTCTTCTTCTGACAGGTCCAGGATCTCGAGGATAGCCATCACGTTCTGTTCGACTGTCAGTTTGCGGAAGATCGAGGGCTCCTGCGGGAGAAACCCTAAACCCTTGCGGGCCCGTTTGTACACTGGAAGGTCAGTGACATCTTCCCCATTTAACATGACCCGGCCACTATCCGGCTTCAGCAACCCAAGGACCATGTAGAAGGTCGTCGTCTTTCCGGCGCCATTGGGCCCCAGCAGGCCAACCACTTCCCCGGCTTCGAGACCGATACTGACGCCAGCCACGACCGTTCGACCCTTGAACGACTTGACGAGGTTGTCTGCCCTAAGGGTCTGCTCCATCCTGATTCAGGAACCCCCCTTCGGCGCCGCCGGTTTGTCAGCCTTCCCAGGCGCCTCCGGCTTCGACCGCTCCGCCCCCTCAGACCTGGGGTAGAGGATAGCCGTCACGCGCTTTAAGGGACCGCCTTCAACGATTGCCCTGTCCTCCTTCAAGAACACGGTAATCTTAGTTCCGGTGATCAGATCGTTATCTTGCCAGACCCTGGGATCTCCCGTGAGGACCGCCTTATCTTCACTGGGAAACAACTCGAGTTGGTCGGCGGTGGCCTTTCTTTCCCCTGTAGTGAGCCTGACGTTTCCGGTAGCCAGCCCCTTTTCGATCCGCTCATTCTTCTCATCGAAGAAGAACTCCATCTTGTCAGAGAGGATGACTAGATCCTTCTCCTTGTCATCAGCCATCACGTTCCCTGCGTAGACCGCAGTACGGAGCTTCCGGTTCACCTCCAAGCGGTCAGAGGTAATCGTGGTCGGGCTCTTTCCTTTCTGTTGCTCCTGGGCGAGTCCGAAATCGACAAGCAAGACGAGATTCACCAGTATAATGACTACAGCAATCCAGATGCGGTGGCTCATTGAGCTCCTCTGTTTCGCGAACCAGAACGCTCTTCTGGCGCCAGCTCGACATTACCCAGAATCACCTGCGACCGCACACGACTCAGAAACCTCGCACGTTCAAGATCGACATCTGCCTCCATTCCCACTCCAGAACTCACCAGCCCGTCCTTTACCAACCTAACAGGCAATCGAGTGGACAGCCGACGATCCTTGGCCGACCAGTCCAGGGACTGGGTTTGGAGACTATTACCCTGCTCCGAGATCGCCGTAACATTGCGCTCCATATGGATATCTTTCGTCCGCGTGTTCAGCGTAGCGCTATCCGATCGGACCGTCAGTTTGCCCTCCTCAGAATAGATCACGACGGTCACCTGATTGGAGACCTTCATCACCTTCGCGACGCCTGTCTTCTCAAAGACCTCACCGCGGTCGCCCCAAACCTCCCAGAGTGTCTTGCTAGCCTTCGTTTCCACTAAATGAAACCTGGTGATCTTGACGTCTGCCATGGAACCGGGTTGTCCCTCTCCAAACGCCGACGATGCACCGCTAGCCAGCCCAAAAGCACAAGTTGCGGCTATCGATACCGCTACGATCCGCACTAACCATACATACCTAGTCGTTCGCATTCCTGACTTCCTATAACACAAAGTGGAGCTGATGTAAAGAGATGTGGAGCGGTTCTGCCGGTTTCGTTGTCTTAGCTTGGAGACAATCCTGACGAGTAAGAAGAAGGACCGCGCCGTTACACCAGCAAGGCCGTTTAGAAGAATCTCATTGGATGGCTAAAGCGGCATGCAGTAGGACCTGTAGCCGTAATCGGTACACACGGCAGGGTAAGGGCTATAGCACCGTTACGACCAGAAAGAGGAGTTCACCATCGTGGGATAGACGTAACGGCGAGTGGAGCGCTAAGAACGCTTGTCACGTAGAATAGGGATTTGGCATCCTCAGCGAGGAGATAATCCGGAGCACAAATAGGCGAACATGGAGAAGCTCCTCACACAAGAGATGATATAGCATGGGTCACCACCAGAGGTAAGAGAAAACAACGGCGGCATCCTTTAGGGATCAGCCGATACTTCCTCCGAGTCTTCTGATGCACAATTTCCAACTCCCCAGGTGCAACTTTACACGCTCTTGCTTCGATCATTCAACTATGATGTCTAAAACTATAAGATAAGGTATGATAATTCCGGCTGGGGGGATATCCCCCCAGCAGTGGGCGGCGCTCTCTCACCTTTACAGCAATCGACTAACTCTTCCCTGGTGATCAATCCCCAGTCCGCCCAATATCGAGCCGTTTCATCTTCGGCTCCTCGGGATCGATTTCGGCCACCAAGGTCTTGCAGCGTTCCTATTTCTTCTTGGCTGCCTTCTTTGTTGCTGCCTTCTTCTTCGCTGCCATCGTGCTTCTCACCTCCTTTCGTGGTTAGGGCCTCTCCTACCGCTGAACGAGGCTAGCAAACCCTCCCTGTCTTTTTTGCCGTCTTCGGTGCCGCCTTCTTTGCCGCCTTCTTCTTCGGTGCCGCCTTCTTTGCCGCCTTCTTCTTCACTGCCATTCAGTCTCTCACCTCCTTTCCACGCTATCGGCTCCATCCTCGGCCTCGCTACAGGAACGCTAACTGCGGATTTTTCTCACGGGCGAGCTCCAAGAGCCTTTCAATTAAGGCCTGTGCGTCTTTCAGCGCCCCCTCGACCTCATACCATGGGATCGGGGTCTGAGGTTCCTCCATAAAGTCCTGCCGTTTGCGACGCATCCGGTCGAAGCCATTGACCAGAGATCGCCCCTCTTCACCCAGCAGCTCCCCCACTAACATGACAACCGTTCTGGCCTGGTCACGACCCCTTGGGCGCCATCCTTCAGCCGTCACCACCGCCTTAGCGGCCCTCAGCATTGCCTGGTAGGCGATGGTATATGCCCACTCCTTGTCGATGCTCACATTGGCCCTGGCCGTCGATAGATCTTTCATAGCCCTTGTCAGCAACGTCGAGACCTGGCGGAAGTCAGGTCTGATCTCCTCGACCAAGCCGCGCTCCCGAAGCTCCTCATAAGCCATCGTCCGTTCCGATCAGGATCGCCCTTCGGCCCTTGAGGACTTCAACAAGGAATGGGTCATCCTCCGTCTTTCTTCGCTGATATTCGGCCCCGTCGAACACCAAGTAGTTAATCTCGCGATTTAATCGGCTCTCCAACCCTCTTACGGCATCGTTAAGCTCGTTCAAATTAACCTGTCCAATGACCATCAGCCGAATGGGGCCGAGGCCCTCTTCGGCCTCGTGCTGCTCTGCCCCATAGACCATAGCCGTCTGGATCCCTTTAATTCTTCTGAGTCCTTCCCGGAGACTCGCATGAATGCCGGTGGTCTTAGCGATAACCCCCTTGATCTCGGTATAAAGGGGCGATGCCTTATTCACTCGGTAGTAGCGAAGATTCCCGACCTTTTCACTAGCCAACAAACCAGCCCCCTCCAGATTGTCTAACTCCCGCTTGACCCCAGAGATATCCCGTCCAAGGTGTCGCGCCAGCTCTCTGATGTAAAAGCGCTTATCCAACCTAGTGAAAAAAAAGGTGAGAAGACTCACACGTGTTTCTGATGAAAACAACCGGATCAGCAACTGCACACCTCATCGTTGTTGACATCTATACAACGATCGTTCTGTCTGTGTCAACAACAATCGTACATAAAGTCAAACTTTTTTTCATGACGAAATCGTTGGCTACATGAGAGGCAGCGACTGACTTAAGTAATGATTGTGTATACTTGCGAACCGCGCTGTCACTCCTCAACGAAAGAGAGTGAGAAAATGAGGAAAGGTTTTGGCTAGATTTTCGGCAGCGTGATGTCTTGCTGGGCCTGGTATTTCCCTTTCTTGTCCGCGTACGACACGAGGCACGTCTCGTCGCTCTCGAAAAAGATCACTTGGGCGATCCCTTCGTTGGCATAGATCTTGGCTGGCAACGGTGTGGTATTGCTGATCTCGAGGGTCGCAAACCCCTCCCACTCCGGCTCGAACGGGGTGACATTCACGATTACACCACAACGCGCATACGTCGATTTCCCCAAACAAATTGTCAGGACATTCCGAGGAATCCTGAAATACTCGACGGTTTTGGCGAGGGCAAAGGAGTTAGGCGGGACGATGCAGACATCGCCCTTGAAATCTACGAACGACCGCTCGTCGAAGTTCTTTGGGTCTACGATGGTCGTGTTGACATTAGTAAAGATCTTAAACTCGTTCGCCACTCGGATGTCGTACCCATACGACGAGAGACCATAGGAGATTACCCCGTTTCGGACCTGCTCCTCCTCGAACGGAACGATCATCTGATGCTTCATCGCCACCCGCTTGATCCACTTATCTGATTTGATCGACATATGACGTCCTCCCGCGAGACCTCAGGTCTCCACTTTTACGAATCACGTAAGATTGCGCACAGAGGCTTATCTGATCTACTCAAGTGACCGGCTTGCCAAGGACGTGTGACGGAGTTTGGAGACCACCAGGCTCCGGTACGGAACGGGATCGAGAGCCACCGCTTGCTGTACCAGGCGATAGAAGAGCTTCCCGCGGTGACGGGATAGTCGTCGGTTGAACCGGAAGGTGAACTCATTGAGGTAGTCATCGAGATGCGCGCGAGACACACGTCCTTGGTGGATACCCAAGAGCCACCGTTTCAACAGTGCGGCAACTCGGTGGACACGGGGGCAACGGGGCCGAAGCGGTCTGGCCACTCCGGCTCACCACCGCACCAGGGACCACGGCGCCCTGCACGAAGCCGACCAGACTCTCCCACGAGGCGTCCGGGATCCGTTTGAGACGGATCCGCCCCGTGCCTAGACCCCTGACTTCCGCCGCGACGGCGACCAGCGCCTTGGTCTCGCCCACGTGTCGCCTGCCCTTGCAAGGCTCGACGCCCCCAACGACGATTTCCTCCACCTCGACTTCCTCTGTCAACGGCTCCCGACCTAGGCGGACCATCGCTCGCCGCAGCTTGTGCAGGATTGCCCATGCCGTCTCGTAGCGACTCAACCCCAGGGTGCGTTGGAGTCCCAAGGCGCTCACTCCGCTCTTCTGGTTCGTCACCAACCAGATCGCCTGGAACCACACCCGCAGGGGCAGCTGCGTGCGATGGAAGACCGTTCCCGCTGTCACCGATACGCCATGGCCACAGGCCGCGGCACTGCCAGAGTGTCCGGCTCGTGGGCCTGGCCACGGCCGCAGCACGGACAGCGAAAACCCTCGGGCCACCGCAACTGACTCAGATACGCCCGACAAGCGTCCTCGGTGCGGAAGCGGTCCTCGAACTCCAACATGGTGCGGGGGTAATCTTCGTCCACGGCATCAGTCTACGACCAAGGATAACTTGAGTCAATCGGATAAGCCTCAGCATACAAAACGCACCTGATGGCCCAATTCCTCACACCACACCCCTACGACCTGCGGCATAATACTCGCCAGATTTTGATTCATCACTCGGCCGTAAATACCCACGGGCTTACGCCCGTGGCACTGGCGATCAGAACCCGAATTCCAACTGGCGCTTGAGTTGACCAGTGTCCACCTTCTCCTGGAACTCGACGTACCGCTTGATGACCGCCTTGTCGATCCCGACGGTAGACGAGAACAACCCAACGGACCAGAACTCGTTCCGCCAGTGGACCTTCTTAACCCAGGGGAAGCGCTGGCGGATCTCGCGACTCGTGTCCGCCTTGGTCTTCCCGACGATCGCCGATACCGCGTACTGTGGCGGGATCACCACCACCAGGGGAACGTGGTCCACGTGGAGGCTGAACGGCTCCACCTCGATGTCAGGGTGGTACTCCTGAATCTCGCCCAGTCGCTTCGCGAGCAAGTCCTTGAGGTCCCCTGTGAGGACCCGCTTCCGGTACTTGGGAATCCACACGAGGTGGTACTGGTGGTGGTACGCTCCATGGGCGCTCAGCCGACTCGGCATGCGCCCATCATATCAGAGAACCGGCCCGGCTTCGCTAGCCCAGCCTTCGGCTGGGGAGGCTTTCACTCCCGGGTTTACGCCCGGGGTCCTCAGCCTCGAACGTGATAGACAACCTCCTGAAATGGGATAAAGCGAGAGATCGAATGGAGGTAGGTCTGAAAATGGCAGCTGTCCAGATGCCGCCACGTGCGCTCCTCCGCATGGTCCCGGACCGGCCCCGTGGAGTCGCCTTCCGGGCACGGCCACGCTACACCCGGTGGATGGACGGTC
>Ga0209515_10001024_pt1 | contig 48335 bp, 45 predicted proteins | sample Subgroupgradi54m_FD_187454 | JGI IMG/M metagenome (GOLD analysis project Ga0209515, IMG submission 187454) | Subsurface groundwater microbial communities from S. Glens Falls, New York, USA - GMW60B uncontaminated upgradient, 5.4 m (SPAdes)... ... | reverse complement strand
AAATTCAATACCATGTACAGCTTCTACTCGTTCTTGGTTAAGTAAAGTCCATTCAAGATTTCCCTGACCATAACCAATCGAGCAAACAATGGCATCTTCATCAGTGAATCTTTTAGCAATTGTTTTTAGGCAACGGGGAACAGTAAATTGCACATATCGATTTATTAATGAAGGGTCAACCAATGGTGCGAATAATGATAGTTTCGAATCTTGGGGGAGAAAGGCAGGCTCAAGCTGATATGGATAAAAACGATGTCGTAATCTAAAAAAGATTTCATGTGTACTGGCAATACTCTTTCCATCAGAGAAAAAATCCACTTGTGCTCGCCTGCAAAGTTTAACCAGAAATTCTCTAAATTCTTCTAAATACTCGTCATCTAAGGAAAGGTCATTCAATTTTGGATAAATAGTCCGAAGTAACCATTGTTGATATTTAACTTCAGCTTTCGTTTTAAATGATTTCAATGAGATCATCTCCTCTACAAAAAGAATCTTTTTGAACTATATTAATTAAACTATTTTCATAATAATCTATCTCCAATAAAGTAACAAGGGCAAGAACAATAAAGCATATAAATCAACAATAATCTCTTTTGAGAATGGCAATAATCCAAAACAAAACAGTCTGTATCATCGGTCTTGGTTATGTAGGCTTGCCACTTGCCTGTCAAGTTGCAGAAAAAGGCTATACTATTTTTGGTTTTGATGTAAACAAAGAAATAGTCGAGAAAACAAACTTGGGAATTTGTCACATGAAAGATGATGAATTACAAATAAAATTATCAAAAGTTGCAGCAAAATTAAAGGCAACAACCGATGCTTCAATCCTAAATCAATGCAATGTAATAATCGTTTGCGTTCCAACTCCAGTTTATCATAATTTTGCACCAAACTTAGAATATATTAAATCATCAGCAGAAGCAATTGCAAAACACATCAAAAAAGGCGATCTTATTGTCGTAGAATCAACAATCTTCCCTGGGACAATTGAAGAAATAGTTTTACCAATTTTAGAAAAATCAGGATTAAAAGCAGGAGCAGACTTTCACTTAGCTCATTGCCCAGAAAGAATTGATCCAGGAAATAAAAAATGGACAATTGCAAATCTCCCTAGGGTCGTCGGTGGTACGACAGTTGCAGGTACAACTGCTGCGCATGAGTTTTATTCTTCAATTATTGATGCTCAAATCACAAAATTAAGCAGTGTAAAAGCAGCAGAAGCAACAAAAGTGGTTGAAAATACTTTTCGTGATATAAACATTGCATTTGTCAACGAGCTTGCAAAATCATTTGATGCAATGGGTATTGATGTTGTTGAAGTAATCAAAGGTGCTGCAACAAAACCATTTGCATTCATGCCCCATTTTCCAGGCACTGGCGTAGGGGGTCACTGTATTAGCGTCGATCCTTATTATCTGATTGAAAAAGCAAAAGAATCTGGCTTCAATCACAACTTTCTTGTTTTAGCACGAGAGATTAATAACTCAATGCCTTATTACACAGCAGAAAAAGTAGTAGCAGGATTAAACGAAATTCATAAGTCAGTCAAAGCAACAAAAATAACAGTGCTTGGTGTCTCTTACAAGCCAAATGTTGATGATTATCGAGAATCGCCAGCATTAAAAGTAATTGAACAGCTAAAAAAATTAGGTGCAACTGTGCAAGTTTATGATCCTTATCTTCCAAAATTCTCGACAGTAAAAACCCTGCAGGAAGCATTGCAGGCTGATTGCTTAGTGCTAACAACAGCGCACAACGAATTCCTTCAATTGAATCTCGATCAAGTAAAAGCAGCAGGCGTCAAAGTAATTATCGACGGCAGAAATTGTCTTGATCGGGAAAAAATAAAAGCATTAGGTATAGTGTACAAAGGAATTGGGCGGCAATAAAACAGAATGCCAATTGAATTAAATACAATTGATTAAATAACAAATAAAAAATTCCTTTTAAGGAATTTTTATTAACACATCTCTTTCTTTGATCGCCAAAAGAAATAACCGATTACAACAAATGTTGCAACAGGCGATCCCCAGTGTGGAACTTCAAATCCAAAACTGTTCGCAAGCATAATCATTCCTAAAAAAAGAATAGAATACATCGCCCCATTCTTCAAATATTTATACTTTTTAATGCCATCAATATTTTTAACAGTAAAATATCGCAGTAAAAATGCTCCAATGCCATTCCCAATTAAAATCAAAGGCACTGCAAGCGTAAACGCAAATGCTCCAAGCACACCATCGATAGAAAAGGTCGCATCAATCGCTTCAAGATATAATATTTTGCTAATATCAGATTTAGTGCTTGTTCCATCAAGAAGTTTTTTTTCTTCTTCCTCAGCATTTTGTTTAAAGCCATGCGTAATAAAAAAAGCAGTTGACCCAATCACTGCAGAAAATGCCATCATTGGATTTCTCTTAAGTGCAAACCAAACAATTGCTGCCAATACTATCGAAACAACAGCAAAAAACCAAACTCCTTGTTTATGAAAAAACTTTTCTGCACGAAGTCCATACTCTTTGTGTTCTAAGAAAAGCCAATGAAAAAATAAAAATAATAAAAATACACCGCCGCCAATTAAAAGAATTGGTGAAGATTGTGCAATTGCTTCTGCTACGCGTGGATCATTGCTAAAAGTAGCAGTTAATGCGCCCCATGCACCAAGTTCAGGATTTGTCGCCCAAATAATTACCCAAGGCAGTAAACCTCGAACGACAATAACAGCAAACAAAAATCCCCATAAAAGAAACCATTTTTTTGCTTTCTCTTTCATCGTCGATAATACTTCAGCATTAATAATCGCATTATCAATGCTGCTAATCGCTTCAAATAACGCAAGTCCAATAATTGTCAGAATGATGATAAATATCTCCATAATTGGTAATAACAAGTTAAAGCTTATATAGTTTATTATAAATTAATTATATAATTCATTATATTTTAAATATATTATCCCCATTTTCAAAACCCATTTAAACACTTTTCACATTCTTTTTCTATGCAGTCTATTCAAAAGAAATTAATGTCCTTGCAGCCAATTCAAACAGAAGTTATTGTATGGTACAAAAAAAACAAGCGTGATTTACCATGGAGAAACACAACTGATCCTTACAAAATAATGCTTTCAGAAATCATGCTTCAGCAAACCCAAGTTCCAAGAGTTATTGAAAAATATAATCTTTTCTTACAGAATTTTCCAACGGTGGAAGATTTAGCAGCAACTTCAACAACTAATGTACTCACCTTATGGTCTGGTCTTGGTTACAATCGAAGGGCATTAAATCTCCACAAAGCTGCAAAAATGATCGTTGAAGTATACGATAAAAAAGTTCCAAGAGCAGCAGAACAATTGCAGACATTAGCAGGCATTGGAAATTATACAGCAAGCGCTATTCAAGCATTTGCCTACAATAAAAGAACAGCAGTGCTTGATATTAATATAAAACGAATTGTAAGTCGAGTGTACGCAACAGTTAATAACGAGCAACTCAAAGAAATCGCAGAATATTTAGTTCCGCAAACAAAATCAAGAATTTGGAATAATGCAATGATGGACATCGGTGCATTGCATTGCCGTCCACAGCCGTCATGTAATGGCTGTCCATTTTCAAAAATCTGTAAATGGAATAATAATAATTCAAGAATTGAAATCAAAGCAAGCAAACAATCAAAATTTATTGGTTCAAATCGATATTATCGAGGTACAATTCTTAAAATACTTGCAAAGAAAGAATCAATAAACTCTACACTAAAGCAAATTATTGATTATTTTCCAAAACAATTGCAACAACCAGAACAAATAAGGCAAGCAATAGTTCAGCTTCAAAATGAAGAATTTATTCAATTTAAAAAAAAAAACTATTCTTTAAATGATAAATTAAATGGGAGAAATAGTTGATCAAAATAGTTAAAACATAATTATATGTTACCGAGTCTCTTTTCTAATTTAACTGCTTTCCAAGGTAATAATTGTAATAAACTTCCTTCTAATTCTTCGAGTGTTTTTCCATTTTGTTCTTGAAAGCCATACTTTTGGATAGCAATTGGTGCAATCCATGCTAAACAATCAGTAGTAAGATATTCTATACCCTGTTTTTGTAAATCGAATTCCATTTCAGTAAGAATATAAGGAATTGTTCTTGAACCAGGTATTTTATATTGACTTTTTCGGGTAAGATTCTCAATTCTATCAATATAAAATTTATTTTGTTCTATATGACGACCAACAATATAACTTAAAAGTCTTCCATTTTTATAAAAACTATATCTGCAATCTCCAGAATTAACGCTATATTCACTCGTTTCTTCTCTCATAATGATTCCATTTTCTTGATTAATACCATGCAGAAGAGTCCTTTTAGGATACGAATCACCAAAAAGATAATTAATTTCTATTCCAAGCAAACGAAATAATTGAACCATTGTATCTCGAAGAATTCCCTAATTATTTATAAATTATAGGGTAAATTACCAACATATTTATAAAATAACCTTCATTTTTAAGAGAAATGTACAAAAATCAAACAGTAGCATTAGTCATTCCAGCATACAATGAAGAGAAACTAATCAAGCCCACAGTAGAGCATGTCTCAGAAGCAATTGATAAAATCTATGTAATTGACGATGCTTCAACCGACAGTATGGCAGAAGTAGTCAAAAAATTAATGAAAAAAGATAAACGAATCACCTTAATTCAGCATAAGACAAACAAAGGCGTAGGCCAAGGTATTGTCACAGGCTATTTGCAAGTTCTAAAAGACAATTACGATATTGCTGTTGTTATTGGCGGCGATTATCAAATGGATTTAGCAAATTTGCCAAATTTTCTTGATCCAATCATTGCTGGCGAAGCAGACTATACAAAAGGAAATCGCTTTTTATATGCGGAAGGGATTCCTGATGTCATGCCTTTTGCACGGCAATTTGGCAATTCTATTCTTTCATTGATGACAAAATTAGCTTCAGGCTATTACAAAGTATTTGACGCAATGGACGGTTTTACAGCAATCAACAAAAAAGCATTAGAAACAATTAATTGGAAAAAAGCATGGAAGGGCTACGGTTATCCAGCTGATTTTTTAATTCGCCTCAATGCTTATGGATTAAAAGTAAAAGATGTTCCAAGACGCGCAATCTATTTACCTGGAGAAAGACAATCGCAAATTAAAGTAATTAAATACATGATTCGAGTTACACCAATGATGATTCGTGGCTTTTTTTGGCGGTTATGGACAAAATTCATTCTACGAGATTTCCACCCATTAGTATTTTTCTACATGCTCGGATTAACTATTTTTCCAGTCGGAATTGCACTTGGTATTTGGATTCTATCGCGTTTAATTATGCACCATGGATTATCAATTAATTGGGTAATTTTCTGTGCATTATTAATCATCACAGGTTTTCAATCATTGCTCTTTGCAATGTTTTTTGATATGGAACAATCGAAGTAAAAACAATTAACGTAATTAGTAGCGGTTAGTGCGATTAAACGAAGTGAAATCGCACAAAGCTTCGCTCCCAATCGGCGAAAGGATTGATATGGAACAATCGAAGTAAAATAATAAACTAGTAATTATGAAAAGATTGACTAAAATGAAAAAACTAAAATTTATCTCAGTCGTCGGAGCTCGTCCTAATTTTATGAAGATAGCTCCCTTTTTGCATGAATTAAAAAAACATCCACAGATAACTTCTCTTCTTGTTCATACAGGACAGCATTATGATTTTAACATGTCAGACGTTTTTTTTCAGCAATTGCAAATCAATGACCCAGATTATCATCTTGGTATTGGTTCAGCTTCGCATGCAGAACAAACAGCAAAAATCATGGTTGAGTTTGAAAAAGTTCTCCAAAAAGAATCACCTGATCTAGTAATTGTCGTCGGCGATGTTAATTCAACAATCGCTTGTGCATTAGTCGCTGTTAAATTAGGTATTAAAGTAGCTCACATTGAAGCAGGATTACGAAGTTTTGATCGAACAATGCCGGAAGAAATTAATCGAATTTTAACTGATCAAATTTCAGATTTTTTATTGGTAACAGAACAGTCAGGGATCACAAATCTAAAAAAAGAGAACATTGCTGAAGCAAAAACATTTTTCGTCGGTAATCTCATGATTGATTCATTAATCAATTTCAAAAAAGTTGCGCAGCAATCAAACGTTCTCCAAACGTATCATCTCAAAGAAAAAGAATACATCGCAGTTACCTTGCATCGTCCAAGTACTGTTGATGATAAAGAAGCATTTACTGCAATCCTTGATGCATTTTCACAAATCCAAAAGAAGATAAAAATTATTTTGCCATTGCATCCTCGAAGTGTTGTTCGCTTGGAGCAATTTAATTTGAAGGCAAAAGTTGATGCAATGCACAATTTAGTAATAACGCAGCCTTTAAGTTATTTTGATTTTCTTGCATTAATGATGCATGCAAAAGCAGTGATCACCGATTCAGGAGGAATTCAAGAAGAAACCACTTATTTAGGCATTCCCTGCATAACAACGCGAAACAATACTGAGCGGCCATCAACAATTGATCTTGGCACAAACATTCTCGTAGGTTTAGATAAAAATAAATTAGTAACGGAATCATTCAATATCTTAGACGGTAAAATAAAAGCAGGTTCCATTCCGCCATTATGGGATGGAAAAACAGCAGAAAGAATTGTAGAAATTCTTATTAATTCAATTAATACAAACAATTAACTTTATAATTGCCTGAAAATTCCTCTTCTCTTATGAAAGACGCATCATATCATCAGCATGATCATCACGGTCATAGTCATGAATCGTACAAAGTAAGCACAAAAATCACAAAAACAGATGTTCTTATAATGCTGGTTTTATTCACTCTTTCATGTGCAGTAAAATTCCCAACGATCAATTATCCTTTATCAGGTGATGCTTCTGTTTATGCAGAATTAACAAAAAATCTTTATCAGCATCAAAGTTATGCAATAAATGGTGTATTTCATACAGTTTATCCATTTTTATTCCCGATGCTTAGTGTGCCACTGATGCTTTTTACAGACAATGTAATTGCATTAAAATTAGCAAGTTTTTTCTGGAGCAGTTTAGCAGTCGTTCTTCTTTATTTACTCGCACGAAGATTGTCATTTGACAAAAAATTAGCAACTATTACAGCATTATTATTGCTTTTCAATCCTTGGTTTTTTTATTTTACAGCAACATTTCCATTATCAGAATCATTAGCAACAGTTTTAATTATGCTTGCTTATTTCACTTACGATTTTGACACGCATTACAGCTCTTCATCATCTAAAGAATCTTCTCAAAAAGCATCATTATTATCTGCATTATTTTTTGCAGCAGCAATTCTCACAAGATACACGGCAGCAATCTTTTTAATTCCAATTGCAGTAGTAAAAGCAATTGAAATTCTAAACGCAAAAAATTGGAAAAACAAAAATGGAAACAACAATATTATCAAAAATAATTTTTTATTTTTAATTATTGCAATGCTTCCGCCATTATTATGGATTGTTCTTACTTTCCTTAAAACACAGAATTTCGCAACGCATAGTTATTTTGGGATCTTTGTCAATCAAAATCCAATCACTATAAGCTTACTGATAAACAACGCAATAAAAATTATTTTCATTGCACCATTCCTTTTATTATTAGGATTAATTCTTTTTTCATTTTTAACACTGAGTTATTTTTTAAAGTACAGAAACATGGATAAAGAGCATTATTTCACAAAATCGACTATTTGGCATTATGTTTTAGCAAGCTATTTATTAAATTTAGTTATTGCAATTATTTGGTTTTCCTTATATCCTAAAAACTTTGTTCACATTTGGGAGCAATTGAGATTCTTTGTTCCATTTTTACCATTTATGATATTATTTTCAATGTTAAGTGCAAACATCGTCTATAAAAAATATAAAATGGCATTGAATAAAGTATTCACCATTATCTTTAGCGCAATTCTGATCATTTCAATAATCGCAACATTTTATGTAAATTATGGATTTGTCAAGGACAATGCTGATAGAATGTTTCAAGTGCGGGAATTTTTTGTGCAAAAAGCATATCATCAAGAGCAGGCAATTGATTTTATCAATGATCAGTTAGAGAACAAAGAAGACGAGAACATGCAAACCGATGATATGGTAATCATTCTTCTTTCGCAGCAAACAATTCGTGATCGGCAAGATATTCAATTTAAAAATTACTTTGAAAGTAATAATCTCTATGATCTCAACCAGAGTCCAAATCCACAATTTGTATTTCCATCAGGAGTAAATCAAGTATATAGAGAATATTACATTTATTCAGAATTCAATCAAGAAGAAACAGAATTAGCATTAAAAAATAAAAATATTCAATTTTCAGCATTAAATCAGCTTAAAACTTATGGAAGAACATCAAAAATAACCATTTTTCAATTAATCCAATAATTAGAGGAAATAATGTTGAATTAACCCTCAATTAATCTTCAAATAATAATTAATCTTAAATATAACGTTCTTCATCTTAACCAAATGGCAGCGCATCACATCCAAATAAAGCATGAAATCAACAAATGTGTAGGAAATAAAAATTGTTTAATGTATGCTCCAAAATACTTCTCATTTTCAAAGAAAAAAGCGCATCTTAAAAAAAATTATTTGCAAGATGAGGTTCAATTTTTGGACTGTGCCGTCGATGATAAAGAATTGCAGGCATTAGTGCAGGCAGCTAAATCTTGTCCAGTAAATGTCATTGCAATAACTGACGCAGAAACAAAAAAAGAAATAATTGGCAATACTGTTAAAAGTGAGGTATCATTAGAGATAGAAGCAGAGCAGTTTGCAACAAATGACTTACAACTCGATAAAAAAGGATATTTTCTTATTAAAATCAACAAAGAAAATAAAACAATTGAAGTAGGGTTCTGTAAAAAACGTAATATTATCGCAGTAAAAATTACAGGCAAAAATCCACTTGATATCTACAAGACAATCGCTGCCCACAAATTGATTTCTCGTCAAGATCATGCTGCATATTTAGGTTATGAATTGCAAAAAGCATACATCGCATTAAAAAAAAATCTTGATTATATTCAAGACAGCGAATTAGAACTATAATTATTCATTTAGTTTTCAAATTATATATTTACAATCATGCCATAAGGCCCAGAATTAATCACTTTTGTTTTATGCACTTCTGTTATTGTTTTTGCTCCTTCATGAATGTGGCCGCAAAAATGAAAATCAATTTTCTGTTCAATAATGAAGTTTTTAATTGATTTATTCCCGCAATGCCTGTCAATAATCAAATCTGCTTTTGTTCCATAAGGTGGTGCATGAGTGAGCAAGACTTTTTTATAATCTTTATATTTCTTTAAATAGGGAATTACCTTTTTAATCTCTTGTTCAAATATTTCATCAACATGTGTAAATCCATTACCGGAATTTCCAAAAAAGAAATAATTATCAATAATGATTGCTTTGTTATGAAGATAAAGTATATTGGGAAAAGCTTTGCAAATTTTCTCCAAATCAAGATGATCCTCGTGATTTCCTTGGATAAGCAGTACTTGTTTTGGAAATGATTGAAACATTTTCAAAAGCTGCAAAATTCCATTGCCAAACACAGTAAAATCTCCACAGCAAATGATCAGATCAACAAATTTTGCTTTCTTCTGCAATTCTTTCATTGCTTTTGCGCTTGCATGAACATCTGAACAGGCTAATACTTTCATAATGAATAAAGTAAAAATCAGTATATATAAACTTAACTTCTATTAATTATAATAAGCTTAATCAACATATTTATCATCAATCTATAAAGAATAATAATCCATTAAAACAATTTGATCAAGTTCTTCAATATCTCGCACTAAATAAAGCCTGCCTTCAGTAATGGTTGTCATTTTCTCAGCAAGTTCTTTTCCTTCTTTATCAAGATCAATGCCTACGACAGAAATAGTGATGCCATTTGCAGCTGCTTGTTCACATGCATGTAATGTTTCTTTAATCGGATTATCGCCATGAGTAGGAAGTGCATCAGATAAAATCAGTAAATGTTTTGTCACAGGAGTGCTTGGAAACATTAAAATCGCTTCTGCAATCATTGTCGAGAAATTTGTTTCGGCAGTTGCTTTTACCGTTGTAATCGCGCGTAATAACTCAATAAAATTTTGTGTAGGCAAAATTTTGCAAGTAACTTCTTTTCCAAAAACAAGCAGTCCAACATTATCTTTTTCTTCAGTTGCTTTATACGCTAATGCAATCCCTGCTTTTTTTGCAGTTCCAATCTTTTTGCCTTTCATACTTCCTGAAGCGTCGAGCGCATAAATAATATAAGTATTACCTTTTTGTTGTCGTTGATGAAGACGTAAATCTTCAAGCAATAGCTCATCATGATTTCGTCGTGCAGCAACTTTTATCGTCGATTTGACTGCTATATTTCGAAATCGTGCTCCTTTTCTATAATTATCAATTGCAATAGCTTCGCCATGAACATTTCTTTTTTTATGGTATTTTTCACCAAATATTCCAGTAGGTAATAATTTTTCAATTTCCTGAACATAGGACACAAGTGAAGCAAGTGAAACTCCTTTATCAGTAAATTGATTTTCTTTATTCAGCAATCCTTTATCACGCATTTCATGCACTTTTTCAGTCATCTTTTTCTTTAACTCTCGTTGAAATTCAGGAATTTTAATATTTTTTTCGACATACTGTGAATCATAGCCCGATAGAATTCGAATAATGCTTTCCCCAACTATTTTTTTTGCTTGTTTAAAATCTTTTACAAATTGCTCAAATAGAATATCAGGAGTAAAAGAAGAAACGCCATTATTAATTGAATCTTGAATTAATTTTGCTTCATCAATTGTTGTTTGATCGTTTTCAAGTACCGAATGCAATAATTTATCATCGACATCTTGAAATTTTAAATTGCCCGTCATCTCTTCCATTGGAGAAACAGTGTTCACTTTTACCTGATCTTGTTTCTCTTCAGGTAAAATCATCTCGTTCCGTTGAAGTATCTTCTTTCTTATTTTCTTTTCCAGAATCATGTTTGAATGTGCTATCAAATTTTGCAAGTTCTTCTTTCAAAAAACCTGCAGCATCTGCAACAAGTTTAATGCTTGGTTTTAATCGAAGACGATGCGGTAAAACTGATTCCATTACTTCTTTAACATCTTCAAGCATAACTTCTCGATGTTGTTTTAATAAAGCATTGCTCTGACTTCGTTCATATAATCCAAGTGTTGCACGAACACTCGGTACTTGCTCTAAATTTTTATTATCACGGAGTTCATGAATGAATCCAACAATATAATGGACCATATTATCAGGAAAAATAACATCTAATTTTTTACCTTTCAAAACAACAATCTTCTTTTCAATTGCAATTGTTTCAGGATAACCCATATAGAGCATATCAAATCGATCAAGGAGTACATCAGCTAATCGTTCCGTTGTAGCATCCTTCGGATTCATCGTCGCAATAAACACAAAATTAACCGCAAAATCAACATCATAGCTTCCAATCGTAATTTTTCCTTCTTCAAGTACTTGAAGCAATGCATTTTGCAATTTCTCCGGCGCTCGATTTAACTCATCAAAAAAAAGAATGCCGTTATTTGCTTTGAATATTTTCCCAGGAGTAAATGCTTCAATGCTGAGTGCTCCATACTTAATCGCTTTTACAGGATCAATATCTCCAAGCAAGTCTTCTGCAGTTAAGTCAGGACTTCCTTGAACACGAATAAATCGCTCTTCTCCTGAAATATCTTTTGTCTTTACTTTTTTCTTTTCAATTTTATACTGTTTACACACAGGGCAAATCACATTTTCAGGAATACAATGATAACCGCAATCATTGACCGTAAGAGACGGCAATAATTTTGCAATATTCTTTGCTAACGTAGTTTTTCCAATTCCAGGGGGACCAAGAATTACAACGTGTCTTCCCATAAGCAAAGCAGACTTCAAATTATGTTTTACTTTATGCTGTCCAAGAATATCAGTAAAAATATCATCTTTTTCCAATAATTTTTCTTTCAGTTCAGTTGATAACATTGCTGATGATAAACAATGGACTATTTATAAATGTTGTTTATTATTTGGCTCTGTAGAAAATAGAGTTTTGCTATCTCTCTTGCGAAGCTAGTCTAAAATGATATTAAGCAATTTTTGGAGTGCCAGAGAAAAAATTGCTTTTAAAATCCACATCATAAGCTGAGCTTGATAGCAGAACCGAAGCTTTGCTGAGATTTTCTACAGAGCCTTATTATTTTACAGAAGCATTATTTATTCTTTTAGCCACAACAAATTCTTTGAATTGAATCCCTAAAATTTCTACTATATGGCTGTTAACTATTTCAAATTTACCATTAAAAGGAATTTTGCCTAGATTACTCTTGTCAGTAACAAGATATTCTCTATCGAAAGCAGCAATAACTTCTTTTCGTTTATCAAGTTGATAGAAAGGGCTTTCATTAAGGAGATAATAATTATGGCTAATGACATCATAATGAATCTGCGCTTTAATATCGTTCTTTAATAAGTAATCTGCAATCTCTTTTGCAGCATAGCTCGTTTTATATTCATAAACACTTAAAAATAAATTAAAAAAGAGCAAAACGCAAATATTTACATAAAACAAAAACCAAACCATTTTCTTGAATCGTATTTGACTTGCAAATCGAATAACAAGAGTTGCAAAATAAATCATTAACGGAACAAAAATAAGCATTAAGTATCGTTGTGTTGGTCGTGCAGTTGATAATGCAAATAAAGAATAAATAATCCATGCTGCAAAATATTTTTCAAGCAAACTCCCATAAATAAACCAGAAGATAATTGTAAGAAAAATAATTTCTCCACAAAACACGAGCAATCCTAACACAAGATGCAATTGCAGAGGAGAAAGTAATGTTTGCAATCCACCAAAATGTAATTCCCCAAGTGAATAGATTTTAATGATATCAATTAATGAAAAGAGCAGCACATTTAACAGCAGAAGTAAAATAAAATACAAAATAATTGTTTTTTTTGCTAAAGTTGATCGAATTCTGTTGTACAAGTCATACAGAGCAAGCAAAAAAAACAAACCAGCAAAAATTGCAACCCACACAAGATAGCCTAAAAATCGCAGTGGCATTTCAGCAAACACGCCTCTACTCCATGCAAGTTCTACTAAATTTGGGTGCATGACAAATCCGAACTGAATAAACATCCAAAGTAAATACGGAACAACAATAATTAAAAAAAGTAAACCAAATGGCATCCCTTGATAAAATATTCTTCTTAAGTTATCAAAAGCAAGAAACTCCCGAATGGAATTATATTTAATTCCAAATAAAAGAAACAATGCTGCCAATCCATAATAAAGCAAAGCAATATATTTTGTAATCATTGCTAATGCTAAGAATAACGCTGAAATCACAAATCGATTTTCTTTCTTTTGCAGTATCCCTTCAATGCAAAATAGCATCGCAACTGAAATAAAAAAAGTAAAAATAATATCCGTTGTTATTTGTTCTGAATAAAGCCAAAACAAGGGATTAAGTGCAAGTAAAACTGCTGCAATAATTGCTGTATTTTTATTATAATACCTGATCACAAACCAGTATAATACTATCAAAAATATCACTGCAAATAACAGCACAGGTAATCGCGCAATAAACTCAGAAAATCCAAATGCAAGAAATCCTGGAATCAGCATATACGAGGTTAATAACGGATTAGACATGATCTCAAAATAATACATCAAATAATTCCAATGAAATGAAAATCCATGTTTAATGATCTCTTGTGCAGGCGTTGTGTACATATATTCTAAGCTCACAAGAGGATGAAAGAGAAAACAAAGCTTAATAACAAAAAATGCAAAAATAATTAATATTATTGCTTTATGTTCTTTAATAAAATCAATTATTCTATTTGACATAAGTTATCAGAACTATTTACTCTTTATATTGCTTATGGAAGAAAAATAAATAATTTTTAATCAATCATCATTTCATCAAATATTTCCCATTCATTAATCCCCAGAAAATGCTTTGATACGCTTCGCATGGTGTCCAGCAATTAGGGCATTTCTCCTCTTTAATCATTTGCCGAACATCTTTTGTTGTTTGCAGTGCAATTATTTTTTTTAAATCATATTCATAATCACGAATGTTTGCTAATTTCTTGTCCCACATTAAACACGGAGTTAACTCGCCAAATGAGTTCATTGCAATTGACGCTGACAATGATTGGCAGGGAACAAGCTGTTTATCACCATCTTTTCCACCATTCTTCTCGAGAAATTGCGGAATCTTATGCATATACAATCGTTCCATCATTTGCTTTGGATCAAATCTGCTTAAATATTTGTCAAATAACTTCGTGATTCTTTTAATCTCTTCAATATGATCACGGGGAGTTATTCCAAGTTGATCATTGGTGTTTTTGTATAAATATGCTTCATGTGCAACAGTCACAGAAACTTTATTGCCTGCATTCAATAATTTTTCAAACCAATCATATAAATACTGTACATTTCGTGAAGAAATTGTGGTTTCAATTGCAACTTGAAAATTCGGATCATCTTTTGTTAATTCTTTAACACGCGTATATGCTTCCATTGTCCTTTTATATCCACCTTTAACGCCACGAACAACATCATGGATTTCTTCAGGACCATCAATTGAAAAAGTCATAATCATTGGCACGTGATTTTTATCAGCAAGTACTCGTTTCAAACAATTAATAACACGATCAGGTATTAATCCATTGTTCGGCATACTGAGCAATTGTAAATTCTTAATTCTTTTTTGCGCTTCAATCATAATATCTGCCAAATCAGTTCGTAGAAATGGTTCACCGCCAGTTAAACTAAGCCATGAAATGGTATCAGGAAGATTATCAAATATTTTCTTCAATTCTTCAAGGGTAAGCTCATTTTTAACAACAGAAGGATCATCTAAATATACTTTCCAAATATTACATGTAACGCATTTGCTATTGCAAGCTGCCGTTGTAACAAAATTCAATTTATACGGCGTGCTTTTTATTTTACTCCTTACCATTTGTTTGACTAATGTTAATTTATTCATTATTCTCACAACATAACTAATTATAAACTCTAGATTCGATGCGACATTGCATTCATTATTGCTTCTGGTCGAAATGAGGAAATAAAATTCAATTCCCAATACGCATTGCAAAAACATCCTAAACAGCTTTTATCACCAATCTGGCTAAATGCTTCCTTAAATCCTATTTTTGCTCCATTTGGCCACGTTCTTCCATCTTTAATGACAAAATGGCATGGCACAACTTGCCCTGAAGGGGTAATCGCAGCCGAAATCTCTCCTGCTTTACATCCATATTTTTCACTGACTGGATATTTATCTTTTAAAAATTCAAAATAACTAACTGAGCCGACAACAGGTCTTCCTGCTTTTTTTGCAGCAATTAAAAAATCCATTGCTTTTCCAAATTCTTCTTTATTCGGAGTAATACTATTAATTGTATCTTTATCTCGTGCTAAAGGATAATTAAATACCGGTTGAAATAAACATTGAAAATCTAATTCTTCTGCTTTTTTTAAAATAAAATCTAATTTATCAACGTTAAACTTTGTAATCACTGTTTCTGTCCAAAGTGGCATACCTTTGCTTCGTACCATCTTTATTGTTTCCATCAATCGATCATAGGAAGCTCGTACACGAGTGGTATTATGGATCTCTGCAGGACCATCAAAGCTCATGAGCAATAAATTTAAATTTTTAATTTCATCAAGTCTTTTTTCATTAAGCAATGAACCATTCGTTACCATTGTTACAACAATATTTTTGCTTTTTGCATAATCAATTATTTTCCCAATGTCCATTCGAAGTGTTGGTTCTCCGCCGGTGATTCCAAGTCGTTCTAAACCAATTTCAACAAGTTCATCAATCATTGCAAAGATTTGTTCTGTTGTCATTTCATCTTCTACTTGATTTGGGGAGTCACAATAGGTACAGCGAAAATTGCAACGATGAGTTATAATAAATCCAACAGAAACAGGAGTTCTCTGCTTCAGTAAATTATACCCAGCAAATTTTCGTGCAGTATTTGCATACATAAACGGTTTTTTCATCACTTGAATTAATCCCATAATTTTCACATCGGTTATTTTGAATAATAATTCTTTTCTTATTTTTTTATCTATTTTTATTTATCTTTTCATCTCTATCTTTTTTTCATCTTATATTTTGCCAATCGTAAAATATTTTTAATATAATCAGCAAATTCTGCTGAACCCATTTTACTCTCGCCATAAATTCTATTTCGAAAAGTATAAGGAACTTCCTTATATTTTTGATAATTTCCTTTTACGAATATCTCAAGTCCAATCTTATAACCCTTTGCTCCAAGAGAAACACCATTAATTACTTTTCTTTTCAAAAAAAATAATCCACTCATTGGATCTTTTATCTTTGTTAACGGATATGCCATCACTGTTGCACCAAGGCTAATCATCTTGCGATGAAATGGCCAAACCTCAACTCCTCCACCTTTAACATATCGGCTGCCAATGGTGAGATCATAATCTTGTTGAATAATTGGGTTAATTAACGCTGGAATTATTGTTGGTGGATGGCTTAAATCTGCATCCATTACTCCTAAAATATCTCCTTTTGCTGCTTGAAATCCAGCTACAACTGCAGTGCCTAACCCTAATTTTCCTTCACGATGAACAACGGTAATCGGATATTTTTTTGCTAATTTTTCAGCAATTGCTCCTGTTTTATCCGGTGAATTATCATCAACAATAATTACTTCTAATGCAATCTTTTCTTTTTTTGCAATAGTAAATATTTCTGTAATTAATTGTGTTATATTCTTACTTTCATTATACGTAGGAATAATTATTGAGGTAAGTTGAACCTTTTTATTATTTTGTGCTCCCATAATAATATCCGATTTTATCTGTATTTAAAAAGATTATTGAGATTTTTACTTGACTCGAATTTGCAGCAATGATCCCTCTTCAACTATTTCTTGAACTTGTTTTTTTTTCTGCATCACTTCTGCATCGCGCTCTTCAGCAATAATCTTTTGCTTTTGTAATTCCATCTCTTCTTTTGTTTTGAATATTCTTTCTTGATCAAGCATTTCAACACGCATGACATCGCAGCTGCCGCAAATTTTCGATTCATTCTCTCGGAAATGACTGAATTTTTCACCATTCCAAATTTCTTCTAAACTTTTGGTGTTTAAATCATCAATCACAAAATTAGGGAGTAAACAGCAGGGCGTTACTTTACCGTGTACATTAACATAGCAATAGTCATATGTTTTTAAGCAATGCTTTCCTCCTTTATGGAGATATTTTTTAGTTGCTTTATACACGCTTCGGGTAATTCCTTTGTCAATTCCACCTTGGATACAGTCAATTTGCATGCCTAATTTATTACCCATTTCTTCTGCAGTATCAAGAATAAATCGCTCTTCTTCCCATGTTGGTCGTTCTAAATTAGGATCAAAGCTTAAATTTAATCTGCCAATATTAACTCGATCAGCTTTGTGCTGTACTCCCCATTCTATAACATCAAAAATATCTTGCGCTCTTCCTTTTTGCAGCATAACTTGCAAAATGACTTTTGGCAAGCCATTGTTTCTTTTGGTGATAATTTGATCAATATATTTTAACGCAACTTTATTCAAATGTCCCCATTCATTTTTTGGATCTATTTTTATTGTATCAATTGAAAAAGTAATTTCATCAAGTCCTGAATTAAGTACACCTTCAAGCAATGCAGGAGTAAAAAGCACACCATTTGTAGTAAATTTAGTAATCAATCCTTTTGATTTGCAATATTTGATCATCTCAATTAAATTCGGATGAACAAGTGGTTCCCCCCAGCCAGTTAATGAAACCATATTGACGCCATGTAATTTATCAATTAATTTTTTAAACATTTCAAAGTTCATGTTAATGAATTGTACTCCTAATACTTCTCTTGGGCACATTTTGCACGTCAAATTACATTCATTCGTAATTTCAAACTGAACATAGTTTGGTTGCTTAGGAATTAAATAGAGTAATCTTCGTACAGCTTCAATTGCAGGATTTTGTTTCATTTTTTTCACTTATTTCTATTCCTTTTTATATTATACTTTTTTATAATAATCACCTATTCTTCTACACATTATTCTTTAATCAGGTAATTTAAACACCACTTTTTAAAAAAATAATTAATAAAAATAAAAAATTTATTTAATCACTGTGATCAATGTCTTAACTCCTTGCGCTAATCCCTTGATAGAATTTGTTTTACGGAGTTGTTTCATTAATACATTTGGTCGAAGATAAAATTCTCTATTTGCTCGTTTTGTAAGCGCTTCAAGTTCTTTATCATTCAATTGTCCTGGTTTGATTAATGCTCTTTTTGCAGGATTTAAATTCTCGTAAATATTTTCTCCTTCTCCATTATCAGTCATCCAGCCAAGTTCTTTTGCATGCTTTTCAAAGTCAGTTCCTGGGAATGGTGTTGCAATTGAAAACATACAATAATCAATTGGCAATGATTTCGTTTCTTTGATTGTTCGAATAATTGATTCTTGCGTTTCAACTGGAGCTGTTCCAAACATAATATTTACTTTTGGATTAATGCCATATTTTACGAGTAAATCAATTGCAGTATAAACACATTCAACTTTCATTCCTTTTCGAATATAGTCAAGAACTTTTTGATCAAATGATTCAACACCAATATCAACATATTGGCATCCTGATTCAGCTAATGCTTTAATTACTTCTTCATCAGTTAATCGATCAGCTCGTGCAAGAATTCCATATTTAATATTCAATTCTTTTAATCCAGCGAGAAGTTTTAATGTTCTTTCTTTCTCCCAGACAAATTGATCGTCGATAATTGAAAATTCTTTATATCCTTGGTTGACTAATTCTTTAATTTCAGCAACAACATCTTCAGGTGTTCTTTTAGTGACTGGAGGTTTTCCTTTATGGAATCGTTTCCATTCCAATTCTCGCGCCCATGAAATTGCATTTGGTACGCAATAATAGCAACCATATGAACACCCTCGAGATGTTAAAATATTAGTATATTTTTGTCCGCCGATTTTTGGATTCGCATAACTTCTTTTATCTAAATCTCGTGCTGGTGATGGTAAATTATTAATATCTGGAATGATATCAGCTGTTTCATTTTCAACCATTTCTCCATCTTTAAGATAACTTAATCCTTTAATATCTGCATATGGTTTTCCTTGCACAATATCACGAATAATAAAATCAGCTTCTCCTCGTGCAATAACAATTCTTGGATCGGTTAAGAATTTCTTTGGCACATATGTTGGATGCGGTCCAAAATAAATTATTTTAGTGTCAGGAACTTTTTGCAGAATTTGTTCTGTTAATTTAATATCAATTTTCGTTGCTAAAATAGGTGTATGATGAATATAATAATCTGCTTTTAATACTGCTAATTTTTCAACATAAACATCCCAATCTAAATCAGGTTCATCGAGAATTTCAACTTGATTACCTGCATCTCGCAATATTCCTGCAGCATACAAAATACCTAAATTAGGCATATCATATAATGTATATGAACAACCAAATGACCTTTCAGGTCTTCTTCCATTAACTTTTGGTGCAACCGTAAATACAACTTTCTTCATGAGCATCACCCTCCTCTTTTATGAGATAAATCAACGAATGTTTATAAACATTCTTATTTAGATGATGATAAACCTATCGTATAAAAAGATTCTGGTTATAATTTATAGTCATCAAAAAACACAACCTTTAAATTTAGTAGTTATTTCTAAGTAGTATTTAGTGGTTAAATGGTACTTATAATGGCTGAAGATGAACTAGATCAAATTGCAAATTATACCTGTCCTAATTATAACATCGGCAGCAATGGTAAAGTAATTATTAGTGCAAGTCCAGCAATGCTTGCTCTTTTTAAAAAAATAAATCAGTTAACAGAAATTACTGCTCAAGATCTTGATATAAATATTCTAATCAGTGGGGAATCGGGGACTGGAAAAGAATTAATCGCGCAAGCATTGCATTTTAATAGCAAACCAGTCGGCAATGGAAGTTCTTATATTCCAATTAATTGCACCTCAATGCCAGAATCATTGTTGGAATCAGAATTATTTGGTCATACAAAGGGAGCTTTTACAGGTGCAGTAGCAACAAAAAAAGGATTAGTGGAAAAAGCAAATGGTGGTACTCTTTTTCTTGATGAAATAGGTGATATGCCGAAAGATATGCAGGCGAAAATATTACGTATGATTCAAGAGCGTGAGTTTCGTTCTGTTGGAAGTACTGAAACAAAAATAATAAATCTCCGTCTTGTAACAGCAACCCACAAAGACCTTGAACAATTAATAAAACAAGGACATTTTCGTGATGATTTGTATTATAGAATTAATGAATTCTCTCTTTATGTTCCACCATTGCGAGAACGCACTGAAGATATTGCACCATTAGCAAATTATCTTCTCGAAATTTATAATCAAAGATATAGCGCGCAATTTGAATCAGTGAGTGATTCAGCTTTAGACAAATTACAAGCATATGGGTGGCCAGGAAATATTCGAGAATTAGGTTCTGTCTTAAAAAGAGTATTAATGCAAAAAAAAGCAGGTATTATTGAAGCAGCTGATATAGATATTGCTCAAGATCCTAAAAAAAGAAGTGTGCAGAGCATCAAATTGAGATCAGAACAACCAACATCATTTATGGATGGTAAATGGCATGAAGGAGGTATTTATCCAATCACCATTGGAAAACTATTATCGAATCAGGGTACAAGAAATGAGAACACAATCAAACTGTATTGTGCAAAAAACGCAGAATATATTTTGAATATAGGAGAAAGAAGATCTATTTTATTTCTTACCATGCAAAATATTGATCATTTCTTTAGAGAAAAAACAACATCTTATTATTCATTACTTCATAAAATTGCAAACTGCCCCTTAAATGAAATTGCTAAAACTCCATTTGCAATTTATAATTTAGCTACATTACAATCAAAACCTTTTATTTTTTCAAGAAAGATTCGAACTATCTCTAGACAAATAGATGAGTTGGGATTATACAGGCTTGAAATGGCACCATCAATTATTGCAATCCCTGAATCACATGCTTATCATTTTATTCATGATAAAAATGATAATACTACAATTGAACAATTTAAAGCAGAAATTCGCAATCAATATGCAAATTTTATTGCAAGAAGATCAAACTAATTTCTAATTTTAGCTCATATTTTTTGTTGTGTCAAGAACCACTGGTGTTCGTTCCGCAGAGCACCAGTGGCATTCGTATTGTGTGAACGAAGTGAACTCACAAAAAATAAAAAATTATAATATTTTTATTCTCGTTCTTCCTCTAACTTTATCAAAATAATAAGACAGAAAAGCAATTCCCCACATGAAATCACGAAATAAATTAAGCATTGGCAATAATAAATAAGCAGCTTCTTTTTTCTTTTTTACAACGCGAACCATTTGCGGTAATTGCATTATAAAAAGTAAAATCAAAAACAATCCTGCAATAAAAAGAGAACGTACCTCAAAGAATCCTAAAATCAAAAACAATCCTATGAAAAATAACATTGGTACTTGCACAAATAAAAACATTCCTGCAACTTTATCTCCAGTTGATTTCTGCGGATATTTATTGATCAAATATAATCTTCCATAAGCAACATTAAATTGCTGCTTTAAATAGCCAGTAAATGTTTCTTTCCAATAATGTTTGCAGCCAACATTTTTTAGCAGCAAAATAAAAAATCCTTCTTTTTTTAATTTATAGGAGATATCAACATCATAACCGTAATATAATTGTTCATCAAACATCCCGACTTTCATCACTGATTCTCGTCGATAAGCAGTATTGCACGTGCTCACATGATCGACATTCTCAATCAAAATTTGATCATATCGATCCTCGAGTTCAGTTCCCATTAATTTTGCCCACAAATTGTACGTATTGCCCGTTTCAATATAACCAGCAACTGCAGCAATTCCTACAGTTTCAAATTTTTCAACAATTGTGCGAATCCAATGTGGTGAAATAATCGCATCAGAATCAATGCTGCAGACAATCTCTCCTTGCGCTTTTTCAATCCCAATGTTTGTAGATTTTGCAGCCCCCCGAAGCCCTTCTTTTTTGATAAGAGAAAAATTCATGAATTTTGCACGATATTCTTCAGCAGTTGCAACAGTATTATCAGAAGAATTATCATCTACGAGAATAATTTCTATTTTTTCTTTAGGATATTCTTGGGTAAAAATTGCTTCAAGCACAAGTCCAATATATTTCTCAGCATTATATGCTGGAATTACAATTGAAACAAACGGTTCGTAGGTCATAATCACTGCAAAATAAAACTTCTTTTAAAATCTTTCTAAATTATTATACTCTTATTAAATTTTTTAATTATACTCTTTTTTCTTGATAGAGTAAAATCAATTATCGAATTCCTTTTGCGAGTGGCAGCTGCATTGCGTCAGCAACAGAAAACCAGCCATAACTCTTTACTTCTCTATTAGGCACAATAATTGTCGAACAAGCTTTTGCAAGATAATTAGAAAAATAAAATCTCAGAGTTGGATCATAAAACTCATTGCTGGGTTCTTTTATTGTTTCGCAGATCTTTTCAAGATTAGTTAATTCAATCTTTAGTTCTTCACGAATTTCTCGTCGTAAAGCTTCTTCATCAGTTTCACTGATCTCTTTTTTACCACCGGGAACAATATAACCATTCCATTTTGAAGAAGTCATTAAGAAAATTCTATTTTCAGTATCATAAATTACGGCAGTAACACAATATTTTGTTTGGATTATCATTTTTTTAGAGAACAAATTCAGTAAATATTAATGTTTTGGTAATAATATCGGATAACTATTTTTTAACTCTATCCGATACATTTAAATATTTAGTTAATCTATCAATTATATGATCAATAAACAATTAGGGGAGAGAATTAAAGCAGAAAAGAAAGAATTAGATAATCTTCGCCCTTTTTCTGAAGCATCATTAAAGAGATTAAAAGAAAATTTTATGATATTATTAACCCATCATTCTAATGCAATTGAAGGCAATACGCTATCTCTAGGAGAAACAAAACTTGTTTTAGAAGAAGGGATTACTATTGGTGGAAAAAGTCTGAAGGATCATTTAGAGGTTATTAACCATAAAAAAGCGCTTGATCTTTTAGAGAATTATGTTCAGCAAAAACAGCAATTAAACGAATCAATGCTTTGCGAATTAAACAAAATTATTTTAACAGAGATTGAAGATGAAGAAGCAGGAAAATACAGAATAAGGAAAGTATATATTACTGGTGCTTCTTTTGTTCCACCAAAGCCTGATTTAATTCCAAAATTAATGAAGCAATTTTTTCGTTGGTTAAATCAAACAAAAAAAGAAGAAACGATTCTTTTTGCAGCAAAATTGCATGAAAAAATAACCTTAATTCATCCATTTATCGATGGCAATGGAAGAGTTGCTCGTTTAATAACTAATCTTTTTTTTATGCAGCAAGGTTATCCGCCTATTTTAATCTTAAAAACAGAACGAAAAAAATATATTCAAACGCTTGATCAAGCACATCAGGGTAATAATAAACCATTTGCTCATTTTTTAGCGCGATGTATGGAACGTTCACTTGCAATGTATTTAGAAGCATTAAAAATTCCTGAAAAAAATGAAGAGTATGTTCTTTTAGATGAAGCAACAAAATGGTGCAATTATTCGCAGGAATATTTAAGTTTGCTTGCAAGAACAGGAAGAATTCATGCAATAAAAAAAGCAAGAAACTGGCTCACAACAAAAAAAGCAATTGATGAGTATAATCTAAACAATCTCAAAAAATTGAACTAATTATTCACATCCCATGAAACTTTTTCCCAATAAAATCAATAATCGCATTATTCACTTGTTCAAAATCGCTTGGATTGGTAAACCGATGATCTGCACCAGTTAATTTAACAAATTCTTTATCGCATTGGAATAATTTAAACAATTTTGAACTTTGACTAAATGGCACACTTTTATCTTCAGTGCCATGGATTAATAATGTTGGAATGGTAATCTTATCAGCAACAGTATAAGCAATATTATTTTTAAAATCCTTGTACAAACTTACATTTAATCGCAATTTTTTATTTTGTTTTGCTGATTCATAATAAACAAATCCATTTTTAACCCAATCCAAAAGATATTGCTCTCCTCTTGATTTTCGCTGTGCATCTTCCCAATCACTGACAGGTGCTTTGAGAATGAGAAACGATAATTCTTTTGTTTTTGACGCTGCCATGATACTGCACAATCCGCCAAAACTATTTCCAACTAATCCAATACGTTTATATCCTAACTTTTTTAAATATTTGATTGCGCAAAGAATATCATCAACACCTTCTGTTATGGTGATATTTTCAAATGCTCCGCCACTTTCACCATGTCCATAAAAATCAAAGCGAAACGTAGAAACTTCCATTAAGTTTTTGGTGATTTTTAAATAACTATCAGTATTTTTATCACTTGAAAATCCATGGCAAAGAATCACAATATCTTTGTTGCTTTTTTTATTCAGAATTCCAACCAGTTGGTCTCCTTTGCTATTATTAAATAAAAGTTTCGTTTCCATTAAAGTTACTCTTGTTTATTTTTTTACTTTCTCTCACAATTTTTTTGCCCACATTCTACTCTAAAATGTTCAATTTTTATTAAAATATAAATCGAATATTTTTACAATATAATCCAAATCTTCATTGCTTAAATCCTGATGACAGCCAACATAAAATCCATTATTATTAACCCAATCTGCAATCGGATAATCGCCTTCTTTAATATCAAATAATGTTACATACACAGGTTGGTTGATTAAAGGAAGCATATCTCTTGTTTCAATTCCGTGTTCTTCAAGAAAATTAACCATTTTTTCTTTTTTCTCGTGATGCAATACAACAGGGAACATCATAAAAGAATGTTCTGCTCCCTCTCGAATCTTTGGCAATTGGATATCATTTGATAAATGGGATAATTTTTGAATTAAATAGTTTCCATTCTTTCTTCTTTTCTCGATCATTGCTTCCCAATTATCAAGTTGTGCAACTCCTAATGCTGCTTCCATCTCCGTAACACGAAAACTATGACCGATTGAAACAAATTTAAATCGCCGTGCAATAATTTCTTTCATTTCTTCTTTGCTTTTGCCGTCATCATCATCAATTGAAATATAAATTGAATCTCTGCCATGATTGACCAGTGATCGCAATTTAACTGCATATTCGGCATTATTTGTCGTGTTAATTCCGCCAACGCCTGTTGTTAATAAATGAGCAACATAGGTTGAAAAACAGCCAATGTCACTCAATGTGCCAACACTTTTTCCTTTATATTTTGCAAACATTGTTTCACATGAATCTTCAATAATTTTCAAATGATATTTTTTCGCAATTGCTGTGATTTCATCCATTGCGCACGGCATCCCAAATAAATGCACGACAATAATGGCTCTTGTTCTTGGCGTAATTTTTTGCTCAATGAGTTTAGGATCAATTTCATAATATTCTTTTTCAACATCAATAAATACTGGTTTCATTCCATTATGAAGCACCACATTTGATGTCGCAACAAACGTTACTGCTGGTACAAGAATTTCATCGCCATCGTTCCAATGATGAATCTCTTTTAATGCAGCAACTGCAACATGTAACGCAGAAGTTCCAGAATTGCTGAGAATGCCATATTTTGATTGATGAATTTTTGCAAACATTTGTTCAAATTGCTGAGAAAATGGACCATAAGAAAGTCTATTATTATCAAGTGCTTGATTAACTAATTGTTTTGCTTTATCACTAAGGTGTAAAGTGCCAACGTCAATCTTTCTTTTTTCAATTTTATTATCCATCCCATTTGTCATAAAAAAACAAGAATCAATAATTATTTATAAAGTTAATTATTAGACAATATAGGCGGGAATATTTAGTTATTTTGTCGTACTTCAATAAGGTATAAAATATTATTCCCTGAAATAAATTTGGTTTTATCATTTTTAGCATCAATTTTTTGAATTCTCTCATTTAATTGCAGTAATATTATTCGATCATCATCAAGAAATTTATCTTTTGTAGGATCAGGATAATACAAACCAATGCTCGTATAAAGATTGCCTGGATTAGGCATAACAATGTAGTGAACATTATTTTCTGCAATATATTGGTAAAATGCATCAATTGTTGTAATCCCGTTTGCTCGAAATTCATTCTCTGTAATAATTGGATTATGGATGTTATACTTAAAAAAATAATAATAAACATCATGCGTTAAGAACAATATTTTCTCATTTGGTTTTACATCATGATTAATTGATTGATACAAATCATCATAATCCCAAAAACGATTATCGATAGTATGGTAAGTCAAATAAAGACTTACAATCAGAAAATAGAAAAAAATTGCAAAATAAAAGCAATATTTTATTATTTTTTTCTTCAATAAAAAGAATTGATGCAGCCATTCAAAGAATAAGAATAAAATAATTAATAATGCTGGAAGAAATTGTAAATAAAATCGCGATACAGCAGTTCTCCAGCTATAACAAGTATATATCACATACAAAACAATTACCCACCAGAGCAGCAAACGTTCTTCGGCATTTTTTTTCCGTAGAAAAAAAACAGCAAATCCAATACCACAAAGAACAGCAAATGTTCCAGTAAGCATTAATGGTGAAAGTTTTGCATAACGCAAGAACAAATCAGAAGAAAGCAAATTTACAACTGAAAAGCTATAACCGGCTGCAATGCTATTCTGTAAAAATTTATTGCGCATAATAATCCAACCAAACGTAAAAATAAGGAGAAAAACGCTCAACACAAAAAATGCTTTATTTTTCTTTTCATAAAAAAAAGAAACAAATGTTTCTTTTGCTTTCATAATCTTTTCTGAAAACGATTTTGAAACAAGCATTCGTTTCCAGCAATCACCAAGTAATTCAAAAAAAAGAAAGACACATGATGCAAGATAAATAAAAATGATTGAATCTTTATAAAAAAATCCAACAAATAATGAAAAAAAGAAAAGCAAAAGTGCAAGAGTATTATGAGAATGAACAGTAATCTTGTTATTAATCTCATTATTATTAATATTACTGCCATTTCTCCAAACAAGAAAGAAATAAACGCTCAAGAATGTAAATAATAATACGCCTGCTTCTAAAAACGCAAGATTCCCAAAATAAAACACCGAAGGAATAACTAAAAAAGTGGCAGCAGCAAATCCGCTTGTTTTTTTATCCAAATAAAACTGGCAAATAAAATAAAATACAATTGCAGCTGCAAATAAAAACAAAAGTTGCACTAATCGCACAAAAAAAAGCTCTTGAAATCCGATTAAGGAAACAACTGCATTAATTATTGTCCCAACACTCCCATAACGTACGAGCCAGCTTAACTGCTGTGCTCCAAAATTTTGGAAAAAGTGATGAAATAGAAAATAAATGAGAGAATAATAACAAACTAATGCAAAAAACAAACTGATGAGTCCTTCTTTTGTTTTGTAAAGCATTTCAAGGTAAAGTGAAATTGCAATTTTCCGTCTTAAAAATATTTTATGGAAGGAATATATTCCAAGTAAAATTAAAATAAGTGATAAAATTGCTAAAAAAGGATACAGTGAAATTACACCAATCTTCTCAGCAAGCAATTTTATCGGCTGTAAAAAAAACAATCCTTTTGCAATATGAAAATGCTCATCATCAATAGGCAGTACTGGTTTTGTTAACGCATAAGCATGCAATAAAAAATATCCAAAAAATGCAAGAAGCAAGAACTTCCATTTATCAAAAACGAATTGGAATAATGGGATTTGATTGTTCTCTAAATTATCATCGTTATAATGTTGAAAATAATCAAGTCTATTAATTAGTCTCAATCCAATAACTAACAATCCCATTACTAAAACAATTGCAACTAATCCTAATAAAAAAGAATCAAAAACAAGCCACCAAGGAAAAAGCACTAAAATAATAATAGCTGTTAAAAAAAAAGAGCTCTCAATTTTATGTTTCATAGTAGAAAGAAATACATAACTGATATAAATAGGCTATGAATTCTCAACTATGGATTATCAATAATCATTTATAGCCTATATCTTTTATATCTATCTATTAATCTAATTGAACAAACAAATGAAAAATGATTAATTGTATTCTAAAATCAGAGTTTTTTTAATTTTCATCTCTAAATCGTCACCATTTCGTTACTTTCTAGAAGTAATTTACATTTCGAAAGGTTTAAATATTAGTTTTGTTTTAATATTTTAATCTATCAGCTTGAATTAGGTAATTGAACATAATTTCAATTATTTTTATTCATGAAAATAAAAAAGTGGGTATTCAATGTTCATTAATAAAAAAATGGGGTGTAATTAGATGGAGAAAAAGAGTTTTGTAGTTTTAGTTCTCGTGCTTTCAATGGTTATTTTTTCAAGTGTTGTTCTTGCAAACATTGCTGTAACAGGTGTCTCTGTTGTTTCTCCACGGAACGTTACAAACTCGAGCGCTGCAAAAGTAGTGCTTGCACTCAAAATCTCTGACACTGCTTCAGGTACACTCGATAGTTTAATTGTTTCTGCAACGAATTTGTCAGGACAATTTACTGCAGATGGTGATTTAGCCCCTCTCTCTGCAGATTCCAGTTCAGGTATTCAAATCTACAAAGATTCTAACAGTAACGGTGTTTATGATGCAGGAACTGATTCTCGTTTAACTTATACAGCAAGTGATTGGACTGCAATAACAAATTATCATCAAAACGTTTCATTCTCTGGTATCTCTGGATTAACTCTTCCTTCATCCGCACCATCAACTGCAAATGTTTTTATCATAATCAGAACAGCAGCAGCAGCTTCTGATGTAACACAATTCAACGTTTCAATTGAATCAAACGCAATCAAATCATCTGCAAATTCAACAGGTACAATCGATTCAGCACCAATTGGTTCAGGTCAGCTTGATATTGACACGACAAATCCAAGTGTTCCTACAATCGGTGGTGGCGGTATTGCAACAAGTAGACCTAATGTTCTCGTTAATGATACAAATAGGAATGGTTATGTAGATCAAATTCGTATTCAGTTAACTGAAGCAATTAATGATTCAACTGTTGATGTAACTGGATTTAGTGTTGGTAATATATCCAATTTCACAGTTAATTCAGGTTATTTGGCGTCAGGTGTTACATTCTGGACTGGTCCTGAAGGGGTAAATGATAATATTTTCTATTTAAATTTCACTGAAATTCAACAAAAGCAATTAAGGATGACAAATCAAACTTCAATGGCTATTAATTATTCAACGAATGGTAGTGTTAAGGATCTTGCTGGAAATTCATTAGCAGCATTTCCAAGTAATGTAATACCTGTTGATGCTGCTGGTCCAGTCGTTATTCAAGATGTACCTAATCAAATAAATGGTATCACTACTTTTGATACAGGTAATTCTGGTAATCCTGATGATGGTCGTGTTGATGCGATTCAGTTGATATTTAGTGAACCTATCAATGATTCATCTATTAATCTTAGTAGTCTTGGCTTAGTTGCAACTAACTTTACGATTGCAAATGGTTCTGCAACGGGGCAATTTACAAATGATGAACAAATAAGGATTGTAGTTAATCAGCCGAATGGTACTGTCTCTGGTAATTTTACTGGTCTTTTTAGTGTTTTAGCAAATAAAGTTGGTTTAATCAAAGATAGATCTATTTTGAATGATAATCGCGCTGATGAATTAGATAATTGGATGGGTAATATCACTAATGCACAAGTATTTGATCAAGTTGCTCCTGTTATCGAAGGTATCAGGACTGTTGATAGTGATAATAATGGTTGGCTCGATGCAATCAGAATTAATTTTTCAGAACCAGTTAACGATTCAACGATAAGTGCAGCTGATGTTAATTCATTTAATATTATTGGTGAGTATGATAACAGTGGTGCTCGGCAAAACATGACTGGTCATTTCAATCTTACTTCAACGTATTTTGGTGATATTGCAAATAATAACTATATTTATTTAAATTTCTCAGAAGCATTTGCACGATTTAATACATCAGGTGCTTTCAGAGTAAACTATACTTCACTGACTCAAAGTTCAATTACTGATTTAAGTTTAATTGTATCTTCAACTGCTCCAGGTTCAGCAATCTTTCAAGGAATTACCTGGGTTGGAACAAATACTTCAAACACTTTATCTGAAGATCGTGCTGCTCCAGTTATCATGTCTGGTTTGACATACAACATAACACAGGCTAATCCTGTGGTTTCAGCAAACGATTCGACAATTGATTATATCAACTTAACATTATCAGAAAGAGTTGTTGCAGGAACAACATCTTCTTCATTATTCAGCCTTTCTGTTAACACGAATAATGGTTCTGGTGTTGGAAACGTTCTTGTTTTGGGAACAAATAATGTAACTATTGCAAGTATTGGTGCAAACGTGACAATTGGTTTGAACGGATTAGTTGTTGGTACTGGAAACGTAACATTAAATTATACAGTACTAGCTGGTGCTTCAATTAATGATAGTAATGGAAATACAATGCTTTCTGTGCAGGGTGTTCCAATTACTGATAACATGAGACCAGTATTATATAGCGCTGATTATATGGATAATGATTCCAATGGTTATGCAGATTCAATCCGATTAAATTTCACTGAACCAATGAATCAATCAAGTGCATACTCTGCAGTAAATCTAGGTCTTGTCGCAAATAAAAACTTTTCAGTGCAAAGAATTGGAAATGATTCAGGTGAAAACTTAAATTACACAGCAAATATGAATAATACTGGTACTTCTGTTGCAAGTGCTATTGCAAATCAACTTGTTGCAGGATCATATGTATTCTTAAAATGGGCTGGTGACTTTTCAAGAACATACCAAACAAATGGTACAATACTATTGAACATGAGTGGTACTCCTGCAGCTGCACAAACAAATACAACTCCTGCAGGTGGAAACGTATTATCGGATACATCGGGTAATGGTGTTGATTTCGCTGTTAACGTAACAGTTAACGATCGAGCACCTCCTGTTATCTACAGTGCATTAACATATGATACGACTGGTGACGGAAAACTCGACGGTATTAACATCACATTATCAGAAAATCCAAGCAATGCTGCAACAGCTACTATGAATGCTTCAAGCTGGAGTGTTGTAGTAACTGATGGTAAAATTACTAGAAAGAATATCTTAACAGTATCTTCAGCAGTTATTAATCCGACAGGAAACGTAACATTAGTATTAAATGGTGCAATTCCTGGTACTGGTAATGTTACATTAAATTATACAATGTCACAAGGTGCTGGTAGTTCTGGTAATATTAATGATAGTGCTGGAAACGTAATGGATAACGTTCTGACGAGTTTTGCAGTAATTGATAATGCATCACCTGTGATCATGAATCGATTCACACTTGATAATGATTCTGATGGTTGGGTAGAAATGGTTGGATTAAACTTTTCAGAAGAAATTAACGATTCAAGTATTGCGCAACAATTAGATCAATCCAATAAAGGTCTCAACACAAATTTTAGTGTAGAACTTGTTTCCAAAGAAGGATTGCATAATTTAAATTGGACAACAGGAACAACTGCAAACGATGCTGTAATCTACTTAAACTGGAGTACAACAAATACTACATTAAATGCAACATACAATACAAGTGCAACGCCAGTTATTAATTTTACAGTAGGGGTTGTTTCCGATACAAAAGGAGTTTTATTACTAACAAACAAATCTGCAGCGCACGCAAGTGTCAAGGCAGCTGATCAGGCAGTACCAAGAATTATGGGTAGATTTACTGTTGATCGAGATGCAAATGGATTCCTTGATGCAGTTGGAATTAACTTTTCAGAGAATGTTGTTGATGAAACATTTAACACAAGCGGTGGTGCAACAAATAATGCATCGAACTGGAATATTAGTTTAATCAGTGGAAATAACAAACGTGTTGATTTCACAACGAATTATAACGGTGACACATTCAATAACAATATTATTTACTTGAACTGGACATTTGCAGACTTTACATTTAAAACAAATGGTACTCCAACAGTAAACTTTACTGCAGTTTCAGGAAATCTTTCCGATGCTGCTAACAATAAATTGGCAACGGTAAATTCAGGAACTGGTGCAGAAGATCGTGTTGCTCCAAGAATTATGAACATCACAACAATTGATAGTGACAGCAATGGTTGGCTCGATGCAGTTAAAATTTATTGGTCAGAACCAATTAATGATATGACTGTACGTGCATATGATTTTAACGTTTCAGGTATTGGTTATTCAACTGCGACTGCTGTTGTTGGTGCGCCAGATTCACACGCATTAAATTATACACAAGTCTCTCCTCCATTATTTACTTCAGGTTATAACGGGGATTTATTGTATGATGATATTATTTACTTAAACTGGTCATTCAATAATTCCAGACCTTACTTAGGTGGTCTTAACACAGGTGCAACACCGCAAGTAAATTACACAGCTGGAAACTTGTCAGATCTCAATAATGTATTGGCAGCAACAAATACAACAAGTGCAGGAACAACTGCATTAGATCGAGCTGTTCCAATAATTATGGATGTATTTACCGTCGATAACAATACAAACGGTTATCTTGATGCAGTTGGAATTAATTGGTCAGAAAGTATTAATGATCAATCATTTACCAATGTAACAAATTTCAACATTAGTAAAATTAATTCAATTGCTTCAGCATTGAGAGTTGACTTTAATACAAACTTCCATGGTGATAGTTTAAACAATAACATCATGTACTTAAATTGGACAATTGCAAGTACAACATTCAATACCAGTGAACGACCATTATTAAACTACACTGCTGGAAATTTATCAGATCTTGCAAACAACTTAGCACCAACAAATTCAAGTTCAGTGACAGCGCAAGATCGTGCAGCTCCAGGTATCATTGGCTTTGTTGCTTCAGATAATACGACAGGTATCAATGGTTATGATAGCGACGATACATTGACGTTAAGTTTCAGTGAAGCAATTAACAATGCAAGTTTGAACAATAACTCAGTATTCCTTGTCAATGGTTCAAATACTGATGGTCTCGAGCAAGTGTTAGCAATGAATAATCGAAAGTTTTGGAATAACATTTCATCAGCGCTTTGGATTAATGCAAACCAAACATTAGTGATTACATTGCATGCACAAAACTTCACTAACATTTCAGTTGGTGACGTTGTAACGCCAAACGCAACAATGCGAGATGCATTTGGAAACTTGATGGGATTATCAAATGCAACATTAACAGGAACATTTGATGATACAACACCGCCTCAAATTGTAAACCTTGAAACGCAAGATAATAACAGCAATGGTAAAATTGATGCAATCAAAATCACTTTTAGTGAAACTGTATTGAATCATACATACAACTCTGGTGCAAATAATGCAACTTCCTTTATCACAGGATTTAGTGTAGGATATGATGCAGGAACTACTTTCACAGTAACAGCTGGTCAAAATGATTCAGGTGCAGTTATATTATTAAACTTGACAGAAAAGAGTGCATTTAACACAAGTATAAGACCTTGGGTTTTCTACACGACAAGTCAAGGTAACATTACTGATATGGGGACAAATGCAAACAGATTGGCATCTTTCAACTTAACTGCAAACGATTCAGCAGCGCCAGTAGTTGTCAACGTATCAACATTCGATAATAACAGCAATGGTATGATCGATATGGTAAACGTTACTTTCAGTGAAGAGATTAATGATTCATCAATAAATAGTTCAAATCTTTTCATAGGAAGTAAATTGCAGCTCAGTAGATTGGGTGGAATATTGTTTAACACAAGAACTGGTGGTCAAGGAACTGGTGCAAATGATAGCTTTGCAGAATTTTCATTTGCTGATAACATCAACAACTCAGGAGAAGTTCCTGAATTTGTATCAAATGGTACAAGTATTACTCCAACTATCAACTTCGTTGTACAAGATTTATCAACGACAAATGGTGGAAATTTCATGAAGTTTATCACAAATACAACAGTTACTGAATCAGACGGTGCAAAACCTGTATTTAGAGCATTAAACGCATCACTTGGTAATTTCAGTAATACGTCGAAATTAGCGCATTTGAACTCAACGACATTATGGTTTAATGTAAGTGAACCAGTTGTGCGATTAGTTGCGGTTGTTGGTAATGTGACATTAACATTACAAAATAATGAGTCTGCAGGCTATAATTACACATACACATATGTTGCATCGAGAGCAAATGCAAGTGAAGGTAATTTAACAATTACATTATCTGCACTTGATACTTCCGCATTAAACGGAACAAACGCAACGCAAGCAATTACAACAGACTTTACTGCGCCAAATGCATTAACATCAATCAATGTTTCCGACAGACCAAATGATGATGGAAAACAAATGAAAGTATTTTGGTCACAAACGCCAGCAACAGACTTTGCAAGATATCGTGTCTACCTTGATGTGAATCCATTCACAACAAGTATTGCGGGTAAATCGCCACACAACGTATCATTCACAACAGTGACTACAACAAGAACAGCAATCGCAAGTATTAATAGTAGCAATTTAACTGATGGAAATACGTACTATGTTGCTGTAACTGCAGTTGATGATGTTGGAAACGAAAATACAACAATTGTTACAAATGGTTCAGGAAGTTCCTATGATAACAACCAAATTAATATGACTGTAAATGATTGGAACTTTGTATCAACAACACAAACATTGGCAAACACATCAAAATTATCAGTAATGAACAGTTCATACACAGCATGGTATTACAATGCAACATCATCAGCATGGGAATCACCAAATGTGCTTGATCAATATCGTGGTTACTGGGTATATGATGGTGGAATTGGTCAACCAGTTAACTTGTCATATAAGAATAATGCTGGAGTTTCGCCAACATTAGGTCAAGTTAATTTAACGCAAGGTTGGAACGCAATTGGTGCATCACATGAAGCATCAACATATGTAAACACAACATTGCTTTCAATCGCTGGTAAGTACAGTGTTGTTTATGAATATACACCTGGCACTGGTTGGAGAACATATACTCCTGGTGTAACAACTGCAGATAATCCGTCTGAATTCATCAACATGACAGTTGGTCGAGGTTACTGGATTTACATGACTTCATCTGCTTCATATAGTGGTGGAGACTTATAAAGTTGAGATCAATGAAAATAATTAATTTTTTTTTATTTTCTTTTTTAATAATAAGTTGTATTGTAGTGAGTACTGTAATTGGAGCAGAAATACCTCCATCAACGCCTTCGGCAGGAATTCCATTAATCCCGATGACAATCATTGGACAGCCAAGTTTTGTTAATGGAAAATTATGTACACAAGATACAGTAATTGATGCAGTAATTGATGGAAAAGTTCGCACAACAAGAAATTGCAATGAACAAGGACAATTTACAATTGCGATCACAGGCAATTCATCTGATTCCGGAAAACAAATCACCTTTGTCGTCGATAGTATAACACTAAAGCAAAAAGATACATGGTCATCAGGAAAAGTTGTGAGCAATTTTTCATTTGCAATTACGCGAGAATTAAATGCAAAAGAATTGCAAGCAATTGCTCAAGCTGAACAAAAAAAGAAAGATGAAGAAAATAAAATTACAGAGCAGCAACGAGATCAACAGCAGCAACAAAAACAACAAAAAATAATGTTTATTATTGCTATCATCATATTCGTGATTATTATCATTGGAGTTATTTATTTTTTAATAAAACGAAAAAATAATAAACTAGGTAATAATCCAGAATCATATAACTCAAATAATAAATCAATTAAAACAACAACAGAAATTAAATCAGAACCGAAGATAGGGGACAAAACAGTAAAAAAAGAAAAAATAAAAAAAGTAATTGCTAAAAATAAATCAAAATCAAAATAAATCATCTTAATCATTAGCATAATTATTAGCAGAATCATTATTATAATCATTCAAGGAGAAGGGGATTTTCATGATTAAAAAAAGTTTTATGTATTGTTTTATTTTTTGTATAATGGCAAGTTTAGTATTTGCTGCTTGTTCAGATAGTCCGCCAATTCTTCCAAATAGTTTTTCAGGTACAGCAACAACGCAAACTTCTGCATCAGCAACAATCACCAATGTTTCAGTCGGTGATGTGATAAAAGGATACATTGATTATGCTTCTGATACAACAGCAGATGGTACATTTACTGTGACAACTGCAGGTCAATATGAATTAGGTGTAAGTGGTTGTTCAGGTGATAATGGTAAAACAATTAACTTTACAATTAATGGTATCACAGCAAACCTCAGTTCAACATTCTCATCAAGTGGCCCAGCTCCACGCACAGTAAACTTAAATGCAATCGGCGTAGTTTCATCAGGTAGTTCTGGAGGTTCAAGTGGCGGAGGCGGTGGAGGAGGCGGTGGTGGCGGCGCATCTGTTTCACCTGTTACAACACCTTCATCAGGGGCAGGCGGGTTAGTTCCAGTTCCTTCAATACCAAGAATTCCATCAACTCCAGCAGCAGAAACACCATCAGCATCAGCAGAATCACAAGCACAAGCAGCTGAAGCAGGGGGAGCATCAGGCAGAGAAGCAACTCCACAACCAGCAGCTCGAGAAACACAGCAAGGTTCAACTGAACAAAACAAACAAGTATTATCTGTTGGTCAAAGAATCAGTAATTTTTTCAATCGATTAACACGTTCAAGTAAAGGTGGAGATAGAGCAGGAAGAGCATTTGGTCTTCTCGGTACAGGAAGTAGTGCTGGTCCTTTAATTATATTAATACTAATACTTGTAATCGTGCTTGCAATTGTTGCATATAAAATAAAAACAAGAGGCAAAAAAGAAGAAGATGATGTTTTATATACATCAGATGTGCAGCGATCAAAAGCAAAGAAGAAATAATTTTATTTATTTTTTATTATATCTTTTTCAATTATCAATTAATCAATTTATAACTTTTATTTCCATCAAATCTCTTTCCTCAATTGTTCTAAAAATAAATGCATAAACTGAATTCTCTCATCAGCAATTTTCTTTGCAGTTTCTGTGTGCATTAACTCTTTTAACCTCAGTAATTTCACAAAGAAATGGTCAAGTCCATATTTTGTATCATCAGCTTCTCGCTGTTCGCAGAGCGGATCATCCTCATCATAGAATTGCCGCAATAATCGCCCTGAAACAGCAAATGTCCGTGCAATTCCAATCGCTCCAATCGCATCGAGTTTATCCGCATCTTGCAGTATTTTAGCTTCTAACACTGTTGGAACAACACCTTTTGAAAACGAATGATTCTCAATACAGTAAAGAATTTTCTCACAAAACTCTCTCGGATAATCAACTGATTCTAAAATAACAGCTGCAATTTTTTTGCTTTCTTCTCCTGATTTAGCTCGAAGTGGATGATCCTTCGCATAATTGCATAAATCATGCAGTAACACTGCTGGCAACAAAACACGAAGTTCACATTCTTCATCTTTTGCAATGAGCAATGCATTTTTATAAACGCGGAGTACATGAGAAAAATCATGTGCAGAATCAACAACAACCATTTTTTCTCGTGCTAGTTCTCTAATCTTTTCAATTTTCTCATAATTTACAGCATCAATTGTAGATTTCAGAAAATCAAATGAGGGAACCATGCTATTTACAATAGTTAAACAATCTATAAAAAGTTATTTAAACCAAACAATTTTCTAACGAATAGATGACAGAATTAATCACAATAAGGCAAACGCGAGACCAACGCCCTAATCCTATAACAGTTAAATCTCCAATCAAGCGAAAAGAAGAATTAATGAAACGAAAGCTCGAGTCACAGCAATACGAATTCGTTGGAAGAAATGCAACCTGTAAAACCTGCACATGGACAAAAAAAGATTTGACTGACACAGGTGCATGCTACAAAGGAAAATTCTATGGTATTAACTCTTCGCGCTGTGTTCAGATGACACCAACGCAAACCTGCAATCATGCTTGCACATTTTGTTGGAGGGATCTTGATTCTCACACAGCAATTGCAATGACTGAAAAAATTGACGAACCGAAATCTATCGTCGATGGCTGCATTGAATCGCAATGGAAACAATTATCTGGCTTTGGCGGCAATGAAAAAACAAATCAAGAAAAATTTAAAAAAGTACGAGACCCTTTACACTTTGCAATTTCTCTGAATGGTGAGCCAACAATTTATCCAAAAATAGGGGAGTTGGTCGGAGAAATTAAAAGCAGAGGAATGACTTCGTATCTTGTAACCAATGGCACATTTCCTGAACGAATCCAAAAAATGTTTGACAGTGACCAATTACCGACGCAATTCTATGTCTCAGTCGACGCTCCAAACAAAGAATTATTCAACGCAATCGACCGCCCATTAACCCCAGATTGTTGGGATCGATTAATGACGACATTAAACATGCTTCCAAAATTAAAACAAAAAACAAGAACAACATTGCGATACACGCTTCTCAAACATGTCAACATGGTTCATCCAGAACAATGGGGAGAAATAATTAAATTATCGCAGCCAACATTCGTCGAAGTCAAAGGCTACATGTTCGTCGGTAGTTCAAGACAGCGATTAAGCATGGACAACATGCCCTACCATGAAGAAATAAAAGCATTTGCTTTAGAAATCTGCAAACATTCAGGCTATCAATTAATTGATGAACACCCTCCAAGCAGAGTTGTATTATTAATGAAAGAAGATTACGAAGGAAGAATGATGGACTTTAGTAATACTGTGACAAATAATCAAAAAAATCATCAAAAAAATCCAAAAACTATATAAAACCAAATCTCATTCATTTTTATCATGAATCTCAAAGAAATGGTTAAAACTGTCGAGCAGACAACGCCTTTTAAAGAATTTAAAAAACAATTTCCAAAAGCATATCTCGTGCATATTTTTTCGATGACAAAGCAGCCTTTGCAGCTTGGCTACTATGATCATGATTCTGAATTAATTACTACATTTAATGTAAATGATGGTGTCCAAAAAGAGCAATCAGCTGCATTTCGCGAGCCAAATAAAAAAGCGATCAAACCATTAGAAATTACAACTGTAATAATAACTATGGATGAAGCAGAAGAGATAGCAGTATCGATTCAAAAGCAAAAATTCCCGAAAGAATTAATTCGTGAAAAAATCCTTATTCTCCAAAACTTAGCAATGGGTCAAGTATTTAACATCACTTTCATAACGCAAGCATTCAAAACAATCAACATTAAAATTGATGCTGCAACAAAAGAAATAAAAGCAGCAGACATGAACAGCTTAGTCAGTTTTTAGTTATCTTTATTTAATCACAATTAAGAAATACTAATCAGAAACTTTTAATAATACTTCTAATCCCTAAGAACTATGAGCTTACTTACTGCATGGAAACGATTCATTTATTTTATCCTCTCAATTATTATCTTAGTAGTTATTTTAGTATTATTTTTCACCATTGGTATTTTTGTACTTATTTTTGTAACGGTTATTGCAATCATTGGATTAATTATTCGCTTTTTATTTTTTAGACGGAAAAAAACAGTAGTCAATGAGCAAAATGCAGCAAAAGAGCCAAAAATAAAAATAACTGGTCAAGTTATTGATGCTGAAATTGTTGAAGAAGAAAATAACGACAAGAAAACAGAAACAAACGAAGAAAATAAACACAATAAAGAAAAAGAGGAATCAAAATGAAAGGCTTTTTTATCATGATTGATGGTCTCGATGGCTCAGGCAAAGGAACAGTAGCCTCAGGATTAAAGCAATATTTTGAATCCAAAAATAAAAAAGTATTTGACTTAAGAGAATATGCAAAAGAAAAGCATGAAATCCCCGAACTAACTGAAATAAACGACTATGATGTCATCATTTCAGCAGAGCCAACTTATGCATACATTGGGAAAGCTATTCGTGATGAAATTATCCGAGATAATGGCAGAAAATATTTAGCATTATCAACAGCACAAGCCTTTTCTTTAGACAGAGAAATTTTATACAGAAAATTAATTATTCCCGCATTAGAAGCAGGAAAAATTATTATTCAAGAAAGAGGTGTAATAACTTCTGCAGTGTACCAACCAGTGCAATTGGAAAAAATAACATTGATGGATATTCTCAATTTACCAGGCAATAAACTCGCATTAAAATACTCACCAAATCTTTTAATTATCACGCAAGTTGATCCATTAGTTGTCATTCAGCGTCTCAAAGCAAGAACCGAAAAAAAAGATAACGCAATTTTTGAAACGCTTGATTTCCAAAGAAAGATCGAAGAGCGATATCAAAGTCCTTGGTTAAAGCAATTATTCGAATCAAAAGGTTCAAAAGTAGTCTACTTAAACACCAATGCTCCGACAACAGAAGAAGACACAAAGAAAAAAGCAATTGAAATCATTGAAGCAACGTTAAAACTGTAATTATTTATAACTAGAAAACCATTTATAAGAATTAAAAAAACAATTTAATCTTCCATTAATTGAATACCGCTCATTCGTACAACAGCAACATCTGCTGAACTGCTGCAGCTTTGCACTTTTTTCCCAGTCTCATCAATCGTTGCATACGCAGCAGCAATACTTTTCTCAATTTCCATCGTTTTTTTCCAATGTTTTTGTGCATATTCAAGTGCAACAACTTTTCCAGAGCCGCCAGTTAATAAATGGTCTGCTTCATAAGTTCGAATTCCTTGTTGGGGTTTAAACAAAGTATTATATGAACGTAATTTAGTTTCGCCAGGAATCCCTGCAAATACAATAAAATAAGAAAAATTTTCCTTTAATCCATTTCTATTAAATAATTGTTTAACTTCTCTTTCATAAGTTAGAAAAAATTTAAGTGGATCATGCTTATTTTCATCAACAAGCCCCCCAAATAACTCTTTGTAAACTACAGGTCCAGCACAAACATAAGCAATATTATCATTCACAATAGTCAATTTATCACTCGAATTTTTAATCATTCTTCTTGATTTGCTATGACGATGTGTTACTCGAGAAATTGAAATTCTATCTGCTGCAAGCACACCTTCTAATCCATTTGCATGAGGCATCCACAAGTACACTGTCATAATGTTAGAAAATCAATTCTTCTTTTAAAGTTAATTGATTTTTGAATTCAAATAGTTACTTTAATATTGATTCATTCATGTACTTCAATCTTCAACTGCGGATACTCTTTGAGCACAGCATCTCGCAGTTCAAACATAAAGAGCATCGACGGTGAAAGAATTGCATGATACTTTTTTTCAAGCAATTTTGTATCATTATGAAATCGCTGTAATATCCATGGACATCCTATTTTTTCAACAATTGCAGCAATTGCAATCACTTGTTCTTTTTTATAAATAAGTCCAGGTACAATTGTCGTCTTAATTTCAAGTTTAATCATTTTATTCTCAAATGCTTCTTGCAAAATTGTAAGTGTTTTTTGAATTTCTTCAAGAATTGTCTTTATAGGGAAAAAGAAATTTCCAGCTCGAATCACTTTGTCATATTCTTCAGAAAGTGGATACTTCAAGTCAACAATCGCAAAATCAAGCAACTTTTGTTCAATTAAATTTTTTACAACTGTTGGCTTTGACCCATTCGTATGAATTCCTACCTGAAAACCTAATTGCTTGCAATACTGTGCAAGTTCTAGAAGCGCTGCTTTCTGCAGGCAAGGTTCTCCTCCGGTAAATAAAATAGAATTTACAATCCCTCGATTATTATCAAATATTTTTTTAACATCACGAATATCTTTGCAATGTTCAATAGTTGATTTTTTAATCAAATCAGCAGTATTGCAAAAGCCGCAATTAAAATCACAGCCAGAAAAAAAAACATACAAGCATATATTCTTTTCATCTTCTGCTGTAAACGGCACAACATCGCGAATATATACCTCCATATGCTTACCTCTAATCTACATGTTTAGTATTCTACTCCAAAAAATTAAAGCTCTTCTTCATTCTCTTTTTTTTCTGTATCTCCTTCCTCTTTCTCCGCTGCAGAAAACCCTTGTAATGGTTTCTGCTTTAATGAAGTTTTATAACTAACTACCATTACGACACACCCCTTTTTTAACTCTCTTTTTTATAACAAAATTTTATTCAAAATAATATCTTTAAAATAATAATCATATCTATTGGACACAATAATTATTGTCTTCCTGTGCTGCCAAATCCGCCTTCTCCTCGCACTGTTTCATCTAACTCTTGGACTTCTTCAACAGCAGCGTACGCAATTTTATTAAACACAAGTTGTGCAATTCGTTCCCCTCTTTTTACTTCAAATGCTTGTTTGCCATGGTTAATTAAAATAACGCCAACCAATCCACGATACATGCAATCAATTGTCCCAGGAGTATTTACAATGCTAATTGCATGCTTTAAAGCAAGCCCGCTTCGCGGTCGCACTTGCACTTCATAGCCATAAGGAATTGCTAATTTAATACCTGCAGAAATAAGCTTATGTTCTGCTGGTTGCAGCATATAATTTTCAGCAGCATAAATATCCATCCCAGCATCACCATGGTGTGCATATTTTGGCGTCGGTAACTCTTTATCAACTTTTAAAATTTTCACAGAAATATTTTGTGTGTTATTTTCCATGGATTTGTAAACATTTGCTTATTTATAAAAGTAATGGATTTACGGCCGTGTAGAAATCCTGCAGTGCAGATACCATCCTCAGGTCAAAATTCAATAGTTTTTCTGAATCAAGAGCGTTATTAGGGGATGCTCCCTACGGGAAAATAGCTCTTTCAGAAAAACTCAACGAGAATTTTGAAGATGTTTACCAAACGAAGTGAAGGTAAGCTTAATAATTTCGATGCAGTCGGAATTATTATTGGAATCTGCACGAAATGAAGGATTTCTACGCAGCCGGATTTATTTTCTGATTTATTATTTATTTTACTTTTTTCCCAAACTTCCATAATATTGAAAAATATTTCCGAAAGCTCTCTGCAACTGCCTTGCTTTCAATCATGATGGCAAGAGGATCCTCAAACACAAGAATCATAATTATCACTTTATTTTGATATATTTCAATACTCGTTGGCATTTCAAAACTTTTTGGAAGAAATCGAAATTCAGTAAATCGAAGTTTTCCCCGTTCATCAACTAATTGTTTATATTTTTCATTGAGTAAATGTTTATGCTTAATCCCTTTTTCTGCTCGTACGTTCTGTCGTTTAGTAAAATAAATTTCCCAAGCTTTCGGTTGGGAACTTAATCCCATGCTCAGCCATTCTTCGCCTTTCTTGAGTGTTTGAATAATATCTTCATTTGCCGTCTTTAATCCTTCAAAACCAGTATACACTTTAACAGAATTTCGATCACCCTGATTCACTTTCTGTTGCTTCATTAAAATCTCCGGAAGAATCGTAGTAATTATTTTCTCCTGCTCTTGAATAGCTTTTTCTTTTGCTTGCAGATAATCAATAATTCTTCGCGCGCTTTCTGCTTCAAAATATTTAACCCCATTTTTAATTATAAATGAAACCAATCCTTTCTCTGCTAATCGATCAAGCACTTCATATACTTTTGATCCTGATATCTTTGCATCTTTCATAATGCTGCCAACACTCGAGCAGCCAAGCGAAGAAAGCGCAAGATACACCCGAATTTCACCAGCAGTCAATCCAATTTCACGTAATGCTTGTTCAATCATTAAGAGGGATAATCACTTCTTCATTTTAAACCTTTCTATTATAACGTACAAAGGGGGGGATAATACATATATAACTCTTTATTATTCTCTTAACAATGAGTTCATTAGTAGTAGTAGAACAATTAAAACCAGTGAATAATTATTTATTTGGTGAAATCAGAAAAAGAAAAAAACATACAAATACTGTTTACCTCAATCGATTTGATTACTATTATCCAGATCCACAATTTGTAGATACAAGAACTGAAGAAGAATTTAAAGAGCAATCAATCAAAAAAATAATTGATGAATGTAAAAAGCAGAAAATCAGTTCAAAAGACAGAAAAAAACTCCTACAAAATCCACAGATGCAGAGCCCTATAATTATAGAATATAAAGATCTTTTAGTAGCTCTCTTCAAAAAAAATGATTCTCTTTACAGATATCATCTTTGTATATCAGGATTGCGATTACTCGACTATCCATCTGCTCGCCATATTCCAAGTAATCCAATACAAATTGATTGGGAAATTAATTTCAAGACTTTTATTTTTGGAGCTTCATATTATAGCAAAAAAGAAGATGATCGAATGGATAGTTTATACTATGTTGGCTCATCAGGAGTTGGTACAAAAGCAGGATTTCTGTATCTTTCTCCAGATCAATCGCATATGAACAAAAATAAATATCTTCAATATAAAGATTTAAAATCTTTAATCTCTCAATTAGACTTTTCTTCATTTGGCTTAATTGCAAGAAAAGTAAAATTCTCTCTCGAAATCTTAGCAAATGACTGTTTTTATTATACAGGTCAAGTAGGTATTCCTCTTGATAAAATTTCAAAAGAAAGCACTGATCCAATAATAAAACAATTATATGGCTACAATAATGATGGTGTTTATCCTTATGTTTATAATGAATTTAATAATCAGTACTATTCAATGCAATCTCATAAGAAGTGAATCTTAATCCAAATCTGAGACTGTGAAAACGAAAGATTTATAGAATAAATCAATTATAATATAGTTATGTCAAATACTATACAATATCTACTATAGATAAAATAATCGAAATTAATGTTTTAGTACTTAATTTAATTAAGATTAAAAAAGCTGATGAACCTAAATTATTAAATTTTCAAAGATTATCCATCTTATTAGAAGAATGCAAAAAACATAATGGTAATGGTCATGAAAAAGCAGTACTAATTATGAAAGGCTTAATTCAAAAGCACGTATTTGCAAGTGGGAATAGAAGAACAGCTTTTTTAGTTACAAAATATTATTTACAGCAAAATAACCTCCCATTTGGTATAAAAGATAATCCAAATCATGCAAGAGTAATGCTGGGAATAAGAGAAGGATATTATTCAGATGAAGAGATTAAGGAGTGGATTATAAATGGAAAAATCAGAGAATTTAAGCGATAAATTAAAATCTAAAATAGTAATTGATGAATTAAATGAATTTAATAAACTTGCCAAAGGTCATTTAAAACTACTTGAAGCAATTGGAAAACTATAAACAGCACAGTCAACAATAACCTATATAAACCAATCTCCCTTAACGAAGTTTATGCACAACAATCACAAACTGATCGCAATTGTCGGCTTAACAGGTTCAGGAAAAACAGAAGCAACACGATTCTTTGAATTAGTAGGTTTTTCTATTATTCGCTTTGGTGATCTAACTGATGATTATCTCAAAGAAAATAATCTAGAGCGAAATGAGCACAATGAACGAAGAGCCAGAGAATTCTTGCGAAAAAAGCACGGCATGGAAGCATATGCAAAATTAAATTTGCAAAAAATTGAAGAATTATTGCAGCAAAACAATCTTGTTATCGACGGATTATACAGTTGGGAAGAATTTAAATTTCTAAAGAATATCTTTAGCAAACATTTCATGATAATCGCTCTCTATGCCCCCCCAGAACTGCGCCATTTCCGTCTCACAAATCGATTGCAGCGTCCCTTAACAAAAGAGGAAGCAGTTGAACGGGACTACTCAGAAATTGAACACTTAAATAAAGCAGGCCCAATCGCATTTGCAGATTGCACGATTATAAACACAGCAACATTAATTGATTTAAAACAAAATGTACAGCAAGTGATTAAAACAGTAATGGATCAAGAAATCATCTAAAGAAAATTTTTTAAATCTATTTTAGCAGTTTTTCAAATTACTTCTAATAATTTTTCTCGATTCGTTAATCCCTTTACAATTCGAACTTTAGTCTTAAACTGTTTGCTAAAGAATTTTATAATTTCAATATTCGCCTTATTCTGCTCAGGAATTGCATGTACTTGCATCACTAAACTTATGTCCTTTCCATTCAAAACAGACTTATGATACATTATTTTTGTTTCAGCCATGTTTGTTTTTACTTTTAACAGTATTTTCTTTCCAGAAATTAAATATTGCTGTAATTCTGTTTCAAAATCAATCTCATTTGCCCCAGTACTCATGGTAATTTTCCTTCGATCTCTTTGCACACTTTATTAAATGCAAAATACAGATTGCTATCATTAACTTCAGCAGAAAATTCTTGATCGAGTCCAAGGGACAATCGCAATTGAAATTCATCATTCTTCTCTTTTTCAGGATTTACAAGAATTAAATTGCAGTTTTTGAACGTTGGATACTTATCGCTGACAGTTTTTACAAAACTACCTACTAATTTTTTAACAATAACAAAATCATTTCGAGAGACAGTTTCAAAACCATCCACATTTATGTTACCACCAAGTTGCACCATTTCAAATTTTCTTAAACTGCACTTATATAAACTTTTGTAATTACGTTTTTGTGAAGAACAATAAACACAATCAAAATCTTTTTATAGTTCTTCTCAATTATTAATGAAATGGTTGTAAAAAATAAATTATTATTCTTATTTATGCTCTCAGTATTTATTATTTTTGTTTCTACGATAATGCCATTTGTTTTCGCAGCAGGTGGTGGCGGCGGTGGAGATGGTGGAGGAAGTGGTGGCAGTTCAAGTTCAAGCAGCAGTAGTGGCGGCAGTTCCTGCAAAGTTGATATCTGGACTTGTACTGATTGGACAGCTTGCGACCGTTATAATCATACGCAAGCAAGAACTTGCGAGTTAACAAAAGATTGTCCAGGTGACAATTCTGTAAAACCAGTTGAATTTGCAACCTGCGAATATGTTTCAGATTTATTAGGTAAATTAAAATGTCAAAAAATTGACATCATGCGTGATCGAATTGCTTGCCGTCTATCTTTGACTGAAGAAGAGCAAGCGCAAGAATTAGAATTGCAATATCTGCCTGAAGAATGTCGTCCAATTGCAAATATTGATGACAAAGAACAATGTGTCCAAACTTATGCAAAATTGCAAAAATGCTGGATGTTCCCTGATGGAGATGTACGAATAAATTGTGTCAAAGAACAAATTGGGTTAAAAAGCCTTGATGTTGCAAAAAAAAATTGTGCAGAAAAAGAAGGCACTTACAAAAGCATTTGCTTAAATGAAATAAACAAGCTGCAATATTGGATAATCAAATTCCGATTTTACGATTTAGAAGAGCGTGCTGAAAAATTAATGGAATCAAATCCAGATCTCAAAAAAGCAATTGTCATTGATTTTATAACAGCAGTTGAAGAGAAAAAACTAGAATTCAATCAAGCTGCAACAAAAGAAAAAAAGAAACAAATTATTCTAGAGGTACGAGAATTATGGAAGGACTTTGTCAAAAAAGCAAGAGCAGATCTCAAAAGCAAGCAGCAGTAAAAAACAGTAATCAAAAAAACAGTAATCAAAAAAACAGTAATCAATTAACTATTGCAATAATGCTTGCAATAATAGCAATGCTTCTTTTTGCACTTTCTTCTTGCACAAAAAAGCAAACAACAGAGCAGCAGCAATTGCAAGACCAATATCAAAATTCTAAAGCAAAAGAACAAAATTCCCCGCAGCAACCTTCTCAAGAAACAACTGGACAAAAAGAGGCAACAGCAGCAAAAACAACTAATTCACCCCAAGCAACGAATGATAATGCAACAGCAAATGATGGTCTTGACAATGATAATTTAGATCAAGCAATGAAAGATTTGGATAATGTTTAAATTTTAATTATTTAAGTTTTTCTTAATTATATTTTTCTTTATTTCTTCAATCGCCCAATAATAATCAATTTATTAAAAGGAAACATTCCAGGTTTTGTCATTTTTCTTTTGACAGACAAAACAGAGACGTTATTTTTTTGCAAAAGCTCCCTAATCTCTTCTTCAGAATAAAGATTAAGAAATATCTTTTGATCAGCGAGCATGCTGTCTTGAAACATTCCTTCTCCAGAACCTTCTTGTAAAATTAGAATTACAATTCCATTGTCTTTGAGCGCAGAATAAATATCAGCAAGTAAAACACTCGCTTCTTTCTTAGTAAGATGAAACAATGAATATGCTAAAGAAATTGCATCAAAACTATTTTCTGGAAAATCAATCTTTCTCATATCTTGTCTAAGAAAAATTAATTCTGGGTGTTTTTTTCGAGCAATTGCAAGCATCTTCTCCGATAAATCAGTGCCAACAACTGAAAAACCTTTTTTTGCATAATAAGCAGTAATTCTTCCAGTTCCGCATCCTAAATCTAATATTTTATCTC
>Ga0209515_10001023_pt1 | contig 48348 bp, 50 predicted proteins | sample Subgroupgradi54m_FD_187454 | JGI IMG/M metagenome (GOLD analysis project Ga0209515, IMG submission 187454) | Subsurface groundwater microbial communities from S. Glens Falls, New York, USA - GMW60B uncontaminated upgradient, 5.4 m (SPAdes)... ... | reverse complement strand
GTATTCATGGCGTATCCTTTCTGTGTAGGGCTGACATGGGTCAACCCTGGTTTAATGTATCCAAACAGAAAGATACGCCTTTTTTACTTACAGAGAACTGAATTTACACACAATATGGTATATCACGGAGCTGTACAAATCTCTTGACAGAATTGAAGGTAATTATTAACATTTGTTCATGAAAATTTCATACCTGTCTGTTCTTTTAAGAGAAGCCAATCTTTCTCCGGAACAGTTAGCAAAAAGATTGGATGTTTCGCACATGACTATCCGGCGTTGGCTTAAGAAATCGCCCAATACCGTGATCCCTCGAATTTATTGTCGTACCATTGAGAATGCCGTTTATGAGTTGATTGCCGATGGTATACTGACGACGGAATCAGTCTCAGTAAAAGAGATGATTAAGATAAGTGAAGTCCTTCCTTTTAAAATTATATCCAGATATTTGGGATTTTCTAAAAATTTTCTTTTATCTTCAAAAGGTGTTGGTGAAGATCGTTTGATCATAGGTTTGTCTCAAATTGGATCTGATGAGGCCAGAAGAGAAAAGGTTAAAAGAAGTTTTAAAAAAATAAACAAATTTAAGAGTTTAAGTAAGGAGTGGTCCTCAAGAATAGTATCTCTGTTCAAAGCAATTAATTCCCCGAAAGTTCCTGCCCTCATTAAGTTCGTTGCCTATGGAGGATTATTCTATTTGATTTGTCCTTTAGATTTTATTCCTGATTACATCCCCACCATCGGGTACATTGATGATTTCTTCATTTTAGGCATTGCTGCCAACTTTTCTTTACATAAATCCCAGTAAATAGTTTGCTAGTCCCTCCCTCGAAATCGCTATCCAATCTATAAAGAATTTACAGGATTCCTTATAAATAAAATTGACATATAATTAACATTTGTTAATATTGCTTTTATAAATATATTGTGCGTGATGGTAAGTGGATTAACAGACAATTTGATGTATGAATTTTTTTAAAAAAATAGATAGATATTCTCTTCTCATTTCGCGGATGCTAATTTTCACGGTTATTATCCTCGCAATGACTATGCGTTTTTTTTATTTGGATAATGTCCCCGAGGGATTTAGTATCGATGAGATTACTAGCTCGATTACTATCCAGTGCCTTGCGACCGAGGGAATTGACGCTAGCAATACTCCTTATCCTTTCTTCAGCGATCTCGGTTTTGGCACACCTCAAACCCCTGTTTATATTTATCCAGCCGTTTTATGGACAAAAATTTTTGGTTTTTCAATCACGAGCTTCAGAGCTTTTACAGTATTTTGTTTTACTTTGACTTTGGTTGGACTTTTCCTCTTGGCTCGTCGTTTCTGGGGATGGGAGTACGCCGTCTGGGTCCTATTGCTTGCTAGCATATCGCCTTGGACGTGGTTTCTTTCTCGGCTCGCTTATGAGCCGTCCATGGCTTTATTTTATTTCATCTGGGGAACTTACTTCTTTTTTTACCCCACGACCACCTGGAGCATGATACTCTCAGGTCTATTCTTTTCGGCTTGCATATACGCCTACCCGCCGATGCAACTTTTTGTCCCCTTGATACTCGCTTTGCTGTTCGTGTATAAAAAATATATGCAAAAAATTACTGTCAGCCAACTCATCCTTTTTGGAGTGGCTCTGTTCTTTTCTCTTCTTCCTTTCATGATATACCTTTCCTCCCCATCGCAGACGCGATGGTTTAACGAAATCACCATTTTATCAGCCTCGTATTGGCAATTGTCACAAAGAACATTTTCATTTTCTGTCCTTGTTTTGGAATTGCTAAAAAATTATTTTTCCGAATTCAACCCGGGATTTTTATGGCGTAACGCCCACGGAGAAAAATTTACATATACTTCAACTCACTTTGGGTTACTGGGATGGCTTGAGGCTCTTAGTTTGATTTCGGGAATATTTTTTATGATTAAACATTTCCTTATCAGAAGAAAAAATTTGGAACCAACGCTAATCAATAGACCATATTGTTTCTTTCTCATTGTTGGGATCGTTATTGGCATTATTCCTGTCGCCTTTATTAATCCTATCTATGGGGTTCCCAGCGGTAACCGTGTCATGGGTGCTTGGGCTTTTGCCTATTTATTTTTTGGTTACTGGATTTGGGTTACTGTCAAACGTTGGCCTCGACTTGTTCATCTCTATAGCCTGACAGCACTTCTTTTTACATCGATCTTCTTCCATTTTTATTTCACACAATACCGTCGGGAAAGCATCGGCCTCTTTCGACCGATCCCCAAATACTATGCCAAATCCGCTAAAACTGAAGAAGACTGGACCAAATTTATGCTGCGTTATCGATTTGAAAACCTCACCTGTCGTCTTTACATGATGATGTATCATGGTGATTCTTGTAGTTCAAGTTACGTCCAATGGGGGGCCATGAAATCTGTTTTAAAAAGGTTCTCTCGCTAATGTTTGCCGGGGATAAGTGGTGGCTTAGTAGATCTTTGGAGTAGATTAATATGTCAATTGTAAAATTTCGAAGAAGTCGTAGGGCCGATAACTTCAAGCTATCTATCATCGTTGCTACTTACAACGAGCAGAAAACTATTCCAGAATTGATCGCCTATATTGAACAGGTTCAGTACCCCATCGATTATGAAATCATTATCGTCGATGATGCTTCGGTTAAAAAGACTCAGGAACAGGATGGGTGGTCTGCAAAGAACAATGATGTGTCCCCCCGAGCGAAGATATTTAAAAATGAAATCAACCGTGGCAAAGGGTTTTCTATTCGAGAGGGAATCAAAAAAGCACAAGGGAATATCCTTGTTGTCCAGGATGCAGATGATGAGTATAATCCTCATGATATCCCAGAACTGCTTCGGCCTATTCTTGAAGGCAAGAGTGAAGTTGTGTACGGCAGTCGTTTTTTAAATTGTTTTTGGCCGCAAGGGATGACGCTTCCCTGTTGGCTGGCGAATAAATCTTTGACCAAGTTAACGAATGTTTTGTTTGGTCTTCATTTGACGGACATGGAAACTTGTTACAAGGTTTTTCGACGGGAGGTGATTCAAGATCTTCCTTTGAAAGCTAACCGTTTCACCTTTGAGCCGGAGGTGACGGCTCTTCTGGCGAAAAAAGGCATTTCGATTCAGGAGCTTCCTATTTCCTACCACGCCAGGACAAAAAAAGAAGGGAAAAAGATCCGTCCTAAGGATTTCTTTTTTGCGCTGGGGTTTTTGGTTTGGGAAAAATTTTTAGTAAAATAAACAAACAACGAAAAGAGGAAGCATGGGAGAATTTTCTATAATTCATTGGTTGGTGGTTCTAATCGTCGTTCTAATTATTTTTGGTCCTCAAAAATTACCGGAGATTGGTCGGGCGTTGGGAGAGAGTATACGGGAATTTAAGAAATCATTTAAGGAAGTTTCTATTATAGAGAAGACAACCGGCAGTCCAAAAGATGGCAATAGACCTAATTGAAACAAAATTGGAGAACTGTTGTACAAGAATCTATTTCTGATAAAATTTTGTCAATAATGCCAGGGAGTAGGGTTTTTATCGAAAAGTATGAATATTTAAAAAATGAGAAATGTTCATTTGTATTTAGGAGTGTTTTTTGCGCCGCTACTTATCTTTTTTGTGGTGAGTGGATGCTGGCAGACATTTGATTTGAATCAAGCTCGCCCTGAAATGGTCGGAAAATTCCAGAATCAAAACGCAAAACCTGTCATGACGGATGAAGACTGGAAGAATTTTAAAGCATATTGTCGATGATGGCCAATGATCATCGGGTTCTTAGCTTTTGGGGGTCAAAGACTTAAGGCATTGTTATTTTTCCGTTGGAGAAATTGCCTATTATACCTTGGTACAATTGATTTATTTGATCTCTCATACCACAATACTGCAAGTTCTAATTGGTTTTCTTAATAATCTTTCGTATCCAATCTTGTTCATTAAGCCCCGCTATGGCGGGGCAGGGAGAATGGTACTATGCTTTCGGAAAAAAAGAAGATTTATATTGTGGATGACGACGAGTCGGTTTGCCGCGCACTCAAAACCCTTTTAATGACTTTTGATTTTGAGGTAAAAACATTTAATTCTGCAAAAAGTTTTTTTGATGCCGTGCCTAATGATGAACCCGGTTGTTTAGTTCTCGATATTCATATGCCGGGATTAGACGGGTGGGCAACGCAGAAAAAAATTATTGACTCTGGATCAAAACGTTCAGTTATTTTTATTTCTGCCGAGAAACAGGACAATGCCGCCGACCGTGCTTTAAAAGTAGGGGCGGTGGGATTTTTGCAAAAACCGGTTGATGGCCAGACGTTGGTTGATCTTATCAATGTTGCGTCAAAAAATACGAATGACACCATTGTCCATCTGAAAAAATAAATTGCAGAGGATTTTTTTTGGATTATAATATCGGCATAAATCGTCAAAAATCAACAAACGACTATCAATGAAACAGACAAAGAAAATAAAAGCACCACTATTGACAAAAATAACCCGTAGCAATCTGGAAGAGCAAGTTCGTCAGCAAACGGATGAGCTAAAGATCAGAAGCGGGCAGTTAAAGCAAGGGGTCGATAGGGAAAGACTAGGGGCCGATAGAGAGAAACTCGCAGAAGAGAAGTTTCGTCAGCAAACGGATGAGCTAAAGATCAGAAGCGGGCAGTTAAAGCAAGGGGTTGATAGGGAAAGGCTAGGAGCCGATAGAGAGAAGCAAGGGGCTGATAGGGAAAAACTAGGGGCTGATAGAGAAAAACTCGCGGAAGAGCAAATACATATTCGAACCAAGGCGATGGAATTTACGTTGGACGGCATTTTTATTATCGATGCCAAGAAGCCCAACTTCCCTATTATCTATGCCAATCCGTCTTTTCATAGTCTTACCGGTTATACGAAAAACGAGGTCATTGGAAAAAATTATTTTAACCTTTATGGATCTAATACCGACTTGCGTGTCGTTGAAGAAATAAAACAAAGCATGCGTCAAGAAAAATCTTTTCATGGGGAGATGCTAAATTTCAGAAAGAACGGCAAAAAGTTTTGGAGTTCACTGCGTATTGCTCCGGTCCGCGATACAAATGGCGCCGTCACTCATTATGTGGGGATTCAAACCGATACCACATTGATGAAGCAGAGAAATTTAGAGATTGAGGAACAGCGCGAGGATCTTTTGCACGTCACGCGGGTGGGAAAGCTCGCGGAGTTTGTCTCGTCTTTAGCCCATGAGATCAGCCAACCCTTGACGGCCATTCTTTCTTATGCCCAAGCGGCTCAGCGTATGTTCGCCGGCCGTGAGCCTCAACTACAGGAAATTTTGCAGTACATTATTAATGATGATCAGCGGGCTACTGAGGTTATTCGGCGGTTACGGTTACTGTTAAAAAAGAGCAAGCCCACATTCGAGCCCCTGGATATCAATGTTCTTATTAACGAGACGGTTATGCTTATTATGACCCATATCACTGTAAGGAAGAAAGTTATTAAATTCGAGTTGGATAGTAAACTTCCATTTATCCATTGCGATCGAATACAACTGCAACAGGTGCTTTTGAATCTTATCAGTAACAGTTTAGAAGCGATGGATGAGAGCAGTGATTCTTGTGAACTGTTGATCAGGACATTGCGCAAAGATACCGACACGATTATGGTGGAGGTCAAGGATTCGGGATGCGGCATTCCAGCGGAAAATATGAAAAAGCTCTTCGCCCATTTTTTTACCAGCAAGATAGATGGTTTGGGTATGGGGTTGTCTATTAGCCGCTCCATTGTGGAGGCGCATGGCGGCCGTTTGGAGGCAAAGAATAATCCTGATCGCGGCGCAACCTTTTATTTCACAATTCCAGTTAACAGGAAGAATGCCCCCACAGATTTGTGATAACAAATCTAAACGTGGGGGCACCCATTCTTAGGTTTAGATCAAAATAATAGGGGTTTTATTATGAAAGTCTCTTGGAAACCTATGGGTGGCCAATGAACAGTAATAACGCAATCATCTATGTCGTGGATGATGACATCTCGGTGTGCAGGGCTTTAGCTTTATTGTTAAAATCACACGGATTTAAGGTTGAGACGTTTACACGTGCAGCAGAGTTTTTAGCCTTTAAGCATCCTAAGGTTTCATCATGTCTGGTCTTGGACATCCGCCTGCCGAATATCAATGGGTTTGCCCTTCAGGAAGCCATGGCGAAACGAGGGATTGTCACCCCTATTATTTTTATCACCGGATATGGCGATATTCCAATGAGCGTCAAAGCTATGAAGGCAGGAGCTATTGATTTTCTTTCCAAGCCTTTTACTGAGAAGAAACTACTTAATGCGATTACGCTTGCCATCTCAAGAAGCAAGGTTCAAAATAAAAAACAAGCCGAGATAGCAAAAATTAAGCGACGCATCAAGACTTTATCTCCCCGAGAACTAGAAGTCTTTCGTTTCGTGGCCTTGGGGATGTTGAATAAACAAATTGCCTCAAAGCGGGGAACCGCCCTTCAGACGATCAAAGTTCACCGCGGCCGGGTCATGCAGAAGATGCAGGCTAAAACCGTTACCGAACTCATCCACCTCGCTCAAAAAGCAGGCATTACTTTCTTCCCGCAATAATCACTTTCCAATCATTTCAAAGATAAAATTTTTCCGCACGTCGACAACAGCAAAATTCGGGATTATACCCCGGTACAATTGATTTAATTTTGCCCTCCCCTAGAATATCATCATGCAGTTAGAGGAATTGCAGTAACCATTTAATGACCAAGAGTTGGTCGATTTGATTAATCTAGCGTTTTAAAAGGAGAGAGCAAACATGGAACATAGTTTAAGGAAACATCTATCATCTAATAAGGAGGAACGTACTATGAAAGTCATTAAAATGTTTTTTATGGGGTTACTAATGGTTGTTTTTATGAGCGGGTGCGGAAGTGGGGGTGGAAGTGGAACTGGGATCGGAAGTGGGGGTGGAAGTGGGCCAGTGCCGGACACCACCGCGCCCACCGTGAGTTCCTCAATTCCTGCTGATGGCGCTACCGGTGTATCCCTCAACGGGAATATCACCGCCACCTTCAGCGAGGGGATGGATCCTGCAACGATCACCACATCAACTTTTACCTTAACGCAATCGGGAACGCCTGTTGTAGGTGCTGTGACGTATGTGGGCACCGTTGCGACTTTTGACCCAACAGGTAATCTTACGGCCAGTACCCTATATACTGGGACGATCACAACAGGTGCCAAGGATCTGGCAGGCAATGCATTAGCTGTCAATAAGACATGGAGCTTTACAACAGGGGCAGGGTCGGACACCACCGCGCCCACCGTGAGTTCCACGATCCCTGCTGATCTTGCTACCGGTGTATCCCTCAACGGGAGTATCTCAACCACCTTCAGCGAAGCGATGGATCCTGCAACGATCACCACCACAACCTTTACCTTAAAGCAAGGGGGAACGTCTGTTTTAGGTGTTGTGACGTATGTGGGTACCACTGCGACCTTTAAACCAACAGGCAATCTCGCGGCCAGTACCCTATATACTGCGACGATCACAACAGGTGCCACGGATCTGGCAGGCAATGCATTAGCTGTCGCTAAGACATGGAGCTTTACAACCGGGGCAGCGCTGGACACCACCGCGCCCACCGTGAGTTCCACAAACCCTGCTGATCTTGCCACCGGTGTGGCCCTCAACGGGAATATCACCGCCACCTTCAGCGAGGGGATGGACCCTGCAACGATCACCACCACAACCTTTACCTTAAAGCAAGGGGGAACGTCTGTTTTAGGCGCTGTGACGTATGTGGGCACCGTTGCGACCTTTAAACCAACAGGCAATCTCGCGGCCATTACCACATATGTTGCGACGATCACCACGGGTGTCCAGGATCTGGCAGGCAATGCATTAGCTGTCGCTAAGACATGGAGCTTTACAACAGGGTCAGCGGCAGCGTTAGGTCCGGCAGCAGTGAATCTTGGAACAGCCGGTAATTTTGTAATTTTAACAAAGTCAGGGATCACCAATATTCCTACATCTGCTATTACTGGAAATATTGGAACGAGTCCAATCACCGGTGCAGCTATTACCGGATTAGGTTGTGGAGAAATAAGTGGAACGATATACACGGTCGATGCTGCCGGCCCTGCTTGCAGGGTTATAAGCCCGTCCACGCTGACCACTGCTGTTGGTGATATGCAGATCGCATATACCGATGCCGCTGGTCGAGTGACACCCGATTTCACTAACTTGGGCGCAGGTAATATTACTGGACTGACACTCGTTCCTGGTCTTTACAAGTGGACGACCGGGGTTAACCTGCAAGCTGGCGGCGTCACTATTTCGGGCGCTGCAAATGATGTCTGGATCTTCCAGATATCGGGAACTCTCATCGTGGACAGCGGCGCAATTGTTACTCTGGTCGGCGGCGCCCGGGCCCAGAACATCTTCTGGCAGGTCACCGGTCAAACGACCCTTGGAACAACGTCTCAATTTAAAGGGATCATATTGGATCAAACAGCGATTGTGATACAGAATGGCGCAAAGCTGAATAACGGCAGAGCGCTGGCACAGACCGCGGTTACACTAGACGCCAATACCGTGACGCAGCCATAGACTAAGGGATGCGGTTTCCAAGCGGGATAGTCATAATCAAGACAGGGTGGTAAGAACGGGGCTTCGGGTGTTTCCCGAAGCCCCGTTTCTCCAGCCGGGAAGAGCTGAAAATATATGTTTGAGAAAGTTAAAGATTTCCGTGAAGGGTTGATTGAGCAGGCCGCGGCGCTGCCTTTGCCGCGGATTCTAAATTTATTAAACATAGGTATGGCCGTGGCGGTTTTTTTAGCCGGCCTTGCGGTTATCCGTGAATTTATCCTGGCCAAACTGGATATAAAAAATAATTTTTCTAAAAATGTTTTATTCGGCAGCCAGGCTAAAGGCGATGATTTTTTGGCGTACTCGGTTATCGGTAAAAATAATCCTTTTGGCGGGGCCAGCAAAGGATTATGGTCGCTATATAAGTCAAGCCTTGATGCTCCTCAGGTTACCCGGGACGATCTGGTTTTAGTAGGGACTATGGTCGGTTCTCTAAATCAATTAAACTACGCTATTTTTAGGACCAAAGGGCCGGCGCAAGAAGTTGTGGCTCTTAAAAGCGAGATCCCAGGAGTAGGGGTTTTAGATGAAATAAGCCGTAACCAGGTGTTTATAACAAAAGGTGGCAGCCGGTTTTCAATGCCTATTGAAGACAATAAACTGACGGGGCTTTCTAGCGGTGCGGTGGTAAGTCCATCCGGGAATGTTCAAGGTTCCGGCAGCCGCATGGTTAACCGCGATAATATTATATCAGCGATTGAAAATCCGGTCAGCATCCTTACGGACGCCCGGATGAGCCCAGTTTCAAACGGTAAAGGATTTGTCCTTAGTGAAATAAAAACCGGCGGGTTTTATGATAACCTGGGCCTTAGCAACGGCGATATTTTAATTGATTTGGATGGTCATGAGATCACTAAGCCCGAAGAGGCTTTAAAAGTGGTAACAGCGATCAAAGGAATGGATACGATCCGGATAAATATCATCCGCGGTGATAAACCGGAAAGCCTGGAGTATTTTATTAAATGAAACCCCGATATCGGCAAAGATCATGGTGTGTCGCGGCAACGCTAGCTGCGGTCTTGTCTTTTGGACAATTGGCTTTTAGCCAGGTTGTTTCCAGCCAGGAACAAACGGTGGCTTTTAATTTCGTGGACGTTGATCTGGTGGCCTTAACCAAGATCATGAGTGATATCACCGGGAAAAATTTTGTTTATAGTGAAAATTTAAAAGGTAAAGTCACGATAAATGCGCCGGCTAAACTCTCGATTGATGAGGCTTACAAAGTTTTTGTCTCAGTTCTAGAGATAAAAGGGTTTACGGTAGTCCCTTCAGGCAATGCGTATAAGATCGTTTTGTTTCCAGAAGCCAAGCAGATTAGCACTGCGGTAGCTGCGGACAGCCTCTCACATCCTAATGAAGGGTATTTGGTGCGGCTTATTCGCTTAAAATATTTGGCTTCTAACCAGGCTTATAATTTTGTTCAGCCGTTAGTCTCCCGTGACGGATACATTTCTTTTTTAAGCCCGAATATTTTATTGATGGCTGATTCCAGTTCTAATATTGAGAAAGTCTTGTCGATCATCGAGCAGGTGGATAAACCCGACGTGCAGGATCCGGAATTGGTATTGCTTAAATATGCGGACGCCGCTTATGTGGTAGATACTCTTTCAGCTTTATTGGTCCAGCGCTTTGGTTCAGCCGGCAGCGCTAATATGGCCGGTAACGGGATACCGGTGGCCCGCTTAAACGCCATTTTGATTTTTGGCGATCAAGGAAAAAAAGAGGCGATGAAGCAAACCATTAAGCTTTTAGACGTCCCTTCTCCGGATTCTTCAGGGAAGATCAACGTTTATTTTTTACAGTATGCTGACGCGGAAGATATCGAAAAAACTTTACAGGATATTATTAAAACCGCGCCGGCAAATGCCGCCGGCCAGACGACGTTTGATATAAACAAAATTATTGTTTCCGCGCATAAGCCTACCAATTCCCTGGTTATCGTGGCTCCGCCGTCGGATTACCAGAATATCACCAAAGTCATCAAACAGCTGGATCGTAAACAGCGTCAGGTTTTTGTGGAAAGCATGGTGGTCGAGGCATCCGTGGATAAACTATTAGAGATCGGGCTTAAATGGAGGAATGCCATTAAGCGTAACGGGGAAGCGGTATTTGTCACCGGATTCGGCCAAGTGAACAGCACTGATATGTTAAGCTTGGCTCAAGGCCTTTCCGGGCTTACTGCGGGCGGTATGGGGAAATTTTTGACCGTGCCGATCACTCGGCAGGCGGCGGACGGCACGTTATCTACCACAAACCTTACAATGCCGGGTTTTGCCGCTCTCCTGAACCTCGATGAATTTAAAGACACCGTAAATATTCTTTCCACGCCGCAGATCCTTACCGCTGACAATAAAGAATCAGAGATAGTTGTAGGCGAGAACGTACCGCTGATCTCCAAGCGGGAATCTGATCCAGCCCGGGCGCAATCGTTATTTAATTCTATTGAGCGCAAAGATGTGGGCATTACCTTAAAACTAACTCCGCACATCACCGAAGGCGATGTGGTGCGGTTGGAAGTCTACGAGGAGATGTCGACGGTGAAAGATGAGCCTGCGAACGTAGTGCTCTCCGTCGGCCCGACTTTGACCAAACGGTCGGCGAAAACTTCGATTTCGCTTAAAAACGGCCAGACCGTGGTCATCGGCGGGTTGATGCAGGAACGTAAAGAAAAAAATATCCACCGTGTGCCGTTTCTTAGCGCGATACCGCTTTTAGGAGCATTATTTAAAGACCGCAGTGAGAGCGTTCGAAAAACCAACTTACTTATTTTTCTCACCCCCCACATCATTTCCGACGATAAGGCGGCTGATGAGATCACTTCAAATAAAAAGAAAGAGTTTGCTAAAGCTGCCGAACGGTTTAATGAAAATGAGATCATGGTCAAATTTAGAGATGGGACTGAGCAGAAAGCCATCGACACGATTTTGCAGCTAGAACGAGCCCAGGTGATTTCCCAAGAAAAGAATTTATATCAATTGCGGTTTTCCTCCAGCCGCCCGGCCAGCAGGGAGTTAAAACGGTTTGAATCTTACGGCGAAGTAGAGTCCGTTATTCCTTGCGATGAATTTGAAGGTACCAAGCTATGAACGATATCAAGCCTGAAATAGAAGATGAAGATGTTGATATCAGCCTGCTTAAAGATATCCCTTTAAATTTTTCCCGTACCAATGCCATTCTGCCTTTAAAAATCATCGATAGATCTTTATGGGTAGCGGTCTGTGATAAAAACGCTGTGTTTGCCGCTAATGATTTAGCCAGGCGCTTGAAATTGGAATTAAAAACCAGAGACGTCAGCCGTCAGGCGTTGATGGAAGCCATCAACCGTTATTACGGCGCCGCGTCTAATGCCGGGGAAATAATGGGTGCTATTTCCGGGCAGGATCTCTCTGAAGTGGCGGTAGAGTTTGCTTCTCCCAAAGATATTGTGGAGGCTGTTGGGGATGCTCCGGTCATAAAGCTTATTAATGCTTTATTTCAAGAAGCGGTGAACAAGAAAGCTTCCGATATTCATATTGAGCCTTACGAAAAGGATTTAGAGATTAGGCTGCGGGTGGATGGGATCATGCATAAAATTTTAACTCCGCCTAAAATAGCCCAGGAAGCCTTGATCAGCCGAATCAAAGTCATGGCTGGTTTAGATATCGCGGAAAAACGTTTGCCTCAAGACGGCCGTATCCGTTTGCTGATCGCATCAAAAGACGTGGATGTGCGCGTATCGATCATTCCTACTATCCATGGAGAAAGGGTGGTTTTACGGCTTTTAGACAGAGGACAGACTTTATTGGGGTTAAGAGATATTGGTTTAGATAAAGAAGAAGCGGCGCATTTAGAAAATGTGGTCAACACCACTCACGGGATGTTTTTAGTGACCGGGCCGACTGGCAGCGGTAAAACGACCACCCTTTATGCGTTGATCCAGCAGCTGCGTGATGAAAAAAGGAATATCATGACTGTAGAAAATCCGGTGGAATATGAAATCAAAGGGATCGCCCAAATGCAGGTAAAACCTCATATTGGATTGACTTTTGCTTCCGGGCTGCGCTCTATTTTGCGCCAGGATCCGGATTGTATTTTAGTCGGTGAAATCAGAGATCCGGAAACCGCTCAAACCGCGATCCAGGCTTCTTTGACCGGGCATGTGGTTTTCTCGACGCTGCATACCAATAATGCTGCCTCCACGATTATTCGTTTATTGGATCTGGGCGTTGAGCCGTATTTAGTTTCCAGCTGCCTGCTGGGTATTTTAGCCCAGAGGTTGGTGCGGGTTATTTGTACGCACTGCAAAGAAAGCTACAGTCCTTCCGATACGGAAAAAGGTTATTTTAAAGAAGCGCCCAAGCAACTATACCGCGGCAAAGGCTGCCCTCGTTGTCTTGATGAAGGATATAAAGGTAGGACCGGGATTTTTGAATTGTTGGTCATCGATGAGGAACTGCGGGCGATGATCATTTCAGGTTTAGACGCGCAATCGATCAGTGCGAAAGCAGTGAAAAAAGGGATGAAGACCATCAACTGTGACGGGATGAATAAGGTTTTAAAAGGCACCACTACCTTGAATGAGGTTTTGCGTGTTACTCAAAAAGAATATTCCGAGTAACTTCTTCAGACTATGCCAGTATATACTTACAAAGGGTATGATAAAGAAGGCGGGCTTATCGGCGGCGTTATTGAAGCTGACAGCCCAAGAAACGCGGTTTCTAAATTAAAACAAAAAGATATTTTAACGTTCCGCGTCAATAAACCACGATTGGCAGGCAATTTTTTTAAGGCCAACCCGGCCAAAGACCTGCCGCGCATTACCAGAGAGCTGGCCAATTTATTAGGCGCCGGCGTACCGATCGTAGAAACTTTAACTGCCCTTTCCAGCGATTGCGGCCATTATTGGAATAACGTTTTAGTTGATATCAAAGACCGGATATCCGGGGGGGCGAGTTTGGGCCGGGCCATGAAAAGTTTTAACGGTTTGTTCCCGGATTATTATTGCCACATGATTTCCGGCGGCGAAGAAAGCGGAAAGCTGGCTGAAGTTTTAAGGGATCTGGCCGGGTTTCTTGATCTGGAGGCGTCTTTAAAAAATAAAATTAAAAACGTGATGATCTATCCGGCGGTAATGTTTGTGGCCGGTGTATTTATCATCGGTTTTATTTTAACTTTTATTATTCCAAGAATAGCTTCCGTGTTTGAATCGGCCAATACCGCGCTTCCTTTGGCGACCAGGATATTGATCGGGGTAAGCTCAGGTTTATCCGGTTACTGGATAATAATATTTGCCGCTTTGATCGGCGCCGGGTATTTTTTACGCTGGCTTATCAAAGAGCGGCAGGCAATGACCGATGGACTTTTATTTAAGAATCTTAAAGTCTTGCGCAGTCTATATCTGGCAAGATTTTCGCGAATTCTGGCCATGCTGCTTGATTCGGGATTGCCGTTGATCAACACTTTAGAATCGGGCGCGGTTTCCGTGGGGAATCTGGCTTTTAGGAACAACATACGGGAAGCGGTGAGAAAAGTTTCCTCAGGCGCTTCTTTATCCGCCGCATTACACGGATTTCCTAACGTATTTGTCCAGATCATCGCGTCTTGCGAAAAATCAGGGAGTTTGGTCTTAGGGTTGCGTAAAGCATCCGGAGTTTTTGAGGAAGATTTTAGGGAGCAGGCTCAAGTGTTGATGGCCTTGCTTGAGCCGGCTGTGATCTTGATCCTGGGCGCGATCGTGGCTTTTATCGCGTTCGCGGTTTTATTGCCGATGTTTTCCATGGAGCAATTGATAGCCAAATAATTTTTTGGATTAATTAAAATGGAGGGAGTTCATATGAAATCTAGAAGTTATCCGGAAATTGCTAAAAATTTGTCATTCCCGAATGCTTTAGTCGGGAATCTAGACGAGGCTATGATTAGACCCCCGACAAAAACATTCGGGGGTGACAACTATCGGATAGCTGCTAAAAAGGCTTTTACTTTTTTAGAGCTTATGGTGGTGATGTTTATTTTAAGCCTTTTAGTGGGGATCGTTGGCCCGCGGCTTATCGGGCGAAGTGATGAAGCGAGGGTTGTGGAAACAAAAATGCAGATCAAAAATTTTGAAACCGCCCTCAATCTTTATAAATTGGATAACGGGTCCTATCCAGAAACTGAGCAAGGTCTGGCTGCCTTAATTGAAAAGCCGGTTACTGGAAAGATCCCGGATAATTACCGCTCCGACGGGTATTTAGATAAAAAAAAGATCCCTCGTGACTCCTGGAGTCATCCTTATATTTATATTTGCCCGGGCAGCCACGGTGATTACGATATCATCAGTTACGGCGCTGACGGGAAAGCCGGTGGAGAGAAGCAAGGCGCGGATATTACCAGCTGGACAATTCAGGAATGATAGGCCGCCGGATCAAAGGTTTTACTTTCTTAGAGCTGATGATAGTTCTGTTTGTTGTTTCTTTATTCTGCGCGATTGTTTTTCCTAAATTTAATAATTTTTTGGCTTCCAGCGCCGTAAGTCAGGCTAGAAAAATGGCGGATCTTTTGGTTTATGTCAACGATAAGGCGTTAATGAGTAAAGATGAAAACGTTTTGGCCGTTGATCTAGAAAATAAAACTGTAGGTTTCAGGGATGCCGGCAGGGATAAAAGCATGGTTTTTTCCAGGCTTAATAAGGTAAGTGTGTTAAACGGCGAAGTAAAATCAGGCACGGCGTTTATCGCGGTTTCCCAATGGGGCATTCAGCAGCCTTTGAAAATCTATTTTGCCGATCATAACGGCGGCGCGACAGTAGAGTTTAATCCACTCAGCGCTAGAGCAGTGGTTATGGAAGAGATGACACAGATGAAGGAGAAGCAATGACAGTGATTAGATCATTGAATAAAAAAGCGTTTAGCTTGCTGGAGGTTTTCTTAGCTCTGGCTATTTGCGCCGGGCTATTAATGTCTGTTATCTCAGTGGTTAATTATCATTTAAAAGTGCTTACCGGCTGGAAACAGCGGGATCAGCTTTATGCCGCGGCTGGAAATGTTTTCGAGGTAATAAAAAAGAAGTCGGCGTCTTATCAAGGCCGGTTAGCTGAACCGTTTTCTGATTATTCTTATCAGGCCAACATATTTGACTCGCCTTACCGGGGCGTTGAGCTTTTAACTATGAAGATTTCCGGGCCCAACGAAGAATTTACTTTCAGTGAATATGTTTTGGTAGAAAGTGATGGGCTTCATGAGCAAAAATCTTAAGAGCGGATTTACCTTACTTGAAGTATTGACTGCGGTAGCAGTGTCGGCGGTCATTTTAAGCGTATGTTACAGCACTTTTTTTGTCATTGAAAAGTCAGCGGGAGAAGCCGGCAGCTACAGCCGAAGGCTTTTAGAAGCCAGGCGGTTTCTTGACGGGTTTAGGCGGGAGATAGGATCCTGTTCGCCAAGCCAAATTAATGTTTTGACAAAAAATGTTTATGGCCAGGATTTTTCTTATGTCCGCGTTAGATCTTTTTTAGCCGGTTTTCCGGCTTTAGCGGACATAGAGTATTCTGTTAAGGAAACCCCGGGCGGTTTTCAGGTGCGTAAAACAGTCAGTATTGCTGGCGGCTGGAAAGTTGCGGCGGTTATGCTTGAAAACGTTAAAGAATTCAGCCTAAAAAAATTGGATAGAGGATTAATAGAAATGGATTTGAAATTGGGGCAAACGAAAGGTGTCGATATATATCTATCTATGATTATCGAACCAATGAAAGGATTATCTTTGTGAGAGATGCCTCCATCGTAGTGAAAAAGAAGGGGTTTGTTTTAATCGCGGTTTTAGCTATAACTGGAATAATAACCGCTTTGGCGGTTGGTTTTATTTATACGGTTCAAACGAGCACGTCTTTATTGTCAAGTTTTGCTGATTCAACGAAAGCTTACTCTATGGCTAAATCAGCGTTGTTGGTTGGTTTAGGCGAATTGAAAGCAAAAGTGAACAGTAAAGATTATAACGGCCGGCTGCCGGAAGAAATAGCGGTTAAGAACCCGTATCCCTTGAGAGAGGACCTTGTTGTAAAAATTGAAGATGAATCTGGAAAATTTAATCTGAATAGTTTGGTTTTCCCATCAGGCGCGAACAATCCGGAAGCTGTGTCTGATCTTAAGAGGCTGTTGGAACATTTGAATCTATCCGTTGGTATCGCTGAAAAAATTGCCGCATGGGCAAAAATCGTTTCGTTTGAAAGTACAGATGTCCTATTGCTTATTCCCGGTATAACCATCCGGGATTTTTCCGTATTAGACCCTTATGTTACGGTTTACGGCGACGCCATGGTCAATATTAATTCTGCTGATCTACCGGTGTTGATGTCCCTTTCGCCTAAGATCACTGAAACTATGGCTAAGCAAATAAAATCTTTTCGCCGATCTTCGCCGTTTCTTCGTACCTCAGATGTAGTTAAGGTTCCGGGGTTTAGCAGTTTAGGCGTAGATCTGATCGGAAAAATATCGATAAATAGCATTTTTTTTAAGCTTAAAATAAAAGTCAGCTATAAAGGTATTAAAAAAGAAGTTTGGGTAATAGCTAAAAATAGGGCAAACCGGATGATTGTTGAATCCTGGCGGGAAATTTAATCATGAAATACGCGGTTATTGATATACGATCAGACAAAGTTTTTTTGTATCTTATCGAGGCAAAAAACAAGTCTTGGGAATTTAAGCAAAAATTGGAATTTAAAGATATTGTTGAACTGGGCAGATTGATTCAGGATCAAGGATTAAAAGATATTGGCCGTTGGCTGGTAAGCCTGCCTTTGACTGATTTGGGTTTTCGGATCTTAAAATTTCCTTTTGGCGACAAGACCAAGATCAGCCGGATTTTGCCTTTGGAATTGGAGAATATTTTGCTGCTGAAATCTGAAGAAATAGTTTATGATTTCAGGGTCCAAAAAACAGAAACAAACGATTTTGAAGTTGAACTTATATTTATTGAGAAGACCGGATTGGTTAAAATTTTACAGGCGTTAAAAGACAATGGCATTATCTTATCCACGGTTACTTCTTTAGATTTTATTCTTGGAAATTATTTGGGAGGCGAAGAATCTTCTTTTGAGGAAAGGATCGAGGCCGCTAAAACAGCTTGCGCTGATCCGGTGATTAATTTGATGAGCAGGGAATTTTTGGGGGCGCAGATTAAGCCCGGGGTCAAACAAAAGATCTTGCTGGGGTATTGGTTGACCGTAACCTTTTTACTTTTAACTTGCGTGTCTATTTCATTTCAAATACGAAGCCTAAAAAATAAAAACAGCGCCTATCAAGGAATGGTTGCAAAGGTTTATACCGCTTTATTTCCCGGGTCTACGGCAGTGAGTGAGTATTACCAATTGCAGGCGAAATTAAAAGAGCTTAAAGATAAAAATGATTTTATGCCTCATGCAGAGAGTTTAAAATTTTTGCGGTTTATTTCTGGTGCCAACTTGGGAGGCTTACGCATAGACAGCTTTAAACTTGATGAAAAATCCTTAGAAGTCAAAGGCAATTGCCGCGCGTTGAGTGAGGCTGAAGGATTTAAAAATAAAATAGAAGGTTATTTTGAGCATCCGGCGGCGCTTGAGTCCAGGAAGTCTCCGGACGGTCAGTTTTTGTTTAGCGTTAAAACCGAATATAACAAATAAATATGAAAAAAATTCAATATTTAGCAGTGGCGGTGATCTTGGTTTTGGCGGCGGCATCCCTGGTTTTATTTTTTTTGGCTCAAAACTATCGGGGTATCGGACAACAGCTAAAAATTCAGGCCCAAGATATCAGCGCCATGGCTAAAGATTATCAGGCGATGCAGGAGGGGATCGTCCGTATTGAGAATTCAGCTAAGGGTGAACATAGGGGCATTTCGGCGGTGATTGGCGAGCTGTTTTCTAACTTAGGTATTCAGAGTAAACTGCAGTCGGTAAAGAATATTGAACAAAAAAATTTTTTAGATTTATCCCGGCAAGACGCGGAATTGGTGATCAATAATTTAGATATGAATGAGGTGGTTAACCTGCTTTATGTTATTGAAAGGGGAAGCTATCCCTTAAGCCTGCGCTCTGTAGAGTTGAGCCGTACATTCGAAAGCCCTGATGTTTTTAACCTGAGGTTAGTTATTTCATGTTTTCAAAAAAAATGAAGTATGTTCTGATTTTTATGTGTGGGGTAGTTTTTGCCGCATTCAGCGCCTGGCAGGTGGTTTTTACTCAAGAGCTGATCGAAAAATCCGGGCAATATTTTCTTTCCCAATACGGGTATTTGATGGAGGTTCAGGGATTTAAAAAGGGTATGTTTTTTTCAATCAGCACAGATAAAGTGATTTTGCGAAAAGATAATAGTACTGCTGTCTTTAAAGCGCCCAAAATCTTAATTTTAAAACAGGGGCAGGCGCGTTTTGGTTTCTTTCCCGTGGGAATTTATTTACAAGCCCAAACGTTTGGCGCAAATGTTAAGGCGCAATCGGGGCTAACCAGGAAATTGAAGATAGAAATCCATAACGCTGATTTGAGTTTGATAGGTGAAGCTTTTGGGTTTAAAGCAGCGGGGATTTTAGATGCAAACATCGAAGGTGATCAAGTAAAGTTTCAAATGCATAATGCCCGGACTGATAATGCCCAATTGACCGCGGGCTATTTGCCGCTGAATTCTTTTTCTGAGGTCAAGGGGTTACTGTCTATTGGCAGCCGGGGAGTGACTATTAAATCTTTACTTTTAGAGGGGCCGGGCGGGTACGCCAACATTAAAGGAAATATTTCAGGAGGGTATTGGGAAGGGATCGCTGAATTTACTCCCTCTGCGGAAAAGAATTTTGATAATATGCTTATTGCCTATAAGACCAGCCAGGGCAATTATAAGTTCCCTTTTAAAATAACCGTAAACAATTAAACTAAACAATAAAGAAAAAATTCCAAAGACATTTCGTTATTATCCTTGCTATTTTTGGTTTGAGATATAGGATGGAACAAAGCAATAGAGGATGGAGGAACTCAATTCACAATATAAACAAGAGAGGGGTTTATCGGCCTGAAGAAGATAATCGTATGAATTTTATTTTTGCGTTATTGATTTTGGTTTTCGGCGCCTCTATTGCTTGCGCTGAACCTATGCGGGGAGATGTTATCTCGCGGGCATTAGATCCCCGCAAGGTGCATGCCTTAGATGCTGGATTAGAACCATATTTATATGTATATGAAGAAGACATCCGTATTAAGAACAGAGGGATGATGATGGGCTATTATGTCAATTATGCCTATCGTCCGGCGGATGGCAATTTTTTTAATAATACCATTGCCAATGCGTATATGATCGAAGGCCGCATAGCCTTGGGAAAGCTGGATTATAAAGGTTCCGGGGTGATGGAGAATAGAAAGAATTTAAACTATGAGATCAGGGGCTTGGTTGGAAAAGATTATTTATTAAGCGAACATTCTTTGGTGACCCCTTATCTTGGTTTTGGGTATCGGACTTTGTTGGATGAAGGCAATGGCCGTTTGACTTCCACCAATTTTTATGGCTATGACCGGCATTCTCAGTATTTGTATGTCCCCGTAGGATTTTATGCAAAGATTCCCAGCGGTATTTTTACTACTTCATACAATGCTGAATATGATATTTTTATTAGCGGGCTTCAAGTAAGCGACTTAAGCAGCGGAAAAAGATTTAATGGTTTTGATAATCCCAATATCCATAGCTCTCAGAGGAAAGGTGTCGGCCTTAGGGGTTCAATAAAACTGTCGTATGCCGGCAAATGGGCTGATTTTTATTTAGAACCGTTTGTCCGTTACTGGAGGATCGCCGAGTCTAAACTTACAGCAGCCACCGTTGATGGTTCCCATGGCAATTTTTACGAGCCCCGCAACAGCACTGTTGAAATTGGTTTCAAAATAGGCCTGCAGTTTTGAAAAAATAGTGTCTGCACTGCCCAAAAAGCAGGCATTACTTCCTTCCAGTAATAATCGCTTTCCAATCATTTCAAAGATAAAATTTTTCCGCACGTCGACAAACAGCAAAATTCTGGATTATACCCCGGTACAATTGATTTAATTTTGTTCTCCCCTAGAATGTCATCATGACGTTAGAGGAATTACAACTTAAGGAGTGTGGCGAGATGTCTTCAGACAAAAAACAAGTTTATATTGTGGATGACGATGAGTCGGTGTGCCGTGCGCTTAAATTTCTTCTGAGCACTTACGAATTTGAAGTGGAGACATTTACCTCGGCGGAGGAATTTTTTATCGCTGTGCCGAATAGCGCTCTGGGGTGTTTGATCTTGGACATCCATATGCCGGGATTAGACGGATGGGGAACCCAGGAACGTCTTTTAAAATCAGGATCTAAACGTCCGGTCATTATTATTTCGGGGGATAAAAATGGCGGGCTTCAGGATCAGGCTTTAAGCGCAGGGGCGGTTGGGTTTTTACAAAAACCCTTTGATGATCAAGAGTTGGTCGGTTTGATTAATCAGGCGTTTAAAAATCCACCGCTATAAAGCGGCGGGACAAGGAGGACGATATGAAAAATAATTTTTTATTAATTCTCGGAGTTCTATTTTTAACGACCTCGGTTTTGGGTTGTAACATGTTCAAAGGCGCGGGAAAAGATGTAGAGAACGCTGGGAAAAGTATTCAAAAAACTGTGGATAAGAATGATTAAGAGAGGAGGGTCATGATGTTGCATTGGGCAGCTACATTCTTTGTTATCGCGATTATCGCGGCGCTGTTGGGATTTACGAGTATCGCGGGTTCGGCCATTGAGATCGCTAAAATTTTGTTTTTTGTATTCTTAATTTTATCGATTGTCATTTTTGTCTTTGGAAGACAACGGGCCGTATAAATCTTTAATCAGAAAACGTAAAGGAAGGTGTTCCATGAACGTAAATTATTCGAAAGTGTTTGTCGCGGTTACAGCCGCTGTGTTGCTCACGAGCGTGTCGGTACGCGCATCTGAAATGGATGAACGTATCGAATCATCCGCTAAAAAATCCTACGTATTCAAAACGTATCTCAAGGACGATAGCATTAAAACTGAATCCAAGGATGGCGTTGTCACCTTGATGGGGACTGTTAAGGAAGAATCCCATAAAGCATTAGCCCAAGAAACCGTGGCGAGTCTGCCTGGGGTCAAAAGCGTGGATAATCGCCTAGAACTCAAAGGTGAACGTCCACCCCAAAATTCTGATGGTTGGATCAGCATGCAAGTGAAAACTTCGCTTCTTTTCAACCGTAATGTGAGCGGTATCAAAACCCAGGTTTTCGTAAACGATGGAATCGTAACTTTACGAGGCGAGGCCGAGAATCAGGCTCAAAAGGATTTAGCCGGTGAATACGCTAAAGACATCCAGGGCGTCAAAGACGTCAAGAACGAAATGACCATCGCTAAAGTTTCAAACAAATCGGAACAGACACTGGGTGAGAAAATCGATGACGCATCCATCACCGCCCAGGTCAAGATGGCATTCTTGTCGCATCACTCCACCAGCGCTTTTAAAACCGGAGTCGAGACACATGATGGTGTAGTCACGTTAACTGGCAAGACCAGCAATGGAGCCGGAAAAGACATGGCCACTAAAGTGGCCAATGATGTAAGTGGTGTAATGAAGGTGATCAATAATATGACCATCGATGAATCCTTGTCTAAGAAATAGAGGATGTAATCGGAGAAAAGTAAAAATTGTACAAAGGGAATAGTTATGAAAAAATCAATAGGAGGGATTATGTTCAAGAAATTAATGAATACGTTACATGTTTTACTTTGTGCTGTTTTAATTTTTCAGTTAGTGGGTTGCGGGACCATTCTGTATCCTGAACGCAGAGGGCAAAAGGCGGGGCATGTCGATGTGGGAGTTGCTCTTTTAGATGGGCTTGGGTTATTGCTCTTTTTGATTCCAGGAGTGATTGCCTTTGCAGTTGATTTTAGCAATGGAACCATTTATCTCCCCGGAACATCTAGAAGTTCTCTGGATCTAAATAATATAAAACAAGTAAAATTCGATCCCAAGCACAGCAGTCTAGCAAGCATTGAAAGAACGATTAAAAGAGAAACTGGATATGATGTAAAACTGTACCAGAATAACATGAAGATTTCTAAATTAAAATCTGTCGATGATATGATGGTTCGTTTTGCAGAAGTTTTACCGGAAATACAAAATACTCGCGTCACTTTGTTAAGGTAAGTAACAAGGGGAAAAGAAATGAAAAAGAAGATCATGGTTATGATGTGTTTTTTGCTGGTGGCTATGCCTGCTTTGGCCAGCTTATCGACGTATGAGCGTGCTCATGAAAATGCAAGGTTTAAACGCGATGGGGAGGTGTTCAACAATAGAGCTCATAAAGAAATCAGAGCTAAAAGGCGAGCTGAAAAAGAGGCAAAGAAGGCAAAAAAGAAAGTGGAAGAGGCCCAAGACAAAGGTGAAGGGCAAGTCAAGGTGAAGTTTTAAAAACAAGAAAGGAATGGTTCCATGAATACAAATTACTTAAAGGTGTTTATCGCGGTTACGGCCGCTGTGTTGCTCACGAGCGTGTCGGTACGCGCTTCTGAGATGGGAGATGTGAGCCACGTGTCAGGAGAAATTACGTGGATAGATCTTAAGCTCGGCCAGCTGCAACTTAAAAGCGATACACGCCAAAGCACAGGAGAAATAACAGAGTACAGAATTACTGAGCATGAGACTCGTGTCACGAATCCTTCGGATAAGAAGTTTCTCTCCATCGAGGATTTACAGCCAGGTCAACATGTCACAATTGACGTGATCAACGGTAAAGAAGAGAAGATCGTCCAAAAGATCACGGCTGACCCCAGGCCGGCGTCTGATTTCCAAGAAGCCTATGGCGAGATTGAGGCCATCGATGTCCCAGCTGGAACACTTATCTTGGAAGGGAGATTAAGATCCGGTGAAGCGCAAGAGAGTAATCTATCCTATTTCGTTTTTGAACCCAAAGACATCGTTGTCATGCAAAGCCCCAGCAGCCAGCCTGTTCAATTAGAACTGAAAGCCGGTGATGTAGTGAAGGTTGAGTTCGTGGTGAGAGATGGAAAACAGCGGGCACATTCCATTACGCTGTATTCACCCAAAGTTACGAGTACAACCACAACGACAACCACAACCACCACACGATAATAATAAGAATGAAAAATGGTAGTGGAGTTACATAACATAAAAGGAGGTTTGAGTAAAATGGTAAAGAAAAGTCGAGGGGGAAGAATGACAGCAGCAAAAAAACGGGCGGCTAAGACACCGGGTGGACACGGAAGAGTGAAGAACCGACCAGCCGGTCGAAACATCATGTCCACTTAGATCTTGATGTTAACCATCCTCCGCCTCGAAGTTGATGGGCGGAGGAGCAGTTACGTTTTGTAAGGGAGAATTGAGATATGAAAAATAGCATAGAACAATATCAAGAGATAAAAAAGAACGACGATGTATTTGCTATCGCAGAAAATAATTTTGGAACACAGTCGAGTGATCAAAATTCAGATTGCTGGATCAGTTTGTGGCAGCTTATCAAGACCAATGGTTCGCGATTTTTGGAATGTACAAAATAATCCTTATGTTATTTCTTTTTGTTTCTATGGGGTTGGGTTGTACAAGTACTCATAAAACGATAACAGAAACAACACCGCGCGAATTTATGTTTCCCAAAAATTTTCTATGGGGAGCCGCCACATCCTCTCATCAGGTCGAAGGAAACAATACCAATAACGATTGGTGGGAGTGGGAACAAACCCGACCCCCTCAAACGCGTTCGGGGCAGGCATCTGATCAGTGGAATCGTTTTGAAGAAGATTTTAAACTCGCCCAAACTTTAGGTCATAACGCCCACCGTTTTTCCGTCGAATGGAGCCGCATTGAGCCTCAAGAAGGTCACTTTGACAGTTCAGTCCTCGATCATTACGCGCAGGTTATCCGCTCACTCAGATCAAAAGGTATGGAGCCTATTGTAACGCTGCATCATTTTACGCTTCCTTTATGGTTGGCGCGTCAGGGAGGTTGGTACTCCGAGAAGACTCCAGAAATTTTCGCCCGATACGTTGAGAAAGTGACAGAAACTTTAGGCCGCGATGTCCATTATTGGATGACGTTAAATGAGCCCGGCGTGTATACGTATAAAAGTTATGTGACGGGTGAGTGGCCGCCGGGGGTGAAGTCAGCTGAAAAAGGACTTAAAGTTTTTAAAAATTTACTTCTGGGACATGTCCTGGCGTATGAAAAGATCAAAGAGACTTATGCCCTAAAGGGGTGGAAGGAGCCCATGGTTGGGATTGCTCAAAGTGTGCTCATATTCAGGGCTTGTTCGGATCGTTCTTTAAGGGATCGGGTTGCGGCGCGTTTTAGGCATTGGATGTTTAATCATTTATTTGTCCAAGCTTTGATCAAGGGGAGGGCCTATTGTATCGGAATTTTCAGTGTTCACTTGCCGAAAGAAAAAACCTTAGATTTTATTGGTCTAAATTATTATACGCGGGAATTTGTCCGTCATCACGGTTTTGGTTTCCCTGGAATTTTGGGTGAGGCCTGCACATCAACCGTAGAACATGACCGGCATACGGGAAAAGACAATTTTCTTTCGTGGGAAATTTATCCGCAAGGATTGTATACGTTTCTTAAAGATTTCTCGAGGTATAAACTGCCCCTTTTAGTTTCAGAAAATGGAATCGGTACAGACGATGATGCTGAGCGTTCGGAGTTTATTGTTGAACATCTTAAAGCAATAGCCCGGGCGATGAAAGAAGGAGCTCCCGTGATCGGGTATCTTCATTGGTCGTTGTTGGATAATTATGAATGGGCGGAAGGGTTTGTCCCACGGTTTGGATTGATCGAGGTGAATTATATAACACAGGAACGAAAGATCCGAGACTCAGCAAGAAAGTTCGAGAAAATCATCCGGTCAGGGAAACTGCGTTTTTAAAGATGGGGTTTACTGACTTCCTCAAAAGTAATGAAACACTGTGGTAATCAGTATCTCGACCTCCTTTTTCTAAATAATATAATTTCATTAGTTGTACGGAGGTCAATATTTTATGTGGTGGAAATGGTTTCCGTGGAGATTTTTAGTAAGAGATGCTGCGCGCCGGCAAGGTTTTTTGGATCCTATTAAAATCTTTTCTCAATTGCAGAATTTTGCGCAGCCCTCAGAGGTGGCTGCTCCGACGGAATTGTTGCGTTCAGGGGTTGTCTTGCACGCTCGTGGTTTGATGAATAGTTTAGCCATCCAGCATAACCTTGATTGGATCTGGCCTTATTGGGTGGAATGTCAATATGATCCTCACAACGAAGCGTTTATTCCACGGTCTTTTTCGTTAACTCAAATCAATCTCACTCACCGAAATTGGACAGCCATAGGCGTTCCCGATAGTATGGAATTTCCTCTTGTCGATCCTCGCGGCCTTGTGACTCCCTATTACGATAGCTGGTCTATTGATGTTTGGATCATTCCCAAAGAAGGAGAGCCGTTAATCCCATCGAGGAGCCCAAAAGTATTACAACAACTGGTTATGGATAAAAATCTTTGCGTGATTACAGAATTCCTCCTTGGTCAATTAAAACTTCAATTGAAAGCGCAAGTGATTGGTTCAGCTCAGACCCCTCTTTGCCAAATTAAAATCACAGGATTGGCTTTAGTCAAGGCGCGGTTAGTTGTTTCTCTTCGGCCTTATAACCCCGAGGGGGTAAGTTTTATAAATAGTATTACTCTTCTTGAAGATTCGTTGGGCTGGCAAGTGAATCGAGAAAAATTTGTCTATTTTGATCAGCCGCCGGATCAATCTGTATTTTCGGATTATCATCGCGGCGATGTTTTTAGCCGTTTGCAATCGATGGAAAATGAAAAAGAAGTTTCGTGTAAAGTCGGCATGGCCACCGCCGCGGCTTTATATACACTTGAAGCGGGACAACCGCGGGAAATAATAATTTTGATGCCTTTAGCGAAAAACAAAATTGAAAAAGAATCCTATTTGGAATATCAAAAAACGGCGCAGCTGGCGTGGAAGAAAAGTCTTCAGGGTGCCTGTTCATTGCAAATTCCTGATGAACATTTTCAGTTTCTTTACGAAGCCGCACTCCACACCATGGTTTTGCATTCTCCCAAAGAAGTTTATCCCGGGCCTTATATTTACCGACGGTTTTGGTTTCGCGATGCTGCTTTTATATTATATGCCTTGTTATGCGTGGGCTTAAAGGAACGTGTTCGACGGGCCTTGGATTGTTTCCGCTCCCGTCAGACAACTCAAGGTTATTTCCTCTCTCAGGAAGGGGAATGGGATTCCAACGGAGAAGCCTTGTGGATTATGCGTCAGTATTGTGAGATGACGGGAAATGTTCCGCCCAAAGAATGGAAGGGATCCATCCATAAAGCGGGTCAGTGGATTTGTAAAAAGCGTTTGTCCAGTGATTTGCGACCAACGGGGAGTGCCCGGTATGAGGGCCGACCTACAGGAGTACTCGGCATGAGAGTACAATCTCCTCATGCAGGCTTATTACCGTCGGGATTTAGCGCCGAGCATTTGGGGCCGAATGATTTTTATTATTGGGATGACTTTTGGGCTGTTGCGGGATTAAAAGCAGCGGGCTTTTTGTGCACGGCTTACAAGGATAAGGGTGAAGCTATTTATTTTGAAAGGGAATCAGACGCATTGTTTAAGAGTATTAATCAAAGTTTAAAGAAAGTAGACGTTCGTTTAAAAAGACTTGCGATACCAGCTTCTCCATATCGGCGTTTGGATACGGGAGCGATCGGCTCTTTGGCTGCCAGCTATCCGCTTCGTGTTTTTGAACACAACGATCCAAGGATTTTAGACACAGTTGATTTTTTAATGAAAAATTGTTTAGTTCATGGCGGATTTTTTCATGACATGACCCATTCGGGGATCAATCCTTACCTTACGTTACATTTAGCTCAAGTGCTTTTGCGTGCGGGGGACCCCAGGTATTTTGGTTTGATGAGGGCGGTGGCTAAACTGGCTTCACCGACGGGACAATGGCCTGAGTCGGTCCATCCGCGCACAGGCGGCGGATGTATGGGAGACGGACAGCATGTATGGGCCGCGGCGGAATGGGTGTTGATGATAAGAAATTGTTTTGTCAGGGAAGAAAATGAACGATTGATTTTGTGTTCAGGAATCCCTCGAATCTGGCTTGAGAAAAAACAAACGATTCGATTTGGTCCCGCGCCGACGAATTTTGGGGATATTCAAATTTCCATAAAGCCACAAGGGAAAAATATCCTTATCGAATGGCGTGGACAATGGTTCACGAAAGAACCGCCGATTGATATTCACTTACCTGGTTTTAGGCAGGTAAGAATTTCGCCTGCAACGAATTCTCTTGAATTGAAATATGAGGTGGATCAATGACAGAAGCCCTTACATCTAGATTTAAAAATTTTATCATATTGAATTCGGGGGAGAAAATTTACCCAGAAGAGATTGAGGATGTCTATACAAAGGTTGCTCCTGTCAAAGAGATGTGCGTCTTTACAGTCTCTGGAATGGAAGGTGTCAGAAAATCGAAAGTTCTTTGGGCTGTCATCCAGCCGAATCTTGATAATTTCAGGGAATTCAACGAAGTGAATCTGCGCTTCGTCCTTAAGGAGAGATTTGATAATGCCTCGCAATTGCTCCCTTTTTATAAAAGGCTTAAAGGTTTTACTATTACGCTTGAGGATCTACCGCGTACCCTGTTCGGTAAGTTAAAAAGATATGCGGTCAAGGCAATATATGAACCTAGAGTGATCGCAGGAATAGAAGGCGCTCTTCCGGTATCAGGAGAGCTTTCGGCAGAGGACCTTCTGTTGATAGAATCCGAGACTGGCATAAAAATTTTGGGATGTCTAAAGGAGCAAAGTGGTATTAGAAGACCGATCATACTTGAGGATTCTTTAGAGTTGGACCTTGGCATAGATTCATTAGGCAGGATAGAGCTTGCTTCGTGCCTTGAGTTAGCTTTTAGCGCCGGTATAAAAGACGAGGCCATCTCGAGGGCCTTTAGTGTAAAGGATCTTATTCTGGGAATAACGGATGCGTTAAGAGGAGCTCAAGACATCCCTCTGGATGATCAAGGGTTATCTTTAGGGCCAGATTACTGGAAAGAACATTTGCATGTGCTGCCGAAAAAAGAAAATCTCCAGATGCTCGAATTGGGTACTGGTTATTTCGCCTGGCTGTTTCGATTTATTTTAACAGCCATAGATTGTTTGATTTTCAAATTGTTTTTCAACATTAAGGCAGAAGGGGCCGAGAACGTGCCTAAAGAAGGAGCTTATATTATATATGGCAACCACACGAGTTTTCTTGATGGGCCGGCCATTGCCGCTTGTCTGCCGCGTAGACCAGTGTTTCAGCTTTTTTACTTCGTCTTCGGACCGTATTTTTTTAGGCCGTTTATAAAATCTCGTGTATTAAGGAATCTGGTCAAGATGGGAAGATTTATTCCCTTTGATTTTTCAACGCATTTTCTGGAGGCGCTACGCAGCTGTTATTTTGTATTACAACACGGCAAAGGTTTGTGTTTCTTCCCAGAAGGGTTGCGCAGTAGTACTGGCGAAGTTGGAGAATTTAAAAAAGGGTTCGGTGTCTTGGCTAAGGTGACGGGGGCAAAGCTCGTGCCTGTGGCTATCGAAGGAGCTCATCAGGCTTGGGCCAGTACGGCCAAGTATCCCAAACGCCACCCGATTAGAGTGAGATTCGGCAAACCGCTTCTCCCCGAAGATTTGGAAAAGGAAGGGTTGGCCATGGGTTCGCAAAATGGTTACCACGCGATATGCGTGGCGGCTAGAAAAGGGCTCGTGGAATTGAAAGCCCCGCCAACGTCGGGGCCTGCCGGCAGGGATAAATAATGAAGATTCTCATGATGACAAACACCTATGCACCCATGGTTGGAGGAATAGAGGAATCCATACGCTCCTTCACGTTTGAGTTTGAAAAATTGGGTCATGAAGTCGTTATTGTCGCCCCCGCATGCGAGGGTGCGCCACCCGATGAAGTCGGCGTGATACGTCTACGTGCCATTCAGAAATTTAACCACTCGGATTTTTCAATCGCTCTACCGATGTCGAGCCTTTTACCGGAACTTATGAAAACTTTTAAGCCGGATATGATCCATTGCCATCATCCTTTTTGGATGGGAGATATTGCTTTACGACTGAGCAGTCAATTCCGTATTCCGTTCGTGTTTACTTATCATACGATGTTTGAACAGCACATGCATTATCTGCCGATCCAAAATGAAGGGATCAAGCGTTTTATCATCGAGCTTTTTACCGGTTACGCGAATCTGGCAACCCAAGTGATTGTCCCCAGCGAAAGTGTTCGTGCCATACTTTTGGAACGTGGTGTTAAGACACCGATCGAAGTGATCCCGACGGGTGTGGATTTGCAAAAATTTTCGAAAGGAAATGGAAACGTTATTCGTAAACGTTTGGGCATTCCTTTAAATGCCGTCGTCATCGGTCATGTCGGCCGGCTGGCTTTAGAAAAAAATTTAGAATTCTTGAGCCGCAGCGTTGCGGATTATTTAAAGAAAGACACAGATGTGCATTTTTTGGTAGCAGGGGATGGGCCATTAAAGGATCTGGTCAAAAAAATTTTTGACGAGCAGGGCATCGGAAAACGACTGCATTTGGCTGGCGTGCTTAAAGGCCAAGATTTGGTTGATTGTTATCATGCTATGAATATTTTTGCTTTTGCCTCTTTAAGTGAGACGCAGGGAATTGTTTTGGTTGAAGCGATGGCCGCCGGTGTTCCGGTTGTGGCTGTTGATGCTCCGGGTGTGCGTGAAGTTGTTAAAGATGGTTACAACGGGAGGTTAATTTTTGGAGAAAACCAAAACAATTTTTTAGAAGCGCTCTCGTGGTGTCTTAAACAACCCGTTAGTGAATTTGAGCGGATGAAGAAAAACGCGATAGCGACGACAAAAGAATTTGCAGTTGATCTTTGCGCCAACAGGATGCTTAAGATTTATCAAGAGGTCAGGGTTAAAGAATATGTCTCGCCTGATCGCAAAAATATCGCCTGGGATTCTCTGGCCGGTCGTCTGAAAAGTGAATGGGATATGTTTAAAAACATGATGCAATCCGGCGGTTCGGCCATGGCTGAACGACCAAGTTCAAAAAAATCGATCGTAAAAAAAACTAAAGGTTTGTTTCTCAATCTCCCCCGGCTGTTATCCTTGAGTGAATGGTCGGCGAGGCTTTTGCGTCTTCCCCGGGTAGAAGGGGTACAGGCAGAGCCGGGACTTGTGCTTATCCAGATTGACGGTTTATCTGGGCTGCAGCTAACAGAAGCATTTGCTCATAAGAAAATGCCTTTTCTAAAAGGTCTTCTTCAAAAGGAGTATTACCGGCTTTATCCTCATTACCCTGGGTTACCATCGAGTACGCCATCGGTCCAAGGTGAATTATTTTACGGTGTTAAACAAATTGTTCCGGCTTTTGCATTTTTGGATCGGGAAAGCGGTAAAATTTTTCGAATGTATGACAGCGAAACGGTGCTTGAAATCGAACGACGACTGGCGCAACAAGGACAGGGGCTTTTAGAAGGAGGGAGTTCGTATTCGAATATTTTTTCGGGCGGCGCGGCAGAATCGCATTTTTGTGCCACTTCTTTAGGATGGGGCCAAATTTGGAAGGATGTTAATCCCATTAATTTTGTTATTTTAGCATTAACTCATCTTCCGTCTGTTGTACGGATGTTTGTGTTGACCCTATGGGAGATTATGTTGGGGATTGTTGACTTCGGACTGGGAATTTTAAAGGGGGAGAACTTTAAAAAAGAATTGAAGTTTATTTATCTTCGCGCGTTGATTTGTATTCTTTTGCGGGAGTTGGTGACGCTGGGAGCGAAAATTGATATTGCGCGCGGATTACCCATTATTCATTTAAATTTTTTAGGGTATGACGAACTTGCCCATAACCGCGGCCCTTCCTCGTCATCGGCCCATTGGTCGTTGCAAGGAATTGATCGCGCCATTGAAAAAATTTATCGCAAGGCCTTGCATTCTCCCCGTCGAAGTTACGATGTTTGGGTTTACTCGGATCATGGACAGGAAGACACGGATTCCTATACGATGAAATACAACGGAAGTGTTCAGGAGGCTGTGGCCGAAATTTTTAAAGAGTTTGATGCAACGGCCGATTTTTTGCCTTTGGATAAAAATGGAGAGCAGTTGCAACGAGCTCGTTTTCTGGGTCTTTCTTTCATTGAAAAAATTTTTAGTCAGCCAAATGTTGTTCAAGATAATTCTTTAGAGAAGAAACTCGTTGTTACGGCTATTGGTCCGACAGGAAATATTTATTTGCCGAGAAAAATGAGTAAAGAAGAACTGCACCGGTTTGCGCGAGAATTAGTTGATAAGGCCAAAATTCCTGTTGTCATGCTGCCGCAAGAAGGACCCGAAGTCCGCGTTTGGAGTGAAGAAGGAGAATTTACTCTGCCGCAGGATGCCAAGAAAATTTTAGGAGAGGGGCATCCTTTTTTCAGCCAAGTAACGGAAGACTTAATTCGTGTATGCCATCATCCCAACGCCGGGGATTTAACTTTTATGGGGTTTAAGCCTGGAGTTAAACCCATGACCTTCCCCGTCGAAAATGGCTCCCACGCTGGACCCGGCCCGGAGGAAACAAATGGTTTTGCCTTACTTCCCATCGACATCATTCCAAGACGCAGAGACAGAACGTATATAACGCCAACGGATTTACGCTTTGCGGCCTTGCGATTTTTAAAACGCTCGAAGCCGCAAGAGTTGAAACAATATTCTGAAATTTTAATTCCTGAAAAGATCAACGTTGTTCCTGATACAATTCGAATTATGACATATAACGTACACTCTTGTATTGGGATGGATGGTAAAATTTCACCACAGAGGATTGCGCGCGTCATCAGGCGACACCAACCGGATATTGTTGCGCTTCAAGAACTGGATATGGGTCGTAAACGAACCGGGGAAGTGAATCAACCGCATCTGATTGCGCAAGAACTGGAGATGATTTATCATTTTCATCCCTCCGTTGTCGTCGATGAGGAACGCTACGGCAATTGTGTGTTAAGCCGCTATCCGATGGAATTAATTCGTGCCGGGCGATTGCCGGGTATTATAAAAAACCCACTGGTGGAACCTCGGGGGGTTATTTGGGCAGTTATCAATATTGCGGGAACCAAAATTAATTTTTTTAATACACATCTTGGACTTTTTCCTCGGGAAGGGATTCATCAAACAAAGGCTTTGCTTGGGGGCGAATGGGTAACTCATCCGGTCTGTCTGGGGCCGGTCATTTTGTGCGGCGATTTTAACGCTTTGCCCAGTTCGCAGTTATGTCGTAATATCAAGGAAGTTCTTCGCGATAGTCAAGGAGAACTTGACAACCATAGCCCCAAAGCGACTTGGCTGAGTCATTATCCTATTGGAAGGATTGATCATGTTTTTGTCGGTCCTGAAATTGAGGTGACTCATGTGGAAGTATCAAGGACAGACTTAGATAAAATCGCTTCCGATCATCTTCCTTTAATTGTCGACATAAAAATTAAGAAATGATTTCTTAACATATGCAAGTATCAGGATATTTAACAACTTCAGATCAACACAAAGTTTACTATGACCAATATAAATCCAATCATAAGAAGGTCATCATTATTGCGCATGGCTTTTTCAACAGCAAGCAGGCCGTTCTTTTAAAACAACTGGGGGAATCGTTAAACAATGAATATGATGTCATTTTATTTGATTTTAGAGGTCACGGCCAAAGCAAAGAATTATTTTACTGGACAACAAAAGAATATTTGGATCTTTTAGCCGTCATCGAGTTTGCCAGCAAGAGTTATGAGAGAATTGGATTGATTGGGTTTTCCTTAGGGGCTGCGACAAGCATTATCGCTGCCTCCAAGACGATGTCAATCAACAGCATTATTTCTATCAGCGCTCCGGTGGAATTCGCAAAGATTGATTATCGTTTTTGGGAGTCCAATGTTAAAAATGATTTATTTTATAATTTGTTTGGCGAGGGGAAGCATGGGAAAGGGGTTCGACCAGGACCTTTCTGGCTAAGAAAAGAAAATCCCCTTGAGATAGTTAAGAAAACAGGAATTCCTATTTTTTATATTCATGGCGATCGTGATTGGATCATTCGACATTGGCATTCCGAGGAGCTTTATAAAAACACCGCTGCTTTTAAACGATTAAGTATTATTAAAAATGGACCACATGCCGAACATCTTTTTAGAGAACACAAAGATGAGATGCTGCAATTAATTCGAGTATGGTTCAATGAAACTTTGAGTTAAAAAAAGTAATAATATATGGAATATTTCTCGATAGTCGCAAAATGGATCTCCGACAAAGCCGCGCAATCATTCGTGGGTTTCACGGCGTTCCTTATTATTCTGGTTTGGGCAATAGCCGGAGTGCCGCTTCATTTTAGCGTGACATGGCATCTCATGATCAGTACGCTCGCTGCGGTTATCTCGATCATCATGCTTTTTATCATTCAAAACAGCCAAAACCGCCACACTATTGCGATCCAACTCAAGCTCGATGAAATCATCCGCGCCACCCAAGGCGCTCATAACGAAATGATGGACATCGAAAAGCTCACAGACGAGGACTTGACGAGGATTCAGAAAAGATATGGTTTACTGGCTGAGAAAACCAAAGAAGATTTGAAAAAAGGCAAGCTCGACACTCACACGCCCGAGATTGGCAGAATAATCGTCGAAGAAAAGAAATAAAAATACACTGCGTCATCTAACCCACCTGTTATACCACGGTACAATTGATTTTATTTTGACCTCCCCTAGAATGTCATTAAAGGAGGAGTTCAATGACTACAGAAACCTTATTGCTATTGGTCGTAATTGTTTTGATCGCCGGGGCTTTTCCCGCTTGGCCTCACAGCAAATCTTGGGGATATGCGCCGACGGGTGTTTTGACGTTTTTGCTGGTAGTTTTTCTTATTTGGGCTATTGCCGGAGATCGGCCGCTCTTTAGAAGTTCAGGGCAAGATCTTAAATCGACGGGCCGTGATGTGGCGGATTCCATCAGGCGTACCGTTCAATGAGAATACGAATTTAAGAAATAGAAGCACCAACAAAGGAGGATGAATGGATATTGGAAAGAAATAGAAATTCGAAGAACAATTAACTTAACTTAAAAGTCCCGACGTTTACTTAACGATTCCTAAATGTAGTCGGGACTCCGATTTCAACAATAAACATTTAGGAAACATTAAAGGAGAATGATTATGAAATTACAACATATATTTAGATTAGGGACAGTTTTGTTGAGTGTGAGCGGCTTGGCTGTCGTGGTGGGCTGTAGTAGTACCAATCCCAAGTATGCTAGCCTTGTCGGTCCGCGCGGTCCTGTTGGTCCTGCTGGTTATGCAGGAGAGCGAGGTTTAACTGGACAAAGAGGTGCGTCAGGTGTTGCTTTAAGAGGTGAACGTGGTGAGGAAGGTCCTATGGGTCCTGTGGGTGAACGAGGTTCTACCGGCCCAAGGGGTCCCGCGGGTTCTGTTGCGAGAGGTTCTGAGGGTGCAGCCGGACCTTCTGGCGCCAGAGGTCAGCAAGGTGAAGTTGGAAGGAGAGGCGAACAAGGAGACAGCTTAGCTGGTTATGCTGGCCCAAGAGGTGTTGCTGGTCCTAAAGGTGCACGAGGTCCTGTTGGAGATACGGGTGCTACAGGGCCTACTTTGTACGGTCCTTCAGGTCCTGCTGGTGAGGTAGGGTTGGCAGGTAAACAGGGAGCCGTTGGAGAGCAAGGTTCTCAAGGTAACACAACGGCCGGTGCCGCTGGTTTAACTGGTCCTTCTGGAGTTTCAGGAGTTAGAGGTGAAGAGGGAGCGACTGGTTATCAAGGTGTTACAGGCAAGGTTGGTTATTGGGCTTCTTATAAGGAATTTAATTTTTATTCCAATGAGACCGTTCTTGATGCTAAAGACATGAAAAAAATATACGAAATTGCGGATTATATGAAGGAAAATCCATCATTGCAAATCGGAATTGATGGCACCGCAGTTAGATCTCGCGATCAAGGTATCAATAATCGTCGTGTCAACGCAATTCGGGCGGCATTGATCAATGTCGGTGTATCGTCAGATAAAATCAGTACAGGCTCGATAGGCGACAAGGATCTTAGACGTAAGGGACGAATCGCTGTACTTTTTACCACGGCCTAATCACGAACGTGGTGGTAGGAAGAAAAATAAGAGGACACACGCTAATTAAAATTTTCCATTATAAAATTAGTGTGTGTCCTCTTATTCTATATGGACAAAAGGAGCCATTATCAAAAAAATAATAACTTCCAAGAAGGGAAGAAAGTGTAAGCATCATCTTTGTAAACAAATTTTGAGCATTTATAATCATGAAGTCTATTGCCACATTCATACCATCTATTCGCAGAATCGGAAGATCGTTTGAGACTTCGGACGTCTGATTTATGTGCTCGCCAGCAGTCAAACAGGCCTGTCTGCCGTCAGGCAGGTACAACCTCATCCAGCCGTGACTCCAGTAATTATTCTCTCAAAGCAAATTGTGAGAGACCGAAAGCCCTGATGGTAGATTATCATTGGGGCTTTTTTATTGCTTGATGTTTCGTCGGTGGTTATTCACTCAGTGGCGGGCTTTTTATTTGTGATATACTAATTCTAGATCGTGGGGGCAGGTGATTTTCTATAAAATAAAAAATACGAAAGGAATTAATTCCAATGCAAGACATGATTTATAAGATTAAGGCGGATTTTTTGAAGGTTTTGGGGCATCCTATGCGTTTGAAGCTCATCGAAGAACTTAAACACGGTGAAAAAAGCGTGGGATACCTTGTAGATAAATTCAAAATCGGACAATCGAGTATTTCCCGCCATCTTCTTGCTTTACGTGACGCGGGGATATTGTCCTCCCGTCAGGAAAAGACAACAGTTTATTACGATATAGCAGACCACGGCATTTTTCATGTTTTACGTCCCATCGCAGTGATGCTCCGCAAAAAGTTTAAATCTTCCGAGAAGATACTCGCCACTTTAGGAAAAGATTGACTCTTTTTAAATTCTTTTCCGATTTCTGACCATATTGACATCACATAAAATTTCAGTATTATATTCATATATGCAGATATCTGAATATAATAGAAGGCGATTTCATTGATCTCGCTATTTGTAATGAAGTTGAAGTTTTTGAGATTGAACAGGCCGGTTTATTAAAGTATATTGAAGATGAAAATATCCAGCCCGGCATTGATCATGCCCTTGATCGTGCCCGGCAGATACTTAAGGAGAGTGTGGAAATGGAGCTAACGGTCAATGATATTGTTAAAATTTTTGGAATCCCCGAGCGGACGGTCAATAGCTGGATTGAAAAGAAGGACATGCCTTACATCAAAGTCAATGAACAGGTTCGTTTTAATTACATCTCATTGCTTGATTGGGCGCTGGAGAAGAAAATCAAACTGACTCCGGAAGTTTTGGCATTGGGAGATCGGGAGAAAAATCGTTCAAGCGTTTTATATCAGGCTATAAAGACCGGTCATGTTTATTATGATATCCTTGGCTCTAATCCGGAAGAAGTCTTAAAGGCCATTGTCGATGTTTTGCCTCTTCCGCAGAAATTAAATAAAGAATTTCTTTTACAGATGTTGATCACCAGAGAGAAAATGATGACCACCGCTATCGGTCATGGTATCGCCATCCCCCATGTGCGTAATCCGGTCGTTTTATCTATTGACCAACCTTCCGTCACGTTGTGCTTCTTGAAGAATCCTGTGGATTTTAAGGCTTTGGATCGCAAGCCGGTTTTTGTCGTCTTTACTATTTTGAGCCCTTCCGTCAAAGAACATTTGGCCATTTTAAGTCGTCTGGCGTTTTGTTTACAAAATACGCGATTACAGGAATATTTACAAAGCAGGGCATCCGGCGAACAAATTCTGGCCGAGATAAGGGTGCTTGAGTCGATGGTATCTTTATGAATCTTTTTTTATATAGTCTGGCCGTTTTGACCGGCTCCGCTTTTTTAATAATGTTGACCGCGTGCTTTAGGAGGATCAGCGCAGGCATTTTTTTGATCTCGCTGGTGACAGGGTGCGTTTTGGGGATGATTTCTGCCATTCGTATACTTGTCAGCCCCGCCACCGGTGGGATAGATTATAGGTTGAATATCAGAATGCCATTAGGAGAGTTTTATATAGGGATAGACCCTTTGAGCGCGTTCTTTTTATTAACGATTACCATTTTATTTCTTTTGGCCGGCATATACGGATACGGTTACTTAAAAAATCATGAAAAAAAGGACCTCAGTGTTCATTATGCCTTTTATCATCTGGCGTTGATTTCTTTGATGCTGGTTGTCACCGCCAAAAATGCTGTTTTATTTTTGATGGCGTGGGAGATGGTTACCCTATCGTCGTATTTTCTTATTATATTTTATGATGAACAGAAAGCCGTCAGAAAAGCCGGATACCTTTATTTAATCGCCGCACATACCGGGACCTTTTGCCTGTGGATCATGTTTCTTCTGATGGAGCGCCACACCGGATCGATGAATTTCGATCAGATGATGCTGGCGTCATTCCCTTTGCCGTTAGCCGGGGTGCTTTTTGTTTTGGGCGTTATCGGCTTTGGTGTTAAAGCGGGTTTTATTCCTGTGCATATATGGCTGCCTCATGCCCATCCGGCCGCCCCGAGTCATGTGTCTGCGGTCTTGTCCGCGGTCATGATCAAAATGGGCATTTACGGTTTGATGAGGATGATTTTGATTATTAAAAATTTTCCTGAATGGTGTGCGATCGTTCTGCTTCTAATCGGGATGATTTCGGGAGTGGGAGGCGTTTTGTATGCTTTGGGGCAACATGAAATTAAAAAACTCCTTGCTTATCACAGCATTGAAAATATTGGAATTATAACTTTGGGTTTGGGAATCGGCTTATGGGGACAGATTGCTCACAATGAACTGGTGGCTTTGATCGGCTATGCCGGCGCTCTTTTACATGTTTTTAATCACGCTGTTTTTAAAGGACTTTTGTTCTTAAGCGCGGGATCGGTCATTCGCTCGACGCATACGGGAGAAATTGATCGTCTTGGAGGTCTTTTAAAATATCTTCCCTGGAGCGGGCATTTATTTTTAATAGGTTCTTTATCGATTTGCGGTTTGCCGCTTTTTAATGGTTTTGTCAGCGAGTGGCTTGTCTTTAGGGCATTGTTTGAGGGAATGGTTCATTTAAAAATGAATGCGCTTATTTTTAGCAGTTTGGGCATTATAGCTTTGGCCTTGATCGGAGGTTTGGCAGCAGCGTGCTTTGCGAAAGCGTTCGGCGCGATATTTTTAGGGAACAGCCGTTCCATCGATAATATTCATTTGAAGGAAAATTCTTTGTTTCTGTGCGCTCCCATGGCTGTGTTGGGAGGTATTTGTTTGTGGATCGGACTTTTTCCCTATACGATGGTGTCTTTTGCTTTGAGCGGCGCATCAACCATTTGCTCCGTCGATATTTCTCCCCTAACGGAGGGAACAATCATTTCTCCTCTTTTGACGGTGATTTTGGTATTGATTATTTTGATTGTGGCCACAGCCATTCTGTTTTTATTTAAAATAATTTCGATGAAAGTTTTGCCTATTGAAAAAGCGCCAACATGGGGTTGCGGGTATTGTGCGCCGAGTAGCCGTATGCAATATACAGCTTCATCGTTTGCGGAACCTATTTTACGAATTTTTCGCAATGTCCTGGGATATGGCGTTAAGGGCAATAAACTCAAAGGGTATTTTCCAAAACGCCAGGAAGTCTCATCCCATGTTGTGGAAGTTTCCGAGGAGTTTCTTTTCCGTCCGGTTTTTCAATTCATTAAATTTTTATCTGCAAGATTAAAAATCATCCAGTGCGGTTATACACAGTTGTATTTGCTTTATATGTTTGTGTTTCTTTTGGCATTGTTAATTTGGAAAATGGTTTAGGAAAAAACTAAATGGGAATACAGATTTTATTACACATCAGTGTCATCCTGATTTTATCTCCATTGTTGTTGGGAATTATAGGAAAGACCAAAGCTTTTTTTGCGGGGCGCTGGGGGGCGTCTTTGTTGCAGCCCTATTACGATATCGGTAAATTATTCAGAAAAGGAAATGTGTACAGCACCACCACGACGTGGATTTTTCAAGCCGCGCCGGTTGTGTGCATGGCAACAGCCTTGATTTCATCCATTTTAATGCCGATGGGCGCCTTAAAGGCGCCCCTTCCATTTTTGGGGGACATTCTTCTTTTTGCGGGTCTTTACGGCTTGGCCAGATTTTTTATTATTATTGCCGCGCTGGACACGGGTTCAAGTTTTGAAGGCATGGGGGCAAGCCGGGAAGCTGCTTTCTCCTGCCTGGCTGAGGTTGTATTGTTTTTAGATTTTATTATTCTCGCCTTATTATCCAAAAAATTTATTTTGTCGGAAATGGTTGAGGGGAATATCTCCTCATCCTGGCACCTGGCCGGGCCGGCGTTCCTTTTGGTGGGGGCCAGTTATTTTATAGTTTTATTGACGGAGAATGCGCGTATTCCGGTGGATGATCCGGCAACACACTTGGAACTGACCATGATTCATGAGGTGATGATATTGGATCATAGCGGATGGGACTTGGCTTATATCTTATATGGAAGCGCCATTAAGTTTTTTGTTTTAGGAGGGCTGTTCGTCAATATTTTAATCCCTTCGCATGATTTATCTTCTTTCATGCGGACAGTGGTGTTTTTTGGAGGGATGGTCCTATTAGCGCTGGGGATAGGGATTGTGGAATCCTGCATGGCGCGTCTGCGGTTAAACCGTATTCCGCAACTTTTGATTGGCGCTTTTGTTTTGGCTTTGGTTGGGTTGCTGGTTGTGTTAAGCAAAGGGGTGTAATTCTAATGGCCTGATAGACGAAGAGGTTAGGATTGTTGAGGAAAGCGCGGGGAAATGATGATGAAGATGGAAGAAGATACGAGGTACCAGAAAGCGATACAAAGAAATATTAATTCAATTGTTTATGCTTTGTGGGAATGGAAAACAATAGAAGCCTTTGAGCAATATGTAAAAGGGAAAAGGATAGAGGTTCTAGGTTCAAATTTTTTTGAAATAATGCCGAAGGCCTTTTTTGGTGACATGTTAAGAAACACCATCAACGTGCTTAATAAACACAAAGATGTCGCTTCATTTTGGTATATCCTAGAAAAAGGAGAAATAAAATCATTAAGGACATATTCGGAACAAAAGAATATATTGTTGGAGGATTTGGCTGAAAAATTAGAACACGTTCGGAATAAAGTTTTTTTTCATCATGATAAAAATGGAATCTTGGATACAGAAAGGATTTGGAAAAAAGCTAACATTAAAGGAAAAGATGTTGGCGAGGCCATCCAATATTTATTTTCTATATTGAAAGAATTGTATGAAAAGGTTATACAAAAACAATACCTCTATTGTCCTGATGATAGCATTGGGAAAAATTTCATTAAGCTACTAGATATTGCGGCAGAAAATGGTTTTATTGACGTTTGTCCTGAAAATTTCACGAACTCCGAGCGAATTCCGGAGACGCCCATGAGATGAGAAATCAACGAAATTAACGTGCCATGCGCTTTTGAAGGGGACCGGTTAAAGAAAAAGGGGTTTTTATGGGAAAATTTAACGTTTTGGGAACCGAAATAACTTATTATAAGAAAAACGATCAAGACTATATTTCATTGACGGACATGTTAAAGGCCAAAGATGGTGATTTTTTTATTTCCGATTGGCTTAGAAACAGAAACACCGTTGAATTTCTGGGTATCTGGGAACGTGTTTATAATCCGGATTTTAATTATGGCGAATTCGCCATAATTAAAAGTCAGGCTGGCCTGAATAACTATAAAATAAGCGTTAAAGAGTGGGTTGAGAAAACCAATGCCATTGGTTTGAAAGCAACCGCCGGGAGATATGGAGGAACATACGCGCATAAAGATATTGCTTTTGAGTTCGGCATGTGGATTAGCGCGGAATTTAAAATTTATCTTATTAAAGAATTTCAGCGATTAAAAGAAGATGAAAACAATCGTTTGAAATTAGGATGGGACCTGCAACGTACCTTAGCCAAAATCAACTACCGTATACATACCGATGCTATAAAAGAGAATTTGATTCCTGAAGAGTTGACTAAAACCCAGACAAATATTATCTATGCTTCGGAAGCTGATGTTTTGAATATGGCATTGTTTGGCATGACCTCGCAAAAGTGGCACGATAATAATCCGCAGAAGAAAGGCAATATTAGAGATTATGCTGATATATCTCAACTGATATGTCTTTCAAATCTTGAGAATTTGAACGCCTTATTTATTAGTGAAAGCCTTCAGCAGGAAGAAAGGTTATTAAAGCTGAATAGGATTGCCATCCAGCAGATGAAATTACTCACCGATGATAGGAGGGTGAAGAAGTTGGGGACTAAGAAATAAAGGGAAAATTCAAAAAATCAGAATCAACGTGCCAGGCACTTTTGAAGGAGACAAAGAATTTCAAGAGGTATAGATGGTCTTCATTTTGGTTGGGTTGCTGGTGGTTTTAATCAACCCCGCCTGCCGTTAGCGGCAAGCGGCGGGGTCTAGGAGAGAGGAGTGTAATCCTGTGTGGCTGGAACTGGCTTTGATCTCAATTATTTTTTTAGGGATAGTCATCCTAGGTAATAATCGTCTGGCAACGACGATCCAACTCTTCGCTTTGCAATCGTTTATTTTGAGCACCACTCCTTGGTTGATCCATCCGGGCCTTCACGCTGTGATTATGGCCGGTGTAACAATCCTTTTGAAAGTTATTTTAATGCCGACCCTGCTTTTCTGGGCCATACGACATGTGTCCATACGCCGGGAGGTCCGGCCTCTTATTGGGTACGGCACCACACTCCTATTGGGCGGTTTTCTGATAGGGATGGCTTTTTTAATTTCCTCAAAATTGGATTTGCCCGTCAGGGAGACATCGAATTTATTGGTTCCGTCGGCTTTTTCCATCATGATGATTGGCTTCCTGCTTTTAGTAAGCCGGTTTAAAGCGATCACTCAAGTGATTGGTTATCTCGTCATGGAAAACGGCATTTTTCTTTTTGCTCTTCTTTTATTGGAGAAGACCCCGCTTTTAGTCGAGATGGGGATATTGCTGGATATTTTTGTGGGTGTTCTGGTCATGGGGATTGTGGTTAATCATATCAATCAGGAATTCGGCAGTGCGAATACGATCAATTTGATAAACTTAAGGGAATAGATGGAATTATTTTTATTACTGGGTTTGCCGCCTTTAATGGCCATGATTTCTTTCGTTGCGCGAGAAAATCGGACAAGAAAGATGGTTCTCTTGTTAACGGCTTTTATCCATTTGATAACAGTGGCGAGTTTTTGGTGTAGACCACACAACGTGCAATTCAGTCCTTTTTTAGGATTTGATGCCTTAAGCCAATTGATTCTCACTTTTATCAGTATTTTATTTTTTGTCGTTTCGATTTATCTTATGGGCACCTTGAAAGAAAAAGGTCGGCCTAACAAGCTTTTTATAGCATGTCTATTATGCCTTCTTGCGGCCATGACCCTTGTTACCATGAGCCGGCATATGGGGTTATTATGGATTGCCATCGAGGCAACAACGTTATTGAGCGCCCCGTTAATTAATTATCACCGGACTCCCCAGAGTATTGAGGCCACCTGGAAATATTTATTGATTTCTTCTTTGGGAATCGCGCTTAGTCTTTTAGGCACTCTTTTTTTGGCGATATCAGCGACGACAACAGTTAAAACCGTATTCTTGCCGGATATTTTAAGCCATGCCGCTTTCCTGTCGCCCGCATGGCTTAAACTCAGTATTATTTTCCTTTTGGTGGGCTATGGTACAAAAATGGGGCTGGCTCCGATGCATACATGGAAACCCGATACTTACGGTGAAGCTCCATCCCCGATTGGCGCGCTGATGTCCGGGGCTATCACAGGGTGCGCTTTTTTAGCTGTGTTCAGGGTCGCCCAAATTTCTTTTCACGCGCATTTGCAGGAGTTCATGTCGCCGATTTTGATACTTTTTGGAATTTTATCTTTAGCCATAGCCGCGATTTTTATCATGGGGCAGAAAGATTTTAATCGGATGTTGGGGTATTCGAGTATTGAGCATATGGGAATTTTGGTCTTAGGGGTAGGCTTAGGAGGGGGAGCTATTTGGGCAAGCCTTTTTCATATGATCAATAATGCTTTTGCTAAGGGGTTGATTTTTTTAGCGGCGGGGAATCTTTATCAAACGTTTCAAACTAAAAAAGTGGAAAATATCCAGGGGGTCATTCACCGGTTGCCCGTGACCGGAGTATTCTTGATTTTTGGACTTTTCGTGCTCACCGGGTTTCCGCCCTTTGGAATTTTTTACAGCGAACTGTTGATTTTAAAACAGGCGATCACCGCCCAACGATATGTGGTTGTGTTTTTTTATTTGTTGTTTTTATCCATAATTTTTTTCGGTCTTTCCAAGATCATTTTAGAGATGGCTTTAGGAAAACCACCGGAGCATGTCCATAAAGAAATTAAAAAAGAAAGTTTTTTTATGATCATGCCTCTGCTCATTTTGACAGCAGTTTTGTTCTTTACGGGGATTTTTGTGCCGGAGGGTCTTTATCAGGCCATTGATGAGGCAAGCATGCTCTTGGGAGGTAGATAACGTGGAACAAGAAGAACTTTATGTTCGCAATGGAGCAAGCTTTGAACTGAAACTTGTTCCAGTATTGAAAGAAGATTCATTCCGTCGCAAAATTCTGGAGGAATGTTCACGGGACGCCAGGCTGGTCAATTTGTTTGCCTGCCCCGCCGGTTCATTAGGCGGGGGCTCTCCGGACGACGACGGGAATATCCGGATTTTTGCGATGTTGGGGAAGGATCAGGAAGGGAAAATAGCGATTTTTTCCATGAACATCCCTCGCGATAAATCATCGTTCCAATCCCTGACGTCCGAACTTGCGCAAGCCCACATGTTTGAACGGGAGATCTTGGAGCAATTCGGCATTACACCCGTCGGGCATCCCTGGTTAAAACCGGTGCGTCGTCATTCTCCGGAAGGTTATCCTTTTTATCGTGTGGATGGAGAGGAAGCGCATGAAGTCGGCGTCGGCCCTGTTCATGCGGGCATCATTGAACCGGGACATTTTCGTTTCCAATGCCATGGAGAGGAAATTTTAAATTTGGAAATCCAACTGGGTTATCAGCACCGAGGTATTGAGAAAATGATGGAAGAGGTTTCCTTAGAGAGAGCCGTTCTTCTGGCGGAATCGATTGCCGGAGATACTGTGATAGGGCACGCGATGGCGTATTGCAATATTATTGAATCATTAAGTGACGCGCAAGTGCCGCCCAGGGCAGAAGCTATTAGAGCCATTGCTCTTGAGCTGGAGAGACTTTCTAATCATGTAGGGGATTTAGGTTCATTAAGTACAGATATAGGGTTTTTACCGGCGGCGGCTTATTTTGGCAGGCTTCGGGGCGAATTTTCAAATTTATTGATGGAAGCAAGCGGCAACCGTTACGGAAGAAGCTTATGCCGGCCCGGCGGTATTTTGTTTGATCTGGACCTGGAAATGATCGACAATTTTCGAAAGCGTTTATTGATTGCCCAGAAAGATTTAAAAGAAATATCCGAGTTTTTTTTCGGCAAGTCGTCCGTCCTTTCACGTCTTGAAGAGACAGGGGTCGTTTCAACTCAGGCGGCCAAAGAATTGGGGCTGGTCGGCCCGACGGCGCGCGCTTGCGGCTGCGGCCTTGATGTCCGCACGGACTATGCTTTTGGAATGTATCGGTTTCAGCATATTCCGATTTCTAAAGTTTCTTCTGGGGATGTTTACGCACGGGCATTGATTCGCTGGCTTGAGTCTCAAAGATCAATAGAATTTATTTTAGATGTATTGAATCAAATGCCGCAAGGTGATTTACACATAACAACGTCGGCATTGAAGCCGAATCATATGGCTTTGGCGATGGTTGAAGGTTGGCGGGGAGAAATTGTTCATGCGGCGATAACGGATTCGAATTCTCGAATTGTACGCTACAAAATTAAAGATCCTTCTTTTAATAATTGGATGGCCCTTTCCATGGCTGTGCGTGGCGCTCAGATTTCTGATTTTCCGCTGTGCAATAAAAGTTTTAATCTGTCTTATGCCGGCCATGATTTATAGGAGAAAATTTATTCTATGTGGGGAGTAATTATTAATCGTTTTAAACAGGGATTCAGGACATTGTCCTATCCTAAAGAAATTCCCTCTTTCCCGAAACGTTTTCGCGGTAGACCAATGATCGACGCATCAAAAGCCGTTGATATGGGGAAATGTTTGTTCAATGAAGATATCAAGGCCATTTCTCCCGAGGGGATTTTAGCCTATTCCCAGGATCATCGCATGGCTGTTTCCAAAAGAGAGGATTTAATTTTTACCGACGAAGTCAAGCTCGCCGCTGCCCTCGATGAAAAAACAAGAAGAATTTTTGGAAGATCACTTAAGTTACGAGAGGTTTGTGCCGGCAGCTGCGGCGGCTGTGATGCCGAAATCCAGGCGATGGGGAACGTGGTATTTGATTTATCCCGCTTTGGGATTCAATTTGTCGCTTCTCCCCGTCACGCGGATGGCTTGATGATTACGGGCCCGGTTACGAAGAATATGGAATTAGCTTTAAAGAAAACCTATGAGGCGGTTCCTCATCCGAAAATTGTCATCGCCGTCGGGGCTTGTGCCATCAGCGGCGGTCCCTTTCAAGGAGGAAAGGAAGTTCATAACGGCGTCGATGGGTTGATCCCGGTTGATTTGTATATTCCCGGATGCCCGCCGCATCCGTTAACGATTCTTGACGGATTGCTTCGGTTATTGGGCAGGTTGGAAGAAGGGAAAAGATAGTATGTTCAATAATGGCCGATACTCGCAAAAATCCTTCTCTTCCATAAAGGTTGTTGATATAATCAAATTCTAAAAATTTTTCGACCCCGCAAGGAATTAAAATAATACAAAGGAGAGAAAATGTTCCGACGATTCAGCGGCTTCCCGGCAGTATTTCTTATCTTATTAGTCTGTTTATCTACGCGAGCGATGGCGGCGGCGGTTCCTGACGGGCAAATCATTGTTCGCATCGAGGATCAAGCTACTTCCCGGTGTATTAATTCATCCACCGATACAATAACCATGAACTTGCGAAGAATGATCGTGGATAAAGATGTCGGTGTGTTTACGGAAGCCAAAGAAGCAGGTCTATTAGTGAATACTTCGATTTCGGGAGAGGATGAAAAAGCGACGCCCAAAAAAGTTTCTTTTCCCCGGATCTATTCCGTGACGGTGGCGCCTTACGCCGCCGGATACGTTTCGTTGCCGATCGAAGAAAAATTGTTCAGCCGGTTTCCTTTGACGAATGAAGGGAATTTGTACGATACGGTGGAGGTGGAATTTACCATTATTGCGAAGAAGGACAAGAATCCATTCGGTGTTGCCCTCTCCGTCCTGGCCGACATTTCCAAAAATCTTCCCGCCCCGATGAATCCTTTTTCCGAGGGATTTAAGTATTTTTCGGACTATGCCAATAAGGTAGTGGAAGGATCGCTGAGCAAGGAAAATAATGTTGCGCAGTCATCCAAAGAGGGAAAGATTACACTTGCCTTTTCTGCGACGGCGACCTGCGGGGCAGACCAGGAAAAAACAGGCACGTTGGCCGTTGTGCGCGGGACCAAAGGAAAGGAAAGCGATGGCTTCGTGGACATAAAAAAAGATTATTGCTGGCGCGCCGAATTCAAACCAGTTTTTACATCGAAATTCGTCAATCCCGAAAAGGGGACCGAGTGCCATGCTCTCTTAGATGAGAAGTTTCAGCGAGTCAATAATCCATACATTGCCTTTTACCTTAACGCCGATCCTAAGAACTTGACCGCCTCACAGAACACCAATGCCATGACGGTTACTTTTCCGTCGGGTTCGATCCGGGCCATGAATGTTTCATCCCCTGCGGTTGAAAAAATCCTCACCGCAGCTTACATCCCGTCGGAACATCAGGGCTTTTCGGGGAATGCGCTTGTGAGTGCCGTGCAAAATCTTTCCCACAAGGTCAGTGACTTTCTTTATAATCCGACACATTTTTCAAATTTAGCGTTGGACAGAGTCCCCAGAGAGAACAATCCTCAGGACATCCTTTTGACTCCGACCGTCGCTGAGTCCCAGGCTTTGGATTTGGCTGAATCACTGAGGAGATGTAACACGCATGGTGTATCACCGGAAGACTGTTTTGGAAAATGAATCCCCCACATTAACCAAGGAGGTGTCTATGGAATGGAAATGGAAGATCATGATTGTTAGCTTATGTTTGGTGGGTGCCGTAACCCTGAGGGCGCAGGCGCAACCGGCAGCGCCGGGCGGTGATTCTCAAAATCGGGGTGCGGGCGATCAACTACGGCAGGAAATTCAGGCATTGCGTCAGCAGGCGGAACAATTACGCCCACAAATTGAACAGGCTCAAGCGAAAGTGAAAGAATTAAGAGAACAAATGCGTTCGATCCATGAAAAAATAAAGGCCGATCGTGAAAAGCTGGAGAACTTACGCGAAGAACGCAAGGAACATCGCGAGGAAATGCGAGAGCAACGCCGATCGCAAAAGCAGCAGCAAGCGCCAACCGGATCGAAATAGACTTCCAACTCAAAACCTCCGCTCGTTGAATTCTCGACCGGGCGGAGATGATATGTTAAGGTGTCAAGCTTTCCGTGAGGGAGTAAACTACTCCCATAACCGTAACCCGGAGGGAAGCTATGACACCTTATTTTTTTTACAATGCCGAGCAGTACG
>Ga0209515_10001021_pt1 | contig 48394 bp, 50 predicted proteins | sample Subgroupgradi54m_FD_187454 | JGI IMG/M metagenome (GOLD analysis project Ga0209515, IMG submission 187454) | Subsurface groundwater microbial communities from S. Glens Falls, New York, USA - GMW60B uncontaminated upgradient, 5.4 m (SPAdes)... ... | reverse complement strand
GAGCGTGGCGAAGTGGTCGAGTGGCCCAAAAAGGCCTTGCCACTGAGCGGCCTCGCCACTCGCGAACAAAGAAGCCAGGAGCACAGATGTACGCAATTGTGGAGATGGGAGGGCGACAGTGGCGGGTGGAACCCGGCACCCGCGTCGTGATAAACCGCATCGCCCAAGCGGTGGGCAGCCACCACACGGTCGAGCGCGTCCTCCTGGCCAGCGATGGCAAGACTCTCCAGGTGGGCCGGCCCTACTGTCCGGGTGCGAAGGTGCTCTGCGAGGTGCTGGAGCATGCCCGCGGGCCGAAAACGATCACCTATAAGTTCCGCCGGCGGGAGAACTACCGGAAGACGCGCGGCCACCGGCAGGAGCTGACCAAATTGCTCGTCAAGGATATCCAGTTTGGGGACGGCGCTCCGGCATCAGCCGTCAGACCGGCGAAGACCGCAGACAAAACACCGCCCGCATCGGTCAGCGCGAAAGGCGGACCGGGGAAGACAGCAAAACCCAAGCGACAGAAGCCTCAGAAATCTGATCGGTGAGTGCTGTCCTCTAAGTTCTTCAACACCAACGGAGGCACGCGATGGCGCATACGAAAGGGCAAGGCTCAACACGCAACGGACGAGACAGCCGCTCAAAACGGCTCGGAGTAAAATGTTTTGAAGGGCAGCGCGTCCGGACGGGTTCCATTCTCATCCGTCAACGAGGCACCCAGTTTAAGCCGGGGTGGTTCGTCGGCGTGGGTGGGGACTGGACGCTCTTTGCCAAAGCGGATGGTGTGGGGCATTTTCCCAAGCCCCGGGTTGTCAGCGTTCAACCCACCAATAGCGGCACCACATAACCCGAGCCCCAGTGCTCGGATGTCCTCGCGTTTCTGCCCCGCTCGGGCACTCCTGGTGACGAACCTCACGGATAGACAGCCATGCTATTTGTTGACCAAGCGGAGATTCTTGTGGTCGCAGGCGCCGGCGGCGATGGCTGCCGGGCCTTGGACCGGCAGCCGTTCACCCGCTATGCGCGTCCGTCCGGCGGCAACGGTGGCGACGGCGGGGACGTCGTGGTGGTCGCCGACCCGCAGTTGTCCACTCTCCTGGACTTTCAATTCCGCCATGAGTTCAAGGCCCAGCGGGGCCGGCATGGCTCCGGCAAGAACAAGACGGGAAAACGGGGAGCGGATTGCCTGATTCGCGTGCCGGCCGGGACGGTCCTCGCTGACGCCGAGCACGGGCACGTCCTGCGGGATTTGGTCACGCCGCACGAGCGGCTCGTGGTGGCGCGGGGAGGGGCCGGCGGGGCGGGGAGTGCCAACGCGCGGTACGCCAGCCCCGGCGCTCCGGGCGAACAGCGCCGCCTACGCCTCGAACTCAAGCTCATCGCGGCCGTCGGACTCATCGGGTTTCCCAACGCAGGAAAGTCCTCGCTGCTGGCCCGCATGTCAACCGCGAGGCCAAAGATCGCCGCCTACCCCTTTACGACCACCACCCCGGTCTTGGGAGTGGTCTCGGCGGGCACGGACGAAGCCTTTGTCGCCTGCGACATCCCGGGATTGATTGAAGGCGCCCATGAGGGACGGGGGCTCGGCATCCAGTTTCTGCGGCACATCGAGCGCACGCGTCTGCTCTTGCATGTCATCGATATGGCGGCCGTGGACGGACGCGATCCCGTGGCGAGTTTCCACCAGCTCAACGCCGAGATGACCGCCTACGCTTCGGTCCTCGGCGAGCGCCCGCAGCTGGTCGTCGCCAATAAGATGGACCTGACGGACTCACAGGAACAGCTGAAGCGATTTCAGGCCGCCATCACCGGCATCGAGGTGGTGCCGGTGTCCTGCGCCACGACGGCCGGCATCTCCCAGCTCATCCAGCTCGTATGGCAACAACTCCAGCGCCTGCCAGTTCAAGCCGCCGAGGGGTCTGCGCATGTCTGAATCGGCGCGCGTCGTGAACCGCCTCGTGGTCAAAGTCGGCGCCAGCGTCCTGACGGACGGCCAAGGCCGGTTGAATGCCGCCCGACTACGCGCCGTGGTCGAGCAGCTCGCGGCCTGCCTGCAGGCGGACCGCCAGCTCATTGTGGTCAGCTCCGGAGCCGTCGCCTGCGGCATGGGGCGGTTGTCGCTCAAGCGCCGGCCGAAGGAGCTGGACCAGCTTCAGGCCTGCGCCGCCATCGGGCAGGGCGAGCTCATGCACCGCTACAGCGAGGCCTTTGCCGCGCACGGCGTGACGGTGGCACAGGTGCTCCTCACCGAAGCGGATTTGTCGGAGGAGCTGCGGTACCGCAACGCCAAGAAAACGCTCCAGGCGCTGATGGTCAGGCGCGTCGTGCCGATTGTCAATGAGAACGACGTCGTCGCCGTCCAGGAGATGGCCTTCGGCGACAACGACCGGCTCTCCGCGCTGGTCGCCTGCGCGGTGGGGGCCCAGCTCCTGGTGATCCTGACCGACGTGGACGGCGTCCTGCAAGACGGGCGCGTGATCGAGCGCATCGACCAGCTGAATCACCACCATCACGCCCTGGCGCTGGGCGCGTCCCGTGAAACGACGCTGGGCGGCATGGCCTCAAAGCTGGCGGCCGCCCGGATCACCGGCCACAGCGGGATTCCGCTCGTCATCGCCAATGGCACCAAGCCGGGCGTGCTCGCGGAAATCTTGGAAGGCAAACCCGTCGGAACCTTGATCGTGCCCTCGAAGGCCCGCCTGAAGTACCGGAAATGGCGGCTGGCCTTCTCCATCCGGCAGCCCAAGGGAGCGGTGGTTGCGGATGCGGGAGCCGTCGAGGCCGTGGTGCAGCGGGGGAAGAGCCTGCTCCCGTCGGGGATCCAGGACGTCCGCGGCCGCTTCCACGCGGGGGAGGCGATTGCCGTCCTCGACCACACCGGACAGGAAGTGGCGCGGGGGCTGTCAAATTTCTCCTCAAGCGATTTGACGCGCATCCGGGGGCTCCGGACGGACCGCATCGCCGGCGTGCTGGGGCACAAGACGTTCGATGAGGTGGTCCACCGGGACAACATCGTGCTGACGCAGGAGGTCGAGGGATGATCCCACCACCTCTTTGGACCAGCGCCGTTGGTCAAGGGCAGAGGGCTGTGTCATATGCCAACGGCCCTGGTGACGAGCACGGCACAGGCCTGTGCATTCGGCCGAGGAACTCTGAGATGCAACCACAGTTGACGAGTGGATGTGCTCGGCACCACGAAGTGGCCGCGGCCACTTCGTGGTTCAAAGAGGTGGTGGGATGAGCTCCGTGGTTTCCTCCTCGCTGTCGGCGTCGGAACAGCAGACGCTGCGAGCGCAGGTCCGCGCCGTGGCGGAGGCGGCCCATCAAGCCGCCCGTCAGCTCGCCCGCGCCTCGACGGACCAGAAAAACGCCGCGCTGAGCGCGATGGCCAACGCCCTGCGGACGTCGCGGGCGGCGATCCTCGCGGCCAACGCGGCCGATGTGGAGGCGGCCCGGCGGGCGCAGGTATCCCCCGCCTTGATTGACCGCCTGGCGCTGACTGACCGACGGCTCGACGAGATGATCGAGTCGGTGGACGCGGTGATTCAGCTGCCGGATCCGGTCGGCGAAGTCATCCGGGCGTGGCAGCGGCCCAACGGCCTCACGATCCAGAAAGTCCGCGTCCCGCTCGGCGTGGTGGGGATCATCTACGAATCCCGTCCCAACGTGACCAGCGACTGCGCGGCCTTGTGCCTCAAGAGCGGCAACGCGGTGGTCCTGCGGGGCGGGACCGAGTCGTTCCGCTCCAACGAAGCGATCCGGACTGCGCTGCAGCACGCGTTGGCCGCCACACGGCTGCCTGAGGCCTCCGTGAGCACCATTCCGACCGCTGACCGGCTGGGAGTGGACCTGATGCTGCAGATGGACCAGTACATCAACGTCATCATCCCGCGGGGCGGCGAGGCGCTCATTCAGAAGGTGGTCGAGACCTCGCGGGTTCCGGTCATCAAGCACGCCAAGGGCGTCTGCCATGTCTACGTGGATGATGCGGCGGACCTGGGCATGGCCGAGACCATTGCATTCAACGCCAAATGCCAGCGGCCCGCCACCTGCAATGCGATGGAGACGCTCTTGGTGCACGAGGGGGTGGCGCCGCGGTTCCTGCCCACGATGCTCAAGCGCTTCCAGGAGGCGAAGGTGGAAATCCGGGGCTGCGACCGGACGCGCCAGCTGGTGCCCGGCACCAAGCCGGCCTCCGAGGAGGACTGGTTCACCGAGTATCTCGACCTGATTCTATCTGTCAAGGTCGTGGGATCGCTGGAGGAGGCCACCGAGCACATCAGCCGCTACGGCTCGGCGCATTCGGACGCCATCGTCACCGGTGACCAGGCCCACGCCCAGCGCTTCGTGCAGGCGGTCGATTCCGCCTGCGTCTATGTGAACGCGTCCACGCGGTTCACGGACGGCTTTCAGTTCGGGTTGGGGGCGGAGATCGGGATCAGCACGGATAAGCTCCATGCGCGCGGACCCATGGGCCTTGAAGAGTTGACGACATACAAGTATGTCGTTGTCGGAAGTGGGCAGGTCCGGCAATGATAGGGCGGATTGCGGATTTTCCCCGCCTGCCCCTCGCGACGCCTGGCGGGCAGGGATTGCGGATTTCAAGCACCGGCGGGGCACCGTCGTTCTCTGTTGAAGTCAATCCGCAATCCGCATTCCGCATTCCGCAATGCTCATGAGACTTGGCATCCTCGGCGGCACGTTCAATCCGATTCACCAGGGTCATCTCGTCCTGGCGGAAACCGCCCGCGAGCAGTGTGGCCTGGAGCAGGTGTGGTTCGTTCCAACCGCGAGCCCTCCTCACAAAACCGCCCGGGCGCTGGTGGACGGCCGGCATCGGCTGGCGATGGTGCGCCTGGCCGTCCGGGGGCATCGGGCCTTCCGTGCCCGCGGCCTCGAGGTGAAGCGGGGCGGCGTGTCCTACACGATTGACACCATCAAGCTCATCCAGGCCCGGGACCCGCGGGTGCGCCTGTTTCTCATCGTGGGGTCGGATATGCTGGCGGTCACGTGGTACCAAATGCAGGAGCTGCAGCGCCGGTGCACGTTCGTGGCGGCCGACCGGCCGTCAAGCGCCAGCCCCCGGGTCCTGGGCTTGCGCGTGCAGCGGCTTGCGATGCCGCAGATGAGCCTCTCTTCGTCAATGATCCGGGCCAGGGTGCGGGCCGGACGGTCCATCCGGTATCTCGTCCCCCAAGCGGTCGCCGACTACATTGCGCGACACCGCTTGTATCGCCGGCGCCGCTGATGCTGTACGACTTCCGGAAGTACCGATGGCTTTGACGCTGCCTTTGCTCATCGCGGTCGTGCTGCTGCTATTCGTTTCGGCATTTTGCTCTATGACCGAAGCCGCGTTCCTGGCCATCAACAAGGTGCGCCTGCGGCATCTCATGCAGCGGGGCGCGCCGTCCGCGAAGCTGGTCTATCAGCTGTTGACCCGCCTGGACCGCCTCATTGCCACCCTGCTGGTCAGCAACAACATCGTCAATGTGGCGTTGACCGTGGTGGGGACCATGCTGTTCATCGATCTGTTCGGGCCGCAGGAGGGTCCCATCGTGGCGATGGTGGCCATCACCCTCCTCCTGCTGGTCGTGGCGGAAATCACGCCGAAGTTATTTGCAGCGGCGCACGCCGACCGCGTGGCGTTCACCGTGGCGTGGCCGACGCGGTGGCTGATTGCGGTGATGCACCCAGTCGTGTGGGTGCTGACCGGCCTCAGTCATGCGCTGATTCGCCTGTTCGGAGGCCATCGGCTACCCCGCTCCCCGCTGGTCACGGAGGAGGAGCTGAAGGTCATGATCGAGATGGGACGGGAAGCGGGCGTGCTGGCCGAGCAGGAGCTGCGGATGCTCCACCGGATCTTCGAGTTCAGCGACTCGGTGGTCCGCGAGGTCATGGTGCCCCGCGAGGAGATTGCGGCGGTGGAGCTGGCGTCGAAAATGGAGGACACGCTGGACGCGCTGGTCGAAGAAGGGCATGCGAGGATTCCGGTCTATGAAGGGTCGCTGGACCGGATCGTCGGCGTCATCTATGCCCGCGACCTGCTGGCCATGGTCCGCCACGGGGAGTTGTTCGTCTTATCCGATCTCATCCGACCCGTGGTGGCGGTGCCGGAGTCCAAGCGCGTGGCCGAGCTGCTCAGTGAGTTCCAGACGACCAGGACACAGATCGCCATCGTCCAGGACCAGGCGGGCCGGACAGTGGGGCTGGTGACGATGGAGGATTTGCTGGAGGAGATCGTGGGGGAAATCCATGAGGAGGCGCCTACCCGCCGCGCGCCGTAGTGTGCACGACCGCGCAAGGGCAGGGTTGACCCCACCACCTCTTTGAAACTCCCCACCCTGCAAGGGTGGGTGTCCACCGACTAGATGTCGGTGGACTGCCCCTGTGTAATTGCACAGGGGCGTCTTCAAAGAGGTGGTGGGGGTTGACAGCACTCGAAGGCTCGTGTTAGTCTTGTCACGTGAGGCCCAGACTTACGGAACATCGTGAACGTAAGTCTGTGGACGAACGTGACCCCACACCCAGCGATGCGATTGGTAGTTGCGGGATCAGCGATCCGCTGGAGTGGGGTGGTGGGGAGTAGGCAGGAGAGAAGGGGGTATGTGCTGGGTGTGGGGTTTAATTCAGCCTGATCGGTTACGTCGCCCCGAAGGGCTCCGTAACCGATGGCTTCATTGAAGGAGGAGGTATGGACGCGTATTGTGTGAAGTGCAAGGGGAAGAAGGAAATGAAGGAAGCCCAGAAGGTCAAGATGAAGAATGGGCGACCCGCCATGAAAGGGAAGTGTCCCGACTGCGGCACTGGGCTGTACCGAATCTTGAAGTCTTAGCGCCTCCGCGTGTGGACCACAGAGGTGCGCGCGCATTGAGAGTCAGCACAAGGCGGTGATCGCGGCGAAAGCCGCACTTGAGAAGCACGCCGAGGATGTGGCGATCTTGGATGTCGGCGCCCTCTCAAGCGTGACGAGTTTCTTCGTCATCGGCACGGCGGAAAGCCAGCACCAGCTGCAAGCGGTCGCCGAGGAGATCCAGGACGCCTTCCAACGGCACGGGCAGCGCGTCTGGCATATCGAAGGCGCCACCGAGCACGACGCCTCAGGGGCGGCGCATCGCAGTGGGATCTCCTGGGTGTTGATTGATGGCGGTGACGTGGTCATCCATTTGTTCAACCCGCCGGGTCGGACCTTTTACAGTCTGGAGCGCCTCTGGGCAGACGCTCCGCGCATTCCCCTCGAAACCCACGTCTAGCACCCGTTTCAAAACCGCTTGGCATTGCGGATTGCCGATTGCGCATTGCGGATTGAACGACGAGCCAATCCGCAATCCCTGCCCGCCAGGCGCCGCGAGGGGCAGGTGGGGAAAATCCGCCATCCGAAATTCCAAGGTTTTGAAATATACTCTAGCGTCCTCTTCATGGCCGACCGCCTCACTGAGACCTTAACCGAGCTCTTGCGACAAGCCGTCGGCCAGCCGGATGCGGATGTCGCCGGTGATTCCCTGCGATGGGAAGTGCCGAAGGAGCCGGCGTTCGGCGACCTGTCCTGTCCGATTGCGTTTCGATTGGCCTCCCGTCGACGACAGGCCCCGCAGCACGTCGCTGAGCAACTGGTCCGCGCCATCCAAGATGCGTTGCCGGGTTCTGCCGGTCACGGCTGGGTCGACCGGCTGGAGGCCAGGAGCGGCTTCGTGAACGTGTTCCTCTCTCGCGCCGCCCTGGCCGAGGTCATCAGCCAGATCCGCCGCCAACGCAGGCGGTACGGGACCAGTCGTCTCGGCCAAGGCCAGAGCGTCCTCATCGAATTTGTGAGCGCCAACCCCACCGGGCCCTTGAGTGTGGCGCACGGCCGCCAGGCGGCCATCGGGGACGCGATCGCTCGCCTCCTCGAATCGCAGGGTTACGCCGTGAGCCGCGAGTATTTGGTCAACGACGAGGGGCGCCAAATGGACCTGCTCGGCCGCTCGCTGCAGGTCCGGTACGCGGAGCTCCTGGGGCAGTCGCTCCCGTTTCCCGACGACGGCTACCACGGCGCCTACGTGTCCGATGTAGCCGCCGCGTTCCTGCGGCGCTACGGCCGCCGGTTTGCCGGACAGCTCGACGAGCGCAGCCTGCCCCGGTTTGTGGCGTTCGGCACGACCTGGCTGCTCCGGGGGATCCAGCAGGACCTGCGGCAGTTCCGCCTGCGGTTTGACCGCTGGGTGAGCCAGCGAACCCTGCGAGAGTCAGGGCGCGTTGAGCGGGCCCTCGCGGACCTGAAGCAGCGGGGCGCCCTGTACGAGCAAGAAGACGCGGTCTGGTTTGCCTCGACGCGGTTCGGCGATGATAAGGATCGCGTGGTCCAAAAACGTGGCGGGGAACTGACGTATTTTTCGCCGGACATTGCCTATCACCAGTGGAAGTTTGCGCGGGGCTATGACCAGCTGATCAACCTGTGGGGGCCGGACCACCATGGCTATGTCGCGCGGGTGAAGGCGGCGATGAGCGCGTTGGGCCTGCCTGCGGAACGGCTGGTGATTCGTCTCGTGCAGCTGGTGACGCTGTCGCGCAGAGGCAAACCCGTGCCGATGTCCAAACGCCAAGGGGAGTTCGTGACGTTCAAAGAGGTGCTGGATGACGTCGGGGTGGATGCGACCCGCTTTTTCTACCTCATGCGCACGACGGACAGCCACCTTGATTTTGACCTGGACCTGGCGAAGTCACAAAGCCAGGACAATCCGGTGTACTACGTGCAATACGCCCATGCGCGCATCTGCAGCATCCTGGGCTACGCCCGTGTCCGTCTGCCCTGGTGGCGGCGCTGGGGACCAGTGGAGATGGCCCGTCTTGGTGCGCCTGAGGAACGCCTGGTCCTGCGGACGCTGTTCCAGTTTCCGATGGTGGTGGGCGCCTGCGCCCACAGCCTGGAGCCGCACGGGCTGACGGCCTATCTGCAGCGCCTGGCCGAACATTTCCATGTCTTCTATGCCAAGCATCGTGTGATCAGCGAGGACGTCGCCTTGTCCCGGGCTCGACTGGAGCTTGTGCACGCCACCCGGTGGGTGCTCGCCAATGGGCTGGGTTTCCTGGGCGTCTCGGCTCCCAGACGCATGTCATCAAGTGGAGCCCCACGGGCAGAGCTCGTGGCACCCTTTCCTTCGCCCCGTGGGGCGGAATCCTGAGCGAGCCCACGGCCAGCCCGCCCCGGCGATTGCTCTCGGCGGGCAGGGGAGGCCGTGGCGCGAGTCGAAGGGCCGAGACGATCAGCGCGCAGGCTGAAGAAGGCATCAGAAGGTCCGGAAGGCCTCGGGGGTAAGGCGTCGCCGGCGAATCCAAGGGCATCGCGTGCCGTCGTCCTCATCGGGGGCTCCGGCTCGCACGCGTCAGCCTTCTGAGGGCGTCCGACATGTTCGACTATTGCCGACTCTATGTGGGCCAGCGGATTGAGTTGACCAAGTTGCTGGAGCAGCTGATGCGGTTTGACTACCGGCGCGTCGTCCAGGTGGAGGATCCCGGGGACATGGCCGTGCGCGGCGGGGTTCTCGACGTCTTCCCGGCCACCTTCGAGTGCCCCGTCCGGATCGAACTGGATCGCGCACGGATTGTCTCCATGCGCAGCGTCAACCCCGTGACATTCGAGACGCTCGACCGCCACTCCATGATCGTCATCCTCCCCCGCCAGCTGCGGATGCGAGTGCAGGCCGCAACCCTGGGACGGACGGACATCTCCGCCGACGCGCCGTTCGAGTCGTTCGTGGACGTGGAGGAGGGGGACCTGGTGGTGCACCTCGACCATGGGATCGGCCGCTTTGTGGAACGGACCTCGCTGCAGACGGCCGACGGCCAGACTGACGTCATGGTCCTGGAGTATGCGGACGGCGACCGCCTGTACGTCCCGCTGGACCAGCTCCACCTGGTGCAGCGCTACGTCGGGTTCGGCACCCGCCAGCCGGCCTTGCACAAGCTGGGCGGCGCCGTGTGGGAGCGCGCGAAGACGCAAGCCTATGTCGGCGCCTGGACCTATGCCAAGGAGCTCCTCGTGTTGCAGGCCAAGCGGACGGCGCTGCCCGGCCACGCCTTTGCTCCCGACCACGACTGGCAGGCGGCCTTTGAACGGACGTTTCCGTTTCGGGAAACGTCCGACCAACTGACGGCCATCGAGCAAGTCAAGCGAGACATGGAGCGGCCGCGGCCGATGGACCGGCTCCTGCTCGGAGACGTCGGGTATGGGAAGACCGAGGTGGCCTTGCGCGCCGCGTTCAAGGCGGTCATGGACCACAAGCAGGTCGCCATCCTGGTACCGACGACGATTCTGGCGTACCAGCATTACCGGACGTTCACCACCCGCCTGCAGGGGTTTCCCATTCAGGTCGAGATGCTCTCGCGCTTCCAGTCCGAGGCGGCGCAGCGGCACATCATGGACGCGTTGAAGACCGGCGGCTGCGACATCGTCATCGGCACACACCGGCTCTTGTCGGGCGACATCCGCTTCCGGGACCTGGGCCTGCTGATTATCGATGAGGAGCAGCGTTTCGGGGTGCAGGCCAAGGAGCAGCTCAAGCGCTGGCGAACCCAGCTGGACGTGTTGGTGCTGTCCGCGACCCCCATCCCCCGGACCCTGTATCTGGCTCTGATGGGCACGAAGGAGATGTCGCTCATCACGACGCCGCCCGAGAACCGCCACCCGGTCGAGACGGTGGTGACCGAGGACGACGACGCCTCCCTCCAGCGGTGGATCCGGAAGGAATGCGGCCGTGGAGGACAAGTCTACGTCGTCCATAACCGGATTCATGACATCCATCGCCTGGCGACTCGGATCCGAGCGTTGGTGCCGGAGGCGCGGGTGAGCATCGGGCACGGCCGGCTGCGCGAGGATGAACTGGAGCAAACGATCATCGACTTCATCGAAGGGCGCGTGGATGTCCTGGTGACGACGACCATCATCGAGTCTGGCATGGATATCCCCAACGTGAACACGTTGATCGTCCACCGGGCGGACCAGTTTGGACTGGCGGATCTCTACCAGCTGCGGGGGCGGGTCGGCCGGTTCACGCGCAAGGCCTACGCCTACTTGCTGGTGCCGCAGGGCAGCGCGCTCACGGAGGAGTCTCGCGAGCGGCTGCGGGCCATCATGCAGCACACCGAGTTGGGCGCGGGATTCAAGATTGCGATGGAAGACCTCAAGCTGCGCGGAGCGGGAAACTTGCTGGGCGTGGAGCAGCACGGGCACATCACCGCCGTCGGCTTCGACCTCTATTGCCGGCTGCTTCGGGAGGCCGTGCGGCAGTTGCAGCAGGACCAGAACCGGATGGTGGAGACAGCGGCATGAGACTCCTCAGCGGCGGCGCAGGGTTTCTGCGCGGGTGCATCGCAGGGCTGGTACTGGGTGGGCTGATGGGCGTGCCCAGGCCTGCGGGGGCGGAGACCACCGACCGCATCATCGCCTTCGTCAATGACGAGATCATCACCGAAGGCGACGTCAAGGCTCAGATGAGCGCGCTGCTGGAACAAGCTGACCATCAGGTGCCGGATCGGACGAAGGCCCAGGAACTCCGGCAGGCTGTCATCCAGCACTTGATTGAGGAACGCCTGATCGTGCAGGAAGCCCGGCGGATGGGGCTAGCGGTGTCGTCGGAAGAAGTCCAGGACCGGCTCAGAGCCATCCAGCAGCGTTCGGGCACGCCGGAGGTCTATGCCAAGATGTTGCGGGAGGCGAACCTGACTGAGGAACAGCTCAAGAAGAAACTGCGGGAGCAGCTCTTGGCCCAGAAAGCGGTGACCCAGGAAATCCGCGCGAAGATCAGCATCAGCCCATTGGAGCTCAGCCGGGCCCGCACGGCCTCGCCGCAGCCGGCCGAGGCCGGCGAGGAACTTCGCGCCTACCACGTCCTGGTTCGGGTCTCGGACAACCGAACGCCTGAAGAAGCCCAGGCGCTTGCCGCGCACCTGCAAGAACAACTCCTGAACGGCGCTGACGTCAACACGCAAGCCTCGCGCGACGCGAAGACGCCGGGTGTCGAGGGCAGCGTCATCGGTTGGGTCCATCGGGGCCAGCTCCTGCCGGAGATTGACCAGGTCCTCTTCGGTTTGAAAGAGGGTGGAGTCTCCCCCCCCATCCAGACGCACCTGGGGTCCCACGTGGTCAAGGTCATTGAACGCCGCCGCATTTCAGCGGCTGACGTTGCCGCCGTCGATGAGCGCCTGCAGCAACAGCTCTACCAAGCCAAGTTCCTCAAGGCCATGGAGGAATGGCTGCAGAGTCTCAGACGTCACGCCTACATCAGAGTGGTCGATGGTGCCCCCGAAGCCAGCGGAGGCTAGAGTGACGTCAGCGCCCTCCGCCATGCGGAGTGCGGAATTCGGAATGCGGAACATCACACGAGTAACTCCGCACTCCCCACTCCGCAATCCGCACTGCCAAGGCGTTGAAATGACTGCTCAGTCTTCACTCCGTCGCCCCACGCTGGCGGTTACCGGTGGGGATCCGTGCGGGGTGGGCCCCGAGGTCATCCTCAAAGCCCTGACGGGCGCCGCGCCATTGGAGGCCCGGCTGCTCATCATCGGGGACCTCGCCGTGTTTGAGCAAACCGCGCGACGGCTGCGGCTGCGACTCCCGCGGTGGAGGGTCGCGTCCTCCCACGAGCCGCCGGGGGCATGGGGCCATCCGTTGACCTTCATGGATTGCGCCCATCGCGGAGCGTTTCAGCCGGGACGGTTTTCGGGGCGCGCGGGTGCAGCGTCAGCGGCCTATCTGGATCGCGCCATCGGCTTGTGGCGCCAGGGACTGGTCAACGGCCTTGTCACGGCTCCCGTCACCAAACGGGCGGTGCAGCAAGCGCGGAGCCGGTTCAGCGGGCAAACCGAATACCTCGCCGGCGCGCTGGGCGTGCGGTGTCCGGTCATGATGTTTGTCTCGCCGCGGCTGCGGGTGGTCCTCCTGACGCGCCATCTGCCGTTACGCGCGGTGGCCGCGCGCGTCACGCCCACCCTGCTGCGACACACCGTCACGGTCACCATGGAAGGGCTCCGGCACTGGTTTGGCATCCGCCGTCCGCGGCTGGCGGTGTGCGGCGTCAACCCTCATGCGGGAGAAGGCGGACTCTTCGGGGACGAAGAGCGCCGCGTGCTCCTGCCGGTGCTTCGATATTTCCATCGGAAACGCGTCCGGCTCGACGGCCCCTTCGCCGCTGATGGATTCTTCGCCCGCCTTGTTGACGACGGCTGCGGCGGCTCGGCGTCGGCGTGCGGGTATGACGCGGTCGTCTGCTGGTACCATGATCAGGGATTGATTCCGTTCAAGCTGATGGCCCGAGACATCGGGTGTCAAATGACGTTGGGTCTGCCGCTGGTGCGGACCTCGCCCGATCATGGCAGTGCCTTGGATATCGCCGGCACGGGGAGGGCCCACCCAGGCTCGATGCGCTATGCGCTCCATCTCGCCTGCCAATTCGCTTCGCGCTCGAGCCTGCGTTGAGCGTCATGCACACCAAGACTGAGCTGCTGGATCTGCTCCAGGCGAATCGGCTCACGCTTAAAAAGCGGCTCGGCCAGCACTACCTCATTGATCCCCACACCACCCGCCGGCTGGTGTCCAGCTGTGAGCTGTCGCCGGAGGATACCGTCGTCGAGATCGGGGCGGGGTTAGGGGCGCTGACCAACGCGCTGGCGGACGCGGTCCGCGCAGTGGTCGCCGTCGAACTCGACCCAGGGATCTGTGCGCTGCTCAGCAGCCGCCTGGCGGGGTACTCAAACGTCCGTGTGGTCTGTGAAGACATCTTGTCCTTCGCGTGGTCCGCGTATCCAGGGGCCAAAGTGGTGGGGGCGATTCCGTACCAGATTACGTCGCCGATTCTCGTGTCGCTGTGCGAGCACACGCCGCAGGTCGCGAGCGTCTGGCTGGGCATGCAGCAGGAAGTGGCCACCCGACTGACGGCGCGACCGGGCACCAAAGCGTTTGGGCGCCTGACCGTGCTGGTCCAGTACCGGTTTGTCGTCGAGCAGCTCATGCGTATTCCGAAAGCCGCCTTTTTTCCGCAACCCAAGGTGGATTCGGCGTGGGTCCGCTTAACGCCGCGGCGGAGCCCGGCGGTCGCCGTCCGCGATGAGTCGGTGTTCTTCGCGGTGGTTCGAGCCGCATTCGGCCAGCGGCGTAAAACCCTCCTCAACTGTCTACGGCATGTGACCGGACCCGGTCTCAGCCGTGAGGCGGCCGTGGAGGCGCTCCGGGCGGCCGACTTGCCGCCGGCAGTTCGCGGAGAGGAGCTGTCATTGGAGGCCTTCGCACGACTGGCGGACATCTTGGCAGACAAGCGGTTGGCGTAAGCTTATAATAGCTACGATGGGTCACTCCTCAGCACCCAACGTTGTCACCGTGCAGGATGTCGAGCGCGTCGCGTACTTGGCGCGCCTGCAGCTGCAGGAACCGGAACTGAAGCGGCTGGCGGCGCAGCTTGACGAAATCCTGCGGTACGTCCAGCAGCTCCAGACGGTGCCAACCGAGGGGATCGAGCCCACGAACCACGTGCTGGCCCTGTCCAACGTCACCCGTCCGGATAGCCCCGAGGCGTCCGTGGCGCCGGAAGACGTGCTGAGGCTCGCGCCGGCCCGCCATCACCAGTTCTTCAAGGTGCCCAAGGTCATCGAGACATAAGAGTTCCTAACAACATACCGCGCGAACCGCGTTGCGCGCGCCACGCGGCCGGATCCCAGGAGCGACGACGATGACGTATCAGAGACAGCGATACGGCGAGGCCGAGACCCTCGCGGGTCTCGGCACTCCCGGCGCCCACCCGCCTGCGGCGGGTACCCGGGCTGGGTCGGAGGAGCGACGACCGAGCCGGGGGCCCCACCGGCTGGCGGGGTGGCGAGGAAGTGCCGCACGATGCCGATCGTGCGGCCGCCGGAGGCGGCCGCGTGCCGCCGCAACCCCACCGGCGACCCCAGGGGACGGGCCGATCCGCGTCGGCGGGCGGCGTTGCTCGTCGCTCACGGACTCGTCTGTCGAGTCCGCCACGCTCCTCGCGCCTGGCCCGCCTCGCGCCTCGGCCCGTCGCGGCCGCGGGGTATGTTGTTAGGAGCTCTACGTCGCATGCCCGGTGTGTCCCCGTCGCTAAAGCCTCTTCATGAAGTGTCCGGCCTGATCCAGAAGGGGCAGCTCGACCCGCGAGACCTCCTGGCGGATTTGCTCGCCCGCATCGAGCGCGTCAACCCCACCCTCCGGGCGTACATCGCCGTTGAGCCCGAACGGCTTCGCGCAGCGCTCGAGGAGCGCCTGCGGCGCGGGCCCCGCGGCCGGCTGTTCGGCATCCCGATCACGGTCAAAGACAACCTCTGCGTGGCCGGGGAGGAAACCGCCTGCGCCTCCAAAATCCTGTCTGGGTTCCGGCCGCCGTACCACGCCACGGTGATTGAGCGGCTGCTGCAGGAAGGGGCGGTGATCGTGCCGCGGGCCAACATGGATGAGTTTGCGTTCGGCTCCTCCACGGAAACGTCCTACTTCGGCGCCACGAAGAATCCGTGGGATCCCACACGAGTGCCCGGCGGGTCCAGCGGCGGCTCGGCCTGTGCGGTGGCTGCGGGGCTGGCGGTCGGGGCATTGGGGACAGACACCGGAGGGTCCATCCGGCAGCCGGCCGCCCTCTGCGGGGTGGTCGGCCTGAAGCCGACCTACGGCCGGGTCTCGCGGTATGGGCTCATCGCCTTTGCCTCCTCGCTGGACCAAATCGGCCCGATCACCAGGGATGTGACGGATTGCGCCTGGTTGCTGTCGATCATCGCGGGTCATGATCCCCGCGATTCCACGTCGGCGCCGGTGGAGGTGCCGGACTACGCCGCGTCGCTTGGACGCAACCTGAAGGGTTTGCGGTTCGGCGTGCCGAACGAGTATTTTCTTGAGGGCGGCATCGACCCTGACGTCAAGCGCGCGGTGGAGGACGCGGCGCAGGCCCTGGAACGGCTGGGCATGCAGCGGGTGTCCGTCAGCCTCCCGCACACCACGTATGCTATCGCCGCTTATTACATTGTGGCGACCGCCGAGGCGAGCTCCAACCTGGCTCGATACGACGGCGTGCAGTACGGCTACCGTGCGACCAATGGCTCGAGGCTCAAGGCTCAAGGCTCAAGGCCAGGTTCCAGCCTCGAGCCTAGAGCCTCCAGTGAACTCATTGAGATGTATATGCGCACGCGCTCAGAGGGCTTCGGCAGCGAGGCGAAGCGCCGGATCATCCTGGGAACCTACGTCTTGTCTCGCGGCTACTACGAGGCCTATTATCTCAAGGGCCTGAAGGTGCGCACGCTGATCACGCGCGATTTTCATGAGGCGTTCAAGCACTGCGATGTCGTGTTGACGCCCACCGCGCCGACCGCAGCCTTCCGGGTTGGGGAGAAGCTCGACACCCCCCTGCAAATGTACTTGTCGGACATCTTCACCATCTCGGCGAACCTGGCCGGCGTGCCCGCGCTCTCCCTGCCGTGCGGGTTCACCGCCGGGGGGCTGCCGATCGGCCTGCAATTGTTGGCGGCGCCCTTCGAGGAGGCGCGTTTGCTCCAGGTCGCCTACGCCTATGAGCAGGCAACGGAGTGGCACCGGCGGCGGCCGGCCATCGCGACCGTCGCGGCCGAGAAGCGATGAACCACGACGACGAGGAGCATGATGGCTGAGGTATCGGAGAAGAAACGGTTGCTCGCGCTGCTCTTGTGTGTGTTCTTGGGCTGCCTCGGGATTCACCGATTCTACGTCGGAAAAATCGGCACAGGGGTGCTGACGATCCTGACGTTCGGCGGCGGGTTCGGACTGTGGCCGCTGGCGGACTTGCTGTTCATTGCCTGCGGTGGCTTTACCGACAAGCAGGGCCGCCCGCTCACGGTATGGACGTAACCGCCGCCGCGATGCCACAGCTCCTCGACCGGCTGATGCCTCCAACGCCATGAGCCCCATGACCTATGAACCGGTGATTGGACTTGAGGTGCATGTGCAGCTGGCGACAGCCACCAAGCTGTTTTGCGGCTGCTCCACGACCTTCGGAAGCCCACCGAATGCGCAGGCCTGCCCCGTGTGTTTAGGCCTGCCCGGCGTGCTGCCGGTGCTGAACCAGCGGGCCTTCGAGTGGGGCATCAAGGTCGCCCTCGCCTTCAATTGCCAATTGGCGGACGTCATGAAGTTTGACCGGAAACAGTATTTTTACCCCGACCTGCCCAAGAACTTCCAGATCTCCCAATACGACCAGCCGTTGGCGCATCACGGCCACCTCGATATCACGGTCAACGGCCAGACCAAACGGATCGCGATCACCCGCATCCACATGGAGGAAGATGCCGGCAAGCTCCTCCATGATCCGCAGGCACCCGTCAGCTACGTGGACTTCAACCGGGCGGGCATCCCGCTGCTGGAAATTGTCAGCGAACCGGACCTTCGCTCGTCCGAGGAGGCCGCCCAGTACCTGCTCGAGCTCAAGGCGATCCTGGAGTACCTCGAGATCTCCACGTGCAATATGGAAGAAGGCAGCCTGCGCTGTGATACGAATGTGTCGGTCCGGAAAGCCGGGACCGCCGTGCTGGGCGTCAAAGTCGAGATCAAGAACCTCAACTCCTTCAAGGCGGTGAAGGCGTCGCTGGAGTATGAAGTGGCGCGGCAGACACAGGCGTTGGACGCCGGGGAACCGATTCGCCAGGAGACCCGCCTCTGGAACGCCAAGTCGCTGGCGACCGAGCCGATGCGGAGCAAAGAAGGGGCGTCGGATTACCGGTACTTTCCTGAACCGGATCTCGTACCCTTTCGGCTCGAGGCGGCCGCCAACGACCGCATCGCCCGCGAACTGCCCGAGCTGCCGGCAGCCCGCCGCCAACGGTTCCTCGAGACCTATGGGTTGTCGGCCTATGATGCGCATGTCTTGACCCAGCACCGCTGCCTGGCCGAGCTGTTCGAGCAGGCGGCCGCCGCGTGGCCGCACCCCAAGCCGATCGCGAACTGGATCATGGGGGACCTCTTGGCGTACCTGAATGCGAAGGGCCTGGAGCCGGAAGCGGTCGCCATGCAGCCGGTCTGGCTGGTCCATTTGCTCGAAGCCATTGACAAACACACGATTTCTGGGAAGATGGCAAAGGACATCTTCGTGCAGGCCATCGAGCGCCAGCGCGACCCGGAGGACCTCATCGAGCACGAGGGGCTCCGCCAAATCGTCGATGACGCCACGCTGGATCGGTTGGCCGACGAGGTGATGGCGGCCCATCCGCAATCGGTGCAGGATTATCAGAAGGGCAAGGCCAACGCCCTGATGTTTCTCGTGGGGAAATGCATGCAGCGGTCGCAGGGCAAGGCCAATCCGCAGCAGATCACGGAGATTCTCAAACGGAAGCTCGACATCGGCAAGGAGGTTGCTTCATGAGGAAGCGGTGGGGTGTGGTGGGGGTGGCGGCCGTCGTGGCAGCGACCGTGCTGCACGGCAGCACGGTCCAGGCGAAACGGACGCCAACGGATGATGAACTATACAAGCAGCTGGAGCTGTTCAGCGACGCGTTGTCCATCGTGCAGGCGGACTACGTCGAGTCGCCGGAGGCCAAGCCGTTGATCTACGGCGCACTGAAAGGCATGCTCGCCACGCTCGATCCCTACAGTCAGTTCCTCGACCCGGACAGCTACAACGAACTCAAGATTGAAACCGAAGGCCAGTTCGGCGGGCTGGGCATCGAGATCACGATCAAGGACGACCTGCTGACCATCATCACCCCCATTGACGATACCCCAGCCTACAAAGCCGGCCTGAAGTCCGGCGACCGGATCGTCAAAATCGACGGCGAAATCACGCGCGGCATCACGCTGCTGGAGGCGGTGAAGAAGTTGCGCGGCAAGCCCGGGACGACGGTGGCGCTGATGATTCTCCGGGAGGGAGACAACGAACTCAAAGACATCTCGGTGACGCGCGACATCATCAAAATCCAAAGCGTCCGCGAGGCGCGGATCTTGGAGGACCACATCGGCTACCTCCGCCTGTCCGACTTTCGGGAGAACACGCCCCATGACCTGGAGGAAGCCCTGGCGAAGCTCAAGGCTGACCATATGGACAGCCTCGTGATGGACCTCCGCAATAACCCCGGAGGGTTGCTGGATGTCTCGGTGTCGGCTGTGGAGCTGTTCCTCGACCGCCAGCAGCTGATCGTCAGCACCAAAGGCCGCCTGCGCAGCCAGAATCTGGAGTTCCGGAGCAAGCGGACCGGGATGGTCAACGACCTGCCGCTTGTGGTGCTGGTGAATGAAGGCTCGGCGTCCGCCTCAGAAATCTTTGCGGGCGCCATCCAGGATTATCACCGGGGCGTGATCATGGGGACGAAATCCCATGGGAAGGCCTCGGTGCAGACCATCTTTCCGCTCAAGGACGGCAGCGCCCTACGGCTGACGACGAGTAAATATTACACGCCCGCCGGCCGCATGATCCACGGGCAGGGGATCATGCCGGATGTCGTCGTGCCGTTTGAGCAGGTGAAGAAAGCCAAAGAGGGCGGTCAGGACGCCGAGAATGTCTTTGACCACGTCGAGCATCCTGAAACTCCCGCGGCTCCCGACTCGGCGAAAACACCGATGGACAACCAACTCGCCAGGGCGGTTGACCTCCTTAAGGGGATCAAGGTCTTCCAGGAGGCGCGCAAGGCCAACCCGTGACGTGGCGAGAGCCAGGTGGAAGACGGGCGACGGACTACGCGCGGGTCACGACATGGTGCGCATCCTGGGGATTGAAACGTCGTGCGACGAAACGGCCATCGCGGTCGTGGAGGACGGCAAGCGGATCCTGTCCAACGTGGTAGCGTCCAGTCAGGAGTTCCACAGCCCCTACGGAGGGGTGATTCCTGATATCGCTGCCCGGGTCCACGTCGAGGTGATCTGGCAGGTGCTCGAGGAAGCGCTCCAACAGGCTGGCTGCGGCCTCAGCGAGCTTGATGCGATTGGGGTCACTCAAGGGCCCGGACTGCCGGGGGCGTTGCTGATCGGGTTGGCCTTTGCGAAGGGATTGGCGCTGGCCCTGGAGCGTCCGCTGGTCGGCGTCGATCATCTTGCCGCACACCTGTATGCCGGGGAGATGACCCAGCCGAGCGTGGCCCCCCCGTATGTGGGGCTGGTCGTGTCAGGCGGGCACACCCTCCTGTGCGTCGTGCATCCCGACCAGCGGTTCGAGCTCTTGGGCGAAACCAAAGATGACGCCGTCGGCGAGGCCTTTGACAAGGTGGCCAAGTGCCTTGGGTTGGGGTATCCGGGTGGCCCGGCGATTGACCGCCTCTCCGACGAGGGCAATCGTGCGGCGATTTCCTTGCCCCGCCCGATTGGGAAAGACGGATTCGACTTCAGTTTCAGCGGGCTGAAGACCGCGGTCTATCATCATGTGGAGCAGGCGCGACGAGCGGGTCCGTTCGAACGGGCGCAGGCGGCTGACGTCGCGGCGAGTTTTCAGGAGACGGCCATCGAGCTGTTAATGACCAAGACGTTGCGGGCCTGTCAGCGGACCGGGCTCAAACGGCTCGTCGTCGGCGGAGGGGTCGCGGCGAACCGTCGTCTCCGGGCGCGTCTGGCCGAGGAAGGGCAGGCCAGGAAATTTGAGGTGGTATTTCCTCCACCGACGCTGTGCGTGGATAATGGAGCCATGGTGGCGGGGCTGGCGTTTGAGCGGCTCCGCCTGGGCCGACAGAGTTCGCTGGCGATGAACATCGACCCCCGGCTGCATTTACAGGAACCGGCCACCGCGGCCTGACGCGAAGACGCCATGATGTCTGACCTGATCGCGATCGAACGCCTCCTGCTGGTGATGGTCCTGGCGGGGTTCATTGGGTTTGAGCGGGAGCGCCAGGGTCGGGCGGCGGGGTTTCGCACGCATATCCTCGTCGCGGTCGGGTCCTGTCTGGTCATGATGACAGGGCTGTACCTGGCCGAGGCGCAGACCGGAGGGGGCAACGTGGATCCGACGAGAATGGCCTCCCAGGTCGTCAGCGGGATCGGGTTTTTGGGGGCGGGCACGATCCTGCAGTTCCGCGCCTCGGTTCGCGGCCTGACGACGGCGGCGAGCCTGTGGGCCGCGGCCGGGATCGGGATTGCCGTCGGCGCCGGCTTCCTCTCCGCCGCCCTGGCGGCCACGGTGGTGGTCTTTCTCTCGCTCTTTGCGCTGGGACGCTGGGAGCGCGCGATGCGCCGGGCCTGGTATCGTCTGCTGATCGTAGACACGCAGGGCGGCAGCGACGAGCTGTCGCGGATCCGCCGCGTGCTCGCCGGCCACGGCGTCGAAATCCAAGATTTCGAGATCAAACGGACCTCGGATCCCTCGCTCACGCGGGTGGAATTGCATGTCAAACTGGTCGCCGAGCGGGATGAAGACACGATTCTTGGAGAAGTCGTGCGGCTGGAGGGAACGCGGCGGGCCCACTGGGCCTGAGGAGCAGTGACTGAGTGACTGAGTGACTGAGTGACTGAGTGACTGCGTCGAAGAACACCTGCCCAGTCACACAGCAACCCAGATACCCAGTCACTTGCCTAACGAAGACGGAGGTGGCGTGATGTCGCTACGGCGAAAGTCCGCGGAAGAAGAGGGGGAGTTGCGACTGCTCGAAGTGGACGCCAGAATGACGGGCACCTTGAGCTTCAAGGACCCGGTGAACCTGCAGATCAACGGCCAGTTTGAGGGCACGCTGGAGACCAAAGGGAGCCTGTCCATTGGGGAGAAAGCGCAGGTGAAGGCCACGATCAACGGAGAGCAGATTCGGATCGCCGGCGCGGTGGACGGAACCATCACCGCCTCCAAGCGCCTGGAGTTGCTCGGCACCGCGCGCGTCACCGGCAAAGTGATCACCCCCAAGCTGCAGATGCAGGAGGGTGCGATTCTGCACGGGACCTGCGAGATGCTGACCCAGGCGAACCAATCGCAGTGGATGAATCTGGAGGAGCTGGCCCGCTACCTCGAGGTTGACGCCAGCACGGTGCTGGAATGGGTGCAGGCCGGACGGCTGCCCGCCCAGCGCGACGGGGGTCAGTGGCGGTTTGAGCGCCGGCTTGTCGAAGAGTGGGTGGCGCAAGAGAAAATCAAGTAAGTGATTGAGTGACTGGGTCAGCTTGTCACGCGTGCGTCAGTCCGCTCGCGTCGTCTTGAACACGCCGTCACCCACTCACGCAATCACGCAGTCACTGGTGGTGAGATGGAGAAGTTGTGGACGACGACCGAAGTCGCGAGATACCTGGGACTCAGTGAGGCCGATGTGGAGCGGTTGGTGCAACAAGGCACGCTCACCGGCTACAAACTGGGCGGCAAGTTCTTGCGCTTCCGGCCCGACCAAGTGAAGGGCGTAAAACCTTCAGTGACCCCACGGCCGCCGGAGATGCTGGCGGCCGTCCCCCGGATTCCCGCCTGGCAGACGCGCCTCCGGGAGTTCCTCTACTTCTACGACTTTTACATCCTGTCCTTCACGCTGTTGGCTGGCGTCATCATCTATCTCGTCTGGTCCGGGTGACCCCACCACCTCTTTGAACCAACGCCGTTTTCCAACAAGAGACCTGTCCATATATCAACGGCGTTGGTGGCGAGCACCGCATGGCGATGTGTGTCTGGATGATGCGACCTGACAGGAAGCCGTTGATGGGTGAATGTGCTCGGCACCACGAAGTGGCTGTGGCCACTTCGTGGTTCAAAGAGGTGGTGGGGTGATGGTCAGTGAACCTCGCCTGCGGCGGTGGCTGCGCGACGTCCGCCAGGGGCGCCGGACGATCACCGCGGTGGTCAACGAGTTGAAACGCTGGCCGACCGATCACCTCACGTTTGCCCAACTGGACAGCCATCGGCGCCTCCGGCGGGGCCTGCCCGAAGTGATCTTCTGCGAAGGCAAGACCCCTGACCAGCTGATCCGGATTGTTCGGCGCTTCATGGCCGCCCGCGACGTCGTGATCCTCAGCCGGTTAGACCCTGCCGACGCACAGGCGGTTCAGCGGGTGTTGCGCGCCGTCCGGTACCACCCCATCGCCCGCCTCGGCTATTGGGCCCCGCCGCGGCGGCGCACGGCATGGCGGGGACTGGTCGTCGTGGCCAGCGGAGGGACCTCCGACCTGCCCGTGGCGGAAGAAGCCCTCCACACGCTGGAACTGCTGGGCAGCCGGACCGCGCGGTTGTATGACGTCGGGGTCGCGGGGCTACACCGGGTGCTCAACGCGTTTGACCTGTTGCAGCGGGCCAGGGCGGTGATCGTCGTGGCCGGCATGGAAGGGGCGCTGCCCAGCGTCGTCGCCGGGCTGGTCCGCTGTCCGGTCATCGCCGTGCCCACCAGCATCGGCTACGGGGCGAGTTTCGCCGGGATTGGCCCGTTGTTGACGATGCTGAACAGTTGTGCGCCGGGGATCGGCGTCGTGAATATTGATAACGGGTTCGGCGCCGGGTATCTGGCGCATGTGATTAACCAGGCGACCGTCCGTTCAGGACGGTGACGTGCCTGAGGGGACCCGCGTGATGGCGCGAGATGCCCGGGTGGCCCGCCGATCCTATCGGAAACCCGGTCGCCTCGTCCCGACACGCGCCCGGCATTTCCGGGGGCGAGTCATGCGGCTTGAGCCGGGCGAGTCCGTCCCGTGGCATTCGACCGGTGCGCGCGAGGAGGTCCTGATCGTGCTCGAGGGCAGCCTCCGGCTGGAATACCGACGAGGCCGAGGCGCTCCGAGAGCCATGCGGCTGTCATCAGGATTCAGCGCCTTTCTCCCGCAGTCGGTCCCGCATCGGGTGGTGAATCGGTCGAGGCGCCGATTGGGCTATCTGTATCTGACCGCCTGACGACGCTCGACCGCACCAGCCAACATCCCGTAGCAGGGTCTTGACGAATCACTGGAGACGTGCTACAGTTTCCGTGCATGGACAGCACAATGCGCAACACGCTTGCGTGCGTGAGCGTTGCCTGCCTGGTCGTGATTCCCTCGTCAACGGTCTCCGCAGCGAGCCTTCGTGATGAAGCCGTCAAGTATCGTGACGAAGGCTACGAACGGCAGCAGCATGGGGATTTTGAAGGCGCCAAGACCGCGTATCAGAAGGCCGCCGCCATCAATCCAGCGGACCCCATCTTGCAGAACTACTTCGGCCTCTACCACCAGCGGCTCGGGGATCTGGACGACGCGAAACAGTATTACCGCCGGGCGCTGGAGATGGATCCGAGTTACACCGATGCGCTCTGGAACCTCGCGTCCCTCCACAATCAGTTGGGCAACAAGGAACAAGCCTTGTTTCATTGGCTCAAGCTCGGGATGATTTACGAGCAGCAGCAAAATTTTGAGCAGGCCCAAAAGGCCTACCAGCAAGTCCTGGAAATCGACCCCAACTACCTGGAGGCCAACACCAACCTCGCGTGGGTCCAGGAGCGCACCAACAACACGCAGCAAGCCGTCTTCCACTGGCTCAAAAGCGGGTTGCTCTATGAGAAGCTTGGCGAGCTGGATGCGGCCCGGCAAGCCTACCGCCGGGCCCTCATGCTGGACCCGGAGTTCGTCGAAGCGCAGGCGAATCTCGCGGTGCTTCAGGAGCGGATGGGGAATCGCGAGGAGACCCTTCAGCAATGGTTGCGGCTTGGACAGCTCTACGACCAGCACGGACAACTCGACGCCGCCACACGGGCCTATGAACATGCGCTGGGGTATGACTCGACGTCCCTCCAAGCCCTCGCAAGCCTTGCGGTCCTCGCCGAGCGGACCGGCCATCGGGATCGGGCGATTGCGTATTGGACGAAGGCGCGTCAGGTCGGCTCCCCGAATGACCCCTGGCGGGTGCGCGCGGAGCAGGAGCTCATGGCGCTCGGCGTCCTCAAGACCGGACCGGCCTATCATCGCTTTGTCCTGGAACAGGAGCTGAAAGCGAACCAGCAGTCACTGGAAGAATTCCAGACGGTCACCGAGACGCGGCAGAAGTAGTCGTCCCGAACGCCCGGATTCCCTCAAACCGACACATCCGTTCACTCCATCAATTCACACTCGCGTTGCATGGCAGCGGTATGCCAACTCCACTACGTGGACGGGAAGGATCGTGATGCGGCAGTCCGCGTCGGGCGACAAGGCGTTCCTTGTTGACGGCACGGCGTTCTGCTATCGCGCCTTCTATGCCATCCGGGCCCTCTCGACGTCCGACGGCCGTCCGACCAACGCGGTCTACGGGTTTGCCATGATGCTCCAGGCCTTGCGCGAGAAGGAGCATCCGGCCTACCTGGCGGTGGCCTTCGATGTGGGCAAGCCGACCTTCCGCCATGAGAAATTCGACGCGTACAAAGCCCAGCGCAAGCCCATGCCAGAGACGCTCATCGGACAGGTGCCGGTGGTCAAGCAGTTGCTGGCCGCCTACCGGATCCCGGTGTTTGAGCAGGCCGGCTATGAGGCCGAAGACGTGCTGGCCACCATCGCCGAACGGATCGCCCGTCAGGGCGTTGACGTGTACCTGGTCACCGGGGACAAGGATGCGTTGCAGCTGGTGAATTCACATATTAAGGTGTACAACCCGCACCGGAACAGCGAGGCCCCGGTCTTGGATGCGGAGGCGGTCCGGGCCCGTTACGGTGTCGGGCCTGAGCGGATGGTGGAGTTGATGGCGCTCATGGGAGACCAGATCGATAACATCCCCGGCGTGCCCGGGATTGGCGAAAAGACGGCGGTGCAGTTGCTGCAGCAGTTTGGAAGCCTGGAAGGGCTCTACGCCCATTTGGATGACCTCGATAGCCCGATCCGGCGGAAAGCCCTGGAGGCGGCGCGGCAACAAGTGGAGCTGTCGCGCGAGCTGGCGCAGATCAGCACTGACGTTCCGCTGGACGTCGCGCTGGAGGAGCTGCAGGCGCGCGAGCCGGATTGGCGCGCCCTGAGAGCGCTCTTCCGCGACCTGGGGTTCAAACGGCTGCTCCACGAGATCGAGTCAGAGGCGGCGCCCGCACCTGACACGGCAGCCGCGGTGCACCTTGTGGTAGGCCCGCAGGAGGTCGCGCCGCTGCTCGCGCAGTTGAAGGCGGCCTCCGGTGTGGCCCTCCAGGCGTGGCCGGCCGGCCTGGCGTCACGCGCCGTCGTCGTGGCGGTGGCCGCGCAAGCCGATCGGGCCTCCGTGGTGTGGCTGGATGCGTCTCTGCTGCAGACGGCGGAGGGCGGGCATCTGGCGCAGTGGTTGGCCGAGGCCCGCGCGCCAAAAATCTGCCATGACGCGAAAGCCGTCGCCCGAGCCCTCCGTCGCTGCGGCCTGCAGCTGGGCGGTGTGGCGGGTGATACCATGGTGGCGGCGCATCTCCTGAATCCTGCGCGAACCAGCCAAACGCTCACCGACCTGACCGATGAATACCTCCAGGTCCAGCTGGGCGCCGAGCCGCCACTCGCCGACACGCCGGGCCTGATCGATCCCGCGGCGCTCCGGTATTGCGCGGAGGCCGCCTGCGCGGTTCGGCGATTGCATGAGGCGCTGGGTCCGGCGTTGGCCGCCAGCGGGCTGGAGGCGCTCTACACCGCCCTTGAGCTGCCGCTCATCGCCGTCTTGGCCGAGATGGAGGCGGTCGGGGTGGCGATTGATGTGGAGTACCTGACACAGCTGCGCGCGACCATGGACGCCAAGCTGGGACAGCTGACGCAGGAGCTCTACCGTCTGGCGGGCTGTACCTTCAATTTGAACTCACCCAAGCAGCTCAGCCACGTGCTCTTTGACCAGTTGAAGCTGCCCGTCGTCAAGCGGACCAAGACGGGGCCCTCAACCGACAGCAGCGTCCTCCAGCAGCTGGCCGCGCGCCACCCGCTGCCGCAGCATCTCATCGAGTACCGTGAGCTGTCCAAGCTGGTCTCGACGTACGTCGAAGCCCTTCCGAAGCTCGTGGATCCAAAGACGCGGCGCATCCATGCGACGTTCAACCAAACCGCGACGGCGACGGGGCGGTTGTCTGCCAGCGACCCGAACCTCCAGACCATCCCGATTAAAACAGAGCTGGGCCGGCAGATCCGCAAGGCGTTCATTCCCGGCCAGGCGGGCTGGGTGCTGGTCGCGGCGGATTACTCGCAGATCGAATTACGGATCCTCGCGCACCTCTCGGGCGATGCCCAGCTGATCGAGGCCTTCCGCCAGGAGCGGGACATCCACCGCTATACGGCGTCCCTGATCTACGGGGTGCCGGAGGCCGACGTGACGTCGGAGATGCGCCACGCGATGAAAGCCATCAACTACGGCATCGTCTACGGTATGAGCGCCCACGGCCTCTCGAGGGAGTTGGGGGTGGCCCACGACGAGGCGGCGTCGTTTATTGACGCCTATTTCGCCCGCTACCAGGGGGTCCGGACGTATCTGGATGAGCAAATTCAGCGGGCCAGGCGGGATGGCTATGTCCAGACGCTGCTGGGCCGGCGCCGCTATATCCCCGAAGTCAACAACCCGGACATCGCCACCCGTCAATTCGGCGAACGGATGGCGGTGAATGCGCCCATCCAAGGCAGCGCGGCGGACCTCATCAAGCGGGCGATGATCCAGCTCGCGCAAGCACTCCCCGAGCGGGCCCCCACCAGCCGCATGATCCTCCAAGTCCATGATGAATTGGTGTTCGAGTGTCCGGCCGGGGAGCAAACGGCCCTGGACCGCCTGGTGCGCGACCTCATGGAACACGCCATCGAGTTGACGGTGCCCCTTCGCGTCGTGGTGAAGGTTGGTCCTAATTGGCTCGACATGACGGAGTTGAGACATGAGACCAGAGACTAGAGACCAGAGACTTGCCGATAGTCATTGGGGCGCGTCTCATGTCTCCGGTCTCCTGTCTCCTGTTTGGTCATGATGGTGATCGGCGTCACCGGAAGCGTCGGCACCGGCAAGAGCACCGTGGCGCGGATGCTGGGGAAACTGGGCGCGGTGGTCATTGATGCCGACCAGGTGGCGCATGAGGTGATGGAGCCCAACCGGCCGGCGTGGCGGGCCATCGTGAAGGCATTTGGGCAGGGCCTCCTGCAGGCGGACGGCACGCTCAACCGCCGGCGGCTGGCCGGGCGCGTGTTTCGCGACGCCAACGCGAGACGCCGGCTGGAAGCGATCGTGCATCCGCGCGTCATCCGCGCGGTCAACGCGCGGCTGCGGACGCTGTCGCGCAATCCCCGCGTGCGGGTGGTGGTGTTGGACGTCCCGTTGCTGGTGGAAGCGGGGATGCGGGGGCTGGTCGACACGCTCGTCGTCGTGACGGCGACGAGCGCCGTCCAGCGGCGGCGGTTGCGCGCGCGAGGCTACTCGGCCCGTGAGGTGGCGCGGCGGGCGAACGCGCAGTGGACGTTGTCAGCCAAGGTGGGATTGGCTGATGTGGTGGTGAATAATTCGAGTGGGGTGGACCAGACGTGGAGGCAAGTGAAACGGCTATGGAATCAACGACAGGGAACCAAACGCAGGCACCGCGGCTAGACCTGGCCGCCCTGAAAGAGAAGAAGATCTCCGAGCTGTCCAAGACGGCCCGGGACTTGGGGGTGAACGGCCTCTCGGGCATCAAGAAGCAGGATCTGATTTTCAAGATCCTGCAGGCCCAGACGGAAAAGGAAGGGCTGATCTTCTCCGCGGGGGTCCTGGAGATCCTGCCGGACGGCTTCGGCTTCCTGCGCTCCCCGAATTACAACTACCTCCCCTGTCCGGACGACATCTATGTCTCGCCGTCACAAATCCGGAAGTTCGATCTGCGGACCGGCGACACCGTCAGCGGGCAGGTCCGGCCGCCGAAGGAAGGGGAACGGTACTTCGCCCTGTTGAAGGTGGAGGCCGTGAACTTCGAGAACCCCGAGACCGCCAAGGACAAGATCCTCTTCGACAACCTCACCCCGATCTACCCGAATCAGCGGCTGACCCTGGAAACCAATCCCAAGGAACTCTCGACGCGGATCATGGATCTGCTCACCCCAATCGGGAAGGGCCAGCGCGGACTGATCGTCGCCCCCCCCTACAGCGGCAAGACCGTGTTGCTGCAGAAGATCGCCAATGCGATTACGACCAACAACCCGGACGTGATTCTGATCGTCCTGCTGATCGATGAGCGGCCCGAAGAGGTGACCGACATGCAGCGTTCCGTCAAAGGCGAGGTGATCTCCTCGACGTTCGACGAGCCGGCGGACCGGCACGTCCAGGTGGCCGAGGTCGTCCTGGAAAAGGCGAAGCGGCTGGTCGAGCACAAGAAAGACGTGGTGGTGCTGCTGGACAGCATCACCCGGCTGGCGCGCGCCTACAACACGGTGGAACCGCACAGCGGCCGCGTCCTCAGCGGTGGGATCGACGCCAACGCCCTGCATAAGCCCAAGCGATTTTTCGGGTCCGCCCGCGGGGTTGAGGAGGGTGGCAGCCTCACGATTATCGGGACGTGTCTGGTCGACACCGGTTCCCGGATGGATGAGGTGATCTTTGAGGAGTTCAAGGGCACGGGCAACATGGAGCTCGCGCTGGACCGCAACCTGTTCCAGCGGCGCATCTATCCGGCCATCGACATCCGGCGCTCGAACACCCGGCGCGAGGAGCTCTTGATTCCGGCAGATGAGCTGCAGCGGATTTGGCTGCTGCGCAAAGTGCTGCACGAGATGGACCCGGTCCAGGCGATGGAGCTGCTGACCGACCGGCTCTCGAAGGCGAAATCGAACCAGGATTTTTTGGCCACGATGGCCAAGAAAGCCTAGAACCGGCTTCATCAATCCCCGCGGCCGCGCTGGGCGCAATGGCGAGCCGCGCGAGGAGCGAGGAGGACGGCATATCAGAGACAGCGATATGACGACGACGAGCGACGAGGTGCGGCGACGCCAGTCCGCCCAGCCCTGCGGGTTGCGGCGGCAGGCGGCCATCTCCAGCGTCGCTCCTCCTCGACGTACCGGGGTTCCTTGTACGCCATCGTCGTCGCTCCTAGGATCTGGCCGCCTGGCGCTCGCAACGCGGCCCGCGCGGATTGATGAAACCGGTTCTAACAGCCAGGAGGCGTGCACGCCATGAAAAAAGGGATTCACCCGGAGTACATGCCCTGTACCATCACCTGCACCTGCGGAGCCGTCTACCACACCCGCTCCACCAAGCCGCAGATCCACGTGGAAATCTGCGCCGGTTGCCACCCCCTGTTCACCGGGCAACAGAGACTGGTGGATACGGCGGGGCGGGTGGAGCGCTTCCGCCGCAAGTACACCAAGAAAACCCCCACAAATTAAGCCCATCGCATGGGGTGTCATGTTCAATCAACGACATCTCTCAGTTTCTAGTTTCAGGTTTCATGTTCCAAGTTCACTTGAAACTTGCAATTTGGAACTTGAAACTCCGTGTGTACGGTGTCATGGTCAAACAGGACCAGCATCGGTCCGTCCATGACACGTGACGCGGTCCATCTGACACCATCCTGTTGATGAAGTTGCCTCGCGCGAAATTCCTCGAGCATCTCAAGCAGCTCGACGACCGGTACACGGAGCTGGAGCATCAAGTCGCCCAGCAGGCCCAGCAGTCGGATGCCCCGGACTACCAGCGCTTATCGAAGGAACTCTCGAGCCTCAAGGAACTGGCATTGGCCTTCCGGACCTACCAGCGTATCGAGCGGGATGCGCAGGAGGCCGAGCAGTTGATGCACGCCCAGGGCGATCCGGAACTGCGCGAAATGGCGAAGGAGGAAGTCGTGGCCCTGCGCCAGCAGCAAACGCACCTGCTGGGACGGCTCGAAGCCATCTGGGCTGAGGAGCATCAGGCTCCGGCGCGGACGCTCATTATGGAGATCCGGGCGGCCACCGGCGGCTTGGAAGCCAGCCTGTTTGTCGGGGACCTGTATCGGATGTACACCAAGTATGCCGCGAAGTACCGCCTGTCGGTAGAATTGATAGACTCGCACCCCACCGAAGCGGGCGGCTTCAAGGAGATCATCTTCGCCGTGAAAGGGCCGGAGGCGTTCGAGCGGTTCAAATTCGAAAGCGGCGTCCACCGTGTCCAGCGGGTGCCCGCCACCGAGGCCCAGGGCCGGATCCACACGTCCACGGTCACGGTCGCCGTCCTGGTGGAGCCGGAAGAGGTCGAGCTGCCGCCGATTCCCGCGAAAGACCTGCAGATTGACGTGTTCCGTTCCTCCGGGCCCGGCGGGCAGTCGGTCAACACGACGGACTCCGCCGTTCGGATCCGGCACATCCCGACAGGGATCATGGTGACCTGCCAGGATGAACGCAGCCAGCTGCGCAACAAGGAAAAGGCGATGCGGGTGCTGCGCGCGCGGCTGCTCGACCAGCTGCAGCAGTCACAGCATGCCCAGATCGCCACCACCCGCAAGCAGCAGGTCAAGAGCGGCGAGCGAAGTGAGAAAATCCGCAGCTATAATTTTCCCGACCGGAGGGTCACGGACCACCGGGTTGGGATGACCCTCCACCAGCTGGAGTCGGTCCTGGAGGGCAACCTCCAGGAGCTGATCGACGCCTTGCACGCGGCGGAGCAAGCGAAGACCCTCCAGTCCGCCCGCGAATGAGGCCAGGGCCTTGCGCTTCGTAAGCCCGGCGCCCGCCCGACGAGGTGCGCTCATGATGCCAACGACACCCCGTGAACTCGCCGCGCACCTCCACGCCGTCCTGGATCAGGCGGGCATCCCGGCGGCCGACACCGAAGCCGAATGGCTGGTGGCCGCGTCACTGGGCGTGAGCCGGACCGAGCTGTACGTGTGGGAATCCCCTCTGGCGCCCGAGGCTCTCGAGACGATTCAGCATCGTCTCTGGCGGCGGCTCGCCGGGGAACCGCTGCCCTATTGTATCGGCGAGGCGGAGTTCTGCGGACATCGGCTCACGGTCAGTCCCGCCGTGCTGATTCCACGTCCCGAAACGGAGGTCCTCGTCGAGGAAGCCATCAGACGTCTGCGGACACTCCGCGCGGACACGCTCGCGGACCTGCCGGTGCTGGAGGTCGGCACGGGAAGCGGCGGGATTGCCATCAGCCTCGCCAAGGCGGTTCCAACTTGTGTTCTCATCGCCGTTGAGCTATCATGGACGGCCCTATTGACCGCGGCCGCCAACGCGGGAGTCCACCGCGTGGCTCATCGGATTCAGCTGGTGCAAACGGATTGGACCAGCGGCGTCCGCGGCCCGTGCTCACTGATCGTCGCCAACCCGCCCTACGTCCCGACTGATGACGTGGAGCGGATGCTGGCCGGGGGCGGTCGAGAGCCCCGGCTCAGCCTCGACGGCGGGCCCGACGGCATGCAGTGGCATCGCCGGTTGCTCGAGGATGCGCCGCGCCTGTTGGCGCCGGGCGGCGCGCTGGGGATGGAATGCGCGGAGGACCAGGCCCAGCGCTTGGCGGTGCTGGCGCGTAGCCAACCGTGGGCGGCACGGACGCAGGTGTATCACGACCTCACGGGACGCCCGCGCGGCCTCTGGATTGATCGCCGGTAGCCCTGCACGGACCCGCGCGAGGGGATGGATATTTTTCTCATTGAACACAGCGGACCGCTGAGCGGCTCCGTGGAAATCAGCGGCGCGAAAAACGCCGCCCTGCCGGTCCTGGCGGCCTGCTTGCTCACCGATGATGAGTCGGTGATCGAGCATGTGCCGCGGGTGACCGACGTCGTCACCATGACGGAGATCCTCCAGGTGCTGGGGGTGACGGTTGGCTGGGACGATGAGACGGTGACGGTCAGGCCTGACCAGTTCACCGGGTGGACCGCGCCGTATGAGCTGGTCAGCCTCATGCGGGCCTCGGTGTGTCTCTTGGGCCCGCTCCTCGCCAGACAGGGACGGGCTCGGGTGCCGATGCCCGGCGGCTGCGTCATCGGCCAGCGCCCCATCGAGCTGCACTTGAAGGGCTTGGAGGCGCTGGGGGCCACCATCACCGTGGAACACGGCGATATCGTGGCGCGCGCCGAGCGTCTGCGGGGCACAACGGTCCAGCTGGACGGGGCCCATGGCTCATCCGTGCTGGCCACCGCCAACGTCATGATGGCGGCGACGCTGGCCGACGGCGAGACGGTGATCGAACACGCCGCGCGCGAGCCTGAAGTGGTGGATCTCGCCAATTGCCTCACGGCCATGGGCGCCAAGATGACAGGACACGGCAGCTCGCTGATCCGGATCGAGGGCGTCTCGCGGCTGCATGGCACGCGGCATCGGATCATTCCGGACCGGGTTGAGGCGGGGACTCTTATGATCGCCGCGGCCATGAGCAGAGGAGCGGTGAACGTCCATGGCGCGGTGGCCGAGCACCTCGGCGCAGTCGTTGAGAAGCTCCGCGAAGCCCACGTGAAGATCGAACCGCTCGACGGGGGGTTGCGGGTCCAGTCGGACGGGAACCTGAACGCCGTGGATGTGACCACGCTGCCGTTTCCCGGCTTCCCGACGGATCTCCAGGCGCAGATCACGGCCATGATGACGATCAGCCAGGGCGTCAGCCTGCTCACCGAAAAGATTTACCCGGAGCGGTTCATGCATGTCGCGGAGCTCAGCCGCATGGGAGCGCAGATCACTCGTGAGGGCGCCACTGCGGTGGTCAAGGGAGTGGAGCGGCTCAGCGGAGCCCCGGTGGTCGCGTCGGATCTCCGGGGTGCTGCGGCGCTCGCCCTCGCGGGCTTGGTGGCCGACAACCATACGGAACTGCACGGCGTGGAGCATTTGGACCGCGGCTATGAGAGGTTTGAACAGAAACTGACGCGCTTGGGCGCATCCATTCGCCGCGTCCGCAGTTGACCGGCGTGCGCCTGGGGCGGTCGCAACCTGCAGGAGCCCACACATGGTGAGGATTCGCTTTCAGCGGCGGGGAACCAAGAAGGCGCCGCATCATCGGATCGTGGTGACTGATCAGCGGCGTTCGCAGTCCAGCCGGGTGCTGGAGATCGTCGGCTTCTACGACCCCTCCACGCATCCGGAAAAGGTCTCCGTGAACGAGTCTCGAGTGGCCTATTGGGTCTCAACCGGCGCCCAAGTGTCGGACGCGGTGCGGCAGCTCCTTCGGCGCACCAAGCGGGTGGCGGCCAAATCGGCGTAGATGCAGATTGACGTGGTGACCATTTTCCCGGGCGTGTTCGCGCCCGTGGTGGGCTCCTCGATTCTCCAGCGGGCCCAAGCCAGCCGCCGCGTACAGATCACCGTGCACGACCTGCGGAGCTACACCACGGACAAACGGCGCACGGTGGACGACCGCCCATTTGGCGGCGGACCCGGCATGGTGATGAAGCCGGATCCGCTGTTCAAAGCGGTGGACGCCATTGAAGCCAGACGTCATCGGGCAGCGTCCCGCGCCACCAGCGCCCGCAAGGACGGCTGTCAGATTGTCCTGATGGCCGCGCAGGGCGAATCGCTGACCCAGGCGGTGGCGACGCAGCTGTCAGGACTGCGCCATCTCGTCATCCTGTGCGGACACTATGAGGGTGTGGATGAACGCGTGCGCTTGGCCTTGGCGGACCGCGAGATTTCCATTGGCGACTACGTGGTGACGGGCGGAGAGCTTCCGGCGATGGTGCTCATCGATTGCGTGGTCCGGTTGCTCCCCGGCGTGCTGGGGCACCAGGATGCCACCGTGGAGGAATCGTTCACTAACGGCTTGCTCGAATACCCGCAGTACACCAGACCCGTGAGCTTTCGGGGGATGCTGGCGCCGGAGGTGTTACGCTCCGGGGATCACCGGCGCATTGCCAAGTGGCGCAAGCTCAAAGCGGTCGCCCGAACGTTGAGCCGGCGTCCGGATTTGTTGGCAGAGCACGATAGTGGCGCGACGCGCGGGTCCGCGCGGCGCCACTCGAACGCGTGAGAGGTCATATGAGGCCCAGACTTACGGAGCGAGAGCGAACGTAAGTCTGTGGGCCGAATGTGACCCTTGACATCAGAGATGTCAAGGGTTCAATTCGCACACGCAACTTACGTCGCCCTGGCGGGCTCCGCAAGTTGCGTGCTCATTGAAGGAGACCGTGATGGACCCCATCAAGCAGTTGACACAGTCGCAACAGAAACCGGACCTCCCGTCGTTTGGTCCCGGTGACCAAGTGCGGGTGTGGTATCGGATTGTGGAGCAGGATCGCGTGCGGCAGGCGCCCTTTGAAGGGCTGGTGATCCGCCGCCACGGTTCAGGCGTGTCGGAGACCTTCACGGTCCGACGCATCACCTACGGGGAGGCCGTGGAGCGGGTCTTTCCGGTGCACGCGCCGGTGCTGGAGCGCATCGAAGTCCTGCGCCGGGGCAAGGTGCGCCGCGCACGGCTGTATTTCCTCCGCACGAAAATTGGAAAGACCCGGATCGAAGCCTCGGAACGTACAGTCGATGCGGCCAACCCTGAGGAGGCTGCGCCTGGTGCTCAGCCACTCGCGGAACCTGAAGCGGCCGCTGACAGACCCCTCGGCCGCGACGTTCGCAACACCTGAGGCCCTGGCTCGCACGACCGGCTTTCGGCGGATCGCCGGCGTGGATGAGGCCGGACGCGGACCGTGGGCGGGGCCTGTCGTGTGCGCGGCCGTCGTCCTCAAGACCACCCGCCTGCCGCGCACCCGCATCGATGATTCCAAGCGCCTGAGCCCCCTCCAGCGTACACGGGCCTTCGAGGCGATCCTGGCCTGCGCCGATGTCGGCGTCGGCATCGCCTGCGCCGACGAGATTGACCGCTCCAACATCCTCCAAGCCACCCTGCAGGCCATGGTCCAGGCGGTTGACGACCTGACCGCCCGGCCCGACCTGGTGCTGGTCGACGGCTCCATCGCCCCACCGTTGGCCATCCCCTGCTGGCCGGTCGTGGGCGGCGACGCCCGCAGCCCGCTCATCGCCTGCGCGTCCATCATCGCCAAGGTCCTGCGCGACCGCCTCATGCACTTCTACCACCGGCTGTATCCGTCCTACCAATTTCATCAGCACAAGGGCTATGGGACGATGCTGCATGCCCGTTTGCTTGAGCGGTGGGGACCCTGCCCGTTGCACCGCTTGAGCTTCCAGCCCGTTGCAGCGTCTCGGCACTCACGCCCACGGCCTTCCGATGTGGCCCTTCCGCAAAGCGCCTAGCACCCGCCGCGCCCGCGGACAACGCGGGGAACAACTGGCGTGCCAATTTCTCCGCGCACACGGGTTTCAGATTGAGGCGACCAACGTCCGTTTTCCGGTGGGAGAAATCGATATCGTCGCCCGGGAAGGGCGCACCCTGTGTTTTGTTGAGGTGCGCTCCGCCGCCTCCACCGCATGGGGAGGGGCGTTGGGGTCGATCACGGACCGGAAACGCCGCCACCTGATTCGCGCCGCCCGGTGGCATCTCAGCCGGTTGCCCGCGCCACCGGACGAGGCCCGGTTTGATGTCGTGGCGATTCAGTGGCAACAGGACGGGCCGCCCGCCGTGGAGCTTGTGCGCGGGGCCTTCACAGCGGATTGACCAACGGTGAGTTGTGCGAGCCGGGCGGACAGATACACCGCGCCACCATCCCACCAACAAGGTTGACCCCACCACCTCTTTGACAACGCGTGCTGTGCGTTTGCCCAGCACGCCTCTGCTGGCCAGCAGCCAGCAGAGACCACCTTCGGTGGACTGCGTCAAAGAGGTGGTGGGGTTGAATCTGTGAAACTTTTCACATATAATACTGTTTTCGCGGAGGGGGGCATCGTGCAAGACTCACTCGACCAGTTGTTGAACCGCGTGGCGCACCGGGGATCGTGGTTCGGCGGGGGAAGCGCCGCCGCACTGACGGCGGCGCTGGCTGCGGCGCTGCTTGAAAAACTCGTGGTGGCGCCCAAGGTCGCGCACGCCTTGCGGCGGAGTCGGCGCGCGTGCCTAAAGCTGATCCAGCAGGATGCCGAAGCCTTCGCCAGCGTCATCGAGGCGATGCGGTCCAAGAACCGCCGCCGGTTTGTCCGGGCCCTGAACGCAGCGACGGCGGTCCAACAGGCGGTCTTGGGGCATTCCCGGGCCATCCAACGGGCAGGCCGCGTGGCGCAACGGTCCATGAATCGAAAGTTTCAGTCCGACCTTCGTTGCGCGATGGCGTTGGCTTCCGCCTCCGGCGCGTCCGCGCGCGTGCTGATCCGGACGAACCGCGCGTGGCTGCGCCAGCGAACCATCCACTGACGTGTCATCACCGATCATGGTCGACCACAAGGTCTTGGACGGCAAGGCGATTGCCGAGCGCCTGAAGGAGGCGCTGCGCCGAACGTTGGCGTCGCTGTCGCAGCCTCCCACGTTGGCGGTCCTGCATTTCCACACCCCGGCTTCCGCCCTCTACAAGCGGGCGCAGGATGAGCAGGCGGCTTCGCTGGGCATTCGCGTCGTGGATGAGCAATGCAAGACGGACGCCGCTCAGCACCGGGTGGAGACCGTCATCCAGCGCTGGAACAGCGACCCAGCCGTCCACGGGATTTTTGTGCACCAGCCCATGCCGCCCCAGATCGACCCGCAGCGGGTCTCCGCGCTCATTGATCCTCGGAAGGACGTCGAGGGCATCCACCCGCAGAATTCCGCACGGCGGTTTTTCGCGAAGGCGCGCATCGGCTCCTGCACGGCGCTGGCCGTCATGGAACTCATCGAGTCCACCGGGATCGCGCTGGCTGGGCGGGAGGCCGTGGTGGTCGGGCACAGTGAGATTGTCGGCCGGCCCGTCAGTATGCTCCTGCTGGATAAGTTGGCGACCACGACCGTGTGCCACCTCGGCACCGATCAAGCCGGCAAGTTGGCCGACCATGTCCGGCGGGCCGACGTGCTCGTGGTCGCCGTGGGGCGGCCACAGTTCATCAAAGGCGAGTGGATCAAGCCGGGTGCAGTCGTGATTGATGTCGGCATCAACGTCATCAACGACCGCGTGGTCGGGGACGTCGAGTTTGAGGCGGCCAAAGCGCGAGCGGGCTTCATTTCGCCCGTGCCCGGGGGCGTCGGGCCCGTGACCGTCATGATGGTGATGAAGAATACCGTGGAGGCCTTTAAGCTGCAGCAGGACGGCGCATGATCCCACCACCTCTTTGGACCATCGCCGTTGGTCAGGACGTGACAGGACCATGGCGTCCAACGGCGATGGTGGCGAGCACAGCACGGCGATGCGCGTGTGGTGATGATGCGACCTGAGATGCTGCAAGGAACGATTGCATGTGCTCGGCACCACGGAGTGGCCGCAGCCACTCCGTGGTTCAAAGAGGTGGTGGGATGAGCCTCCCAGAGTCGGCCCGCTTTGAGACCACGCTCGGCACGCAGCCGTGTTTGGTCACCATGGAAATCAATCCTCCGAAGGGGATTGACCTCGCCGAGATCGAGACCGGTCTGCAGGCGGTCCGCGGCCTGGTGGATGCCATCAACGTCACCGACGGCTCCGGCGCGATCATGCGGGCCTGCTCCCTGGCGGTGGCGAAGGCCGTCCTCGAAGGGGGAATGGATCCGATTCTCCAGATGACGTGCCGTGACCGCAACCGCCTGGCGCTTCAAGCCGACCTGCTGGGGGCGGCTATCCTCGGCATCCGCAACGTCCTGCTGCTGACCGGAGACGACCCCAAAGCCGGCGACCATCCGGACGCGAAGCCAGTCTTCGATATCAACTCGGCGACGCTGATGCAGGTCGCGCGGGGTTTGGCGCAGGGCCAGGACATGGCGGGCAAGCCGCTGACCGGCACGCCGCGGTTCTGCATCGGTGCGGCGGCCGATCCCGGCGCGAAGGACCTGGAGGTGGAGCTGCAGAAGTTCAAGGGCAAGGTGGACGGCGGCGCGCAATTTTTCCAGACGCAGGCGGTGTTTGACCCGGAGGGGTTCGCGCAGTTCATGACGCGGGTCAGGGCGTTCGGCAAGCCGGTGCTGGCCGGTATCTTGCTGGTGAAATCGGCCAAGATGGCGCGGTACATGAACGAGCATGTCTGGGGGATCCGCGTGCCCGACGCGATCATCGCCCGGTTTGAGCAGACCCGTGATGCTCGAGCCGAATGCGTGGCGGTGACCGCGGAGCTCATCCGCGCGGTTCGCCAGACGGCCCATGGGATTCATCTTTATGCGCTGGGGTGGGAGGCGCTGGTGCCGGACATCTTGAAGGAAGCCGGGCTCGCTCGGGGAGCCGGCAGCCAGCGGCCAACCATCAGCCACAGCGGGTAGGCCATGCACAAGACAGCCCTCCACCCCGAGCACCTGAAGCTCGGTGCGAAGATGACCGAGTTCCACGGATGGGATATGCCGCTCTACTACACCAGCATTCTCGAGGAACACCACAGCGTCCGCTCGGCGGTGGGGGTCTTCGACATCTCGCATATGGGACAGGTCTGGGTGCGCGGACCCGGCGCCTGTGGCACGCTGAACGAGTTGGTGGTCAGCGACCTCACGCAGGTCGGGCCGGACCGGGCGTGCTATACGCTGCTCACCAACGAGCAGGGCGGCATCCTCGATGATCTCATCATCTACCGGGTCGGTGACCAGGACTACCTCGTGATTGTGAATTGCGCCAATCGAGAGGCGGACGCCAGCTGGTTGTCGGCGCACCGACGGGGAGAGGTGGAGGTCCGCGACATCAGCAACGGCCGGTCGATTGTGGCCGTCCAGGGCCCACACGCCTCAAGGCTGCTCGACGAGGTCGCGGGCACGCGGGTCGGCGGCTTGGGCCGGTTTGATGTGGTGCCGCTGCCCAGTCTGGGAGAATGGGTCTGGGCGGCGCGAACCGGCTACACCGGCAGCGATGGGTTTGAGGTCTTCCTGCCCGATCAGGCGGCCGTCCGGCTCTGGCGTCGGCTGCTGGAGCGAGGCGCGCAGCCGGTCGGGCTGGGTGCTAGAGATACCTTGCGGCTCGAGGCGGGGTTGCGGCTGTACGGCACCGACATGGATGCCGCCACCAGTCCCTATGAAGTCGGTCTCGGGTGGACCGTGGCGGTTCACAAACCCTCCTTCCTCGGCAAGGACGTCCTGATGCGGCAGCGTGAAGGCGGTGTCGCGCGAAAATTCATCGGATTCGAAATGGGCGAGGGCCCGGTCCCGCGGCACGGCTGTGCAATCGTGGCCGAACAGCGCCGCGTCGGGACGGTCACCAGCGGAACCTTCAGCGCCACGCTGAATAAGCCGATTGGGATGGGCTACGTGGAGCCGGCCTGCGCCTCCCCCGGCACGCCACTGGCCATCGACATTCGGACCAAGCCGTATCCAGCCGTGGTGGTGAAGTTGCCGTTTGTGCGCGCCCGCGAACAGGCGAACGTCGCGGCTGGCAGCTCGACGCCGCTGACCGGCCGGTTGTGAACAGCATGAGGAGCGCAGACACATGAACATTCCAGGCGATTTGCGGTACACCAAGACCCACGAGTGGGCGAAACCGCTTGAGGCTGACGTGCTCATCGGCATCACGGCGCATGCGCAGGAAGAGCTCCGCGATGTGGTGTTTGTGGAGCTTCCCGTGGTGGGCGCGGCCGTGAAACGGGGAGACCAGGCGGCCGTGGTGGAATCCGTGAAGGCCGCCTTTGACATCTATGCGCCGGTTTCAGGGACCGTCACGCGGGTCAACAGCGCGTTGACGAAATCGCCGCAATTGGTCAATCAGGACTGCTACGGCCAGGGGTGGTTCTTCGCCGTGAAACCTGACCGGCCGGACGAGGTCAAGACCTTGATGACCGCCGAGGAATACGCCAAGACGATCCAAGCGGAAGCCCACTGAAGGCTCGGTGATGGATTACGTGTCCAATACGGACCAGCAACTTCAGCAGATGCTCCAGGCCTGCGGGACGCACTCGTTCGAGGAGCTGCTGGGCACTGTGCCGCAGGCCGTGCGCTGCCGCTCGTTCGAGCTGCCCCCGGGGCTGACGGAACCGGAAGCGCTGGAGCTCTGCGAATCCCTCGCGTCCGCCAACCGGTCGCTCCGTGAGGTCGTTTCCTGCCTTGGGTTCGGCGCCTATCACCATCTCATCCCCACCGTGGTTGATGCGGTGGCCAGCCGAGGGGAGTGGTTGACGCCGTATACCCCCTACCAAGCGGAAGCCAGCCAGGGGACGTTGCAGGCGATGTACGAGTTCCAGACGATGATCTGCGAGCTGATGCAGATGGACGTGGCCAACGCCTCGCTCTATGATGGCGCCTCAAGCCTCGCGGAGGCGACCGTCCTGGCGCTCCGGACGAACGGGCGGATGCGCCTGCTGGTCTCCGAGGCCGTGCATCCGCATTACCGGCAGGTGGTCTCGACCTACCTCAGTGGTTTTCCCTGCGTGATCCAAGAAATCCCCTCGACCAATGGCGTGACGGACCTTGAATCCCTCGCGGCCTCGCTCAAGGACGATGTCGCGGCCGTGGTCATGCAACAGCCCAACGTGTTCGGATGCCTGGAGCCCATGGAGCAGGCCAGCGGGCTGGCGCATCGCGCCGGCGCGTTATTCATCGCCTCGGTCTATCCGATCAGTCTGGGCGTGCTGAAACCGCCGGGGGCCTACGGGGCGGACATCGCCGTGGGGGAAGGCCGCTGCCTCGGCAGTCCTGTGGCCTACGGCGGGCCGGGGCTTGGTCTGTTCGCCGTCACCAGCGACTTGGTGCGCCGCATGCCGGGACGCTTGGCCGGCTGTACCGTGGACCACGCGGGCCGCCGAGGCTTCACCCTGACGCTCCAAACGCGCGAGCAGCATATCCGGCGCGAGCGGGCGACGTCGAACATCTGCACGAATGAGGGATGGCTCTGTCTGCGAGCCACGATTTTTTTGAGTATGCTGGGGCCGCAGGGACTGAAGGAGCTCGCGGAGCTGAATCTGCAGAAGGCGCACGAGCTGTGGAGCCGTCTGCAGGACCTCCGCGTCATGACGCCGGCATTCGACCAACCCTTCTTCAATGAGTTCACGGTGCGCTACACGGATGGACACACCGCCGAGACGGTCAATCGCGCGCTCTTGAAAGCCGGGGTCGTCGGGGGCCTGCCATTGCGGCCGTGGTATCCCGCGTTAGACGAGGCGGCCTTGTGGTGCGCGACGGAGTCCCTCACCCAACCGCAGATCGCGCGGATGTGTGACGCGTTGCGAGCGAGCTGACACCATCGATGGAGAATCCAGAAGCCCTCATCTTTGAACGCTCAGTGCCGGGCCGCCGCGGCTTCCGTCTGCCGCCGTGCGACGGACCGGTCCGTCCGTCTGAGGAACTCGTGCCTGAGGAGCATCGGCGCGCCGAGGCGCCGCCGCTCCCGGAAGTTTCCGAACTGAACGTGGTGCGCCACTTCACCCGGTTGTCCCAGCAGAATTTTTCCGTGGACACGCATTTTTACCCGCTGGGGTCCTGCACGATGAAGTACAACCCCAAGCTCAACGATCGGGTCGCGGGCTGGGGCGGGTTTGCGCTGGTGCATCCCTTCCAACCGGCGGCGCACGTGCAGGGCCTCCTCCAGTTGCTCCATGAGCTGGAGCAGCTTCTCTGCCAGATCACCGGGATGGCCGCGTTTACCCTGCAACCGGCCGCCGGCGCGCAAGGCGAGCTGACAGGGCTGAAGATGATCCGGGCCTACCACCGCCTGCGGGGCGACGATCGTCCGACGATCTTGATTCCCGACTCGGCCCACGGCACCAATCCAGCCTCGGCCGCCCTGTCGGGCTTCCGGGTGGAGCAGCTCCGTTCCGGGCCCAACGGCCTCATCAGCGTGGAGGAGCTCAACGCCAAGCTGTCGAGAAAGGTCGCCGCTCTCATGCTGACGAACCCCAACACCCTGGGGTTGTTTGAGACGGAGATTCTGACCATCACCCGTCTGTGCCACGAGCAGGAGGCGCTGGTCTACATGGACGGCGCGAACATGAACGCCCTCCTGGGCCTGGTCAAGCCAGGCGACATGGGCATTGACATCCTTCAACTGAATCTCCACAAGACCTTCTCGACCCCGCACGGCGGGGGAGGACCGGGTGCCGGGCCGGTGGGCGTGACCAAGGCGCTGGCGGATTTCCTGCCGACGCCAAGAGTCCGGAAGGTTGGCCGCCGCTTTCAGTGGGATGATCGCTCACGGCATTCCATCGGGCGCCTCCACGGCTTCTACGGCAACATCGGCGTCCTGGTGCGGGCGTACGTCTACATCCGGACCCTGGGAAAAGAGGGGCTGGAGCGAGTCAGCCGCGCGGCGATCATCAATGCCAACTATCTCCTGGCCAGGCTCGCCGGGACGTTTCCGGTTCCTTTCGGGACGCATTGCCTGCATGAGTTTGTCGCGTCCCTGAAACCGCTCAAGCCGCTCGGCGTGACGGCGTGGGATGTCGCGAAGCGGTTGCTGGATTACGGATGCTACGCGCCCACGGTGTATTTTCCGCTGGTGGTTGAGGAAGCGTTCATGGTGGAGCCCACCGAAACCGAATCGAAGGAGACGCTGGACGCGTTTGCGGAGGCGCTGCTGCGGATTGCGGAGGAAGCCCGAACCGCCCCCGACACGGTCAGGCACGCACCACGAGAACTGGCTGTGGATCGTCTCGATGAGGTCAAGGCGGCGCGAGAACCCAACTTGCGCTGGACGCCTGCAGCTAGCCAGGCGGCTGAGGCCCTGGTGAGCCCGGGGAACGCCGAATGACTGGTGCTGCTGCTGCGTGGCGGCTGCTGAGGCTCGACGGGGAGACCGCCGCCGTTCAGATGGCCATTGACGAACGATTGATGATGGACGACTGCCAAACCTTTCGGGTATTTCGTTGGAGGCGGGCGGCGCTGTCGTTCGGCTTCAGGCAAGAACCGCCGGCGTGGGCCACGGCTGACGCGGCGGCGGCTGCAGGCCTCGAGCTGGTTGAGCGGCCGACAGGGGGAGGGCTTGCCGTCCATGGCAGCGACCTGTCCTGTTCGGTGGCCATCCCAGGGACGCCGGCGTGCCGGCTTGAGACGCTCATGCGGACCGTGTGCGAATGCCTCGCGGAAGCCGTCGGCGTCTGGGGTGTCGACGCGCGGTGGGTTGGCGACCCCGCCATCGGGCCCCTTGACATCGTGGATGTCAAGGGGGCCCCTCTGGTCGTGCCGGGCGGGGGCGGGATGTCGCCCCGCATGGGGCGTGGTGTTTCAGGTGCCGCGGGCATGCCCGCGGGGCTCCACGTGGAGCAGCCGCGACGCATTACCTATTGTTTGGCGGAAGCCAGCCCCTACGCCGTCATGGTCGGCGACAGGAAACTCTGCGGGCTGGCCGCCCGCCGGTATCGCGCCGGATGGCTGATCCAAGGTTCATTGCTCCTGCATCCGCTTCCCCCGCTGTTCACGGACGTCATGCCGGCGCCGGTCTATGACGCATTGGTCCATCGGGCGATCCCGCTTGACGCGGCGGCAGGGACCCCCGTCGAGGACGAGGATGTCGCGGAGGAGCTCTTCCGGGTGTGGCGCGCGCGGCAGAACCTGCCGTCCCCCGAACCGGCGCAGGGGCTGCGAGACCGCGAGCCGGCTTATGCAGTGTGATACGTGCAAGCAGGACGCGCCGGTGGTCATGCGCGTGGTGGTCGCCAAGGATTACAACCGCGCCCTGAGCCGGCCGCTCTACAATTGCCCGGCATGCTTTGAGAAAAAAGAAGAGGGCAAACGCGAGGTAACCCCTCGCCAAGCACGGCCACAACCAGAGGCGCATCCTCGAGCGAAAGGAGTTCGGTCGTAGCATGATCCCACCACCTGTCGCAGGCGGCGCTCACAGGCAGCGAGCCATGTACGTTTACATGCTCAAGAGTCGTAAGGACGGTACGCTGTATCTCGGATGGACGACGAACCTTTTGCGCCGCCTGGTTGAGCATAACCAGGGGCGGTCAACATTCACTCGCCGTAAGATCCCATGGCAATTGGTTGGCTTTGAGACATACGCAAGTGCTGAGAAAGCGAAAGGACGAGAACGCCTGCTCAAGCGCAATCCACGTATGCTCATTCACTTCAAAAAACGCTTGCTCAACCAGGCCGCCTCTGGCGGCCAGCGCCAGGTGGTGGGATGATCACGACGGTGGTGGGCAACTTTCCCAAAGTCGCGGAACCCGGATACGGCACCCAGGTCATCGGGGCACTCAACCGGTGGCAGAAGCAGGAACTGTCGGATGCCGGCCTGGAGGAAGTCTTTCAAGGCGTGACGCGGACGGTCATCAAGGAGCATGAGGACGCTGGCATCGACCTCGTCACCGATGGGCAGATCCGGTGGGAGGACCTTGTCACCCCACTGGCGAGGAAACTAGACGGCTTTACGATCAACGGGCTGGAGCGGTTCTTCGACAACAACGTCTACTACCGGAAACCCATCCTGCAGAGTAAACCGGTCCGCAAGCAGCCGGTTTTCCTCCAGGAGTATCTGTTTGCGAAGCGCTGCACGAGCCGCCCCATCAAGGTCGTGCTGCCGGGCCCGTACACGTTTGTGAGTTTGAGCGAGGACCGCTACTACCGCAACCAGGCGAAATTCCTGCGGCGCATGGCTGAAATCCTCAATGAGGAGGCGCGCGCCCTCGCGCAGGCGGGCGCGTCATTGATTCAGTTCGACGAGCCGGCGCTGGGGTTCGGCAAGCCGCCGCTCAAGGAGATCCGCGGAGCCCTCCAGGTGGCCGTCGCCGGGCTGCCAACCAAGACCGCGCTCTACACCTACTTCGGAAGCGTGACCGCGGAGACCCTTCGGATGTTGCAACGCGTTCCCGTGGATCTTATCGGTGTCGACGTCGTCTCGGATCCCAAGGTGCTCGGCGCCGTGAGGCGGCTGAAGTGGACCAAAGAACTGGCCGTGGGGTGTCTGGATGCGCGGAATACGAAGCTGGAGTCGGTGACCGAACTCCATGCGCTGTTTGACGTCTTGCGGCGCCTGGTCCCGACGGACCGGTTCACGGTGAATCCCAATTGCGGATTGGAGTTCCTGCCGCACCGGCAGGCCGTTGAGAAGATTCGACGGCTCGCGGAAGCCGTGCGAACGTACCGGCCCGATTCGAATGGCCGAAGCCTTGCGGCGCGACCTCGAACCGGCCGGCGTCGGACCACACGGCTCGCTCCTCGGGGATCACGAACAGGAGACCGTTGATGTTGCTGACCACGTCCGTTGGGAGTTTGCCGAAGCCCGAGTACCTCATGAAGGCCCGGAGCCGGGCCCGCAAAGGGGAGATCGGGGCCCAGGAGCTGAAACGCCTTGAAGAACAGGCGACCCGCGAATGGATCGCGTTTCAGGACGACCTCGGCATTGACATCGTCGTGGATGGGGAGCAGTACCGGGGCGACATGGTGGCCTATTTCGCCGAGCAGCTCGCCGGGTTCAAGACCAGCGAGCTCGTCCGGTCTTACGGCAACCGCTATTACCGCAAACCCATCATCGTCGACCGCGTCCGGCGGCTCAAGCCGATGACGGTGAGCTGGTGGCAGTTTGCGCAGCGGCTCACCAGCCGGCCGGTGAAGGGGATGCTGACCGGCCCGTACACGATCATGGACTGGTCATTCAACGAGCACTATCCCTCCCGACGGGCGACGGCGCTGGCGTTGGCGGAAGTGGTCCGCGAGGAGGCACGGGATCTGGAGCGGGCCGGCGCACAGTACATCCAGATTGACGAACCGGCCATCTCGACTCGGCTCGATGAGATCGACCTGGCCATCGATGCCCTGGGCATCGTCACGAAGGGCTTGCGGGCCAAGACCATCACGCATATCTGCTACGGCAACTTCAAGGCCTTGGCGCCCAAGCTGATGAAATTGCCGGTGGACCAGATTGACCTGGAGTTTGCCAACCGCAAGTTCGAGCTCCTGGACTCGTTCCGGCGGATGCGGTTCACGAAAGAAGTCGGGCTGGGGGTAGTGGATGTCCACAGCCACCGGATTGAACCGCTCGACGAGGTGGTCGCCAACCTCACGAAGTCCCTCGCCGTGTTCAGGCCGGACCAGATCTATGTGGATCCGGACTGCGGGTTGAAGACGCGGACCCCTGACGAAGCGAAAGAGAAGCTCCGGGTGGTGGTGGAGGCGGCACGGGTCGTCCGGGAGCGCCTGTGCAACGGCCGCTCCAAGACCCCTGCCCGCCGCGTCAAGGCCGCGAAGTAACCGACGCCGTCCCAACAGACGGGAACAACGATGCCGGAGACCAACGTCACGCTTCAGGATCTGTTGGCGAAAAAAGCCCAGCAGCGGAAAATCACCATGCTCACCGCCTACGATTATCCGCTCGGGGCGCTGCTCGATGAGTCCGGCGTGGACGTCATTCTGGTCGGGGATTCCCTCGGGATGGTGGTGCTGGGGTATGAGACCACGGCTCCCGTGACGATGGACGAGATGCTCCACCACGCCAAGGCGGTCAGGCGCGGCGTGAAGCGGGCGCTGTTGGTCGGCGACATGCCGTTCATGTCCTTCCATGTGTCGTTGCGAGAGACGGTCAGGAACGCCGGCCGCTTTATCCAAGAGGCAGGCTGCGATGCCGTGAAGGTCGAGTGGAAACCCGGCATCGAGGACGTGGTGAAGGCGATCGTGGACACCGGCATCCCCGTCATGGGCCATGTGGGGCTGACTCCGCAGACGGCGCAGGCGGACGGCGGATTCAAGGTCCGCGGCGTGGACGCGGAGTCAGCCCTGCGCATTCTCACCCAAGCCACGGCGCTGCAGGAAGTCGGCTGCTTCGCCATCGTCTTGGAGTGCATTCCGGATGTGCTGGCCAAGGAAATCACCGAGCGCCTGGCCATTCCCACCATCGGCATCGGGGCTGGGCCGCACTGCGACGGCCAGGTGCTGGTGACGTATGACCTACTGGGATTGTTTGAGCGGTTCAAGCCGAAATTCGTCAAGCGGTATGCGGACCTCGCCGGCGCGATCCGTCAGGCCGCCGCCGCGTACATGGAGGACGTGCGAGTCGGGACCTTCCCCGGCAACGACCAGACCTTTTTCATGGCCCCGACGGAATTCGCGAAACTCAAGCAGGAGCTGGGGTCAGCATGAGGCGTCCGGCGGAGCAGGCGTACTACCCGCTCTTCGCCGACCTGCAGGGGCGGCGGTGTCTCGTGGTGGGTGGCGGCCTGGTCGCCCAGCGGAAGGTCACGACGCTGTTGGACTATGGCGCGTCGGTTGTGGTGGTTAGCCCCACGGTGACGCGGCGGCTGGCCGCGTATGGCCGGGAAGGGAAGGTCCGGTACATTGCCAGGCGCTTTCGTCCGACGGATGTCCGGGGCGCTTGGCTGGTCTACGCGGCGACGGACGAAGAGGCGATCAATCGGCAGGTGTTTCGGACGGCGACGCGGGCCCGGGTGTTGACGAATGTCGTGGATCAGAAGCCGCTCTGCTCGTTTATTGCACCGTCGATCGTGAAGCGGGGCGACCTCGTGATCGCCATCAGCACGGGGGGTGCTAGCCCGGCGCTGGCGAAGAAGCTCCGACGGGACCTCTCGCGCCTCATCGGACAGGACTACGCCCGCATGTTGCGGCTCCTTAAGGGGCTTCGACCGATCGCCAAGCAGCGGCTGCCAAGCTACGGCGAGCGCAAGCGGTATTTTGACAGCCTGGTGGCGGGCCGGGTCTTTCGATTGGTCCGCCAGGGGCGCCCGGGAGCCGCGCACCGCACGGCATTAGTGCTATTGGACCGGGCCGCCAACCGCAACGGACACGGATGATCCCACCATCTCTTTGTACGCGTCTGCCAGTAGGCAGACGCCTGCCAACCGCAGTTGGCAGGCTTT
>Ga0209515_10001020_pt1 | contig 48399 bp, 45 predicted proteins | sample Subgroupgradi54m_FD_187454 | JGI IMG/M metagenome (GOLD analysis project Ga0209515, IMG submission 187454) | Subsurface groundwater microbial communities from S. Glens Falls, New York, USA - GMW60B uncontaminated upgradient, 5.4 m (SPAdes)... ... | reverse complement strand
AGCGACCCGCTGCGGATAGAAGTACCACAGGCCGGCGACGACCCACCACCAGCCCAGGCGACCGTCATGGTAGCCGTGGTTCCAATGACCGCCGCGCCAACGCACAAGATCGCGATCATGGAAATGACGAATATCGCCGTGCCAGGCGCGGCGGTCATCGTGGCGATCACCGCGGCCCCGGTCATCGCGGTCGGCGTAAGCGGACATGGGTGCAGCTGCCATCAAGGTGGAAAAAGCCAGCATCAAGCTGATTGTCCTTGTCATCTTCATTGACGGCTCCTTGAAGTAAGGGGTTTTCCTCTCTGGACAAGAGAAAGAACGCCATGACCGCCGATTAGTTGACAGGCTTGCTGGTCTCGCCTGGTCGATTTATTAATGATCTTAGGAGGGAAGTTTAACGATGGCGCCGATCGTGGGTTTTCCGGTGTGGTCGCACACTGCCGGTTCGCTTTTTCCCGGTTGCATCAGCGGCAGTAACGGCTGATTCGAAAATCGCGCCGCGATTTCGTCACGCCGTCTGTGCCAGCCAGGCGTTGAGCTCCAGGCGCAGTTCCTCGAGCGGGCGGCAGCCGTTAGTCAGCAACTTTTGGCCGGATTCGGCCTGCAACACGATCGTGGGAAAGCCGCGCACACCGGTCTCGCGCGTGATCCGGAAATGCGCGCGTGTCTTGTTCCTGACGTCGTCGGACTCGAAGCGCTCCAGGAACCTGGGCTTGTCTATATAATGTTGTTCTGCCAATTCGGCGAGCGTTGCAGACTTGGTCACGTCCCGGCCCTGGGAATAAAACGCCGCTTGCACCGATTTGAAATAGGGGAAGATGGCCTCCGGATCGATCTCGGCCACGGCGATCACCGCGCGGCTGGCCGGCTCGGTGTCGTACACGAAACCCTCGGGCATCGCGCCCTCGAAGGCAAATGGCTGGCCCGTCATCTTATGCACGTCCCGCCAGTGGTGCAGTATTTCCTCGCGGAATTGGGGCGTCACAGGCTCAGTCGTCCCCGGCCGCAGGCCGCCCAGCATCAAGGCGATTTTCAACCGGTCCGAGTAGCTCTCCTTGATAGCGCTGATTGCCGGTGAGAATCCCCAGCACCAGGAACACATGGGATCGGCGAAATACCACAAGATTCGTTCCTGCGCCATCAAACTACTCCTTGCCGTGCGCGTTGACGCGATAGCCTACACCCGCCTCAGCTGTTTATGAAACCCGCCCCGGATCAAAGATATTCCCATTCGCGGAACACCACCGCCTGCCCGCCCGGCGCGCCGCGGGCATCGACCACGTTCCATACCGTGGCACGCCGGATTCGGAAACGGCGGCCGTTGGTGGAAATGCGTATGCCGTTGTAGTCGTCGATGAAACCGTGTTGGTTCACCCGTGCCAACAGTTGCGTTCGTTCCTCACGCACCAGCAGCTCCGCCGACAAGCGCGAAGGCAGAGAGGTGAAATCCGCCCAGGTGGTTTCGAACAGCGCGAGCGCCGCGCGGTTGGCGTAATTGAAAACCGGGTCCGCTTCAGTGCCGTGCGAGGCCGTCACGAACGGCGCCTCATACAGCACCCGCGCCTGCTCGACCGGAGATAATTGGGGATCCACCAGATCGCGGCCGGTCCAGCGCCGGTAACTCTGGATCAACCGGCTCGCGTGCTCCGCGAGAAAGCCGTTACTTTCCTCCGGCGCCGGGATGCTTGCGTGCATCTTGGTCCCGCTCATGCTGCTCTCTTTCCGCTTCATGCTTCGGCTTCTTCGGCATGCGCTGGCGCCACAGCCAGTACAGCGCCAGGCCGGTGAGTACGACATTTAAGACAATTCCCACCACAAAGAATGTCTTCATGACTCGCGGATCCGATTCAATGAACTTTAACCGCTGACGGCCATTTGATACTCGAGCGATCAAGAGATGATCGCGCCCGACGAGAGGGAAGCCTCCCGTGGTCAAATCATACACCGGCGGCGAAAAATCCATCTTACCGCGGTTCTCCAGAAAATCCGAAAGCATCAAGAACAGCATCGGCAATGTGCCGTTACACGCACCTGCCTCGGCAAAAGCGAGGTCGTTGCGACTCTGGAGATTCATCCACAAAGCCCGTCCCGCGTCTTCCCTCGTCTTCGACGTTGGTTTATTTCCGAACATGATATCGGTCATGGGGAATATTTCAGCGACCTGACGGGTATTGCATTGTAAGTACGAAATGTATGACGTACGAGATTCATCCGAATGTTCTTTGTTTACTAACCAATGAGGAGATTAACCATGACCAAGCCACGTAATGTACTGACAGCCGTGCTATTCGCGCTCGTCACCGCCAACGCGTATGTTTTCTTGACGCAATCCGCCAGCGCGGACTCCGCCGACGGGAATTCCAGCACTTGCAGCAACAGCGTCAAGACGACCGACTTCAACAAGATCTCACCGGAGGAGTTCTTCCGGATGTATCAGGGCGGCTAGTCCGCGCTGAGGTTTGGTTCGTTGTGAAGCGACAACCTCCGGCGGGTCCGGAGGTTGTCTTTTTTTATGCACGCTATGAGCGTGGAGGTGCGAATGCGCGGCTGGGATTCTACGGGCGTCAGCTCCGATGCGGTATCGTCGACGCCGAAATTTCGTCGGCAAATTTACTCAATTCCGCTTCGTTGAGATCGGAGACCGCCCAGAATTCCATTCCTCCGTGAGCCCAGCGCAGCAGATTGTAGCCCTGGCGTGAGAGCGCATGCGGTTTTTGTTCGTGTGCGCCCTCACTCGGCCATACAAAGAGATTGATCGCGTGCTGGCGGTGACGGTAAACCAGGACCGCCACCGGGCGGTCGTCCACGTAGTCGAGCCGGCCGCCGATCAGCGGGAAGCCCTGCGCGGTCAGATCGTTGACGGGCGGTGAATAATCGAGCTTGCCGTTGAACCAGGGTTTGACCGTGTGCTGATCGGAGGACGCGACGTCCGACAGGTGATTCGCCATGAGCGAACGGACGTGACTCGAAACAATGTCATTCTCCAGGCGGTCCTGCGGCGTCGGCAGGACGATATAAAGTGCGACGCTCACGCTCAACACCACGGCCGCGGCGACGGCGAAGCCGGCGTTCCAACGGCCGGGCCAGCGTGCACGCGGGCGGGCGGTTTCACTCGCCTGTCCACGGAGGGCGAAACGCAGACGCTCGCGCAACTCCGGCGGCGCGCGATGATAGCTGGCGTCGCGCCTCAAGGTCGAACGCAAGACGCGTTGCCGGTCGTACAGCTCGCGGCAGGCGGCGCAGGACTGCAAATGCTTGTCGACGTCGACGACCCGCAACAGGTCGAGTTCCTGGTCGATGTAGAAATGCACGAGGTCTTTGGCTTCTACGCAATCCACGTCATGACTCCTGCACGAACTCCTGAAGATGTTTAGACAAAAGTTTCCGGGCACGCGACAGGCGCGACATCACCGTACCCAAGGGCACGCCGGTAACGGCGGCGATCTCCCGGTACGACAGGTCCTCGAGTTCCTTCAGCACAATTGCCTCGCGAAATTCCTCCGGCAATCGTTCGAGCGCCCGGTTCAGCATGGCTTTGTCGTCTTCCCGTCGCATGAGCTTCTCCGGGCCCTCTTCGGACGGCTCGGCGGCGGCGAGCACGGCGTCCGCTTCTCCCGCGTCGAGCAGCTCATCGAGCGACACGTTGGCTTGAAACCCGCGGTTCTGCTGCAGCCAGGTGTAACAAGTGTTGCGCACGATGGCGAGCAGCCAGGACCGCGCGTTGTCCCCGTGAAAGCCGCCGAAGAACTTGAAGGCGCGTAAATAGGCCTCCTGCACCACGTCGTGCGCATCGTGATCGTTGCGCGTGAGCCAGCGCGCCAGGTTGTAGGCGGCATCGAGGTGCGGCAACGCCAATTCCTCGAAACGTTGGGCATGGGCTTGCTCGGCCAATTCTCGGGTCCTTGGATCATCCTTCAATGGTCAATACCGTCTTTGACCGTGGTTTATTCCCATAAAAGAACCACCGGCGGGAATATTTCGCCAACCCGGCCGGTATTACATATGAGAAGTACACCACCTTACCGCAACCAGAGGAGAAGAGCATGAAAATCAACAGACGTGACTTTATGAAACTGGCCGGGCTCGGCGGCGTCGTATTCGCCTCCGGTCTGGCCCGGACGGCTGGTGCAGCGGATCGAACGGCTGGCCAGAGTACAGCTTACGACGATTTCTACTTCGTTCAGCTTTCGGATACTCACTGGGGCTTCGAAGGCCCGCCCAATCCCGACGCAAAGTTAACGCTGAAAAAAGCCGTCGCGGCGGTCAACAACCTGGCGGAACAACCCGACTTCATCGTGTTCACCGGCGATCTGACCCACACCACGGATGATCCGAAGGAGCGGAGAAAACGCCTGGCGGAGTTTCGCGATATCGTTGCCGACCTGAAAGTGAAGAACGTCCGCTTCATGCCGGGCGAGCACGACGCTTCATTGGATAAAGGCGAGGCATACCAGGAGTTCTTCGGCAAAACGCATTACACCTTCGACCACAAAGGCGTGCATTTCATCGTGCTGGATAACGTCTCCGACCCGGCGGCCAATATCGGAGAAGCGCAACTCCAATGGCTCGCCGCGGATCTCAAACAGCTGCCCAAGGACGCGAACATCGTGGTGTTCACGCATCGGCCCTTGTTCGATCTCTATCCACAATGGGACTGGGCTACTCGCGATGGCGCCAAGGCCGTGGAGCTGTTGATGCCGCACCCCCATGTCACCGTGTTTTACGGGCATATCCATCAGGAACATCACCACATGACCGGACACATTCCCCACCATGCCGCCAAGTCGCTGATCTTTCCGCTGCCCGCGCCCGGCTCGCAGCCCAAACGCGCGCCGCTGCCGTGGGACGCGACGCATCCCTACAAGGGCCTGGGCTATCGCAGCGTCGAGGCGGAAATCAAAAAGGACGAATACGTCATTACCGAATTACCGGTACCGAAAGGATAACGCCATGAACTCCTACATACGCGCTACTGTCATCGCCGTTGCTTTCTTTATCGGCCTGGGTGCCGGCGCGGCGCACGTGGCCGCGCAACCCGCCGAGCAAGTCATCAAGATCACGGCGAAGAAGTTCGACTACACCCCGAACCAGGTCACGCTGAAGAAGGGTGTGCCGGTGGTGCTGGAATTCACCACGGCGGACGTGCTGATGGGTTTTAACGTGCCTGACCTGGGGGTGCGCGCCGACATTATTCCGGGGAAGGTTGTCCAGCTGCGCATCGTGCCTGACAAACTGGGAACCTTCACTTTCTTCTGTGATATTTTTTGCGGGTCAGGTCATGAAGACATGACGGGCAGCATCACGGTCGTTGAGTAAAACAACGCTGTCTTCCCCCAAGGCATGCTACCTATTTGCCATTATGTGTTAGTCAAACAACCGCCCCGAACAAATGGCCGACGCCCGCCGTCAGCGCCATGGCGATGGCGCCCCAGAACGTGACGCGTATCGCTCCGGCCATGATGGGCGCACCGCCGGTGTAGGCCGCCAGGGTGCCCAGCAGCACCAGGAATACCAGTGACGTTCCGGATACGACAGGAATCATATAAGCGACCGGAGAAACGACGACCGTCAGCAGCGGCAGCGCCGCGCCCACGGCGAAAGTGACGGCCGAAGTCAGCGCCGCCTGAATCGGACGGGCCGTGATCATTTCCGAGATGCCGAGTTCATCGCGTGCATGGGCGGCGAGCGCATCCTTGGCCATCAACTGTACGGCGACCTGCTTGGCGAGTCCGGGATCGAGCCCGCGATCAACGTAGATCGCCGCCAGTTCCTGGTGCTCATGGTCGATATCCGCCGCGAGCTCCCCGCGCTCGCGATCGAGGTCCGCCTTCTCGGTGTCCGACTGGGAGCTGACCGACACATACTCGCCGGCGGCCATGGACATGGCACCGGCGACCAGGCCGGCGACCCCGGCCACCAATACCGCGCTGCGTGACGCGTCCGCGGCGGCCACACCCACTAACAGGCTCGCTGTCGATACGATGCCGTCATTCGCGCCCAGCACGGCGGCGCGCAACCAGCCTATGTGTCGTGTGCGGTGCCGTTCCCGGTGAAATAGAGGCATTCTCTTGTTTCCTTGATGCTGAACAACCACCATCTCGCGCCGTGGCGTCCGTCGCGAGGCTGCCGGTCGAAATAGATCTTCATCGTGTCGTTGGCGGTGGTAGTTATCTCGAACCAGTGCTTGCGGACGTACAGCTCGGGACTGCCGTGGCGGCACTTGCCGGTGTCGCGCCAGGTGCGCAGCACGGCCGCCACCGCGATGGTCCGGCCACGCCACACGAACTCGCGCGGAAGCCCGGGCTCGCCAACCGCCATGCGCGCGGTATTGTACGTCTCCGCGACGGGTTGGATGGCTTCACTGATGAACCGTTCAGGCATGGTCACCGCCCTTGCTCACTCCGCGAAATCGAGCCGCTCCTGCACCGCCTTGATACCGGCCGCGGCGCAAGCCTCGTCCTTTTCGCCGCCGGGCGCGCCGCTCACCCCGACCGCGCCGATCAACGAGCCGCCGGCGCGGATCGGCAAACCTCCTGGCAGCAGCAATACGCCCGGGATCTCGTTCAGCTCCGCGTGGATGTCGGCGCGATTCTTGCGAAACTCGCCGGAACTGATGCCAGAGAGGATAACCGCGCTCGCCTTGCGTGCGGCAATTTCGATGGCATGACGCGAGACATAAACATCACGCAACACCACCTGCGGATCACCGGCGCGGTCCACCACCACAACCGCCGTTTGGTAACCCTGTTTGCGGCAGGCCTCCAGCGTATGGTTGGCAATATCGCGCGCGAGGTCGAGCGTCATCAGCTTGACGTTCAGCACATCCGCCGCCGGGACCGGGAAGGAGAAAACAATCCCTAACAACATGGGGAAGAGCCGTATCATGCGCATGATGATATCTCCGAAGAATAATAAATGTCAGGGGGAACGAATCCGGCACTATATATAAGCGTTATACCGGAACGGACATTATCGGCTGATTAGTGGTCTAATGAATTGTCAGGGCCTCAGTCGTCGCAGCGAGGAATGGGGTTATGCGCATATATATAGTCGGCGTCGTCGCGGCCGTGGTTCTCGGCGGCTGCGCCAGCGTGGTGCCGGAGGCCGTCCGCACCGCGGCGCCGGGCAACGTGCAGATCGCGCAGGTGCGCGAACAACCACAGCAGTTTCGCGACACGGTCGTGCGCTGGGGCGGCAACATCGTCAGCACCCGCAATGAGCGCGACCACACGGTATTGGAGATCGTCGGACGCGAACTGGACGACGAAGGCCGTCCGCAGAAAGAAGACCGCAGCCTCGGCCGTTTTCTGGCGAAGGTTCCGGGCTTCCTCGATCCGTCGATCTACAAACCGGAACGCGAAGTGACCGTGCACGGACGCATCGAGGGCGTCGTCGAACAGGCGATCGGCGAATTTCGCTACGCCTATCCGCTGGTCCGGGCCGATGATGCCTATTTGTGGAAGCCGCGCCCGCCCCCGGCGCCATACCGGCACCACCCGTATTATGACGATCCGTTTTTTTATAACCCGTGGTATCCGTGGGCAGCGCCGTACTATCGGCCCTGGCCTTATTAGCCTTGATGAATCGAAGGGAGGAAACGCCTATGAGCCGCCGCACTGCATTGGCCGTCTCGTTATTGATCGGGAGCACGCTCATCGCGAGCGGCTGCGTCACGCCGTATGACATCGGCCACGCCGATCCCCGCGTCACGCCCGTCGAAGCGGCGCAAGACGTGACCGGCATGCTCAACCACACCGTGGCCTGGGGCGGCCTGATCGCCGCCGCGAAGAACCTGAAGGACAAAAGCGAACTCGAGGTGGTGGGTTATCCGCTCGATTCAGAACACCGCCCCAATCACGACGCCAAACCCACCGGGCGGTTTCTCGTGATCCAGTCCGGCTATCTCGAGACCGCCGACTACGCGCCCGGCCGGCTGATCACGGTGGTGGGCACTGTGACGGAAACCCGCCGCGGCACGGTGGGCGAGGCTAACTATGTCTATCCGGTCGTGGTGGCGACGAAATTGCAGCTGTGGCCAAAACCATCCGTCGAGCGCCGCGAACCAGGTTTTCACTTCGGCATCGGTGTCGGGATTATCCGCTAACGGTTTTGTGACTCGCCGGTAGCTTCACGCCGCGCGGAGCTTATGGGCGCCGCATACGTCACACGGTGGCAGCACGTCCATATCCTCCGCCAGCACAATGCGCGTGCGGCAGCCGGTACATTCATACATGCCGGATGAATATATTTTCGGCGGCGGAGGGATGATTTTTGTGATCGTCGGCTCGGCGCCGACGTATTCGTGGCTGCCGCAATTATCACACGCCGGCAATTCCCGATACGTCTGCGAAAAGATCGACCCGGTCCCGCATTGTTTGCATTCATAGCGGCCGATCGGGTATTCGATAATCTCGCTGGCCGCTTCAGCCTCCTTCTTGGCTTCGGCCAGGGCCAGTAACACTTCATCGCCCAGCCGTTTGGCGCGCGCCTCGGCGGTCTTCGCCTCCATGATGGCTCGTTTCATTTCCCGGGCCAGCGCCTTGGCCCGCTCGTGCGCCGATGACATCGTGTCTTCCTTGATCGCTCGTTAAGTGGTGACTGCGTTCTTATGTCTAATTGTAGTAAGCCTGAAAGAAAGTGAGGGCATAGCCGTGTTGTCGAGGCAAATCCATCCTGATTTCTTCAGGAATCCCTGAGCATTTGCCCTCGTGTGACAAATAAGACCTGAGGAAGTTCGGGTTATTCCCTTCTTTCCGGCGGCGCTTCAATGACCCGGTCCGCTCGTCAACGGCTTCCGTCACATTGTCGGATACCCAGAACTACCCGCACTGTGTCATGTCAATATCACAGTCGCATCTTAGACTACTTGGCTTCAGGCGGCAGACAATAGGCGCCGCGGATTCAAGGAAGAAGCCCATGGCCTCACGACGAGATCATGCCACACGCCCACAGGAGAACGACCATGCGTAAAGAACAAGCCACCGACGCCGGTTTTCCCGGAATCGCCTTTGCCACCCTGCCCGATACCGGCGAGACGATCGCGATTCGCTACGGCGAACAACTCTACTACCGGGTGGATTCCGCCAAGAGCGCGGACGAACTCAATGCGATATACGGCGTCACCGAGGCCCAGGCCAAGGCAATATTAGCAAGCGCGTTGGCCGATTGGAAAACGCTACCGGTGGACCAGCCAAGTCACAGTACGCTTAGCCGTTCCGCGTAGCTCACAACCCAGCCAGAAAAATATCCAGCGCTCACGCGCTGGCAACCGCGGTGCGGGTGCCTCCACGGCACGCATCACCTCTTGAATAGCCGGTTCCGCCGTTGCGATGACTTTGTCATTTTGCGGATCGCGGTGGAACCGCGTCGACGTTGCCGGTCATGTCCACCGCCACCGTCGGCAAGCGCTGGCGCCGGCTTTCCGTCTCCAGGTGCGGCAGGAAACCGGCGAGCAGGCCGATGACCGGAAGAAACGAACAAACGTGGAAAACGTATTGAATGCCGGTCGCGTCGGCAAGCTCCCCGAGCACCGCCGCGCCGATGCCCGCCATGCCGAAGGCAAAACCGAAGAACAGGCCGGCGACGGCGCCGATCCGGGAAGGCATCAGCTCCTGCGCATAAACCACGATCGCCGGAAACGCGGACGCGAGAATGATACCGATCGGCACGCTGAGCACGCCGGTCCAGAACAGATTGGCATACGGCAGCAGCAGCGTGAACGGCAGTACTCCGAGGATCGACGCCCAGATCACGAACTTGCGGCCAAAGCGATCGCCGAGCGAACCTCCGGCGATGGTGCCGAAGGCAACGGCACCCAGAAAAACGAACAGGTGGACCTGGGCGCTCTGTACCGAAACATGAAACTGGTTGATCAGGTAAAAGGTGTAGTAGCTGGTCATGCTGGCCATGTAAAAAAACTTCGAGAAGATCAGCGCGATCAGCACCGCGATGGCTAGCGTCACTTTGGCGCGCGGCAACGCGGCGTGCGCCGCGCCCTGCGTAATGCGCGATTTGATGCGCGCCAGTCCGTGCCCTTTGTACCAGTGGCCGACGTGAATCAGCAGGAAGATACCGAGCAGGGCCGCGAGGGAAAACCAGGCGACGCTCGACTGTCCGTAACGCAACACGACAAACGCGGCGAGCAGCGGACCGATGGCGGAGCCGGCGTTGCCGCCCACCTGAAACAGCGATTGCGCCAGCCCATGCTGGCCGCCCGAGGCCATGCGCGCCACGCGCGACGACTCCGGATGAAACACCGATGAACCGGTGCCGACCAGCGCCGCGGCCACGAGCAACACCGCGTAACTGTGGGCAAACGCCAGCAGCACCAGCCCGGACAACGTAAAGCCCATGCCGACCGCCAGCGAGTAGGGCTTCGGCTTGCGGTCGATATAGAAACCGATCATCGGCTGCAGCACCGAAGCGGTGAACTGAAACGTAAACGTCAACAAGCCGATCTGACCGAAGTCGAGCCCATAGCTACTCTTCAGCATCGGATAAATCGCCGGTAACAGCGACTGCATCATGTCGTTCAACAGATGGCAGACGCTGATAGCGGTCAGGATCGAAAATACCGTCTTCCCGGCCGTGGGGTCGCCATCGCTGGCGGTGGTCGTGTTCACGCGGATTGGCGTTTAGGTGGTGGCGTCAAATCACAGCGTAGCAAAGCGTAAGTTCCCTGGCCAACAGCGCCGCCCGGCAACGGCGCGGGCGTCTCCAGGGCGCGCATGACATTTTCAATGGCCCGCTCCGCGGCCGCGTTCAGCCACTCCGTGAGCGCTTTGCGTTCGCGGCGCCGGTAAAACTCGATCAGGATCGCGCGCAGGTACTGGCGGCTGTGCTCCGGGTGCGTGTTCATGTCGCTCATGAGGTAATGAAACCGGGTAACAAATTCAGCATCGTCGAAGTACGGCGCAAACACACCGCGATCGAAAGCGGTCTCCAGCCGCGCGAAAAACCCGCACTGGCCGGCGTACAGCGACGGCGAGTGATAAAACTTGTACGCATGTTCCAGATCGTGCCGGAAAAAGGCGAACGCATCGGACTTGCTCAGCACCGGCTCGCGCGCACGCGGCCAGGCCGTGATCAGCGTCACGGCGCGCGTGCCGCGCGCCTGCATCCGCAAGACATCCAGGGGTTTGGGAATATCCTCACACAGGATGAGCGGCCAGGCGCCCCGCAACCATTGAACCAGCGCGACCGGCACATTACCGATCACGCCGCGAAACTGATACCGCTCCAGCCAATCGAGCAACGGCACCCGCCGCCTCTCCGCTTCTGCCGTCTCGAGCACCGCCAGCCATTCCACCGCATCGGGGCGCGGGTCACGCTTGTGTTTGCGTGATGCGAACGCCTGGCCGTGTGTGGCAATCTGCCAATGGAGAAAATACAAGGCCGCGAACACCGCCGCGTCGAACTCACCGGCGCGCCAGCGCACCGCCAGGCCGGGAAGCCGGGTTAACAATTCCTGCGAAACGTCATTCAGGTTCGGCATGCGGCAAGTTTACCCTACCCTCTGGTCTTCGTCAGAAACCGGTCCAGCTGATTCGCAAACGCCTGCCGATCGCTCAGGCTGAGCACCGCGGGACCGCCGGTGTTCACGCCGGTATTGCGCAGCTCGTCCATGAAGTTGCGCATGGCAAGACGCTCGCGGATATTTTCGGTGGTATAGAACTCCCCGCGCGGGTTGAGCGCGTGGCCGCCCTTTTCAATCACGAGCGCCGCAAGCGGAATGTCGGCGGTAATCACCAGGTCGCCGAGTTGCAACTGCTGCACGATCTTGCTGTCGGCGACATCGAAACCGGATGGCACCTGGAGGGCTTTGATGTAAGGAGACGGCGGCGTGCGCAGCAGCTGGTTCGCCACCAGCGTCAGCGAGACCTGCCCGCGTGTCGCGGCACGAAACAGGATCTCCTTGATGACATTCGGGCAAGCATCGGCGTCGACCCAGATCTGCATTAAATGACCCCGAATAAATCGGCCATTTATCCAGCCGCCTCCATGACGCGGGCATACTTTCCGTCGCGCGCCAGGCCGTTTAATTGGCTGCGTTTCAGCAATGCCTGTTGCGCGGCGGCCACGTAGCTCTCTTGCCCCTTCCACGCAGCCAGCACCGGCGCCTGTAGCGCCCGCCCGTAAGAGAAGCTGACCTGCCACGGATGCGGGCCCATCGCGTTCATCGCGTTCAAATGGTCGGTGGCGTCTTCCGCGCTCTGTCCACCGGACAGGAATACGATCCCGGGGACCGCCGCCGGCACGTAGCGGGTCAGGCAGCGCATCGTGGCTTCGGCCACCTGTTGCACGCTCGCCTGGTGCGCGCATTTCATGCCAGCGATCACCATGTTCGGCTTGAGCAGCATGCCCTCGAACGCCACGCGATGGGCGTCGAGCTCGGCGAACACCGCTTCGAGCACCCGCGACGTTACCGCTTCGCAGCGTTCGATGTCGTGGGCGCCGTCCATGAGCACTTCCGGTTCCACGATCGGCACGATGTCCACTTCCTGGCACAGCGCGGCGTAGCGCGCCAACCCGTGGGCATTCGCCCGGATCCCGAACGCCGACGGAACATCGCGCTCGTCGATCTCGATCACCGCGCGCCACTTCGCGAACTTCGCGCCCAGTTGTTTGTACTCGGCAAGACGTTCGCGCAGGCCGTCCAGCCCTTCGGCGACTTTGTCGCCGGGATACAGCGCCAGTGCCTTGGCGCCCTTGTCGACCTTGATCCCGGGGGCGATTCCCCGGCTCGACAGCAGCTTGGCGAAAGGGGTGCCATCGCGGGTGCTTTGACGCAATGTTTCGTCGAACAGAATGACACCACCGATATAGCGTTCGATACCGTCGGTGGTAAAAAGTATTTCGCGGTAGCGCCGGCGGTTTTCTTCGGTGGACTCGAGCTTGATCGAATCAAAGCGCTTCTTGATTGTGGGGCTGCTTTCATCCGCCGCCAGCACGCCCTTCTGTTTCGCGACGATAGCGCTTGCCACGGATTTGAGTGTGTCGATGTTCATTGCCCTGCCCTCCAGCGAAACGCCCTGCGGTGAGGAGACAGTCCACAGCCAGCTACATTGGCGATTTACCGTGGGCTGGCCCCATGTCTTTCTGGCCGGTCACCACGTTGGCGATGCTGATAGAAATAGACTTGGTGCCCTTCTTGACGGGTGCGCTCATGCCTTCCAGGTCGCCATTTTGCGCGTTGGCCATGCCGGACTTGGAGACGCGCGCCACCACGATCACCTCGGGAGCGCTCGACAATGTCATTCCCTGGCCCATGCCCTGGCTGTCTTCCAGGACGATGGTGGTGGGCAGGTCCTTGACTTGCGCACGCACAATTGCCAGCGGCATGCGCGGTCCGCTCACGGCGCGCGCGAAGACATAGACCACGTCATCCGGCGCGGCTTGTTTGGCCACTGCGGGGCTCAGCGACACCGCCACCTTGAGGCTGGTACCAACCTTGGCCGGGGATTTTTTCGCCGCCGGCATGGTCGCCTTATCCTCGACCGGCACGGCTTCTGCACTACGCTGCCATCCGGTCACGGTGATGGCGGCGATAACGGCAATCATCCCGATGAAACGCGTCGCTGATTGAAACCGGGTAATCGTCATGTTGTCTCCTTATGTTGGAAATAAATGAAAATGTTAATCCGTTTGACAGGCGACTTGCCGCGCCGTTCTCATAATTTACCCAGATAATCTTTCTTGCCGATTTCAAGCCCGTTATGCCGCAATATGCCGTAGGTGGTGGTGATATGAAAATAAAAATTGGGCAGCGTGCGATTCAACAGGAACGTCAGCCCGTCGAGCGTGAGCGTGCCATCGCGAACTTTGAGCTCGATCTTCGCTTTTTCGGAACCGTCGATCTGCTCGGGCTTGAAGCCGCTGACGTAGGCAATCGCTTTGCGAACGCGCTCGATCAGATCGGCAAACGTCGCCTCGTTATCCTCCAATTTAGGCGGTTCCATCCCGGCCAGCCGTGCCGCGCCGCCCATGGCCGCGTCCGTGGCAATCCGGATCTGGCGTGCCAATGGGAACATGTCCGGGTACAGGCGGCTGTTGATCAACACCGCGGGCTCGATTTTCCTGGCTTCGGCGTACGCGGCGGCCTTCTCCAGAATCCCGATGAGATTGTTCAACATGCGGATAAACACCGGCACCGAGGCCTGGTACATTGAAATCGTCATGAATAGTGCTCCAGAAATATCATTTTAACAGCGGATGATCCTTCGGCAGTTGCTTAGAGTACCAGATGGCCAGTTTGTGCCGCATGGATTGTTGCGACACCTGATCTTCCGGCAGCGGCTGAATGAGTTTATCGTGCACCAGCAGCCGGTAGATAAACAGGATTTTCTCGCTGGCCGAATCGGTCGGCTCGAACACGACCGCGCCCCGATCCACGCCATACTTCATTCCCGCGAGAATCGCTCCCTTCACCAATTCGGCTTCATGTTTTAATGGCTTCATCGTGGCCTCGGTTATTCACGCGCGTGAGTGGGTGTCTCCGACCCCATTTATTCCTTCTTCATCCTGTCGATTACCTCGTTCGGAGAACCGACGAATTTCTTGGTGTTCTCCATCCCCGTGGAGGTCAGATTGACGATGAACAGGATGACGTACACGATGGCCACGAGGATCAAACTGGCGGTGATTAATTTCAAGACAAGTTTAAGCTTGAAATAAGTCAGCACGCCCACCACTGCCACAATGGCCCCGGCCGCATAGGGATGGGCTGTGACAAGATTGAGCGCTTCCTGCGCCAGGCTTTCCGGATTCATGACGGTATGAATACTATCGCGATCAATTGGTAGTTATCCAGCTAACCCGGTTGAGTCGGCTATTCCACTTTCCTCGGCACGTAGCCGCAGAATTCGGAGACGGGGTTGTGCGGCGGTATCTCGCCTGATGACAGACAGCGGCGGAACGCTGTGGCTTGCCTATTCCGGGTTTCCGCGAGCGTTGCGCAGCGCGCGCTCACGCGCGGTGATCTGCGCCGGGCGCGGGAGCCGGTCGAAAAATTGTTTGAGGTTTTGCAGCATACCGCCGGTGATTTTACCGCACCGGGCCATCCCGAGCCGAGGAGCCGGTTTCGGAAATATATCGAGCCTGAGTCTTTTAATTCCGGCTGCGGACAACCAGAACCGGAACAGGCGAGGCTCGGATTACGCCCTCGGTGACGCTGCCGAGTATCATGTGGGCCACGCCTCGGCGTCCGTGGGTCGCCATCACGATCACATCGGCGGCCCACTCCCTGGCTTCCTGCAGGATGACATCGGCAATCTCCTCGGACTCGAACTTCCCCAGCAGCCCGCTCTCCGGGCTCAATCCGGCGTTGGCGGCCCGGGTCATGGCCACCTCGATGACCTGGTGGCTGTTCTCGTCGTCGCTGCCGATAAACACGATCTTCAGCTCGACCGGGTGCCCTTTGGTCAGGCTGATCGCTTCATCCAGCGCACGCTCGGCGATCTCACTGCCGTCAACCGGAACTAATACCCGCTTGTACATAAGATTTCCCCTCGACTTCAGAAATAGACAATTCGCGTCCCCGTCCGGCTGTGAACGGATTATCCCCAGAGTCATCCGACAGCCCAAGGAGAATTGTCGTGCGTACCGGCGGGGCAGTTATTGACTTGCATCAAAACCGGATAAAGGAACCCGTGTTACTGATATACAGCATTTTCCTTACGTTTCAATTGCTCCGGCCGCGTTTGTTGTTCAGCCAATTTAACGCCGCCGGCAAGGAGAGAACCATGGAATTGATTAATTTAGCATTGGCATGGACTGTCGCGGGATTACTCGCTGGAATGTTTTTCGGATACATGGTGCAGGACGTGGACAGATTGGTTTTATGTAATTCGAGATGAACTCCCGCGATTCGCGCCGAAAGATCAATCTAGCCTGGCCCCTTTAATTAATTGCTTTAATTAATTCCTGAAGCATTATTCTTCGCGCCGTACAATGGTCGCCAACCGGGAAAACAAGCGCTTCATCGCGTTGACCCGCGCGAGATAGCCGCGCACGTCATGATCGCCGCACCGCTGGCCGGCGGTCAACCGAAAGCCGCGCCTGGCGTAGGCGTCACCCGCTCCGGCGCCGCACAAGTGGATCACGGCGGCCAGGTCTTGCTGCTGCGGGAGCGTGGCGCCGGCGATGCGATTCCGCTCCAGCGTGCTCGCGACGCGGCGATCCAGGTAGGCGGATGTCAGCTCGACAGCGTGGGTCGGCACGACGCGCGTGTAAAGGCTGTTGAACCAGCACGATCCCAACTCGTTCCAGGGTCCATCCTCGACCACGACGTGGTCATGAATGCAGTAGCGCTTCGCCTCGACAAATGTCGCATCGATGATCTGGTACATACCGACCGCGCTCGACGCCGGCCGGTACAGCTCGAAGGGATCCCACGTCGGGTGCCACCGCCAGTACGTCCGGGCCACCGGGTTACCCGCGCCCTCGACTTGAGCGAGCGCGGCCAGAAGCTCGGGCGTGATGACGGTGGTGGAATGCGCGTGGAAGATTGGCTGGTACTGCCGCCACGTGTCGGACGGCGTTTTGGAGAGCGTGCCGCTCACGGGAAACAACAGTTCGGCCGGCTTGTGGACAACCTGGTACACCCAGTTGGTCGCGGACCAAAGCACCATGACGACGACGGCGACAATGATGATCTGGACCACCCGCGGCGCGGCCAGCAGCGCCCGAAGCGCACGCCGGCGCAGCCGAGCACCCGGCCAAAAGATCGCGAGGCGGGAGCGACGCCGGCGCTTCTTGCGTTTCTTCCGGGAGGTGGTTCGGGCAGTGCGAGAACGCGACATGCAGGCTACGATAAGCGCTAAGGCAACGCTAAGGAAGCTCTGATTAAGTCTCTCGTTCGCCCTGAGCTTGTCGAAGGGTGAACGGGGATACCCGAAAATCGCGGGTGATTCGTCCGTTCATGGTTCGACAGGCTCACCACGAATGGACTTAATCAAGGCTGTTTTTTTGTAATCGAGCCTGGCCTAATTTCGCAGACGGCGTATAACGCTATACGCCGTCTCAGATTAGCTGCGTATAACTCATCAATTTATTCGTCACAAAAAAACGCCCCCAACCGGGGGCGTTTTCATGAAACAGACAGAAGAAATAACTATTTCTTCTTCTCTTCTTTCTTCTCTTCCTTCTTCACTTCTTCTTTCTTCGGCTCCGGGCACTTCACGTCCTTGCCGTCGACCTTCACCATGTCACCGGGCTTCTTGTCCTTGCAAGCCTTGGCGGTGGCTTCGGCCATGTGCTTCATGGCCATGCTGGAGGCGCTGAAGCCCAGGCCGGCGATGAAGGTAATAGCCATAAGACTCGTCAGTAACTTCTTCATGCAATGCTCCTAAAAGTAATGTGAGGTTAGTACTGAAATATGGCAAGGATATAAAATCAGCATCCCTGCGCGGCCACACTGTAGCGCTCAAAACGACGGCGCGTCAACGCAGTGGCAGTTCGCTCAAGCCATGCGCCATAAACAGCCTATACTGAGTCTCGCGTTGACATGTTCTAAGTCGGCAAATCCGGGCGTAAATAATACCTTTTAGTCCTGTTTTTCCAGTTGAGGAATCGAGGTCATAGAAAAATTACCGCTAATATCAGAAATATTTATTCTCTGACTCCGTTTTTAGGGGACGATCAAGCCTGACCCCCTTAATGACGGTTTTGTTTGATGTTGAACCAACAGGAGCGGAAAATCAGCACCCCATGGGCAAACTCGTAATCAAATTCCGGGGCAAACCGCTCGGCGACGTGAGCCTGAAACTGGGCGACACGACGATCGGCCGCCACGCCACCTGCGACATCGTGCTAAACGACGACAAGAGTGTCAGCGGCACTCATGCCGTGATCAAAACGGTTGGGCGTAAATCCACGCTTGAGGATCGCGGGAGCACGAACGGAACGTTCATCGAGACCGAGCGCGTCACACAGCATGAACTGCGGCACGGCGAAACGATCGTCATTGGCGAACACGAGCTGGTCTATCGCGATAATCTTGCTCTGGAGGCGTCGGGATTCGGCAAAGGCTCGGGGGCGCGCGCCGCGCGGGACGACTCGCTGGAGAAGACCCGGATCATTTCGATGCATGCACAACTGGTCGCCGTGGAAGGAAAAGACACGGGCAAACGCGTGCCGCTGCTGAAAGAGGAAACCCTGCTCGACAACCCAGGCAAGAACCCGGCCCGGATTTACCGCGGTCCCGATGGCTACGTGCTGCACGCGCAGCTCGGGCCCGGCGAGCCGAGGATCAACGACAAACCGGTACCGCCTGGCGGTCAGATACTGGAGAACGACGACATCATCGAAGTCGCGGGGACGAAGTTTCAGGTGGTCAAATAGTTGAATGCCAAAACGGAAAAAAATAAGCGTGGGCTGGGCTGAGTGACAACGAAGCCTTTGTTACAGCACACTCGTAAGGCACGTAACAGCGACTTCTAACCTCGACTGGCTTCTCTCAGCCCACCCACTTTTAGATGGCGCGCCTCTCACAGGTGGGAGGTATTTATTAGAGTTACGCTCCATCGTCCTCGGTGTTGAGGACAGGAATAGGCTACACCGATACGCCAGAAATTCAACGCAGCGAAATAGTAATTTACTTGAAAGATAATTTATTGATTTAGTCGGATATCGACTTGCCAGAACGCTAAACCATTGGCCGGTTTTTTTCGATGCGGAGGCCGGGTGGCCTCCCTGGCCTCACTTCTTCGGATGCTTCTGAAAGAATTCCCAGATCACATCGGTGGCACTGATCTTATTCGAGGATTTACCGACGATGCGCTCCGGCAGGTGGCTCATTCCGCCCGGCCAGAAATGCCCCATGCCGGCGACGGTATAGAAAACCACCTCGGCATTTTCATGGCATGAGGCATAGGCGATGCCTTTGACGCCGTCGCGGTCGTGGATCGTTTTCGGTTCGGACGCGCAACCGAGCAGCTGCACCCATTTGTGGATGAATTCCCGTACTGGCGGTTTCTTGCCGGCTGATTTGGCACCGAGCGTAATCTCGCCGCCTTCGAATGGATTCAACGGATCTTCGGTGCCGGTGAGGTACAACAACGAAAGCGGCTGCGCGGGCCTGGGCTGATCCAGCCAGTCGCTGCCCGCGACGGGCGCGATCGCCGCGAGGCGCACAGACAATTCGCGACCCGCGCGAAACACCATGGAAGCGCCATTGGAAAATCCGGTGGCGTAAAGGCAGCGCGGGTCGATGCGGAATTTCGTGCCCAGATCGTCGAGCATGGCATTGACGAAACCGACGTCGTCAATGTTCTGCTGTGCCGCGGCCAGTATTGTGCGCGCCGATCCATCGTTCCAGCTCTGGGGATTGGCCACGAAACTGCCGCGACGGGTGAGATCGCGTGGCACGCCCTCCGGGTACACCGCGAGGAAGTTTGCCTTGTCCGCCTTGGCAGACCATCCGGTCTCCTGCATCGCCCCGCGCGCCTTGCCACCGCCGCCATGAAACATGATGACAACGGGAATCGGAGTCTTTCCGTCGTAAGCTTTCGGCACGTGCACGACGTAATGGCGCTTCAGGTCATGGTGGGTCAATTCAAGCGTGTGATCGCCGGGTCGTATTGTTGTGGGCATGGAGGATGCTGCCTGGGCAATAACTGCCGTCATGCCATCGAGCAGGATGGCTATCGCCAGGAATACCGCTAGTTTGATTCCGATGCCTGGATGCATCTCGTTCTCCCGTGGCCACGCACTACGCTGACGGGTTCAGGCCGCCACTGGACCTTAGCGTTCATCTGCTTAGGCCTTCGCCTGCATTGGATGGCTAGGGAAGCTCTGATCAAGTCTCCCGTTCACCCTGAGCATGTCGAAGGGTGAACGGCAACGCGCCTGAAAGCACGGTGAACCTGTCCGTTCATGATTCGACAAGCTCAGCACGAACGGAGTAATCCGTCAGAGCTGCCTTACCGAACCTTCTGCATCCGGCCCGGTGTCTGCGCCGCCTGTTCTTCCTGGCTGCGCAGATAGTCCTCGTAAGTGCCGCCGTAGTTCTCCACGCCCCGCGGCGTCATCTCGATGATACGCGTGGCCAGGGATGAAACGAATTCACGGTCGTGACTGACGAAAATAAGCGTGCCGGGATATTTTTCCAGCGCGGTGTTGAGCGACTCGATGGATTCCATGTCCAGGTGGTTGGTGGGCTCGTCCATGAGCAGCACGTTGGGCTGCTGCAACATCAATTTGCCGAACAGCATGCGCCCCTGCTCGCCGCCGGACAGTGCCTTGGTCGATTTTTTGATCTCATCCTGGGAAAACAACAGCCGGCCCAGCACGGCGCGGATCGCCTGTTCATCGTCGCTGGGTTTTTTCCATTGGTTCATCCAGTCGAGCAATGACATCTCCGTGGCAAAGTCGGCGGCGTGGTCCTGCGCGTAGTAACCGACGCTGGCGTTCTCCGGCCATTTGATCGTGCCGCTCGCGGGTGCGAGTTCGCCGACCAGGGTTCGCAACAGCGTGGTCTTGCCGATACCGTTGGGGCCGATCACGGCCACGCGCTCACCGGCCTCGACTGAAAGATTGAGCCCCTTGAACAGCGGCGTCGCGTCATAACCCTGGCTCATCTTCTTTACTTCCAGCGCCTGGCGATAAAGCCGCTTGGCCTGATCGAAACGTATAAAAGGATTCTGGCGGCTCGACGGCTTGACCTCGGCCAGTTCGATCTTTTCGATCTGGCGCGCGCGCGAAGTGGCCTGCTTGGCCTTGGAAGCATTGGCGGAGAAGCGGCTGACGAAGGTCTGAAGCTCGGCGATCTGCGCCTTCTTCTTGGCATTGTCGGACAACAGCTGGTTGCGCACCAGGGTGGCGGCGGTCATGTATTCGTCGTAGTTGCCGGGATAGACGCGCAGCTCGCCGTAATCCAGGTCGGCCATATGCGTGCACACGCCGTTCAAAAAGTGCCGGTCGTGCGAGATGATGATCATGGTGCTGGCGCGCGCGTTGAGCACGTCTTCCAGCCATCGGATGGTGTTGATGTCGAGATGGTTGGTCGGTTCGTCCAGCAGCAGGATGTCCGGATCGGAGAACAAGGCTTGCGCCAGCAGCACGCGCAGCTTCCAGCCCGGCGCCACCGCGCTCATCGGACCGGTGTGCTGTTCCACCGGGATGCCAATGCCGAGCAGCAATTCGCCGGCGCGCGCCTCGGCGGTGTAGCCGTCGAGCTCGGCGAACTTGTGTTCAAGATCGGCCACCTGCATGCCGTCTTCCTCGCTCATTTCCGCGAGGCCGTAGATGCGGTCGCGCTCCTGCTTCACGCGCCACAATTCGGCGTGACCCATGATCACGGTGTCGAGCACCGTGTCATTCTCGAAGGCGAACTGGTCCTGGCGCAGCTTGCCGAGGCGTTCGTTGGCGTCGACCGAGACGTTGCCCGAGCTCGGTTCCAAGTCGCCGCCGAGGATTTTCATCAGCGTCGACTTGCCGCAGCCATTGGCGCCGATCAGGCCGTAGCGGTTGCCGTTGCCGAATTTGAACGAGATGTTCTCGAACAGGGGCTTGGCCCCGAACTGCATGGTGATGTTAGCGGTCGTGATCAAGATACGATTCCAGTTAAAAAGTTACCGAGAAATACGCTGTTAATTAAGTTAATCACCGCGCTTGCCGCCGCCTTCGAACAGGGCCGGTACTTCGCGCTTGGCGTGGTGGCGAGCAGGTTTCGTGGTTACCGTCGGTTTGGAATGCGTTGTCGGCTGATGCGACCGCGGCGGTGTTTCGTAACGATCGAGGCGACGTTGCTGGTTGCCGGTGTTTTCCGAAGTGCGCCGGTTGCCGTCCACCTCGGGGCGCGAGGCATGGCTATTGCCATGATCCTCGGCGGCCGAACGCGGCTGCGAATGTGAATTCGAATGCGGATGCGGATGCTGGCCGACAGCTCGGGGATGCGGATTCGAGTGCGGTCGCTGGGCACCGCTATGTGCATGTGACTGTGAATGCGGGCGTTGCGCGCCGTCGCGGGCATGCGAGCTCGAATGCGTGCGCTGACCATCGGCGCGAGCATGCGAAGGGGAACGTGGCTTTTGGCTGCGGCCACGATCACCGCCCGGGCGCGAGCCCTGCGGCCTTCCGCCGCCACGCTGACCACGGCCCATCAGGATCGGCTCGGCCTTGATCGACGGATCGGGCTCGAAACCCGGAATTACGACTTTCGGAATGTCGCGAGTGAGCAGGCGTTCGATGTCGCGCAGAAAATCGCGCTCGTCCACGCACACCAGCGACAGCGCCTCGCCCTCTTTACCGGCGCGGCCGGTGCGGCCGATGCGGTGCACATAATCTTCCGGCACGTTGGGCAGCTCGTAGTTCACCACGTGCGGCAACTGGTCGATATCGAGACCGCGCGCCGCGATGTCGGTCGCCGCCAGCACCCGCACCGAACCCTTTTTGAAATCGGCGAGCGCCTTGGTGCGCGCGCCCTGGCTCTTGTTGCCGTGAATCGCGGTGGCGCTGATGCCGTCGTCTTCCAGTTGTTCGGCGAGGCGGTTGGCGCCGTGCTTGGTGCGGGTGAACACCAGCACCTGCTTCCAACCCTGCGTGTGGATCAGGTGCGCCAGCAGTTCGCGCTTGCGCGCGCGGTCCACCGGATGCACCACCTGCGACACGAGTTCGGCGGCGGTGTTGCGGCGCGCCACTTCGATGAGCACCGGCGCATTCAGCAGGCCGTCGGCGAGCTGCTTGATCTCGTCGGAGAAGGTGGCGGAGAACAGCAGGTTCTGACGATTTTTGGGAAGCAGCGCGAGGATCTTGCGAATGTCGCGGATAAAGCCCATGTCGAGCATGCGATCGGCTTCGTCCAGCACCAGGATTTCGACGTGCGACAGGTCCACCGTCCGCTGGCTGACGTGGTCGAGCAGACGGCCCGGCGTGGCGACGAGAATGTCGACGCCGTGACGCAGCTTATCAGCCTGCGGATTGAAGCCGACGCCACCGAAAACCACGGTGGACTTCAGTGGCACGTATTTGCCGTAGGTGCGCACGCTCTCCTCCACCTGTGCGGCAAGTTCGCGCGTCGGGGTCAGGATCAGACAGCGGATCGCGCGATGCGCACCGTGCGGCATCGCGTTCAGGCGTTGCAGCAGCGGCAGCGTGAAACCGGCAGTCTTGCCGGTGCCGGTCTGCGCGCCGGCGAGAACGTCCTGTCCCTCGAGAATGACGGGGATAGCCTTCAGCTGAATCGGGGTGGCCTGGGTATAACCTTTTTCGGACACAGCACGGAGTAATTCGGCCGACAGGCCGAGAGTTGAAAATGACATAACGAATGGTTGCTCCTGGATGGCCTACCCAAAAAACTTGGGCCGGTCTAGGCGCTACCTATTAAGTTGAAGTTGTTCGAGGTGAACCGAGATGGATGACCGCGAAGGGATCGGTGCAGACCGGGGTGCGCCGATGAGAGTATTGTAGCAGAAGTGGCGGGGAAAGCGGACAAACTATTTCTGCCACGGACACGTCCCGGTGCGTTTCGTTGCCAAACCCGGCCGGTCGTGGCAATTTACGCCTGTCCATCAGGAGGATATTCACCGTGCCCACAGGAATCAAAAGCGCCGTCTTCGCACTTTGCCTCATCAGCCCGTTAACCGCGTTTTCCGCCCCGGACACCGGTGAACTCTGGCAAATTACCACGAGCATGGAAATGGAAGGCATGCCCATGGCCATGCCGGGACAGACATCCAAGGCCTGTCTCCCCAAGGATCGCAAAAGCGACGCGGCGATCCCGAAGGACGAATCGTGCACTACCACCGACCTCAGGAAATCGGGCAACAAGACATCTTACAAGATCGTGTGTACTGGCAAAAACAAGATGACCGGCACCGGCGAGTTCGAGGACCAGGGCAGCGACAGCTACCGCGGCAAGATGCGCCTGACCGGAACCATGGACGGAGAAAAAATGGACATGACCCAGAAATTCTCCGGCAAACGCATCGGGACGTGCAAATACGAAGAGCCGGCCGCGGTCGCGAAAAAATACCAGGAGCAGGCCGACAAGCAGAAACAGATGAGCTGCAAGCAGTCAGTTGACGAAATGAATGTATCCATGTTCACCATGAAAGACAGCCCGTGCCTGGCCCAGAAACCGGACTTCTGCAAGCGCGTCAGTGCGCTGTCACAAGAAATGCGTGAACCTGACGGCTATGAAGCCGCCATCCGGAAGCACACGAATTGGCAGGAGTTGTATCGCGCCTGCAATATTGATTCGGTCGCCGTTACCAACACCGCCTGCAAGCGCGCCTCCGATACCCGCAAATGGGAATTCGTGGCGGCGCATTGTGTGGCGGAATCCAAGGTGCTGGCCAAGAAAAATTGCGAGGGCCGGGATTACACCGAGGCGATGTCATCCGAATTCGCGCCCATCTGCCGGCGCTACGCCGCCGCCAGCCTGAATAAATCCGGGAAAGCCAAAGCCGGCAAAACGGGAAGCGCGTCGGGCAGCGCCGAAGCCGCCAAGAAAGAATCCGCGCCGGACGCCGGTGATGTGGTCAAGGACGAGGCCAAGAAGCTGCGCAAGCTGCTGCCCTTCTGAGCGCGCGGTGCGGCGAACGCTGGTTGCACTGCTGATCGCGCTGAGCGCCGCGTCGGCCCCGCTGTTCGCCGCCGAAGATCCGTTTCCGCACGTCGCGCAGGCCTACCTGGTGCGTGTCCAGGGCGAAACGCTGTGGGCGCGCCACGCGGATGCGCGTCTGCCGCCCGCCAGCCTCACCAAGATCATGACGGCGCTGCTGGTGCTCGAGTCGTACCAGCCGCAAGCCGTGGTCACGGTCAGCCCGGCGGTCGCGGCCGAAACCGGCTCGCGTTTGGCGCTGCGCGCGGGCGACACCTTGCGCGTGGCCGATCTGCTGGTCGCCACGCTGCTGCGCTCGGCCAACGACGCCTGTCATGCGCTGGCGGAGTGGCATTCCGGAAATGAAACGGCGTTCGTCGCGCGCATGAACCGGCGCGCCGTCGAGCTCGGCCTGCGCAACACCCGCTTCCAGAACGCCTGCGGTCACGATGCCGCGGATCACTACTCTTCCGCGCGCGACATGGCGCTGCTGGCCGATACCGCGATGCAGCAACCGGAGTTCGCGCGGCTCGTGGTGTTGCCGCAAGCGCAGTTCACGACCACCGACGGCCGCCGCACCTTCACCGTGAAGAATACCAACGCCCTGCTCGGCAACCTGCCAGGCGCGGCCGGCGTGAAATCCGGCTACACGAAGCTGGCCGGCAAATGCGTGGTCGCTCTCGCCGAGCGCGCCGGCGTGCGCGTGCTGGTGGTCCTGTTCAACGCGCCGGACCGCTGGTGGACCGCCGCCGGGCTGCTGGAGCGCGCGTTTTCCGCATTCGATAAAAACCATGGCACCTAAAGGCGCGGCCTCGCCGCTGCTGCTCGTGGCAGCGGTGGCGCTGGTCTATGTCAACGCCTTCTTCGGTCAATTCCAGTTCGACGACTACAACGTCATCGTCAATTTCGATCCGGTCCATTCCTGGAGCGCGTGGTTCGCCACTCTGCCCGGCATTCGCCCGCTGCTCAAGCTGTCGTACACGCTGAACTGGACATCCGGTCTCGGGATCTTCGGCTTTCACCTGTTCAACGTCGCCTGCCACGCCGGCAACACGCTGCTGGTTTATTTCATCGGCAAACGCTGGCGCGAAACCCACGGACCGGGGACGCCCGCGACAGCGGCGGTGCCGTTGTTGACCGCGCTGATTTTCGCGCTGCACCCGGCCAACACCGAGGCCGTGACTTATATCTCCGGCCGCTCGGTGTCGTTGATGGCCTTGTTCTACCTCGCCGCGTTCGCAGCCTATCTGCACTCCGCGCCGCCGTCACGCCGCGCCTGGGCCGGGATCGCCTCGCCGCTGCTGTTCGCCGCCGCGCTCGCCGTCAAGGAAACTGCGTGGACGCTGCCCTTCGTGATTCTGCTGTGGGAACTGGCGCGCCCGGAAACCCGGTTCGCCGAAAGCCTGCGGCGGCTGTGGCCGCATTTCCTGGTGCTCGGACTCGTCGCCGCCGTCATATTGACGGACCCGGCCTACCAATGGCTGCTCGCCACCAGCCTGACCACACGCAGCCTCGGCGACAACCTGCTGAGCCAGATCAACGGACAGTTCTACCTGCTCACGCAACCGCTGCTACTGTTGCAACTCAACATCGATCCCGAGCTACCGGTGCGGCACGCGCTCGATACGCTGCTCGCATTCAAGGCCGCTGTGCTCGCCGCGCTCGCGATCGCCGGCATCGTCCAGTGGCGCCGGCAGCCGTGGCTGGCGCTGGGACTGCTGTGGTGTTTTCTGCATTGGCTGCCGACCAACTCGCTGCTGCCGCGCCTCGACATCGCCAACGACCGCCAGCTCTATCTGGCGATGATCGGTCCGGCGTTTATTCTGGCGGCAACCCTGGCCAAGCTGCCGCGGCGCGGCTTCATCGCCGCCGCGCTCATGGTCAGCGTCACGCTCGGCAGCGCCACCGTGGTCAGAAATCACGACTACCGGAGTGAAATCGCGTTGTGGGAATCAACCGTGCAGGACTCTCCGACCAAGGCGCGGGCGTGGAACAACCTGGGTTATGCCTACCGGCTGGCGGGCGAACGCGACGCCGCGCGGCGCGCCTATGTGAAGGCGCTGGAGCTCGACCCGAATCACCGCAAGGCGCATTACAATCTGCAATCGCTCGACCGCGAAGAAAATTAACCTGACCGGGTTTCTTCAGTAATGCGGCGGCGGTTTTTCGTCCTCCGGCGCGATGACCATCGACGGCGCGAGGCCGGCCAGCAGGGATTTCACCGCTTCCAGTTCCCTCACCAGACGATCGATCTCCCGCTGCTGGCGCGTAACCGCCTCGTTCAAGTCCTGGATGGTCTGGTCCTGAAACGCCACGCGCACTTCGAGTTCGGTCAATCGTTCGTTCATTCGGTCATCCTCGCGGAATTAGAGGTGCTATTCAACGGTATCTGACTCATGATTGTCCTGATCATATCGGGAACAGGCATGTGGCGGAAATAACGGACTGCCGTGCTTGCTCATCCAGACCGATCGGCTAGGCTGAAGAGGAAACGACAGGGAGGTCACATGCGCCTGACACTATATATAGGTATCGCGATGGTCGCCGTCGGGCTGAATACCTACGCCGCCGACCCACCGGCGGTGGCCGAACCAAGCCCCGAAACGAGATCCGCGCCGCCGCACTCCCGTCCGTCCACGGTGAAGTGCACTGCCACGGTCAATGCCTGGATCGAAGTGGACGAGAACAGCCTGCCACAAAGAATGAACGCGAAAGCCGAAGCAAATAAGCGGGTGCAGCTCAAGCTGGTCGGCTCGGCGCCTTCGCGCGGCGAATCAGTGGTATGCAGCTACGCCTCGCGCAGCCGCGACGTGACGACTTCCTATTACATGCGCTGCGTCAACCCGCGCCAGGAGCGGGGTCAAAGGCATTCCTATTCATGCAAGTGATGGCGCCAACTCATCAACGGTTTGCCGCGCGCATACCCTGACCTCGACCGAGTGTTCCTGCTGGTCGTCAATCAAGGGAATGGTCTGGTCGAGTCGTTCAACCCCGTCCACTGTTATAGTCGTCTCGCCGATCTTCGCATCATCGACAGCGCGAGGTTGCGAGACGACGATATGGTAGACCGTCTCCCGATACCGGTAGTGCATTTTGAACGTCTTCCAATCCGCCGGGAGGCACGGTGCGAAATGCAGTTTGTCCACTTCCAGCCTCAAGCCGAGGAGCGATTCCACGATCAGCCGATACATCCAGCCGGCCGAGCCCGTGTACCAGGTCCATCCCCCGCGGCCGGTGTGCGGCGCGAGCGCATAGACATCGGCGGCGACGACGTAGGGTTCGACTTTGTAGGTCGCCACCCCCTCCGGAGTTTTTCCATGGTTTACCGGGTTGATCATGGCCAACAGCTCCCAGGCGCGCTGACGGTCGCCTAGTCGGGCAAACGCCATGGCCGCCCAGATCGCCGCATGCGTGTACTGCCCGCCATTCTCGCGCACACCCGGGACGTACCCTTTTATATAGCCGGGATTCAACGGCGATTTGTCGAACGGCGGATCCAAAAGTTGGATCAGCGCATGGTCGCGGCGCACGAGGCGCTTATCTACCGCTTCCATGGCCAGGCGTGCGCGTTGGACATCGCCCGCCCCGGATAAAACCGCCCAGCTCTGCGAAATGGAATCAATCTGGCACTCGGGGTTGGCGGCCGATCCCAGCGGAGTGCCGTCGTCGAAGTAGGCGCGGCGGTACCACTCGCCATCCCAGCCATGCTTTTCGATATTCTGGCGCAGCTGAATCCGCTCCGCTTGGCAACGTTCGGCGAAGGCGGGATCATCCTGCAGGCGCGCCACCTCGGCGAACTGCTTGAGCACTTCACTCAGGAAAAAACCCAACCAGACGCTCTCGCCTTTACCGTGATTACCCACCAGATTCATGCCGTCGTTCCAGTCACCGGTACCCATGAACGGCAGGCCGTGCTCTCCCCATCGGAGTCCTCTCAGGATGGCGCGCACACAGTGCTGGTACAGGCTGGCCGTCTCGCCAGAGCGGCCGGGCAGATCATAATAAGAGTCTTCCTCGGCGTTGACCGGGCGGCCTTCGAGGAAGTAAACGGGTTTATCCAGCACCCCGGTGTCGCCGGTCGTCAGCACATAACGGCACGTCGCCAAGGGCAGCCACAGGTAATCATCCGAACAATGCGTGCGCACGCCACGGCCCGATGGCGGATGCCACCAATGCTGGACATCGCCTTCCTGAAACTGCCGGCTCGCGCACAGCAGCAGTTGCTCACGCACGCGTTGCGGCTCGGCGTGGATCAGCGCCATCACGTCCTGCAATTGGTCACGGAAGCCGAAGGCACCACCCGATTGGTAGTATCCGCTGCGCGCCCAAAGACGGCTTGCCAGCGTCTGGTACAAAAGCCAGCCGTTGGCCAGCACATTGAGGGACAGGTCGGGTGTTTCCACCTGCACCGCGCCGAGCGTGTGATTCCAGTACTGGTACACCGTGTCGAGCGCGCCGCGCGCGGCAGCCGATCCCCGGAAGCGTTGCACCAGGTGGCCGGCCGCAATGGCATCCCGCCCTACGCCAAGCCTGAAGATAATCTCACGCTCTTTTCCGTCGGCCAGTTCGAAGCTGACCTGGATCGCGGCACAGGGATCGAGCGCCACTCCCGCCTTGCCGGAAAGCCGCGCGCGGTTCATCGCGGCCGGGTGCTTGAGCGTGCCGTTGCGTCCGAGGAATTCGGTGCGATCGCAACTGGTCGTGCGGGTCGTGTCGTCCACATCGAAAAACGCCACCCGATCGGAAAACTCCGTGCTGTAGGGATTGCGCGCGTAAAGCGCTCCGTTGCTGGGGTCAATTTCGGTGATCACGTGCATGGCCGATTTCGGCCGCAAATCTCCCAACACCCACTCCACGTAACCTGTCGCGGAGAGTTTGCGCGGTTGGCCCGACTCGTTGCGCACTTTCAGCACCGAGAACTTGATCGCGGCATCCACGTCCACGTAAACCGTGAGCTCCGAGTGAATGCCACCCTCCACGTGCTCGAAGACGCTGTAGCCGAACCCATGGCGGGTCACGTAATAACCGGCGCCGTGACTGGGCAACGGCGTGGGCGACCAGAAATGGCCGCTGTCTTCATCGCGCAGATAAAATACTTCTCCGCTGGCATCGCTCACCGGGTCGTTGTGCCAGGGTGTGAGGCGGAACTCATGGGCGTTCTCGCTCCAGGTATAGGCCAGGCCGTTCTCCGAAATGACGGTTCCAAAGTGCGGATTCGCCAGCACGTTCACCCACGGTGCCGGCGTCACTTGCCCCGGCGCGGTCATGATGACGTATTCGTGCCCATCACGGGTAAACCCTCCCAATCCATTGAAGAGGATAAGATCGTGGCGCGGCAACCCGGTGGCGACCGTGAGTTCGGCGCGGTGGCTGCGGGTCGGTTTGAGGCGCGGAACTCGCACTTCCACCGACCCACGACGGTTGATCTGTTCCGCCAGCGTTCCGCGGCTGTCGGTGAAAATGGCGCGTGCCACCGATTGCAGCAGAATACGGTCTTCGTCCGATATCTGCTCCGCCGGCCGCACGAAGATGCCGCCTTGCCGATCGATCACGTGCGCTTCGACGCCCGCGGCGATCAGCCCCATGATTTGTTCCTGGAGCAGTTGCCGGTAACCAGCGCGGTCTTCGTTCCAGATCACCAGGTCCACGGCCAGTCCCTTCAGGCGCCAGTACGCGTGGGCCTGTACCAGTTGGCGCACCAGATCGATATTGGCCCGATCGCCGATCTGCAGCAGCACGATCGGAAAATCGCCGGAAATGGCATAGCCCCATAGACCGGATTGTCCGCGGCGGTTTTTGACGAGGATGGCGGCGTCAGCGCGCAACGAAGAATTAGCGTAAATGACAGAGCTGGCAAGCTGTCCATAGAGTTGCGCGTCGGCGTCGGTGGCATTGATCTGCCGCAGCACCACTTGGGCGTGGGTCCATGCCAGCTCCAGGACGCGATCCGCGATCCGCCGATCCTGGTATTTATCGATCAGGCTCAAGGCGGCATCCCGGGTCTCACCGATGCCGGAAACCATATCGATCGTTGCCGATTCGTCAGGTTCGAGTGTGATGCGATAACGGATGGCAACAATCGGATCCAGCACCGAGCCCTGACTGCCCGTGAGCGCGGCGGAGCCGTTCAGGGCTTGGGGCGCAGCGACCGTGTTGCCGCGACCGATGAACTGCATGCGGTCCGTTTCGTAGGAAATCTCTCCGATGTCTGCCCCGTGCACGGCCATCAGGTGAAACATCCAGGGTGCCGACTCATCGAGGGAGCGCGGCCGGCGCGTGCACAGGATCGCCCGCCGCGGGTCGATTATCTCGGTCTGAACAAAGAGATTGCTGAACGCCGGATGCAATGCGTCCGCGGCCGAAGGCGCGAGCACCACCTCCGCGTAACTCGTCACGTCAATCGTCCTATGCGTTCGGGAGCGATTGGTGATATGGATGCGGCGCAGCTCAATATCATCTTCCGGCGAAACCACGATTTCGGTATGGGTCTCGAATTCGTGGTCGCGGCGGCGAAACTCTGCTCGCCCCTCCGAAAAAATCGCGGCGTAGCTCTCCGCTCGCTTGAGCGTCGGCTGATGTGCGGTTGACCAGAACTCCCCGCTGTCCACGTCGCGCAGGTAACAGAATGTGCCCCAGTTGTCGCGGGTAGCATCTTCGCGCCAGCGGGTCACGGCGAGGTTCTTCCACTGACTGTAACCGCCTCCCGCGTTCGTGACCATCACGTGGTAGCGGCCGTTCGACAACAACTGCACCTGCGGTATCGACGTGTCGGGACTGCTGAAAACGCGAATCGGCGTCTCCGGAGCACCGGAAGTGAGTCGAATGTCGGAGAGCTGGGCCGTGTGCGGAAACAATGCTGTGGCCCTGGGAATTCGCTCCTGTAGCAACAACAGGGTCGCCTGGAACCGCGGGTCCGACTCGAATCGCTTCTGCATCGGACGGTCCAGCAGCAGATAGGCCAGGGACAGCAGGCTCATCCCCTGGTGATGGGTCATGAAGGAGCGAACCATCGTGCTCGATCCACCGCGTCGCTGACGTGACGGGGTGTAGTCGATGGCTTCATAAAAACCAAATTTTCCAAGCAGTCCCGCTTTGGTGAGCCGCTGCAAGTTCAGACAAGCCGCTTCAGGCGCCACCATCAATGCCAGCGCCGAGGCATAGGGAGCAACCACCAAATCCTCCGCCAGTCCGCGCTTGAGACCCAGGCCGGGTACGCCGAACGCGCGGTACTGGTAGTTGAGATGAACGTCGACCGTGTTGTAACCGGATTCCGACATGCCCCACGGCACGCCGCGCTGTCCGCCATACTCGATCTGTCGCTCCACCGCCGCCTTATAGGTTTGATCGAGCAGCGTGTTCGCGTAGGTGGGCATCACCAGGAGCGGCATCAGGTACTCGAACATCGAACCGCTCCACGACAGGAGAATCGGCTCGCCACCGGCGGACGTGAGCAGGCGCCCGAGGGCGAACCAGCTCTCCTGCGGCACTTGCCCCTGCGCAATCGCGACAAAGTTGATCAATCTCGCTTCCGAGGCCAGCAGATCGTAGTAACTCGAGTCGCGCCGCAGGTCATCCACGTTGTACCCGATCGACAGCAGACGCGAGGCCTTGTCGTACAGGAAGTCGTACTGCATGTGCGCGAGCTCACCTGCTTGCTGTGCCAGACGTTCAACCGCCGCCATCCGCTCCACGGCACGACGGCCGGCTTGCGTAATCAGCGGTCGAAGCTCATCCAGCCACTCGCGCTCTGCGGGCGTCGCGTCCGCGTCGAGTCGGCGCTCGACGGCCGGCAACCACTCCAACTCAATTTTGGCGATATCGCGCAGCGTGGGGATTTCGCCAATGCCGGAGACGTCGCTGAGCCGACCCGGAGCGGCCGGCAGCAAACTCCACGGGGCGAGAAACGTCAGATCATCGAGGGCGCTCTGGCATTGCCGGGCCAGCGTCCGCGCCCACCAGCTCGCATCGGCCTCAGAAGCCGTCTCGGAAATTACCGGGCTGGCGTGATTCAGGGTCGGGTGGTGCGCGTCCGCCTGCGGCGACCCGGCCCGTCGCCTACCGGCGACGGGCGCTTCGCCTGTTTCGCGCTCGCCCTCATGTGCTTCTATGGATACTTCGGTTTCCGCGCTCTGTCTTCCCTCGGCTGATACCTGCTCGCTGTTTTTTTGTGACAACTTCTCAGAGACAGCATCGAGGCTGCCGGCAAACTCTTCCGCGCGTGTCGCCAGTCGGTCAAGGCACAGTAGCGCCGCCGTGAGCGTGGTTGGCCGGGAATCGCAGGCGGACTCCAATTCTTTCTGAAATTGAGCGAGCGCAGCCGGCGTGGCAGCTCCCGCGGCATCCGCCAGTATCCCTAACGTGTCACGCAGCCCGTCAAACCAGCGCGCCTCCAGGATTGGGCGATCGGACAGTGACAGCAGACCTGGGCGCAATGTCAGCAAATGACCTGCGAGGTTCCCGCTGTCCACCGTCGAAACGTAGGCAGGGTGCAGCGGTTTCAGCGACAGCGTGTCGTACCAGTTGTAGAAGTGGCCGCGGTGCCGTTCCAGGGCTCGCATCGTGCGCAGCGCACTCGCGGTACGCTCGATAAGTTGTCCGGCCGGAATGTAACCGAAGTCGTACGCGGACAGATTCGCGAGCAGCGCCAGACCCATGTTGGTCGGCGACGTGCGGTGCGCCACCGCGGCACCGCGATACTCCTGATAGTTATCCGGCGGCAGCCAATGATCTTCCGGGCCGACGAAGGTCTCGAAAAATGCCCAGGTCTTGCGCGCCAGCTTGCGCAGAAAGAAAGTCTGGTCGGCCGTCAGCCTGGCTTCACGGCGGGCGAGCGGCCGGCTGATCCACCAGGCGATGGCGGGCGAGACCAGCCACAAGATCAGTATCGGTCCCGCCACAACCAGCACGACCGGTATTGACAGCACCAGAACCAGCGCCGCGGCCATGGCAATAACCGGGGCGGCCCACATCGACCGGAAAGAGCCGGCGAGGTCCGCACGGCTGTGGTGATCCGATTCGCTCGATGGATTCCATTCGAGAAGTCGCTTGTGCGTGAACAGCATCCGTCCCGCCGTGCGCACAATTGCATCCAGGCTGAAGACCGCCTCATAGGGAAGGCACGCGAGTGTAATAGCCGCCTGGGCGAGGCGCCGGCCGACGGCACGTACGATGGCGGCGAGATGCTGGCCCAGCAGCACGTCGATCGGCTTCTGAAAAATCTCCAACGTAGAGGCAATCAAGGACGGGATCAGGATGATTCCGATCACCGCCAGGGTCCAGAACCAGGCCGAGGCAAAGTCCGTCCAGCCCAGCAGCAACAGCAGTGTCAACGCCGCCGGCGCGAGACTGCGCCGCAGGTTGTCGAAGAGCTTCCAGCGGGACAGTCCCGAGAGCGGGTTCTTCTTCCGGCCGCGCCCGGGCCCGGGAACACGCGACAGCAGCCAGCCTGCCAGCTGCCAATCTCCGCGAATCCAGCGGTGCCGGCGGCTCACGTCCGCGCTGTAGCGAGACGGGTATTCCTCGTACAACAACACATCGCTCACCAGCCCGGCGCGTGCGTAACTACCTTCCAGAAGATCGTGGCTGAGGATGCGATTCTCGGGAAAGCGATCCTTGAGCGACCGCTCGAACGCATCGATATCGTAGATCCCCTTGCCAATGAACGAGCCTTCACCGAACAAGTCCTGGTAGACGTCGGAGACGGCGCGCGTATAGGGGTCGATGCCCGGCTCATCCCCATACAAGCGAGCATACCGCGAGCGGTTCGTGCCCGGCAGGCTCACGCCCATGCGCGGTTGCAGGATGCCATAGCCCTCACAGACACGTTGCTTGTCTTCGTCGTAGCGCGCGCGATTCAGCGGGTGAGCCAGGGCTCCCACAAACTCCCGCGCCGAGTCGCGCGGGAGCTGCGTATCCGTGTCAAGAGTAATGACATACTTCACGTTCGATAAAGCGTCGGTGTTACCGACAACCAGTGAGAAGCGATCGGTTGCGCCCCCGCGCAACAGCAAATTCAAATCCGCCAGCTTCCCGCGCTTGCGCTCGTAGCCCATCCATATTCGGTCGCGTGGATCCCAGCGGCGCGGGCGATGAAAAAGAAAGAACGTGTCACCGTTGTCACCCCGGTACTTTTCATTCAGCTCCTCGATTCGCGCCTCAGCCAATTGCAACAGCGCTTCGTCCTCCGGCAGCGTTTCCGCGTGCGCGTCCTGAAAATCGGTCAACAGGCCGAAGCGCAGATTGTCGTCCCGGTTGGCCAGGAACCGGACTTCCAGCGCCTCGACCAGATTCTCGATGTTCTGAGCGCCGCGGAGCATCGCCGGAACCACCACCAGCGTGCGCGATTCCAGCGGGATTCCCTTGGAGAAGTCCATGCGCGGCAGAAGATGCGGCGATGCCAGCAACGTCGCCAGCCAGTTCACCAGCGCCACCGCCAGTTGACTGGTGGACAGCAGCGCGAGGATTCCAATCAGCGCCAGTACCCCATCAGACACCTCGTTGGCACGTGCCTGTGCCAATAAGCCCCCGGTGAGCATCGCCGTGATCAGCGTGATCGCGCCCAGATACAGGAGCAACGGAAACCGGCCCGCCGCTTTCGTCAACGCCTCGAAGGCGGAAAGGCGCAGCCCCGCGGCTTGTTCGAGCTGTGGCAATCCCTTGTCGATCAGGTAGAAGCCCACATGCGCCTTTCGATCATCGCCACCTTTACGGGCCACGCCTTCATGCGCAAGCCAAATTGCTCTCTCCGCCACTTCGCCTTCGGACAGGCGGCTCTGCTTCGCGATCTTCTCCACGACATGGCGGTAGCGATCACGCGTGGCAAAATTCATCATGCCGTAGATGGCGCCGGGATCCTCGCGCAGTTTTTGCTCAGCAACGCTCAGCGTCTCGACAAAGTCGCGCCAGTCCATCGCCCCCAGGAATCGGAGGCTACCGATGCTGTTGCTGATGGAGACCTGGTCGGCGGCCTGTTGCTGGTTTCCCGACTGCACCAGCTGCTCGATCGTCAGACCAGACTCGGACAGCCGCTGCTCGATCCAAGTCAGCGGCAATGCTAAAGCCGGGCTCTGCCCCTGCAGCCGGCGCGAAAATTCCGAAACGAACGGGGTCGTCATCGGCGGGCTTGAGCGCACCATGTCCGCGATTACGAGTATCAGACTCTTCGGATCCTTCTCGGCAATCTCTATCATCTGGTCGACCCAGGAATCGGCCAGGTTTCGGTCGATCCTGCCGGCGGCGCTGCGGGCAGCAACACGCCGGAGATTTTCGATCAAGGCCAGGCGCAGCATGATGGGGATGGCCCACAATTCACCTAACGTGAGGGCAGTGACTGTCTGGTAGGACGCGACGAAACGGCGGAGGCTTTCCGGATCCACCCGTCCGTCACCATGCGCGATGGTCTCCAGCGCGATGTCATACACCCGCGGAAGACCATCCGAAGGGCCGTGAGCCAGACGCGGCAGTTCCCGGCTGTAACCCTTGGGCAGGTGTCTCTTGGCCGTGCGGATCTGTTCTTCGATCAGGTAGAAATTATCGAGCAGCCATTCCCCGGCCGGTGTAATCCGGCGGTTTGCCGTCACCGCCGCCGTGAGCAGCTGACATCCTTCAATCAGGATGCGTTCATTCTCCGCCAGGCGCGTTAGCAGCCGGTCCTTGGCTCGCTGCGAAGTCAGGGTGTGCGAGGTGGCGAGACTCTTACCATGCTGCTCCATCTGATCGGCGCTGAACAATTCCGATCGCAGCGGTGGCTCGTCGCTGGCGTAATCAGATGCCGAGCGATTTCCACGGGAGCTAACCGTCAAGTTGAGCAAGCTCCTGATGCCGGACTTGCTGTTCTCCTTCATTTTGTGAAGGCAAGCCTGCACAAAACTAACCATTTTTAATGGTCTCCTTGTTTCTCTGAAGCGAAGTCTCAACGAGACGGCGGAAAAACTTTCTTTTGATAGCGCGCTATCGAAAATTACATGGTTAGATTCCGCCGGCACGGCTGGACTGGTTGTTCTGGCTAGAAGTCATCTCAAAAACCCCTCACCTTATTTCTCTCCGGCGATACGGAGGGAGGCGGAAAACAGGAAAGGGTTCAGTGGACCTTTTCCCCGTAGAACGGGCGCATTCGATTCGGATGCGCCATGGGAGGGAACCGGGCGGGGGATCAGCGATTAGAACACAAACTCAATCATTTTTCCGCTGTGGTCTGCGATTCCAGCGCTTCCCAGCGGGCATAGTACTCCTTGAGTTCAGCGGTTACCGATTGCAGACGCGCGAGTGTGGCGGAGATGGCCTCACCCGGCTGTTGATAAAAGCCGGCGGCGCTGACCGCCGCCTGCAATTGCGACTGCTCCACTTCCAGCGTTTCGATTTTTCCCGGCAGGGTTTCGAGTTCACGCTGTTCCTTGTAAGAAAGCTTGCGGGGTTTGGTGCCGCGCTTTTCCGCGACGGACGCGGGTGGTGATACTTTGGCGCGCGTCGCTTCATTCGCGGGCGCGGCCGGGTTGCGCCGTTGCCGCAACCAATCGGAATAGCCGCCGACATATTCGCCGATCCGGCCGTCGCCTTCGAACACCAGCGTGCTCGTGACGGCATTGTCCAGGAACGCGCGGTCGTGGCTCACCAGCAGCAAGGTACCCTGGTATTCGAGCAGCAACTCTTCCAACAGTTCGAGCGTTTCCACGTCCAGGTCATTGGTCGGCTCGTCCATCACCAGCAGATTGGCCGGCCGCGCGAACAGGCGCGCGAGCATGAGCCGGTTACGCTCGCCGCCGGAGAGCGTGCTCACCGGGGAACGCAACCGTTCCGGCGGAAACAGAAAATTCTGCAAATAGCCGACAACGTGCTGCGGACGGCCGTTGATGGTCACCGTCTGACTGCCTTCACCGACGCTGTCCATCACCATGGCGTTTGGGTCCAGCAGTTCACGCTGCTGATCGAAATATGCAACCTGCAATTTGGTTCCGCGGCGCAATAGCCCGTGGGTTGGCGGCAGTTCGCCCAGCAAGAGTTTGATCAGCGTGGATTTGCCGGCGCCGTTGGGTCCGATGATGCCGATGCGATCGCCGCGCATGATGCGCGCGGAGAAATCCTTGATCACAGTGCTGTCGCCGAAACTGAAATCGACGTGCTCGGCTTCGAACACCAGCTGGCCGGACTGTTTGCCCTCTTCCAGTTTCATCTCCACCTTGCCGGCGCGGTTGAGGCGCTGACGGCGTTCTTCGCGCAACGCCTCGAGCGCGCGCACCCGCCCCTCATTGCGCGTGCGGCGTGCCTCGACGCCCTGGCGTATCCACGCCTCCTCCTGGGACAATTTCTTGTCGAACAGCGCGTTGTGCTGCGCTTCCACGGCAAGCTGAGCTTGCTTGCGGCGCACGTAGTCATCGTAACTCCCGGCCCAGGAGGTGAGTGCGCCGCGATCGAGCTCGATGATGCGTGTGGCGAGGCGCTTGAGAAACGCACGATCGTGGCTGACAAACAGCAGCGCACCCGGATAGTCCACGAGGAATTCTTCCAGCCAGGTGATGGCCTCGATGTCCAGATGATTGGTCGGCTCGTCGAGCAGCAGCAAATCCGGTTCGCACACCAGGGCACGCGCCAGCATCACGCGCCGCCGCCAGCCGCCGGAGAGCGCGTGCATGCTGACGTCACCGTCCAGACCCAGGCGCGACAACACCATTTCCACGCGTTGCTCCAGGCGCCAGCCATCGCCGGCTTCGAGTTCGTGCTGCAACTGCGCCAGGCGCTGCGTCAGGGCCGGCGTGTGCGCGTGCGCGAGTTCCGTGGCGGCATGGTGGTATTGCGATATCAGCTGGCCCAGTCCGGCCAGTCCGCCGGCCACGATATCGAATACGGACTCGTCGCTGTCGGGACTGACTTCCTGCGCCAGGTGCGCGATGCGCGTGCCGGGGCGAATCCAGATCCTGCCGTCATCGGGCAGGGCTTCACCGCTCAACAGGCGAATCAACGACGACTTGCCCTCGCCATTGCGCCCCACCAGGCATACCCGTTCGCCGCGGCGTATCTCGAGCCTCGCCTGCTCCAGCAACGGACGATGGCCATAAGCCAGGGAAACCTTATCGAGGCGCAGTAGGGGCATGGAGATAATAGCGGACAGATAAAATGTTCGAAGCGGTGCGGCTCAGGTTCGGATGCATGGCGACAATGGCCGCCTGTCCATGATACCCGGCCTGTCGGGAGAGATGCCAGCTGCGATTTTTGGCGCTACGACGGGCGCGTGCGCCGATACACCTTGTGCGTGAATTCGCCGGCCAGACCCTTGGCTACGCTGACCATGACGCTATGAACGGTTTCAGACAGCGAGTCCCGGGCGAAATTGAATATCTGGGGAATGTGCACCGAGCGGCTCAGCATCTTGGTCTCAGCGCTGTAAAGCTCCAGTATCTCGCGCAACCGGGATTCGAACTCGGCACGAGAATACAACTGGGCGACCGCCGCGCGGAACCGCGGCGTCGCTTCCCATTGCGCGAGCAAACGTCCCGCCAGCTCGAGCAGCCGCTCGATCCGGCGCCGGCGGAACTGTTCGATATCGCGGTATTCGATGTGAATGTTGACGGGAAACACGGCGGCCTGTTGCAGAAACTTCTGATCGATCTCGCGCGCCTGTTGCAGCAGCCGCTGGATATCCGCTTCCTGCGAGGCGCCGCCCGAATGCTGCGCGTCGGCCGCGTGCAGGATCACGAGACGATCTTTCTCGATTTCCTTCCTGACATTGATATCAAGAAACGCGCGGAATGCCGGCAGCAGCAGCTTGAACAGCGTGTAGTCCCCGAGCCGCGTGGCGGTGCGCGTGCTGAACTCCTGCATCATCGCGCCGCTCATGGCACACAGGACGCGGACCTTATCCACGGCCGTCGCCCGGTCTGGCGGAACTAGGGTTTCATCGCCTTGTGGAATCCGATCATCCCGCCCATCAGGGTTTTGCTCGAAACGTTTTCATAGCCCAGATGCCGCAGCAATTGCGACATTTCCTCGGCCGAGTAGAACAGGCTCAGCGCGTCGATAAAGTATTTTTTGCAATTGCGCGCCGTCGCACCGCTCTGAAACAGCACCGCCGTCACCGACAGACTGACTCGCAGATAGGCGTAGTACGCGCGCTCCACCAGCTTGCTGCCGGGACGCAGCATGTCGCAATGATAAAAATGTCCGCCCGGCTTCAGCACACGCCGGATCTCGGCATACACGTCCATGACGCGCAGATGCCGCGACGCCCATTGCAACGTCACCACGTCAAAATGGTTATCGGGGAACGGCAGCTTGTGCACGTCGCCGATGACGCTTTCGATTTGAAAGCCTTCCTTTTCCGCCAGTTGGCGGCCGACTTCCTGCATCGCCGCGCTGCGGTCCATGGCACAGACCTTGAGATCGGGCTGCTTGCGCAGCATGGCAATGCCGACCGCGTTGGTGCCGGCGCAGACATCCAGCGCTTTCTGACCGCTTTGCAGATCGATGGTCGCGAGAAAACTGTTGCGGAACTTGTTCCACAACCCCAGGCTCGCGACGTAGTTCGCGCGGTCGTAATACTTGGCCACGTCGGCGAACACATCATTTAATTCCTGGGTCCATACCCGCTTGAACAGTTTCTCCCGGACGTCTTCCCGGTCTGAAAATTGGAGTGCCCCGTCCAGGGCGCGTTCACCGTTTGCCATAATTACCTCGCGTTTTTACTGTCAGTTACTTTCAGGAACAGCCTATAGTTTTGTTTTAGCGGAATATACACCTGCGCGACATTGCGCCAGATCAAACTTTCACCGTTCGGACAAGAAAATGTCAGGAAAGAAACCATTGACGGGTCGATTTCGGTCCTTCCGAAGCATGACATCATCGGATTTTTTTAATCCGGGCACACGAAATAGCTCACAACCTGGCGGGAAACAGATTCAGGCCTCTCCCGGTCACGGTGATCCCTGGGCGACATCCTACGGCCAATGTCGCCGATACCGCAAGTCATGCCGATTATCCGTCCGGCGTCCGGACCCCACGCTCAGGACACAAGGAATTTATCGAGTTTCCGTCGTTCGAGTCCTGATGCAGATTCGTGGCGGCAGTTAGGACACAACGGTTACACCATGCCAGAAAGCGATGTAACCCTGGATATGGCGCGCCTCCGCGGAAGTCTGCGGGTAATACCACGCGGCCTGGCAGTTCACCTTGCCGTTGACCACGACGTCGTAATAACTCGCGACACCTTTCCAGAAGCAGGTCGTGTGTTTCGTGCTCGGGCGAAGGTGCTTGCGTTTCACCGCTTCGGGCGGGAAATAATAATGGCCCTCGACGATTTGACACGCGTCGCTTTCGGCCAGCACCGCGCCGTTCCAGATTGCCTTCGGCATGCATTACCCTTCCAGGTGATGTGGATGTTTTCCGTATGACCGGCGTTCGGCGTTTGAATTCCCGGGTCAGTATGCTTCAATGCCGGTTCGACCAGCAGGGAGCAACGGAATGATGCTCGTTCGCGGTAGGTCACAAACCCAGGACACGGCGCGCGGAATTTCTGTATCACGCGACAACCTGGCGGCGCGCTACACCGCCGTGCGGCGCATGAGCGAGGCGCTCAGCCGGCCGCTCGCGCCGGACGATTACGGCCTGCAGGCCACGCCCGATGTCAGTCCGGCCAAGTGGCACCTCGCGCACACGAGCTGGTTCTTCGAGACCTTCCTGCTAAAAACCTTTGTCCCCGGTTACCTCCCGTTTCATCCGCAATTCGAGCACCTGTTCAACTCTTATTATGATCAGGTCGGTGTCCCGTTCGCGCGCGCTAGCCGCGGGCTGCTGTCGCGTCCGACGGTGGCGGAAGTCTTCCGCTATCGCACGCAGGTGGACGCTGCGATGGTGTCGCTGCTCGCCACCGTGGAACCGCAACACTGGCCCGAAGTCGCCGCGCGCGCGACGCTCGGCTGCCACCACGAGGAACAGCATCAGGAACTGTTCCTGACGGACATCAAATACAACTTCGCCATCAATCCGCTGAAGCCGGCCTATCGCGAGGATATCCCCACCGCTCCGACCGGAGCCGGCACGGCGCTGGGATGGATCGAACAAGCCGGTGGCACCTTGGAAATCGGGCACGACGGCGTGGGCTTCGCCTTCGACAACGAAGGCCCGCGTCATCGCAGCTTGCTCGCGCCGCATGCGCTTGCCTCGCGCCTGGTCACCAATGGCGAGTATCTCGAGTTCATCAAGGCCGGCGGCTACCAGCGGCCCGAATACTGGCTGGCGGACGGTTTTCGCACCGCGTGCGAGAAATCCTGGCAGGCGCCGCTGTACTGGGAAAAATCCGACGGGCGCTGGCAACTGTTCACGCTCACGGGTATGCGCGCACTGAATGAGCACGAACCGGTGTGCCACGTAAGCTTCTACGAGGCCGACGCCTACGCGCGCTGGTCCGGCAAACGTTTGCCGACCGAGGCGGAATGGGAATCCGTTGCGCAGCAACAGCCTGTGCACGGCAATCTGCGCGAGTCGGACTATCTGCATCCGGTCCCGGCTTCGCCCGGCGTGGATCCGGCGCAACTTTTTGGCGATGCGTGGGAGTGGACCGCGAGCCCGTACGCACCCTATCCCGGTTACCGGCCGGCGCCAGGCGCGCTCGGGGAGTACAACGGCAAGTTCATGGTGAATCAGCTGGTGCTGCGCGGCGGCTCCTGCGTTACGCCCACGGTTCATATCCGCGCCAGCTACCGCAACTTTTTCTACCCCGCCGACCGCTGGCAATTCTCCGGCATCCGCCTGGCGGACGACCGATGAGACTGCGTCCGGTCCGTTTCCACGACGATCGCCCGTCGCCCGCGACCATGCAGGAGGAGGTGCTGCAGGGGCTCGCGTCGCGGCCCAAGCGGATAGCGCCGAAATTCTTCTACGACGAGCGTGGCTCGCGGCTGTTCGACGCTATCTGTGAACTGCCGGAGTATTACCTCACGCGTACCGAGATGGGAATACTGGAATCCTGCGCCCGGGAAGTGGCACGGCTGGCCGGCGCGGACTGCACGCTGATCGAGCTGGGCAGCGGGGCGAGCAAGAAAATACGCCTGCTGCTCGAGGCCCTGCGGCCGCGTCACTATCTCGGCATCGACATCTCGCGGGAATTCCTGCGGGAATCGGTGCAGCGCCTGGCGCATGACTACCCGTGGCTCGAGGTGCACGCGGCCTGCGCCGATTTCGCGCAGGATTTCGATTTGCCCGATCCCGCCGGCAGCGGGCGCCGGCTGGTGTTCTTTCCGGGCTCGACCATCGGCAATTTCGAACCGCACGAGGCGCTGGCGTTTCTGCAACGCGTGCGGCGTCTGGTGCAGCCCGACGGCGCGCTGGTGATCGGCGTCGATCTGAAAAAAGACCCGGCGGTGTTGCACGCCGCCTACAACGACGGCCAGGGCATCACCGCGGCGTTCAATCTCAATCTGCTGGAGCGCCTGCGTGCCGAACTCGGCGCCGAGCTCGACCCGAAAACTTTCCGGCACCGCGCGTTCTACAATACGATACACGGGCGGATCGAAATGCATCTGGTCAGCCGTCGTGCCCAGGAAATCCGCGTTTCTGGCCGGCGCTTTCAATTCGAACCGGGCGAAAGCATTCACACGGAGAATTCGTACAAGTACTCGGTGGCCGAGTTCCACGCGCTGGCGCGCCGCGCCGGCCTGCAACCGCGCCAGGTCTGGTTGGACGCGGCGCACCTCTTCAGCGTTCACTATCTGAGCGTCATCACCCGGTCGCGCCCGCGCATCACCTGAAAACCCGCCGCGCCGGTCGCGCGCGGCTTCCTCCTCCACTTTGATATTCGCCCTTATCCCACATTAATCGTGCGGAATTCCAGAACCTATAATTAAGTAGGTATATAGGGGATCGCCCGGCACTGGTTGTCCCCTCGACTTTACAAACAAGAGCATCTGAAACGGTCAGGGGGCAATATGCCATGACACCAATAAATTCGCCCCGGCGGATTACCTTGCGAGGTAATTCCGCTGCATCCGCATGCCCGCGCTCACAACGGTAAGCAGCAAATGAAAATCCCGGGCGCCCGCTTACCGCTCACCTCCGCATACTGGTTGATTGCCCTGTTGGCCGTCTTCAGCATCGGCCACTTTCTTTTACAGCTATCCTCCGTCGCGCGCCTGTGGTGGGCCGATAGTTTCTGGACGGCGGTCGCGCTGTTCGCGGCGATTCGCTGCCATGCCACCGCCCGGCATCACGCCGGTTATCTGCGCCACGCCTGGCAACTGTTTGCGCTCGGCTGCCTCGTCTGGTTTGGCGGCATGCTGGTATGGGACTACATGGAACTGGTCATGGGGCAGACCACGCCCTTTCCGGCGTTGTCAGATTTGGGCTACCTGCTCTTCGTCCCGTTTTTTTCCGCCGGCCTGCTGTTCTACCGGACAGATTCCCCGGGCGCATCGTTCCGCTTGCTCGATCTGAGCCAGCTTGGCGTATTTGTCGCCTGCATCGTGATCATCCATGTCGTGCTGTTTCACCAGGCAGCGAGCGAACTCATGCAACCGAATTTATATCTGGCCACGGCGCTAGCCTACCCGGTGTTCTACATGACACTGCTCGTGCAAGCGGTGGCGAATCTGTGGACGCAACCGCCTGTACCGGCGCGTCATGCGCTGTCATTTGTCGTCGCCGGTGTCGCCGTTCATGCCATCACCGATTCGCTCTATGCTTACACGCTGCTCGGCCACCAATATTCCACCGGGAATTATCTGGATGCCGCCTGGATCATCGGCTTTGCGCTCATCTATTACGGCGCCGCGCACAAAGCCGCGACCATCGACAGCGCGGCGGCCGTCAAGGTGCAAGAACTCCAACCCCGTTCGCTGCATCTCGCACGTTTGCTCACGCCGCTGGCTTTGCTCGGAACGTTCTCCATCGTGCTGGTGTTCCGCCACATGATCACGCCGGACATGGCAGATGTTCTGCTCGCTGTGGTTCTGGCGCTCTTCGTGTTCCTCGCGGTACGCGAATGGGCGAGCAGCACACTGCAGGAAAAACTTAATACCGCCACGCGCGCCTCGGAGAAGGAGCAGCGCAATCTTACACGCCTCGTCCCGGTTGTCATCTTCCGTACCGACACGGACGGCAATTTCGTCTACGTCAACGAGCACTGGGGCACGCTCACGGGATATGCCCCGCTATTGGCCCATGGCATGGGCTGGTCCCATGCCCTGCATCCGCAAGATCGCGAAAGCGTGCTCGCCGCGTGGCGCGATGCCATGAATCTCAAACAAGTGTTCAAGTCTGAATACCGCTTCCTGCGCACAAACGGGTGTGTGGCGTGGGTCGTGGGCGAGGCCCACCCCGAGTACGACGAATACGGTACATTCAGCGGATACGTCGGCAGCCTTACCGACATCACCGCACGCAAGGAAGCAGAACAGGCGCTGCGCGACTCCGAAACACGATTCCGCAAGATTTTTCATTCCAGTCCCGTGATCATCGGCATCAGCCGAATACGGGATGGCAGTTTTATCGACGTCAATGAGACCTTCGAAGAGGTTTTTGGCTGGCGCCGCGACGAGGTCATCGATCACACCTCCATCGAACTAAATCTATGGGTCAACTCACTGGAACGTTCCAACGCGGTCGAACGACTGGAACGGGATGGCACGATCCAAGGCATGGATATGTCCGTTCGCGCCAGATCCGGCGAAATACGCCACTGCCTTTGCTCGATCGAGCGCCTGTCTATTGGCGGCGAGGACTGCATGCTGGCTGTATTTCAGGACGTCACCGAACGCAAACGCACCGAGGTGGAGCGCGACAAGTTGTCACGCGCCATCGGGCAGACGGCCGATGCCGTGATGATCACCGATCATGATGGTCTGATCGAATACGTCAATCCCGCCTTCGAAGCAACAACCGGCTTCAGCCTGGACGAGGTCATCGGCAAAAAACCGAATATCCTGAAATCCGGTGCACAAGGCCCGGACTTCTACCGCAACCTGTGGAAAACCATTCTGGGCGGTAACAGCTTCAGCGAAGTGTTCGTCAACCGAAGGAAGGATGGGTCGGTCTATTACGAAGAGAAAACGATCACGCCGCTCAAGGACGCCAGCGGCCAGATCACGCACTTCGTCGCCACCGGGCGCGACATCACCGAGCGCATGCAATCCCAGGTTCAACTCGAATACATGGCACATCATGACGCACTCACGGAATTGCCCAACCGCACGCTGTTTCTCGATCGTCTGAAACAGGCGCTGGCCCGCGCGCGCTGGCACAAGCGGCTCGCGGCGGTGTTGTTTATCGATATCGACCGGTTCAAGAACATCAACGACACCCTGGGACACGAAGTCGGCGACAAACTGCTGCAGGAGTTGTCGCGCCGGCTCAAGCCCTGCCTGCGCGACGGGGATACCGTGGCGCGCTTCGGCGGCGATGAATTCGTGATTCTTCTCGATGACCTTGCCGCGGCCACCGATGTGAGAAATCTCGCGAGTAAGATCCTCGATCAGCTTCGCCCGCCATTCCAGACGGGCGAATCCATCCTGCACGTCACGGCGAGCATCGGCATCAGCATGTTCCCGGCGGACGGGGAGGATTCCGGCAGCCTGCTGCGCCACGCGGACATCGCCATGTACCGCGCCAAGGACATGGGCCGCAACAACTACCAGTTCTACTCCGCCGAGATGAGCGCCCGCGCCTTCGAGCGGCTCACGCTGGAAAACAATCTGCGCCGCGCGCTGGAGCGCCGTGAATTCCTGCTCTATTACCAGCCGCAGGTAAATATTCAGACCGGCGAGGTGGTCGGGGTGGAGGCGTTGTTGCGCTGGCAACATCCGGAATTCGGCATGGTCTCGCCCGTCGAATTCGTGCCGCTGCTGGAGGATACCGGGCTGATCCTGCCGGTGGGCCGATGGGTATTGCAGGAGGCATGCCGCCAACTGTCTGAGTGGCATGGGCAGGGCTGGACCAACCTGCGCATGGCGATAAACCTCTCAAGCCGGCAATTTTCCGACGAGACACTTCTGGCCGCGATCGAAAACGAATTGAGTCGCCATAACCTGCGGCCCGATCTGATCGAACTCGAGATTACCGAAAGCACCATCCTGCAGCACCATGGCGAAGCGATTCACACGCTCGAGTCGCTGCGTCGTCTCGGGGCGCGGATCGCACTCGACGATTTCGGCACCGGTTATTCGTCCCTCAGCCATGTGCAGAACTTCGAGATCGACACACTCAAGATTGATCGTAGCTTCGTGATGGACATCCCCAGCGATAAAGCCGATGCCGCCATCGCCGAGGCCATCGTGGCCCTTGGCAAGGGGCTCGGACTCAATCTCATCGCCGAAGGAGTGGAAACCGAAGTGCAGCGGGATTTCCTGCAGGCGCTCGGATGTCACGTGATGCAGGGCTACCTGTTCAGTCGCCCCCAGCCGGCCGCGGAAATCCCTGAATTCCTCTCGCGGCATCGCCGGTCCGCGGCCTGAGGTCGGCGTCTCCCGAGGCGCGCAAAAAAAATTCCACCGCTCGGAATTCCCGCGCCTATTCCCGTGGGAGATGGAATTAATCAGATGTCGTTCCCGTGTGGGCGGGATTCCGGCCTGGGCAACATGATACTCACTGCCCTGCTTTGAGGCTCAAGGCATAATCGTAAAGCTTGTTTTTCTTGAGACCGGTGATTTTCGACGCCAGCGCCACAGCCTGGCTGACGGGAAGTTCCTCGAGCAGAATCCTGAGAACGCGTTCGGCCTCTTCGTCCACGGCTTCCCGTTCCGCGCGCGGCACACCATGAATGAGGATCACAAACTCGCCAAGCTGCTGGTGGGGATCGTGGTTGACCCATTCGGACAGTTCCGTCAACGTGCCGCTGCGCACGGTTTCGAATTGTTTGGTCAATTCACGCGCCAGCACTGCCTCGCGTCCGGGCCCGAAAATCTCGGTCATCTCCTGGAGGCTTTCGAGGATGCGGTGCGGACTTTCGTAGAAAATCAGCGTGCGGGCTTCCTCGCGCAGCTTCTCGAACACCGCGCGGCGAGCGGCGGATTTGGCCGGCGGGAACCCCTCGAAAACAAAACGGTCGGAAGGAAGGCCGGCGGCAGACAGCGCCGCGATCGCCGCGCAGGCACCGGGCACGGGTATCACGGCAAGTCCCGCCTGTCGGGCGGATCGCACCAGATGAAACCCCGGGTCGCTCACCAGCGGGGTACCCGCGTCGGTGATAAATGCGATAGACTTACCGGCCTGCAAAATATCGATAAGCCTGGGGACTTGGCTGCGCTCGTTATGCTCATGGAGGGCTTCTGTTTTGGCTTCAATACCGAAATGCTTGAGAAGTTTTCCACTGTGGCGCGTGTCCTCGGCGGCAATCAGGTCGACCTCCGACAGAATGCGTATCGCCCGCGGCGTCATGTCCTCGAGGTTGCCGATCGGCGTGGCCACCACATAGAGCGTGCCTGCGTTTGACATAAAATTTTTCCCGATTCGATACTTTCGCGCATTCTAAACAGGAAACCGCATGAAACCCATCCGCTGGCTGGCTATTCCTATAATATGTGTCGCGTTCCTCGCCGGTTGCGAGACCGCGCGCGTCGCGCCAGTGCCGTCACCGGTGAGCATGGACCTGGCGGAAAAGGCCGAGCGCAGCGGTGATTTCCTGATCGCCGCGCGCGAGTACACGCGCCTGGCGGATATCGCCTTGCCGGCGCAGAAACAGGACTTCCAGCTCCGGGCGGTGGCCAACTTTCTCAAGGCCGGGCAGTTGCGCGAGGCGCGCGGCCTGATCGACCTGATCAACGTCGCGGCGCTCGACAGCTCGTTCACGGCGCGCAAACGCATCCTGCAGGCGCGTATCTATCTCACCGAGGGCGGGTTCGAGAAGGGCATCCGGCAGCTGGACGAAGCCGGCCGCCTGCGCA
>Ga0209515_10001019_pt1 | contig 48408 bp, 6 predicted proteins | sample Subgroupgradi54m_FD_187454 | JGI IMG/M metagenome (GOLD analysis project Ga0209515, IMG submission 187454) | Subsurface groundwater microbial communities from S. Glens Falls, New York, USA - GMW60B uncontaminated upgradient, 5.4 m (SPAdes)... ... | reverse complement strand
TCGACGATCGGTTTTTCAAAATCCAAAGCAGCCATGTCTTAGTCCTGGATGGTCACCTGCGTGCCGGGCGCCAGCAGGTCAAAAAGTTCCTCGACGTCGTGGTTGACCAGACGGACGCACCCGGCGGTCGCCTGCTGGCCGATCAGATTGGGCTTGATGGTGCCGTGAATGCCGTACTGCGGGTTCTCGGCGAATCCCATCCACCGGCTGCCCAGTTCATTCTGTGGACTTTCCGGAGGGATGGGTTTGCTGCCCGCCTTGAACCACACCGGATCGACGAGTTTGGCGGCGATCTTGAAATGACCGATGGGCGTGGAATTATTGGCGCCCGTTGAGATATGATACACCTTGACCACGTCCTCCCCGGTTTTAAGGATGAGAATATTCTGGGACTTGTTCACCAAAACGGTGAACGGCGCCGTCCAGACGCGCAGTTTCTGCCCGACGCGGATGACGTCGCTTTTGAGGTTATTGCTTTTTTTGATGAGCGCCGTCGTGGTGTTGTATTGTTTGGCTAATTTTCCCAACGAATCCCCGGGCACGACCTCGTGCAGGACCGTCTGGGGTGTGGGCGTGTTGGATGTGATGAGGGCCATCGACAAAACGCCCAGCCGGTCCTGGACATCCTCGATCTTGTCATAGTCGGGATGGTCGGCGATCACCTGGGCGTAGAGGTCTTTGGCTTTAAGTTGATCGCCCCTGGCTTGGTATTGGGCGGCTTCATCCAGCATCTGGCCGACAGAAGCCGTCGCGGCCCCGGATGATCTGTTTTCTGTGCCCGGTTTGTGTTTGCTGAACGACACAACAAGGCCGGCCCCGACCACAAAAACGGCCGCAACAATTGCAATGATCCAACGCTGATTCATAAAAAGATCTCCTTAATACAAAATAATCGCCCAGACGATCCCGAAAACAAACCCGGCCAGGACCTGGACGGGCGTATGCCCGACGAACTCTTTGAGGCGTTTGGACTCGATCTGGCCCTTCCAGTAGATGTCGTCCATCATCTTGTTGAGGACCCACGCCTGCTGTCCCGTTGAACGGCGCACCCCCTGGGCGTCGAACATGGTGATCATCGCGAAAGAAGCGGCCAGGGCGAACATCGCGGTGTCAAACCCCTGCTGGAGCCCGACGGAAGTGGCCAAAGCCGAGACCCCCGCGGCATGGCTGGAAGGCATGCCTCCGGTGCCGATGAACCACCGGAAATTAAACCGTTTCTCCTGAAAGAACCCGACAATGACCTTGGCGATCTGGGCCAACACCCAAACCGTCAGGGTGCTGATCAAAATATGGTTACGAAAAACCTCCGGCCAAAAATCGTGTTGGATGTGGGAGGACATAAAAAATATTGACGGAAAAAGGTAATTTTGTTAGGTTATATTATAATCTTGCTTATTTAAAATGCAAGGAATGCTTGTACCGCCTATTCCCCGTAGGCGCGCATTTTTCAAATCTCCCCAAGCCACTGGTCCCGTTCATGTTATCGAAAACCATCAGTTTCGGCATCGCCGGCTTGGACGGGTATTTGGTCACGGTTGAAGCGGATTGCGGCCCCGGCCTTCCCCTGTTCACGGTGGTGGGGCTTCCGGACAGCTCCGTGCGCGAAAGCCGCGAACGGGTGCGTTCGGCCATCAAGAACAGCGGTTTTGATTTTCCCTCCGGCCGCATCACGGTGAACCTGGCGCCCGCGGACACCAAAAAAGAAGGCCCGAATTTCGACGTGGCCATTGCCTTGAGCATTTTGGCCTCCAGCGGGCAAGTCCCCCATGAACCATTAAACCGCTTCGCGTTTTTAGGAGAACTGTCGCTCGACGGAAATATCCATGCCGTGCACGGCGCCCTGGCCGCTTCTTTAAGCGCGGCAGGCCAAAACCTCAAGGGGCTGGTCGTGCCGGCGGCCAATGCCCGTGAAGCCGCCCTGCCCCGGACAATCGCGGTCTATCCCGTCACCTGCCTGAAAGAAGTCGTGCATTTTCTGACCTGTATGGAAAGCATCCCGCCTTTTGATCCCGACGACAAAAACACCGAAACCCCCTGGGTTTGGGACATGGACTTTTGCGACGTCAAAGGCCAGAATCATGCCAAACGGGGCCTGGAGATCGCCGCGGCAGGCGGGCATAACGTACTTTTGGTGGGGCCTCCGGGAAGCGGCAAGACCATGCTGGCCAAACGCATGCCGACCATTTTACCGGACATGTCGCGCCAGGAAACTCTGGAAGTCACCAAGATCCACTCGGTCATGGGGCTTTTAAAATATCCGTCGGTGGTCCTTCGCCAGCGGCCGCTGCGAAACCCCCATCACACGGCCTCGGACATCGCCCTCGTCGGCGGCGGGTCCATCCCCCGGCCCGGCGAAACGACCCTCGCGCATAACGGAGTGCTTTTTCTGGACGAATTGCCGGAATTCAGCCGGCATACCTTGGAGGCATTACGCCAGCCGTTGGAGGACGGCTGCGTCACGGTCGCGCGCGCCAAAGGCAGCGTGTGTTTTCCCGCCCGGTTCATGCTGGTGGCAGCCATGAACCCCTGCCCTTGCGGATGGCGCATGAGCCATCGCAAAACATGCGTGTGCGCGCCGACACAGATCGAACAATATTTCAACAAGATCTCCGGCCCATTATTAGACCGCATCGATATCCATCTGGAGGTGTCGGCGCTCAAAAACGAAGACCTGTGGGGCAGCGCCGAACCTGAACCCTCGGCGCGCGTCAAAAAACGCACCAGCCGGGCGAGAATGGTCCAGCACGAACGTTTTAAGGACAGCGGTGTGGGTCACAACGCGACGATGACGGGAAAAGACATCAAAAAATATTGTGTTTTAGACGAGCAAGGTAAGGATTTACTGAAGGCAGCCACGGAACGTCTGGGGCTCTCGGCCCGGGCGCATGACCGCGTGCTGAAAGTGGCCCGCACCATCGCGGACCTGGAAGGATGTACGGATATCCTGCCCAAGCACGTCGCGGAAGCCATCGGCTACCGGACGCTGGACAAGATGAGATAATGTTGACATCTTTTGTATATACGTTTATACTGGGAGGCGAACGTCAACGGTTCTACAGGAGATAATATAATATGAAAACCAAACTAAAAACTATTCCAAGATTCAAGTCAGAACATGAAGAGGCCCGGTTCTGGAAGACCCATTCCATAACCGAATTTGAAGATGACCTCGTGGAAGTCAAAGATGTGCGTTTTCGCAAGCCACGCAAACGACTCATCTCCCTCCGCGTCGATGACCACATGATCGCCTCCCTGAAGAAAACTGCCATTAAAAAAGGCCTTGGGTATTTGACGCTGATCCGCATGTGGATCGCGGAACGGCTTACGCGGGAAAGCCGCTAGCGGCCTTTTTTCCGGGATTCATCCAGCTGCATTTTCAAACGCGCGATCTGTTTGCTCATGGCCTCGATCTTTTTGCGGCTGTCATCGATCTGGACCTTGAGACGCTCCAGTTCGGCCAATTGGGCGGAAAATTCTTTGGCGTTGGAGTCCAATTGCGCGCGCATTTTTGCGATGCCGGCATCTTTGTCCTTCAGCTCCCGCGCCAGCGACGCTATTTCCTCGCGCGAGGACATGAGCATGGCCTGGACCCCGGCCAGGTCCTCCTGGGGCACGCTGGTCTTGAGCTTTGCTTCCGCCACGGCCAGACGTTCCTGCAGGCCGGCTATCTTCGCCGTGAACGCCGCTGTCGTATTGGCATAATCAATGTTTTTCTGGTCAATGATCGCCTGCATCATGGAAACGCTCAGCTCTTTGGCATTGGCGTCTTTTTTGAGCGCTTTCATCCGCGTTCTATAAGCGGCGATCCTCTGCTGCTGGTCTTCATTGATACCCAGGGACTCTTTTAACCGTCCCTGGAATTCCGCCAAACGTTGGGCTGTCTGCTGTTTCTCGGCCTCCCGGGCATCCGTTACGGCTTTTTGAATTTCCTGTTCGGTCAAAGCGGCTTTTTCTTCCAACAGCGTGATCTGTTGCTTGTGTTGGACGGCCAATTGCTCATAAAGGGACGCGCTCTCCTTCAGGTCCTGGCGGGCCATTTCCAGTTGATAATTCAACGCCGCCATGTCGCCTTTCATCTTGACCATTTCCTCGCCGGATACGACTCCCAAAGCGATTTCCTGCTTAAGCCGCGCGATGTCCCTCGTGAAAGCGTCAATGGACTCCTGCTGACCGGCCCGGGCCTGCTGCAACTGTCCCTTTGTCCGGATCAATTCCGCTTTCAGGTCCATGAGTTGACGGGATTGTTGGTCCAAAAGCGCGTTTTTTTCCTCAATCACGCTTTTTTGGTCCGCCCTCATCTGTCCGACCGCGTACGTAGCGTCCACGGCCTGGTCGAAAACTTCACCGGTCTTTTGGACATGACCGCGCAAGGCACTGATCCGGGCGTCACGCTCGGAGAGCAAACGGTTGCGTTGAGCGATCTGGGCCTGATAACCCAACAAAGTGTCTTTTAACTGGGTATACTTCTCAATGTCAGTGAAAAGTTCTCTGGCATCGTGGGCGCGCTCATCGAAAGCGGCCAGTTGGCCGCGCAATGTTTCAATGGTACGCGCCTGTTCCTGGACGGTTTCAAGAAGATCGGCGTTCTCATCGATCAACTGCTGGATGGAAAATGCGATGACGCGGTTCTGGCGTTCTTTACCGGTGATGACGGCGTTGGCGGCCCCAACGTCTTTGGAAAAATCCATGACGCGCGGCACCACGACCATGGGCGGGGCCGTGATCTCCTGGGCAATGCCCAAAACGGGAAAGGACAATAATGCGATCAAAAAAATTGATTTAATCATAGTCATAACCTATTGATATTATTAAACTTGTATTTATTTCTTTAATAAAAAATTTACCAGTTTTGTGAAATAAAAACCAAGATACGCGCAAGTATAACACCCCGACGGGCGAGTGTCAAGGCATGGGGCAAAAGGGGGCACTTTATGGTATCCCCTTTTTCTCATCGCTCAATCCCCTATTGACAACCCCGCGGCTCAATGCTAAATTACGTACAATCGAAGCGTTCCCCACGCTTCTTCCATATACGTCATCCCATTCACCCGCCCCTCCCCAAGGCAAACTCAACCGAGGTATTCGTATGTCTTGGACTCCGGATTTGGACCATAACCAACGCAAAAAATTGGCCAAACCTTTATACAATATCGGCACGATCTGCCTGACCACCATGGTCATCGGCCAATTCTTGACAGAAGCAAAAATCAATGCAATACTTTTTGTTGTGGGCGTCGTATCATTTGGCGCAACATTTTTCCTGGCAACGTATTTAAACAAAATAAATGCAGGGGGTACCTTATGAACGGTGTCATCCTCACTTACATCACGATCACGATCATGGCTTCCATCTTTCTTGCTCTTTTGGTTTATGGTGACCGGCAAAAGGCCAAAAGATTGGCCAAGCACTGATCTTCCCCGATAGAACCAAAGCATCATTCCCAATATTCCCGCCAACGCGATCAATGCGGCCACCCCCGGCGGAGCCAGAGCCGGCATGGTCAGGAACAGCAAAGGCAGGATAACGGGGATGTTGGAAATCTCCTCATCCCCCCCAGCCTCTTGCCACATGGCCAGAAGTTGACGCTTATGGCGGACAATGGTCTCCTTGCTGACACCCATGGCATCAACCAGGTCCTTTTTTGGTGGGAAGGGTTGTCCCTGGGCAATACGGCCTAAAATATACTTGCGGGCCCTGTCAAAGTTAAAAGCTACGGGAGCCTTCCGGGATTTTCTATCCGTTTGCCGCTGTCTCCATTGAGTGATGGCCACTTGCACGGCAGGGTCTTTTGTATTCCATAAAACATCCAAAAGATGTGGCCAGTGATAGCTGACATCCTCTTGCGTGACCCCAAGGGTCGTTGCAAGAACGTGCTGTGGCGGAAGGGTCCCTTGACGCACAACGTATTCCACGACGAACTTTACCGCCACAGCGTCACGGATGCGGGACTTCTGAACCTGTTTCTCTTTGTTCTGCAAACGGACAGCGGCTCTATACGATTTATCGGTGCGGTAGATCAACATCCGGTGTGGTTCTTCTTGCTTGCGACGGACAATTTCGTCGGAGAAAAGGATGAGGTAATCGTTGTCATAAATGGTCCGTATACTCACATGCAGCGCTTTCGCAACTTCAGCGACCCTGACGCGTCCCTCCTGCCTCTTCAGATAATCCTGGATGGCGATTCTGGTCTCGCTCGGACTGTAAATCGGCAGACGGCCAGGTTCTTCTTTTTGCAAACGGGCATTGACCTTGAAAAGAATAACGGATAAGCCGTATTGATGGAGCGTCTTAGCGCGCATGCCCGCCGCCTCAGCGAGGCGTCTAACCCGAACGACGCCGGTCAACGGTCTCCAGGCGTCGACGAAGCTCTGGATATTGTCATCCATGGGTTTCTCATACGATCGGCGCGGATGTGATATGGAAACGGACGACTCAGCGCCGGGCCCTCTAATGCCGCGCTGGGTGTTCGGCGCGCGTTGCCTGTAAAACAAATCCTCCCCGATTCGCTCCTCATCCCTCCATCCCCAGCCGATGTGCCGACCATGCCGCGGGCCCTCAATCGCAACGCGCTGTCCGTGGACCAGATCATCCCGGTCCCGAAACTTCCTGACCATCACGTAATGACCGCTGCGAATGTCCGTTCCGACATTATTAGGGGCGTCATCTTCAAAGCCCACGGACCGCAGGAACTCCAACATATGAATATCCCTCAAATAGAGCCTGAGCGCCGAAAACCCTCTTTGGGCAAGCCATGCTTCTATCCTGTCAAACCATGCCTTCATTTCCTCTCTGGAGAACCGCTCTCTGGGTGTGCCCGTTTCCCCCAGCCATGCTCCATCCGGTTCAGCGGAAAGACGTAACGTGACGATGTACCGGCGAGACCGATTAAAAATATCAAAACGAAAATACAAAGGCGTGTTCCACTCCACAAACACCTTAAGCGGTCTGCCCAGGGGAGAGACGAGTTCTGCCACGTCTGCCGGACCGGCCAATCCCACCGTCCTGCAGGCTGAACCGGAGGGTGGCAAATTGAAATTTCCTTTCCAATAAACTTTCACATTGCCGATGGAATGCGCATTCTTTCTGTCGAGAGTGCGCAAAGCCCTGGAAATTATACGACCAAAAAGGAGCCATACCACCACCGGCACGGCCATGGCCAGGACCGTAACCGGGACCAGCCAACGGCCGTCGGCAGAGGACGTACTAAGGGCCAACGTACTGGGGATATTTATATTCGGGTGTTTTTGCTGGATTCTTCTGTACGGCATTGCTATAATTTTATTAAATAATAAAAGAGGTGCTCTATGAACGGTCTTGCTTGGGCCTATCTGGTCATTATCGTTTTCTCTGTTACGTTGACGATCATCGTCATGCGCGGTTCCCGGGGAGATTCCCAAACTCCCGCAGCCAAGCACTGATCTTCCCTGCTCCTGCCCTTCCCGACGGATGATGTCCATGATGGCATCCGCTTGTTTTTGACTCAAACGAAATGTTTGAGCCACATAAAACCATGTTGCCATTGCCGCCAACAAAAACAGAACAGCCGCGCCGATCATTATGGCACGCAAGGGCAATGCCGCGAGATGCGGAATGATCCCTTCGATGTGGCTCAGGGCAAGCCACGGGCCAAGGACCGTCAGCGCGCCAAAGCCCGACACCAAGGCAACATTGACAAAGCCGCCGGTCAATGTTAGATTATCTTTTAACGAAGCGCTCCCCACGTTTCTTCCATATACACCATCCCATTCACCCGCCCCTTCCCCAGGCAAACTTAACCCGCGAGGAATTCGTATGTCTTGGATCCTTGATTTGGACCACAACCAACGGAAGGAACTGGCAAAGCCTCTGTATAATGTCGGCACAATATGCGTGACCACCATGGTCATTGGTCCGTTATTGACAGAAGAAAGAATCAATGCAATACTTGTCAGTAGTGGTGGTTTGTTTTTTATTGGATTGTTTTTATGGGCAACGTATCTCAATAAGGAAAGGACCGTTCTATGAACGAAGCCATGAACAGCGTTGCCATTCTTTACTTTGTGCTGGCGGTCTTGACGTTTACGCTTTTTGGTCTGATGGTCTACGGCGACCGGCAAAAGGCCAAAAGATTGGCCAAGCACTGATCTTCCCTGCTGCCCTTCCCGACGGATGCTGTCCATGGCGGCATCCGATCTTTTTTTGCCTGCATATCGCGCCAGCCGGCCGACCAAAAAGGGAAACAGAAGGATCCTCGCCTCCTTCTTCCCCCAGTATTGAATGTAAAATTCGATCCGTTCGATGAACTCCCGGGCCTTTTGCCGCACATCCTGGTCGGGATCCTTATCAGCGCTTTCCTTTAACCGGGCCATCAATGATGCCGGTTCCATCAGCCGCTCCAATGCCTTCAGCGCTTCGATGGCGGACAAACGGGTTTGTGTGGAAAATCGCTTTGCATCCAAATAATCAAAAAGTGTCTGCTGCTCGCCGACGGATAACCGGTCCCAGCCCGACCGGGCCAATAACAGATTCAGCGATTCAAGGGCATCGGGCTCCGACTCTTTTCTCTTACTGAGATGTCCACCGGCGATCTCCCGGCCGAGGAGGTTGAAAAATTTATTGATGCTGATCTGCAAGAGGCCCGGATCGTCCAAAGACTCCGCTCTCTGAATAAGAAAATTCAGCATATGGAGCATCGTTCCGTCGCGGGGCGCGGCCGTAACATCCAGAGAAAAAACCAGGACCCTCACGGCCTCGGCTTTTTTGTCATTGGGTAAGAATCGAAAAGCGGTCTCCCAGGACTGAATGTCCAGATCATCGCCCTGCCCATCAGACTCGTTCAATAGCGTCAAGGGCATGTTAGCGGCCCCGGGAGCCACAATACTACTGGTGCTGCCTAAGCAGCTCTCCATTCTTGCGGAAATCTGCTGATAGTCACGGCTTTCCCGAGGGTAACCGAAACGGACGGCTTTCAAAAAGCGATAGCCATTGCCCAAGGCCTCCACTACCTGATCAGCATGGACAGTTGACAGTGAAAATAAAGGGCTATGTTTATCTCAGGATGCGTAGCCTAACCTGGCGCCTGTGGCCCAAATATCCCCAGGATGTTGGTCCAGAGAGTTGGAAAAACGGTTGAGGACAGCTTCGTTTAAAGCCTGGATCAGGGAACCATAAAGCGGCGTGCCCTCGTATGGCTTAAAAAGTTGCGGTTTCTCCCTGCCGATGCGTTCAAGCAGCAAAATTTTCGAGAGGTCCCAGTTCCTGATGCTAATGATAAGGGTTTTGTCTCCCAGGCCCAATTCCAAATATCTTTCCAGAAGCAGCCAGGTCTTGGCTTCCTCAATAAAGGAATTTTTAGCTTCCACCTTCAATACCAGGAACTGCCGGTCGATGGTCTCAGCGTCCCAGCGGCGAACTGCTTCTTCATAGACTTGTTTGTCAGCAGCTTCCCACTGCTTGAATTCTTCTAAGTCTAGAATAAACTGGTCTTTATAAACGGCAGGCGCGGAGTCCTGGGTAAGAACGGTGGACTCCGGAGATCCGGCGGAATTTTCTTGTTGTGCGGGGATTGGTGGCGCTGCGGTCTGGCCGGCAAAGGCGGGGCTTGCTGTGCTCAACCAGAAGGTAAAGAAAACAGCGGCGGATATGGACGCCAATTTGAAGACCGCCCCGCGGCCAGGGACGGCCCATTGCCCTACTGCTGGCCTATAGATATTGACAGCCTTTTGTCCGGATGTTAAACTCCCATCATGATTAAGATCGCTTCGACTATCGGCTTTAACCAAGCCAAAGCCCTGATCGACCGTTGGCCTCTGGATAGAAAGTTCAAACTTCTCAAAGAGCTTCGCAAAGAAACGTGGGAACTTGAACTGCTGGAGATTTTCCGCAAGATCGATGCCCGCCGCAAAAAGCTGAAAATGTCGAAACGCGCGATCCTGGCGGAGATTAAACAGGGCCGCCGGGAATTTTATGCGCGTCGTTCTTGATACTAATCTTGTCTTGTCGGCATTATTGACCCCCGGCGTATCACGCAAATTACTCCTGATCGCCCTGAAATCTCCCTTTGAATTATTCACGTCACCGGTTATGCTCGAGGAAATGCGTGACGTTCTCGGTCGCCTCAGATTTAAATCTTTGCTCGATAATCCTCTTGCCGTCCGGTTAATTGACATCCTTGATAAAAGAACGAAAATCGTTAAACCGACAGTTACCGTCAACGTCTGCCGTGATACCGAAGACAATAAAATACTCGAGGCCGCCGTTGCCGCCAAAGCGGATATCATTATCAGCGGCGACGGCGACCTGTTAGCTCTCAACCCTTTCCACGGGGTCGAGATCATCCCTCCAGGGAAATTCCTTGCCAGATTGAAAGCATAGCCGCGCCTGAACACCGCCCCGCGGGTGCGGATAAACCATTGCGCCGTCACCATCAGCCCCGCGCCGGTCAGAACAAGCAGCAGAGCCGGCAGAACGCCATAACCCTTGACATCCATTCCGGCGGATGCTATACCTAACATGGAGGTTAAAATCATGATCAAACGCAGCGCAAAATCCCGAAATGGTGATGCCTGGATCGCCAGCCATTTCAGCAGTCTTGTCAATAAATACCCGGGCCAATTCATCGTGGTGTCAAACGGCAAGCCGTTTATCGGCCGCAATGCCGCGGCCTTGTTCAAAAAGGCGCGCGCCAAATTCCCCAAAGTGACCCCCACTTGCATGCCGATCCCCCGCAAAAGAGACTTTGCCTCGGTTCTATGTCTCAAATAGTTTTTCCCTACAAAGCCTATCGCGGCATTTTCTGTCCGATCATCCCCTTTGAGATCAAAGGCCCTAATGGTCCCGTTATTGCGGAGGCCTATGTTGATTCCGGCGCTTTCTGCAGTATTCTCTCTCCGAGCGTGGCCATCGGACTGGGCATTGACTACAAAAAAGTCCGCCCAACTCCTGTGACTGTCGGTGACGGCAACAATATCCAGGTGCATTTCCATCGTCTGGCCATCAAGATCGGTGCCGTTGATCTGCACGCGACCATTGGGTTCTCGGATGCCCTGGGCATCGGCTTTAACCTCCTGGGCCGCAAAGACATCTTCAACCGGTTCGACGTGACTTTCAGCGACTCTTCCAGAACCATTACGTTCAAAAATTAAAGCCGGCTTGTTAAGCAGAAGGCCGAGAGATCGGCCAAGCACTGATCTTCCCCGGCCATAAAACCATATCGCCATCGCTACCAGCCCCATCGCCAGTCCGGCCGCTTGCATAAAAAGCGCGGTCTCCGGTGACAGGCCCAAAAGCGGCGCCCAGGCCAGCGCGGTCAGGGCCAAAACCGGCACAGGGGCAAAAAGAGTGGGCGGCGCGGCGGTGGCGGTCGCCTGGCGATTCCGATCTTGCTGGGCCTGCCATGTGTCGAGGTCGAGCTGTACCTGCCTCAGCGCAATCGCAACCTGCTCGCTAAACGCCTGATAGTGCTCCTCCTCAAGGCCTATCTGCTGAGCCAAGGCCCGCAACGTGTCATCACTGGGTGGCTGGTCGGTGCGACGGTCAGCCTCCGGCAGGCTCTGTTCGAAGACGTTGACAAGCGGGTGAAACACTTCCGTGTCCCTTGATGGCCATGGCCGATTCGCCAACTCGGGGAACTGGTTCATCACAATCCGCGCCGCCACCCGCACCGCCAAGTTGCGATAGTCTTGCGCGCTAAGAGTCACGGGTTCCCCTTCGACTGTCAACTCCTCGGCCAGCGGCGCGACGGGCGATAAAATTTTACTCATGGAAAAAATTTCAAGCGACGACAACTCGTATGATAAACGCCACGCATGGCCGCTGGGGACCCTCTGAAAACCGAGGGCCTCATAAAAACCCGTCTCTTCAGGCAGCACATCTTTCGCCAGAACACGTTTCGCTCCGGACGCCCCCGCCAACTGCGACAACAACATGACCAAAGACCTGCCGAGGCCCCGGCGGCGGTGGGCTTTATCCACCATGATGGCCGGACGCCTCCCGAACGTGGTGGACATCCGGGCCTGGCCGCCTTTGATCATAAAATGCGCGTAACCGATCTCTCGGCCGTCATCAAAAATGGTCAACAAATGCTGATGGTTAAAAAAGACAGGGAACGGCCCCGAATAACGGAACTCAAACACCTTGTCCTCATTGTCCCGCAATGTCATACGCCCCCGCCTCTCGCGCAGCCACCATGCGACCGGAAAATTTTGCAGATCATGACTGTGGTCACCGCGGAAAGGATTGTACCTGGCGTTGACCGGTGTATGCGAGACCCAAAGGGCCGTCAGATATGAACCGACGACAAACATGCTGCCCACCTGTCCAAAGACCAAAATAAGAACGGTCAAGCCGGCTCTATATAATGAAAGGTGATTGATGAGGACAAGGTCTGCCGCGAAGAAATTCTGCCGTCCATGGAGACGGCGCCACGCAAAAAGAAGAAACGGGGTAAAGAAAAGGGTGAGCGACACCGGCGGGGCCATGGCCGGCGGCAGGCCGAAAGCCCAATTTTTCAAGGCATTTGCCCCCAAACTCAATAATAAACTTCCGCCGCCGACAAAAACAACGGACTCCGTCAACCCGGGCACCAGCGCCTGTCCCGCCCACCAGCCCAACGCCTTGTTGCCTGTCCAGCGGGTCACCTGCTCCTGGACCCGGTCATAGAACCTCTGCCATTTTCCGGGCCATTGCCCACCGGTCTTATCGATAGGCGCGGCGGCAGGCGTGATGATCCTCGAGCGTCGAGGCGTACGGGCTGGGATGGCGGTGTCATTCCGAGTCGCTGGAGCAGTCATAAGCGCCCGCAGCAGGCCTGGCAGAATCTCGTCCCATTGAGTGAGAAACCAACGCTCCAGATTCTCAATGCTCTTGCGATCAAGCTGGATAATCCGCTGTGCCACCATCCCCACCACCACCACCCCCGCCAGCGCAACTAAGACGTGGTTCGGGCTCCAGCCGACCAACTCTATCGCATACCGCAATAACCACGTCAGCCACGGGAAATGGATGGTAAAGATGTTCATGTCGCTGGTGGTGGGCGCTCCCCAAAGAATGGTAGCCATGCTTTCCATGAACGTCAGGGTCACGATCCCCGCCAGAACCTTAAGGCCACCCTTCACTCCCGGCGACCGGTCGCCACAACTGACCTCGGGTTCCGCCTTCCCCTCCGCCTGATTCAAGAGAGCTGTCACGATAGACTGTGAAACGGTTTCACCGAAGGCCGCCAGGGCGGGCGCGCTGAACTCGTTGTGATCAAACCCAAGGTTGGTCTGTCTCGTTCCCTGCCGGTGGGTCAATGCGACCAGCGCTTCTTCGGCGATAGCTCGGGGGCTCAGTGGCAAATGTGTTTCCCAGTCGATCTCGCCCACCCCATAAGCATGCACCAGACGATTGCCGACACGACGCAGCAGCTGTGCCAGGCCACCAGAATCACCCACATGACTCAAGCCGGTCTGCTGGGCCACAGTCGCCCCAACCAAGGCCAACTGGAAAGCTTGGTCACGAATCACGCGGGCCAATTCCCTGCCCGTGGGACCCTTAGAGCCAAAACTCCTCGCATGTTGAGGACTCAGGTCCGCGAGGTAGCCGTTCGCCCGAACATTGGCATAGGCCAACGCATCCGGCAGTCGTATCAGTGTCCCGAGCGGTGTGGCCTCCAAGTTATAAAGGTGATCGACGTTGTGGAAGAACTCCGTGAGCCCCAGATAGCCCCACCCGTTTCGTGCCACCGTCGCCAGTTGATCCACCAATTGCTCAAGCCACTCGATGAGCATTTCCATCGTTTCGGGCCGCCAGCTGGTTGGATAGGTGGTAAAGGCGGCCGCATCGGCCACGTGATATCGCAACATCCACTGGAGCTTGGATGTGATCCCGTAGGGAGCCGTCTTGAGAACAGTCTCAGGGAGTGTTGCATAGAGCACCTCGGCGCGTGGTTGCTCGTCTGGATGGAGAACATTCCAGAGCCCGCCCTCGATCTTAAGCATTCCACGTCGTTCCTTCGGCCTCGCAACCTTGTACAACGTAGCTCCGCCTTCGGGCTCATCCACGATGGACGTCCGACCGAGCCAACGCCACGGCGCGGATATGTCTACTGCGGGAGCTCGGGCCGTTCTCTCTCTACGTCTTAAAGACGGGAGCAGATGCTGCATTGCGGAGATTCCCAAACGACCCCAGACGGAATCGCGGGAAGGCGACTGGACCTCTGCCCTCATCCGCCTGAAAGCTGATAGACGCCGTATCAGGGCCGGGGTATTCAACCAATGGAGAAAAGCGTTGTGGGACGACTCATGGAGTAAGGCGAGCCACGCATGATGCTCCTCGCTGGGCAGGGCATCTCGCGCGCTGTTCTCCCAAGCCGGAGCAGTCGCAATGTGGAACACATGCGCGTCAGAAGGCGCCAACCTGACGAAGAGTCCGCCTTGACTGTTAAGACGCAAGCCGCTATAGGCATAGGAGCGACGCAGCCCCGGTTGCTTCCAGGCCTCTGTCGACTTGAACTCGCCATAGTCGTCTGTGAACGTGTAGAGTTGCCGATCGTCGAACCTCCTCGGCCACGATCGCAATTGCACGATGCTATCCTGCCATTGATCGGTGAGGTTGACGACGACCAGCAGGTGCTCATCCCCCAACATCCGGCTGTAGGCCAGCAGGTGCGGGTTGTGCGGATGGAGTACGTACAGATTTCCTTTCTGAATAAGCGGCGTGACGTTGAGTGCGGTCAGCCGATCCCTAAGACGGTTCATCTCATCGTCACCGGCGGGTACACGGGCGGAGAAGGAACCCGGAACTGTCGCGAGCACGGTCAGGAAGATCTTCGCGGACTCCCGGTCCGTATCGGGTGGAACGATCACGGTGTGAAGAGACTGCCGTTGCTTCTCGAGGGATTCTCCAATCAGGTAGTTCTTGAGGTGCTCGACTTCCCGTCGCTGGAGGTGGTGGTGCAACGCCAAGTTCGGCAGCAGAACCGATGCCCCGAAGACCGCCACCAACCCAGCCAATACAGCCACAACGTAGTGCGGGTTCCAGCCGCTTAACTCAATCGTGTGCTTTAGCCATGCCGTCAGCTGGGGAATCGCGGGTAGCAGCATCACGTCCGCGTGCACGTTGGCGTGCGGGAAAGCCGCGGCCAAAAGACCGCCCCAGAAAAGCGTGGAGCCAATTGCGGCCAAGGCCAGCACAAGATTCTTGATCCCCGCACCCGGAGACCTCTCAAGCGCCAACCGGCTGAACTCGGTCAAAGGCAATCCCCGCAAATCACTATTGTTGGCCCACATGGACTTCGTATGGACCGCGTCATGTTTATCCAAAGTAATTTGCGGCATAATGCCTTTGACGACGGTCTCAAACACCAGGACCTTTCGGGGGCCGCGCACCGTTTCGATGATCTTGCTGACAGGACCCAAATCATGCATCACACCGATATCCAATCCTGTTTCTTCCAAGGCCTCGCGGCGTGCCGCGGCTTCAGGGGTCTCCAATTCTATGATCCGTCCGCCGGGCAATTCCCAAAGCCCTGCCTGGGACGAAGTCGGATTTCCTTTATAAAGGAACAAGGAGTTACCTGCTTCGTCACGGATGATCAGACGGATGGTCATCACAACCGTCGCTTCAAAGACCTGCCGCAGCCAGTTCAAATGGGCCTGCAAAACCGCCCTCACTATCCCGGAGCCGTCCGGCAAATGGATCACCCGACGGTCCAGGCGCGGATGGCGCACGTGACCCGTCCAGACGGCCGCGCCTCCCCTGCGCGCCACAGTATTGATCATGTCGATCTCAAGGTCATTGTGGCCGATGACGACGGTATACTTTAAGACCCCCTCGGCGCTGCGCTGTGCTTCATCCGACCTGACATCAGCCACTCGGATCACCAGATGGCTCAAGGCGCTAAGCTTTGTTGCCCGCGACACGTAGAGGGCGCTTGAGGTGCGGGTGATCCGCGGCCGAACGCTCCCATCATCCAAAAATTCCTGCTGCATCCGCCGCTCGATCGCCCGGGCCAGCGTTGACAGCCCGCGCGGTTCGGCGTCCCGCGGCCCGCCGACGGCAAAACTGGCGTGGAGCTGTCTGACGATCATCTGAGTGGGATCCAGCCCTTCCGCCAGCAAAGCTGGACCGGCTTCCTGTATCGCCGCGCGGATCGCTCTCTCAAACCGCCGGGCATCACGGCCGCTGATCGGCCGGAAATACCGCGCATCGCTAACGACATTCTGGCCGGGCTCCAGGCCGGTCGCGCCGGCCTCACCATACTGGAACAACACGTCCCGGACAGAAACAGGCAGCCGTGTGGTCACCCGTTCCCCAATCCGCTCAAGCCGCGAAGCAGAGATCACTCCCAGCCTGACATCCGGTGCCAGGCGGACCAATTCCTCAAGCAAGGCAATTGTCTGCGGCTCGATCGGTTGACGCAACGGTGCCAGCACTCCGTTCATGTCAAAAACCCAGAGCCACAGGGGACGTTCGAATTGCCGCCGGATCTCATCCGGTAATGCGATTTGCCGGGTTGCATCAGGCGACGAACGGGTGGACCGCAGGCGAGACAGCCATGTCTTGATCCGCGCGAACATTTTCCCGAACGCGCGGGGAAAGAGTATCATCGCCATCACCACAACCGCGGCCAGGGCGAGCAGGGCCACAACACCGGTGGGCAAACCATTGGCACCGGCGTAAGCAAGGACGCTCAGCGCCGCGGCCACGGACGCTGTTTGAGCGATGGGCGGCGAATGGTTGCGGTGTGGTGCGGCGGCAGGAGCGTTGGCAGTGACGTAGTCCACCGCAGCGTTGTAGAGCCGCATGGACAGATACATTAAAAGGTAGAACCGATAGGGGTTCATCTTCACGTGGAACAGGGGCAATCCGGAATTTGAATGCGTGCCCGCATACATGAACGGCCAGTGAATATCATGGAACGGCTCCTGACGCAGGCGGACAAAATCGCTCAATTCCGGCATACCCAATGCTTTGTCCCGCGCCCAACCCAGGAACACACCAACCGCACGGGGCTGCCCCTCTTCCTGGCTCGAATAGTACCGGATCACATGTTTGAGAAAAAGCGCGGTCTTTCCCGTGGCATTGGTGTCAACGACGACGATCGGCCGGTCCCGGCCAATGTCCATGGCCTTGAATTGCCCGTAACATCTCCTCGCGTAAAAAGCGACCGCCGGATCGTTCTGGAGCAAGTCCGCGAAGCTGCTGCCGAAGCGTTGGTCAAGCTGTTCGAAGACCCGCGCTTTCGCGGCGGCGTCTCCATAAACGGCTTCCGGGGACATGACGCCTTCGGCAACGAGTTCGTCACGGACATCCGCCATCATCTCGGCGGTTTTGTTCAAGACATGGTCCAGGACGTCATCGGCTTCCCGGCGGCTGATGCCGTGAGGCGTCGGTGATCCGGGCTGGTAGAACACGCGGGCCCGGTGGTCTTCTGCGCGCAGCAATGCCACGTAGTGACCGAACTCGTAGATGGTCAGGGCGTCGCGTGCCAGAAAGATCGGTGTGGCGTCCATGGCGCGCAGCACTTCGAAGAGGGACGGTATCGGTTCAACATGGCTGTTGACAAACCCCGTGTCCTGCAGAAGTTCTTCATGCGCGAGCCCTTGAAACTCGTCGGGGGTAAACGTCCTGGGCTGTCCCCCGGCATCCAGCGGAAAATCATTGCGGTCCAACATCCAGGACGGATGGGTCACGTCGTCCAGGAGAAGTACGGGATTGCTGACCCATGACCCTTGTTTTCTCCACATCAAAGCGGTGATGGCCGGCAAATCCAGCCGCTCATCCGCCTGCAGCAGGTGCTGCTCTCCTTCGCCATAGGGCCAATCCGTGAGCGTGATCACCCGCGTGCTTTGGAAGAACTCCTCAACGCTGCCGCGATGCCACCACCCTTTGAGGGGCGGCCGCAGGATGAGATCAGCTTTATGAAAAGGTATCGTGCCGGGATTCAGGCGGCGCCCCCACCCTTTGAATCCCCGGATCTTCACCAACTGCGTTCCCCGGAATTGCTTTCCCAGGCGTTGGACAGCCCGACGGACGGCGATGTCTTGAATATGATACCCGTGTTGGGGGGTCTCCTGGCCCGTGTAATCGAACCTGCCGGCATTGGAGGGCGCGGTGTCGTACACATCGCCGGCTTCCTCCAGAAGTTCCTCAAGCACATCGGGGTGCTGTTGGAAGTGCACGACATACGCATCTTCATAGAGCCGGCACGCTTCGGCCTCGCTGACCAGGTCATCCCCAATGCGGTGCTGGATTTTCCAGCCATCCGCGCCGAACATGGTATTGAGCGCGGCGACGATTTTCTGCCGCCGAGACCCGAACTGCCCCGGACGGAAATAACCCCTGAGGACACAGTCTATGACGATCAAGCCCCGTTCAAAATTCAGGATACTGCGGATCAGTGATTCCGGCGCAGGCGTATCGTCATCCGCTGGGGCAACGGAATCGTCGGGAGCTTTCAGTCGCGGCGCGATCCGGTCCCAGGTGCTTCGGCCGATGCCTTTGATCTCGCCAGCGCTGACCTGTGCGCCCAGATGATGGACCAGCCTCGAGGACCTTCCCCGGAAAACCTTCATGGCGTCAAAAAGATTTTCCGCCGCCCCCACATGCACAAAGGGAAAGGTGGCCATGACGTCCCGCCAGGTCTCCCACCGGGTTGGGTCCACGGTATGATCGACGGGCGCACGCACCGGCAGCCAGCTTTGTTCTTGCGGCGTCCCGTGTTCCCTGACCCAGGTATCGATCGGCTCAAGGCGGAACGTGAACGGTTCTGTTCCCGGCCGCAGCACTTGCCTGAAAAATGGCTCCACGCCGGCGCCAGCCACCCGGCTGGCCATGAGAAAAGCCCGCATTTTGAGCTCGCGTGAATCCAACAGGGGTGGCTTGGCGCGTTCGCGCAACCACCGTTCGAATGCCAACTGAATGAAAGAGATCATTGTCACCTGTCTGTTTAGGGTTTCACCTTCCAAATCAACCGTCTCTGCGCGTAACAGCTGTTCGAGAGTAAAATCCTCAGAGAGACGATCGATCGCGTCCAGTCGTCCCTGCGTGCTCAGGCGTTGCTGGGCCATCTGCTGCAGTTGCTTACTGATCTGTTCATCCACCACAAGCGCCACATCATAGCCCTGCAGGATCAGGAGCCGTGCTTGCGCGTAGAGGCGCCGACAACGCAAGGAGTCTGAACGCGAAGATGCCGTTTCCAGTTGACGAAAAGCGGCGAAGCAGCCATCGAGATCACGGCGTTTAAAGGCGCGCCAAGCAACCCTCAGCCAGAGCTGCTCAATCATGTTCCAGTGCCATGCTTCATAGGAGACCTCTTCAAATACCGGTTCAATGCCTGTATCAGCCAAAAGCTGTTTCATCCGTTCCCGGTATACGCCCGATAAATGCTGTTCAATGGGAGCTGGGTCGGAAATGTGCAATGCATGGCTAAAAGAGAAATACGCGCGCATTGTTTTTTCCAGGAACGCATCGCGGCGTTCCAATCGCTCGATGATCTGCTCAGGGGAAGGCCTCCACAATCTCGTTCCCAATACATCATCGAATAAAGGCTGCGCATTGAGGAAGGTTGAAACATGCAGAACCTTCAATGGCCTCCCCCGCTCTGCAGCCTCTTGGGCGGCATGTCGGATGCGCCGCATGACAATGTCGGCATCCTCAGGCGATGACCATACCCACGGGACCAGCGTGGTATGCGTGATGAAATCTTCCGTGCTGATCTGCGGCCCAAGGGACTGCATAAACCGGCTGACCCGCAGGAATTCCTGTTCATTCTGGTAAACATGCCCTTCCTGCTCAGGGTCGGGAAACCTGGAGTCCGGCATGGCGTTTAGATGCCAGTCTTCGTGTTCCAAGATGCCAAGAAAAGCATCCGGGTCCTCGCGCCCCTTCCGCAGGGCATTTTTGTGAAAAAAGACAGTTGGCTGCCGAGGTCCATCGCTCTCCGGCTTCGATTGCGCGCCGGCATGGGCCACAAGATCTCCCAGCAAAAAAAGCGGCGCATCGCTGAGATCTACCATGAATCGGCGGCCCCGCAGAGAAGCGGCTTGAGGAGAGAGGGCGGCCAGGCTTTGGAGAAATTCGAAGTCGGCCTTCAGTTCGGAAACTGACCCCGGCTGGGAAAAATAACGCTGGAACAGGTCTTCAATGACCTTCCGCTCCTTATTGGTGCGGTACGTAAAATCCTCGAGGAGCCTTTTGGCCTGCTCCTGGGACGTGAGATCCGCCCCGAAATAGTAGTCCACGGCTTTTGTGAGGTCCCAAGCGACAGCCTGCCCCGTTTCAATCGAACTCTGCAGCGCCGGATTCGTATCTGTGAGTTCATCGACTCCCAATCTCGCCACATTTTTGGCCCCTGCTTTGCCTGCTGCAATGGCGGACGGTGCGGCATCCGGCGGTCTAAGGCGCGTGAGGCGCCGGAGTTGACGGAGATCCTGGCTGGCGCAGACACGCGTCGCAAGCCGGCTAAGCCATGGCACGGGAGTTGTTCTGTCATAAATCAATGTCCATCTCGTTCTGTGCTGTGCCGGCAGATCTTCCGGCTTCACCCCGCTCTCGCCAAACATCATCCGCGCCAGCTTCAAAGCATTGCCCTGCCCGGTGATGCTGACGCCGTGATGCGCGATCGCGGCTGGCTCGTCGGACGCAAGCTCCCGGGCCTCATTTTCCACCGAGACTTCTACCTGTTCCGGCCCGATCTTCCATGACACGACAATGGGAGAACCTGATTTTCCATGACTGGCCGCATTATGCAGCAAATACCTGGTGCCGGCGCGGACCCGCCCAAACACCGCGCGGCGTTCAGGCGCGGGAAGCTGTTGCGCTAACCGGTCGGCAAAAAGATGGACCCACACTTGATAATCATCCCACGATCCTTGACCGGGCAATGCCAGCGAACCCTGGTCCGCAAGCCTTGCTTCCTTTAACCGCGCCAACACCTCTTGGAATTGGGAAGATCCCGATACATAACGATCAAGCGCGCCCTCCGGTATGGACGTGTGCATAAAAAATGACCACAACAAACCCGGTATGGCGCGAGGCAAGGTCCGTATCGAACGCGCCACGATGCCAGCAAGCCGCAAGAGCCCTCCCAGCCGGATTTTAATCCGCCATGACCAATGCAAACGCCCACCGCGCGAAAGGTCCCACAATGACACGGCAAGAAATAACACCGTCACCGCGGACACGCGCCATCCCCCGGGCAAAAAGCACCATCCAAGCGCCAACGGCAGGCTGATGAGAATCAAATAAAATCCCGACACCTTCAGCGCGGGACCCTCCCCATGCATAATGCGCGAACGGATATAATTCGTCCAAACCGAAATGAGGTTGTTGGGGACAATGCGCCAGGATTCCCACGGGAAGTCTTGCGCCAAGGCCATCAGCGGGAAAACCGGTGAGGCGCGCACTTTTACTGCAAGCCACGATTTGCCAAGTGCCTGACGCCCGGTGATCGGCTGCGGCATGAGTGCCATCCTGTCGCTGAGCCATTTCTCACTGGTGTCAAAAATTATGCTGACAAACATACCCGAAGCAAACGCCGTCAATCCCCTCGACAGGATGTCGAGATCTTCGATGCGCGCAAAAAGAAAACTCTGCCACAATGTCCGCGCGATCGCGTCGACGACCAAAAGACCAAGGATCGTCCGGCGCACCATCCGGTCATTTTTATAAATGGCATCTGAATTACGTACTCCCATAAGCCGGGCCCAAAAATTGATCGGGACCGCCACCGCAATGGGCCAGGTCCAAGCATGTTTCATAGTGACTATGGCCGCAAAAAGAACAGCGGCAAGGCCGACGAACGATAGCACGGCGGCTGGGGCCAGATATTGCAAATCGACACCACTGCGCTCACCAGCCGGTACAGCAGGCGCGGCGGGCGGCGCGCGGGTGGACCACAGGCAAGACAGCCATGTCCTGATCCACACGAACATTTTGCCGAACGCGCGGGGAAAGAACACCGCCGCCATCACCACAACCGCGGCCAGGGCGAGCAAGGCGGCAGCGCCGACGGGCAAACCGTTGATGCCGAAGTAAGCAATGATGCTTAAGGCCGCGGCAACAGACGCTGTTTGAGCAATGGGTGGTGAGTGATTACGATTGGGCGCGGGCATGGCCCTGACTCTCGCCCAAAATTCATCCATGGCAGGCAATCCTTTTAAGGCCTGCGCGGGAATGATCTCCAGTTTGGTGAAAGGTTCAATGAATGCATCATAGGCGAAATGTTTTCGGACAACGGCCTGCAGTCCTGCCGCAACCTTTGATGAAGGCATGGACTCTATCTTATTGCGTAACATCTCCAATGTATCTGCAGGTATTTTCTCCCGTATACGGGATAAAACTGTCTGTGACCGTACATTTTCCAACAATCCCAATTCCCGTGCTAACAACATAATGCCTATGACCGCGGCCAGATATGTCGCATCTTCCTGATTGACCCAATCTATGAATAAAGAAGACAGCCAGTTGATCGCGGGGTCGGTATGTTCGACTTTCTGCTCTCCGGCAGCAAGAAACCACCGATTGACCAATACACGCGCATCCAAGTCCGTGCCGGTTGCCGCGGCAGCCAATTGCCCAGACAATTCCGCGATACCATTCCGTATCGCCCAAATATCGTGCTCCGGCCTGTCAAAAATATCCAGTAAAACAGACCCGGCAACAAGCCATTTTCTAAATGCCCATGTCAGATCATTGACTGTACGCCCATCAACCAAGCTGTCCATTAAACCCTCGTCCAGAGAATGCCGCAGTGCTTCGCGTAAAAAATAATTAAAATAGAATCTAATAAATTGGTCCGCCGTCAGCCCGGATGCGTGCGGATACCGGTCGCGGTATTTCGCAGCTGAACTAACGACAGCGGACCATTGCATAAAAACTTCTCGATAAATACGAATTCCAAGATGTCCCTGGGGCTGGCCGATGACCCTCAGCGAATATGAAACAGACACGGGAGTGCTCACGGACGGTCCAATATTGAATTCGGGAAGCGAGGTCAAAGCCGCAAGTTCTACACCCACCACAACCGAACGGATAGTGTTGAAGAAAATCACAAATCCGCGAGGCCCCGTCCACAGATATATTCCATAGAATGCCGCCCTAGTCATCGATTCCGGAGAAACATGGCCTTCATCTCTCATCTGACTTAACTTGGCTTCAAATGCTTCAAAAAATTCCTGTCCGCTCGTTCTATCTTCAGGGGGTAATTTCTCAAAGGCTTGCCGTACAGATGTGAGATCGGAAAAATGGCTCTTGGCGGATGAATACACTACAGGCAATAATTCATACATGTGCCACAAAGCCCGTGATATCAATAAACTATTTTTCTTGTGGTCAAAGTATCGGCGTATCCCCCACAAGACAACAGGGAATAGTATGAGCTCGACGATCAAGGCGATTACCGCAACCCTGTTCCATTCCGTCAAACCCGACAACCAAACCGCGTTGAACGAAGCGCCCGTCGGATGCAGGGCCTGGTAAAACATCCAGCCCGTATAAACCATGCCAGCCACGACCTTAATGCTCCACGGAAAACGATGGAACCTGGCATAAGCAACCGGCCCTTCATTGACAACCATATCCCGCAACTGTGCTGTCCGATAACGGATATGCGGGCTGAATTTATACTGAATGCGGACAAGCCCGCGGGGAGTGACCAGGGCATTAGCCGTGTTGCGGCCTTTGGACGCGTATCTTACGGCTGTCACTTTGCCGATGGGCAGCCTGCCCTCTTTCACCAGTTGATGCAGGATGCTGATCGCCGGCCCTTGCTTCCACAACAACATCATGTGTACGGCCGCGTCGGGAAAGCGGCTAAAAAGCTTCAGGAGGATCTCCCGCAATTCAGCAGGGTCCCGCCGCGCATGGAAATGGAGCACGGCAACGGATGAAGCCGGCGCGCCAAATCGCAATACCATGTAATCGCATCCGGTCAAACCTTCCGCCGCGTCTAGCATGGTCCGCTCAAAGGCCATGTCATCCATGATGACCATCTCGTTTTCTCTGAGGCGCAGCAACGGCCTGTTGCCCACGCCCATCCAATGATCAGCATCGGCCACCAGCCGCCAGGGCGTGTCCATGGTATCGTACAATGCAACCGGCGGCGGATCGCTGACGGACCGCCATTGCTTGCTCATTTCCCGCGTGACATAGGCGCTGACCCGTTGACGAAGAGCATCGATGTTGGGCGCTGCGCCTGTGCTTTTGAAATCAACCAGTCCATCGATCGTGGGCCTGATCATTTTCGGCAGCAACACGCCTGCCAAGATCACCGCCACAAACAGCAACGATAAATGTGCCGGATCCCAGCCGGTCAGATCAATCAGGTGCCGCAGCAATGTAGTCAGTTGAGGAATCGCGGGCAACATCACGTCCGCGTGCATGTTGGCATGCGGAAAAATCACGGCCAAAACACTGCCCCAGAACAGCGTGGAGCCAACGGCGAACAGCGCGAGCAAGGCCGGCGCGGCGGGCGATGAATCTCTGATACCCAACCGCTGTTTAATACCCTCGATCATCCGGGGAATATCGTTCTCACCGGGAAGTGACGCGGTAAGTAAGGCCAAGCCCCTCTTTAATCGGTTGAGGCGACTGCGCCGGGTAGCCGACAGCCCATTCAAGTTGACCGCAATATCCAACAACCGCTCTGCTTTCTGGTGCAGCGCAAGATCGAGGACAACAAGATCTTTAAGATCTCCGCTTATCCAAACAAAGGGATGTTTCCGCTCTTCTTCTATCCGAGAGGTTAGATAACCGGCAAAAAAGGCGGATTTTGCCTCGAGAGCCAAACCAAGACGATTGACCACGGCAAGATCCATCCACGTCCTGACATTCTGTTCGACAGCCCCGAACAGCTCTGGATGACGCGCGGGGTTCACCAACCCGGCCGTACGGATGATCAGCCGGAGATGACGAATCAGGGAACGCATGAGAACACGTGGAAAAAACGCATAGCCGACAAAATGCTCACGGTCATGCCAGAACATCCCGCCGCGCACGGCCAGCGGCAGATCACCCGCGGCGAAGTCCCGACGGAACGGCTCAGCAGCGATTTCCTCCATCGGCTCGAAAACCCGGAAGGCTTCGTCCAGCGCCGTTAGATACCCGTTGAGTTCGCGCCCATCCGGTGCGACCAGAACCCCATCGGAATGAAGATGAAAGCCGTACCCTGCCATCCAGGCAGGAAAATACCTGCAGACCCTCCGAATTTCCGAAAAACCGGTGGATTCGTAGTATCTTACTTGTACCGGGAAGACCGTGTAAGTAAAGCCGCCGTGCTGACCCTCCCAAATCTCGCGGGCTTCCCAGCCGTTCCCTTTGGCTTGCTCAAGCCGTCCGGCCGCAGACACAAGTTTGACGGCGACAGTACCGGGGGCCTGCGCTGCGGGAACATGAAGTGTCACCATACGGTGGCTTGCGCTGACTGTCACACCCAATTTCTCTGCGGGGGTCACGGACAATCGGGACCCCAGCGACCTGAACAAATCCGCATTCTCCCGGATGACCGTTTCAATCTCCCGACGGAGAGCTACGGGCGCGGCGGGGGCTTTGCGCCGGCCCCTGTCATCCGGCGGCTTGGGCAGGTAACGCAATCCGGCGGGACCTGCTCCTAAGGCGCGCGCCATGGGTCTGCCCGTGTGGATGTAACGCCTGCCAGACGGACCATCGTCCAGGAAAAACCGGCCTCCTCCCACCCGCCGGTGACCGCGCCTCTCCCATGGACGGTCTTGTCCGGGAATGATCCCCCGCCGGATCGACCACTGGGGCGCCCATTGGGCCAACGCGGCGATCCGCTGTTCCATTTGGCGATAAAGCCGGTAACGCATTCGGACGACCCGCAACAGGGCGCCACTTCTTATCCCGCTCGGTTCCATAAGATCAAAAATCCGTTTTTCATCCCGAAGAAATTGTCCCAGACCATCGACCGTCCGCATCTTCCTCTCCAAATCCTTGTGGCGCGGCACGCCGTCAAGAAGATGGGAGCTGCGCAGACCCTGCGGCAGCGGCCGCGTGGCGGACAACAGCCGAATAATAATTTCCAACTCCGCCCTGGTGCCGCGGCCAATCTTCGTCGATCTCTCTTGCAGGAATGCTTTCATCCCTCGGACATCACTGACATGTGCATTTTCCAGGGCCTTTCTCAAACGCCAGGACAATGCCTTCTGCATATCATCCGCCTGCCGGGACCGCCACCATGCATAAGTAAGACCCAGGCCTTCCTCTAATGGAGTGGCCGGCACCACGCCGATCTGTTCGCGCAATCTCGTGCCATCCATGGTGGGATTCGACAGGCCTTTGACGCCGTCGAATTGGACCGCGGATCCAGTCGTGCGGCAGATGGCAGGGACCAGATCCGCCAGCGTATCCACGTATGCGGGACCGGGCACATTGATGATGCGCTTGGCCGGGTCCACACGCGCATTCATCGCGGCTTCCAACACCCTGCAAACATCATCGATGAATATAAATTGCTTGCGGTCGTCCCGTATCCACATCTGTGCTGCATCCGCCAAGATCGCCTGCAACATGAGGGGAATGACCTTCGGCTTGGTCTCTCCCGGCCCATAAGCCTCAGGGAACCTGAAAATCAGCGCGCCTTCATGGGCCAGGGCAAGCCGCTCATCGACGACCTTGCCCAAAGGATAAAAACCAACACCCGCCGGCGCCGGATGGTCATGCAAAAATTCCTCGATGAATTGGTCATCATGCTGTGGAGCGCCGGTTAAGACATTTTTGACATAGGCGTCAAACTCCCTGGCAGCGATGTCGACAAATTTTTCAACGGACGGCTCCAGCCGCAAGTCTTCTTCCTTGAGCAGGCCCGCCGTATCGCCGGCATGCAGGCGGTACACCGTTGATGAAGAAGGAAAGATGAGACGCTTGCCAAAATCTCTTGCCAAGGAAACGCGGTAAGCGTGGGCAAGGACGTTCAACTTCCATTTCTCCCTCTCGGAAGGTTCCGGCGGAAGATTGGACCATGCCGCGAAATCAAAAAGGAAATCATTGTTCCTGACCCATTCCGCCATTTGAAAAAGGTCCAGCGGGGCCGCTCTCCTGATGCTGACGACCGGGGCATGGGGGACCATGCCGGACCTTGGGCTGTCGGGCCGCACCAATGCATCAATGGCCACGCCGCCTTTGCCTAACAGCCACCAGATCAATTGCGACCCCACCCATCCGGTCCCTCCGGCGATCCCGATGCGCTGTACCGCGCCCAGCACCGCTGTCACGCCGGCCCCCAACAGGACATGTCCAAAAAATGTCACCCAGCCTGATCCCCCGTCATGCAGCACCGTCGGTCCGGCAATGGCCGTGGATGCCACGACGAGAGTGGCCAGCATGAATGCGGCGATGGTGGGTCCGCGTCCGAGCGGCTTGGAGACTGCGTTGACAATCCTTCCACGAAATGCTATATTAAACATAAAAGGAGTTATTTGATGACTAAACTTTTGCAAGCTACTTATGAACATGGGCAGTTCATCCCCGCCATGCCTTTGAATCTGCCGGAACACCAAAAGGTCCTGCTCGCCGTTGTGGTCGGTCAAGACGACACTTCCGGCCTTTTGACCGCCAAACTGGCCGAACAAAGCAGAAGTTTCGACTTTCTCAACGACCCCCGCGAAAATATCTATTCTCTCAAAGACGGCAATGCCATCTAAATCTGTTGCTCTTAAACGTGGCAACATCGTCTTGGTTCCATTCCCTTTTACCGATCTATCATCAACCAAGGTGCGTCCGGCCGTTATTATTTCGGCGGACCCGCAACGGGAAGACATTGTCATTGCATTCGTCTCATCCATTGTGATCCTGCCTCTGTCGAATTGCGATGTTGTCATCAAAGAAGATGACCCGCTGTTCCCTAAAACTGGCCTGAAGAGAACCTCGGTATTTAAAATGAACAAACTGCTCGCCATCTCATCCGCGCTTATATTAAGACGGCTCGGCCATGTAGATCCCCAATTCCAGAAACGATTGGACGTTTCACTGAAAGCCGGGCTTGGGCTGTAAGTTCCCCCTGCCAACGCCGCCATCCCGAAGACAACCGCAACACCCAGCGCATGCCAAAGCGTAAAAGTGCCTGCGGCCGATATCCCCGCCGTGTTTACTGCGCTGGTGATCCGCGTCATGTGGTCCAGCCACGACCAGATCACTCCCATTTGGATCATGCCCAGGATGATCCTAACGCCGGTCTTTAAGTCAATCTGTTCAACGGACGGCGCGGCGATACTTGTGACATCGTACACGGGAATGGGACCCCGTCTTGCCAGCTGGCCAGCCAAGAAACGCCGGGCGGCTGCCGGCGGGATGCTCCGAAAGCCCATTCCCGGCGAAACCTTACCGAAGAATCTTCTGCCGTCTCTGTATCCGGGATAAAAAAATACGCGGCCATGATAGCCCCGCTGACGCGATCTCTTGATGACACTTGCGAGAAGCACGGAAGCAACACCTTTGAACCCTGTCCGCGCCCGGTTCCACGGGGCGATTTCAATGGCCCGCAAGTAGAACGTCCGGTTCTCTGCTCCAAAAACAGCCCACCCTTCCAGATGTGCGCGACCCTTGCTGTCGATGGACTTTATCTGAAATCCCCTGAGTCCGCCCGTAACTGCAGCTACCCATGTTTCAATGAATCGTGCGCGATGTCCACGCGCCGGCCATGCCCGCCATTGCTCAATCAGTGCGGGATCAGTTCCTTTGATACGCTCAAGCACCACTTGCCGCGGTGGTTTGGCGCCTTCCTGTGCAGGAGCAATGGAATACCTCGGTGAGGCACGCGGCGTGTGTATAAAACGCCGATCCGTCAGTCCGTCGGCAAAGAAGGCAGACGCCGCATCTCCACCCACCCGCCGGTGACCGCGCCTCTCCCATGGACGGTCTTGTCCGGGGATGGTCCCCCGCCGGATCGACGGGTCAGGCCCAGCCAATGCCAGAGTGGCGGGCGGCACTGTTGGCAATTCAGGCAAACCAACCATGGCGGTAAGCATGGCCCTCCTGTCCATGCGCCGTGGCGTTGTCCTGGGCCGGCGGTCGGGGCCGGCGCGCCAGGGCTGGATAGGCACCAGGTTTGCCAGAACACGCAGTTGACGCTGGATCTCCTGAATGTCCCGTGCGTCAGGCGCGGACAGATCAGGCCGCTGGCTAAGGTTCAGATGAGACCGGATCCACCCCTGAATTTCAGCCCTTGCCCCATTGTCGAGCGCCTGCATCAGTTCCAATCCGGAGGACGCTGCTGACTCAAAACCCGCCACCCATCCGTAAAATTTACGCGGCTGTAGATCCGACGCCCGCAATGACAGTCCCTCTGCCGCTTCCAACAGAAGGCCACGCAATCTGGCCTTCTCGGCATTTTCAAAAGAACCCTCGGCAAACCATCTTTCAGCATCGCTAAACCAGGGCCCAGGCCGTTGATCGTATGAGCGCTGCCTGAAATACATCTCCCAAAATTTCAACACTGCGGTTGCCCCTGTGGCCGCAACTGCCTTAAAGAAAAAGCGGCGGGACATCCTGTCCGGTCCTGCCTTAAGAATGGCCTGTTCCTTGTCATGCCCCCACCAGATCAAAATGATTTGAAGCAACAGTCCGATGAATGCTCCTGCCAGCATGGCCTGCGGCGTCCTGACAAAGGCGTAGCCGACGGCACCCGTAAAAACGAACAACATTTCCAACGGATACGCGATGACCTCGTTGAAGACGCCTGGAAAAATGTCCGCCAGCGGCGTGAAATGGGCCGGACGTTCATGAACAGCGCGCAGCAACCGGATCGGCAGATAAAAGATCTTCTGGAGCAACGGGGGCAAAAAGAAAAATCCGGCCCGCAGACGAGCATTCATGATCTGATGGTTGTTTCTGACTTCAAGGAATGGCACATCGGGGTCGGCCGCCAAGTCGCGCAGCGGCGCGATAAGCGTGTAACTGGGCGGACCGTGAATACCCCATCTGGTCCTTACCCATAATAATCCGGCCAATGATACTGCCGACGGCAAAAGTGTAATGACCAGCCCTTGAATAGCATATACGCCCGCCGCTAACATGACGACCAGCCCGATCTCTTGCGTCCATAGATCTTCCCCAGGTATGATCACACCGATCAACCCGAGAATTCCCGCCGTGATAAACGAACCCTCCCAGCTGACCTGCTTGCCACGCCCCCTTGACGGCAGGCGATCGAGTATCGCCAGCAAGAGCCGTTCCGTCGGTGACCCCTTTTCGTAAATCTTTCGTACCCGCCTCGCAAGTCCCCGAAGCTGCTTGACCGATAGACCTGTCTGCCCAGACAACTGCCGTAAGCGGAGAGGTTCTTTTTCCAATAACGCCTCATGGATGTGCCGTAATGCCCCATGATCCGGTTGATGAAGCGCCTCAAGCATTGCATCCACGGCCTGCTTATGCCGTTCCTCGTCGGGTGTGAAAGGCCGTTTCAACTGCCGCAAGAACATCCTGTACTGTCTGCCCTGAAATAGGCCAGACAGGATGCGCATCGCCTCGTCGTCTGACAGGGGCAGGGACTTACGCAAAGCAGCTCTCACCTGTGCCGCGAGCTTTTGGCGCAGGCGCGCGGACGGCACAGTCGGTTTCTTGGGATGGTGGCGAAAGAAAGACGGGATGACCCAGTCACCGCTCAGCGGGTCTGACTCTACATCCTCATCGCCACCCGGCCATCTCGGCCTGGGTTGTCTCCCCAAGCTCCTGTGGCGCTCGCGCCCTGGATCTTCGGGAGATCGTCTCTCGGTGGCGGACGGCGCGGCGGCCTGATCTAGGGCGTCGTAGAGCTCCTGCAAATGCTCTCTGTGCATGGTCCAACTATGCTGGCTACCTGATACCGCCTGAAAGATACCCTGCGCCTGCCATCGGCTGAAGAGCCGCATACCGTCCGGCGAAACGTCATTGCCTGCGGCTAGTGTAGTCACCTCCGGATGCTCCTGCAGCGCGCGCAACACCAGCACCGCGCCTAATCCATCGCGTCGTGACCGAATATCGGTTACATGGAGCGCATGACCCTGGGGTTCCTGGTAATACGTGAGCCCGGCCAACGCTTCGCGTCCCATCTCCGTCAATCGCACGGCCTGCCAGACCTCACTCGGCCATGGCGTATCATTGGAAATTACGGGACCCGTGATTGTGACGCCCGCCAAGAGGCGCCGAAAGACCGCCGCCAGCGCCAGCATGATGTGCAGACTGTTTCCGGCCTGCACGGCGACGGCCGGCGCGGCGGCGCGATCCACGAGCACGGTCACGTCCCGATGCCGAAGCAAAGCCGTCAGCGGGATCTGTTCGGTCGATTCTTCGTTAGCCCACAACTGATTCACTGCCCAAGCTTTTTGGTCGCCGCTTGCCAGTATAAGAATCTGTTTGGCATTGAGGATCGTCTTGATGCCGACCGTCAAGGCGTGCGTGTACGGTCCCCCTCCCCGCTTGACTCGTTCCATCAGCGGGCGATTCTGTTGAATGGTGGAAGGCGCCAGAACCACCTGCCTCGTCAGAGAGTCATGGGGTGAGCCGGCTTCATTAAACCCGATATGGCCCTCTACGCCGACGCCGAGCACGGCCAGATCAATGGACGCCTGCTGGATCATCTGCTCGTAGCGCTGGACTTCATCTGGCGTATCCACCGTCAATCCATTGAGCACATAAACGGCCTTGGGCCGTTTGCCCTCCGGCAACGCCTGGATGAGATGCTCTTGAATATAGTGCGCGTAATCTACGCCCCCGACATACTCGTCCAACATGAAAATCGTCACGCCACTGAGATCAAGCCGGCCCTTCCGGACGACGTCCACGAGCAACTGATACATCCCGACAGGTGTATTGCCGGTCGGAAAAAGCAGTCTGGCATCGGACTTCCGGGCCACCACTGCTTGAACCCGCTCGACCGCGCACCGGCTCAGGGACTGATAGTCTTTTACGACCTCCAAAGCGGGACGCGTCATGGCGACCGGCGCGGCGGCGGGCGGCGCGGTTGATGCAGACCAACTGGGAACATCAACAGGTTCCTCCCGCGAGGCCTTTTGTGCCCTGATCAGAATATGGCTATCGGGAAACTCTCCGTCTACAACTTTTAAATCTCGTTCCAACAGCGGCAGCAGATGGTCAGCAATGTATGTATTCATATATGTCACGGTAAAATATCTCTCGACGAAATTACGATATCCTTCGACATCCATCTGTCCAAACACTTCATCCATCAATCGCTCCCAGTTGGAGCCTTCATGCGTGTATTTGTTCATGAAATCGTGAAGATCATAGGCGGACAGTCGAACCGCGCTCCGTGCCTCATCGACATAAGAGAACCGGATCCTTCTTAATCGATATTCGTTCGCAAAACGGATAAATTTTTCTCGAGCATAAGCTGTCTTAAACAGTACCTCGATCTCTTGATCTTTCTGCCTTGGTTTCACGCCATCTCGAAGGATCAGGACCCCGCCATCCTGCAAAAGCGCATGGGCGATCTGGAGGAGATCGAAAGGCCGATCAACCTCATGTAACACATTGGAGAGAATGACCGTCGTGAACCGGCCGTGAAGGTCCGCCACATCGCCCCAATCCATCAGGTCTCTTTGATAGAATGTTACGTCCGGGTGGAGTTGCCGCGCCCGCGCTATCCGGCCGGGATCCTGCTCAACCCCAAACAATTCAGAACCCGGGAACCGCTCTTTCAGCAAGCCGATCACATTGCCGGTCCCCGCGCCTAACTCAATGATCCTGCCGGGCGTCACAAGATCAAGCATCTTGACCCTGTCCTGATTACCGTATGCCATGCGTCGTTCAAAGTCGCTAAAAACGCTCGGATCGACTGAATCATCCGGCGCCGCTATATTTGCTCCTGGCGATGAAACCGGCTTGCGCAGGCTGGTCTTGTGTCCGGGAAAGCGGACCGTAAAGGTGGTGCTTTTCCCAAGTTCGCTTTCGGCCTCAATGGTCCCGCCATGGGCCTCGACTGTTTGTTTCATGAGCGGCCATTGGACTATGGTCATTTGAGGCGCGGGCGGCACCTCTTCAAACTGCGACGACCATAAGTCCCGGAGAATTTCCGGCGGGATCCCCCGGCTGGCGTATGAAATGCGGACCATGCTGCTGCCTTGCTCATCAATGCCGGTGGTGATCGTGATGCTGGGATCGCGGGTCATGGCCGTGACCCTAAACGCCTGGGTCAACAACAGATCCAAGGCGGTACACAGGCCTAAACCTCTCTCAACGTCCCGCATAAAGAACGTGCCGTGGCCGGCGATGCCGGTGATCTTGACCCTTGTAAGGTCAGCACCGGCCCTGAGCGCCCGACCCATGGCCGATTGCAAACTGACAAAGAGCCCGCTTTGAAGGAGCGGCCCGGCCACTTCCCAGCGCCGGATCGTGTCCCAGGCGCGATTTTGAAGATCGCTCGGAAGATCAGGAAGGCTTGACAATTGGCGATGCACCGCCGCCAGGATATGGACGACATCCAGCGGGTCACTGCCGGGGTGTCTGGAACTCAAACGCGCGGCCTGACGTCTTAAGCGGCGCGACCGGGCCGAAGGCGCCTGCCGCACAGCGTCGGTGGCCTGAATGGCGCGGGAAGCAATTTCCTCATGCAGGGCTTCCATCACCAATGCCGGGTCACGGATGATAGCGACAGCGTCATCGAAAATTTTGGGACGGTTCCATAACCATGGCCGGCGTTTGTTGGGAAGACCACGGAGCGGTTTTAGCAAAGCATCGACTTTCCGGGTAATCCGCAGCGCCAATCCGTCAAATGTGGTTTGCATTGCCTCGGGATCAAAATCAAGCCCGCTGCCCTCCAGGCGCTTGCGGACCAGATTCAAATGATCCAAATTCCACTGGCGTATAAGCCTTTGGTCACGAACGAGGCCGCCGGGCCGGACATGCCGTTTCTGCGGCAATGGCCCCTCGCTCTTTGGACCGGAGACGGATGTTTCGACGGGGGCCGCGGGTTCCAATTGTTGACAAAGCTGCAGGAAGCGGTGCGCCACCTTGCCGGGTTTGTCCACATGTCCTTGCAGAGCCGGCTTCAGTCCTTTGATCCGCTGCGACGGGGTGAGATCTTTTGCCATGAAGACGCGGGTGATGCGATCGGTGATCGCCTTCATTGATGAATCGTCAGGCGCAGCAACGCCGGCAAGATGCAGGGCTTCTTCGAGTATTTGTCTGATAAGGCTCCGGAGGCCCTCCGGCACCAGCGACAACAATTCCTCATCCGGGGCGGTCAGATTGTGCAGATAATGCCCTATCGTATGGGCGAAAAGATAGGCCGTTCCCATGGCAAACACCAGCCCGCCCGTCGTGCATCCCCACGCAAAATGCTGGGCGGCATTGGCGACCATAAGCGCCCCTGACAAAGCGCTGAGCAGGGCGATCATCTTAAGCGGAAGAATCTTTGTGTCCTCGGCCTTTCGCATGGCCAGGACAATCATGACGGCGGCGTACAAAGGCAAGACAAAGTAAACAATGTGGGCGATGAAGTATTCATCGAAAACGCGCAGGGCCGCCAGACCGGCAAGGGCGACCGCAAGCGCGGCTCCGACATGGATGGCAACAAGCGCTTTGCCAGCCCCTTGCGGAGGCGGCCGCTGCCAGAGTTTCGAATAAAGAAAGCTGTGTAATTTATCAAAAGCGTATACGGACACTATATGACCATACACCGCGAAAAAGCCTAATATGCGCCAATAAGCATCCCACGATGGGAAATCTTCAAAACCTGACCCTGCTATGATCGTTAAGGCCAGGACGCCGAGACCGACCAAGGCGGCCAGCAGAGGGCTTTCCCACCCGGGTGCCACTCCCCGGCGGTACCAGCCGGGGCCCCAAATGAGCGAAAGCTCACCAGGCGTTCCCGGATCGCTTTTGTCCGGCGCGGTGAGCGGCGCCCGCATGACTTCAATGAGATCTTGGGTTTGAAGGGGCATGTTGCTGTCTTGCTCTTTAAGAGGAAATCTCACCTGATCCTCGCGCCTTATCATGTAAAGCGACGCGCCGGGTTTCAGTCGTCCGGCATCGTCGAAAAGGTGTTGTGCGGTGTCTGGATACTGGTCCCGCAGGGCATCAAGGATATCTCCCACGGTTGTTCCGGACAAGTCAATCATAGTGGGCCTTGCGTCTGATCCAAGGGGAGCGTGGATCCTCACCGGCACCAATACTACCTCTATTTCGGGCACAAATTTTTCTTTCGCGACCTTCAGGGCAGTTTTCAACAAGTTATAAAGATCAAGGCCAAATGCCTCCAGAATGGGATGCAGTTCCGGACGTCCGCTGGTTTCAAGAAATTCACTCATAAGGACCTCCTCAAGTTCCTGGCTTGCCGAATCCAGGTCCTCAAGTGTTTCGGCTGTGCGGTACTTCAACAGTGTTCTGGAAACTGACTGCTCCGGCATGCGGGTTTCCTTGATCTTGGCGACGGCCCTGTTGACAAATCCCAACAAGATCAGGCGCTGATGCTCTGCCTGTTCGAGCTGATAATTATTGAAGCGGGATTGCTGTCCGACGAATGTTTCAAAGGAGATGCCATAAAGCGCCTTGAAGAATGCCCGGCTGGCGCGATCGAAAGCTTCGCGGACGTCTGCGTTTGGTGTTGCGGCGGCATCAGCGGTCCCGCGGACCGAGGTCACCGTATGTGGGTTTAGATTGTTGAACACCCACTGCTCCCATTTATAGAGGAAATCGCCGGTAGTGATCGCTGATACCAACCACGCTAACATTTCCATATCACCAATGAGGCCGCCATAGAGTGTGGCAGGCGGGCTGTCAGGCGTCGTCCAGGGGACCATGTTGACGATCCGCGCGTGACTTAAGAAAAAGATCGACCACATTCCATGAATGAGGTTGGTTTCCGGAGGCCTATCAGACAAGATCCAAGGATGGATCCCGTGAAATGAATCGCGACGCGCATAGAACAGGGCCGATCCAATGGGCACGAGCGCGCCTTTAAGATCCATATGCAGCACGTAGCGTCCATTGATCTCCGGCAGGTGCGCCAATGCCGGATACTCAAAGAGCATTGTCAGAAGCCGGCGACTGACGCTGGGATAAGCCGGCAAAAGGCGCAGGGTCGATTCATCAATATCCCCGGCCAATTCCCTGGCGGCCTGGACATATTGATCTGCTTCTTTCTGCGATCCGGCAGACACCTGCAGCTCCACGGACACGGCCGGCATCTGCAGGGCGCGGTCCAACGCTTCCAACCGGGCCAGGTGGTCCGCCCACCATGCGGCCACCTTCCGGAGCGCCCACGGGAACCGGTCCTGGCCTGCCGAGAGCACTAATTCTCGCCGTAGAACGGCCTTGGCGCCGGAGCTCAAACGTTGATATGTGTCAGGCGGTGTGACGGCCTCCACGATCCTTTGCCGAAGGGCGAGCGCGCTTTCGAGCACGGCCTGCGCTGTCTCCCGGGTGTCCTCGCGGATAGCGAGTTCCTGAATGCCGATCCAAGAACCCCCGTGTCCGTCGAGGACCCAGCCCGCCATCTGCAATGCTTGCCTGAAACGTTGCTCTTGAAAGGCCGACTCGGCCTGGGCCAAACACTTGAGCGGCTGTTCTAAAATGTTAGCGGCGCCAGGGCCCAGTTTGTGTTGAACGGGTCGAGCAGTATTTGATCTCTTATGTGAACCGTTGCCGTTACCATTGGGCGCCGGCAGATGCGCGGCGATCTGGCCGAAACTCAGATCCATGGCCAACAAAGTGGCCGTGCGTTCCCCGGGATTGTCCGCAACATGGCGCCTCTCGGCCTCATCGGTCAATACATCCTTGAAACGCTCATAAAAATCGCCGGCCGCGAGCCCCGTGACCATGTTATGAATAAAAGTCTCGCCTTTATCAAGATAATAAAGAGCGGTCAAAAATTGCCTGACCTGTTCGGTTTCCCACGCGCGCTCATGCTCCAACACAATGTCATCGGCCTCAAGCCCCTCTAATTTCATTTTGTGCCGCGCCTGGGTCAACGTTCCGCTAAAATCACCAACAAGGACCAGTTGGGTGTGCATGCGGCTTGACGCAACATTGGGATGGTCCAGCTCGCTGACAAAACCCAGCCGTCCCTTTTTATTTCTGACCACGAACGAGATAAAAATGACATGATTTTCCCAGCCCTGAAAGCCCTTGACCACGCGCACAAGATTTTTGTGCTCTTCCAGATCTTGCAAGGTCATGGTCCTCTGACCTTCAGGTACGGCCAAAGGCACTATCGGACTGATCCTCTGCAGCCCCCTGACAGCCTCAGCCCTTGACCCCTTCCATGCCTGATTGACCAGGTCCCAAATATGAGGCCTGTATTCGATCCCGCACAATAACTCGATGTCCTTCTGAAGTTGGGGGGCCAAGGCTTCATCCAGATTCATTTCGCCCCTGGCCAGCGCGTGCAAAACAGCACGGGCGCGCAACGCGGCCCTGAATGCCTCCACCTGATCGGTGTAAAACGTGATGATGTTCATATTCCCCAGGTCGAACCGGGGGCGTCCGTCCTGTTCCTGCCTAAGGACGCGGTCCATTTCTTCAAGCGTGACCTGGACCTCCTTCAAATTGCGCAGGGACGTAGACTGTTTGTTGTCTTCTTCGATCCATCGATGATGTTCGACCCCCTGGATGTCGCGCACAACCAGGGTATTTGGATCGCGGCCCAAATCTACGCCCTTGGGCGGCTTGATGAAAGGATAAATGATCCTCAATATGTTGACCACAAACCACGGCAAGGAACGACGGTTGATGTCCAGATGAAAAAGTTCAAAGCCCTCTCGACGGGACTCAAAAATCTGCTCGAAGAGCGAAGTTTTAAAATATCTCAAATGCGTCGGCCGGAACAAAACGTCAAGTCGCTTGTGCTGCTCCGGCGACGTACCCAACTCCTTGCGGACCTTCTCGATCGCTTTCTGATCAATACCGTGCGGCCTGGACTGTTTGTGGTCGCCGATCAAAACGGCCCGCAAAGCATGCTTGATGGCTGTCAACGTTTCCGCCAGCGTGGCCTTTCCGGCTTCTTCCACGATCACCAGATCGAATTCATCGAACATTTCCATCCTGCGCATATCATGGTCAAGGCGGAACCCGTCAATGGTGGCCAGGACAATGATGACAGCAGGACGTCCGCTTTGATATTCATCCTGCGCCTGGGCAAGCAATTCTTCCTTTTGTACCCAGACCGAAAGGACATCCTGATCGATCTCATCATCCTTGTTCGCCACCCGGATAAACGGTATGTCGATCTTCATCAATGCCTTCGCGACACGGTCCACCGCGGCATGGGATTGGGCAAGGATGGCGATCTTCAATGGGGCACCCGACGGATGGTTTTCCAGCGAACGCTCGATGCTTTCCACCGCTTCCCTTTGATTTTTATCTAGCGACAGGTCCTTGCCTTTGATCGCCACACCCCGGCCTGTCAGCAGACGCCGCAGGAAAGCCACAATGACGCCGGTGGTCTTGCCTGTTCCCGGCGGACCCAGGACCGCGGTTGACAAAGGTATCTGAAAATTGGCGGACAATCCAAGGCCGCGGTCAAACAAGGGATGTTTGGTGGTGGCCATGGCCCTGGTCTCCAATTTTTCCAGCGCCTTGATCCCTGCGGACAATTCCTGCATGATGTCCATCAACAGCCGCCATTGATTGCGAGTCGGGGTGTCCGGCAGACGCTCGAGCTGACCGATGACCGGCATGTCCCTAAGCCCGCTGTCCTTGGCTTCAATTCTCGACCATTGAAAGGTCACCGACCGTTCATTGACTTTCACGATATCGCAATAAGAATCCGGCACAACTCTTCCCTCTGTAGTGCGGATACGGAACGTATCTCCCCTGGTGAATAGATGCGTCATGTTTCCATCGCCCGCGCCGATGCGCCCCGGAATAAACCCACCCTGAACAGCAACAGGATCGCTGTAATACCATTGATTGCCCCCCAGGCGTGCTTCTTCTTCAATGTCAGCCTGCACAACAGCGTCGAGCATGGCGTGATGCAGGGTCAACAATTGCAGGATGGCGCGGCTTTTGGCGATATTGTAAACCCGCTCGATCTCCCCCCGGTTAAATCCATTGCCGGTAATGCCATTACCTTTACCATTCGGTCCTTTTTGATGCCTTTTACCGCCGTCGGCGGCTTGCTTCTGTTCCCCTGCCCTTGTCTCAGGCAAATCGGAGCGTTCCAACAATTCACGCATCAACCGGGCCGCTGTTTCAAACCGGACGATCGGCGGCAATGGCTGCTGTTGGTCTTGCATCGACAATTTGCCGTGATGAAGATAGGCCTGGGCCAGCTCCCATTTGGAAACCAATGCCTGATGGTGATTCGGATATTTAACGAGGACCTCCTCAAGCGCAGCCAAGGCCTCATCCAATCTTTCCGCATCCAGATGCTGGCGGACCTCTGTACTGCGGGCGGCCAGGTCTCTCTCTTCATTTTCAATACGCCGGATCTCCTCCTGCAGCCGCTGATCATGGGAAACTTCATTGAGCATCTTGCGCGTCAATGCCAGCGCCCCGGAAAAGTCGGCGCCCTCGCACATGCCTTTGACCTCTGCCAGCCTTTCCACGCGGGCCAGAATTCTGCGGGCCAATGGATCATCAACGCCTTGGAGCGCGGCATTGACCGCCGCATCATCTTTCTGTTGATAAGAAACCCACGCCCGGGCGAGCGCGGCGGTGTTTTGATCCAAGGGCGCCAGGACCTGCGCGACCGCAGTGTCGCGCGCGCCGAGCTGTTCGCAAAGGCCGCGGGCCTTGTCAAACTGCCACGATTTCCGGGCCTGTTCAATGGCGGCCATTTGTTCCCTCCAGACGCGCAGTGGATCCAACTTTTGTGCCTGCCCGAAAGCAGTGTCAAGCGCGGACCGGACTGCCGCAAAGGATTCAGTGACACGCCGGTCTTTTTGCATCAGCCAAAGGGTCACATACACCGCCGGATATGCCTTCAGAGGTGCCAAAAGGTCCCGGACATAACAGAGAGCGGTGTTTTTATCGACTTGCCCGGCGCTGAAAAATTTCTGCACCCGTTGTATCACGGCCGGCAAGTTACGGTCTATGCCTGAAACCAATTCCAGGACAGCCGCACTTTTAATACCGGCCGGTATGGCTGGATCTTCGACAATGTCAAAAAACAACTGTCCTGTGCGCTCCAACCGCTGCGCGGGAACATCTTCCCATGTAAAAAACGGCAGGGGAACGGTTGCGTGTGTGACGCCCGTCTTGGCCGATACCGCAAGGTATTTCATCAAATATTCCCTGGTCTCTTCTGGTGATAAAACAGGGATCAATGCCAGCCACCAGAACAAATCCCCCTCATAACCGGGAACAGCGAGGGTCAAGGCCTTTTCGAGATCGACCCTGATATCATCCCAGCGGGATTGTTCATCAACAGCAAGCGGCCATGCCGCCAGGGCACGCATCCGCCGTATTTGCATGTGGTCATAGCGCTCCATATCGTTCTGTTCCAACGCGGCCAGTTGAACATCCGCTTGTGCAATGACTTTTTGGTGCCACTCTCTCCAAACAGGACATCCCTCCCTCAAGGCCCGCCGTGCCGCGCGTAACCCCATCTCCACTCCCTGCCGGTCAAAAGACAAAAGCGGATCCAGGAACCTTGGCCCGAAGTCCTGCGCGTCAAATCCTGGCTGGGCCAAAGCTTCATTGGCTTTGATCATCATCTCAAAACGCGATAAATACCGGTCCGCCTCTTCACCCAGTGCCGCCCTTAACGTCCGGGTCACCTCCGCTGCTTTCTCCCAGCCGCCTCTTAACAAAGTCTTGGACAGCACAGAGGAGTATTTTTCCCGCAGAGACGATAAAGAAACATGACTGACGATTATTTCCTGCATTAAAAGCAGTGCACGCCATTGTTCCTGCGCGTTTTCCATGAGACCGGAAAGTGTGTAATGGTTGCCGAGGATCGTCGACGCGACGTTCAGACCGTCCTGTTCATATTTCGGACCCAGGGACGGAGCCGTATGAAAAAATTCTGCGACCGCAGCGACCGCCCGGCCGCTGGTCCGGAAGGCTTCCTCTATACGGTCCAGCAGAAAAAGGTCGATGCTTAGTGTCTGCATCAGTTCCACATAGTCAATTAAAATTCCCCTGTGCTTGAACGGACCCGAAGGCGGATGCCTGTCAATGAGAGCGATCGTCGCGTCAAAGGTCCGCACAATTTCTTCCATTAAGTCCACGTTTTGCCGGATCTTGGCACGGTCTTTTATATCCCGATTTTGTATCTGGTGTGTAACATCCGGCCACCGCAGCATCCGCTCAAGGAGATAATCCGGAAGACTCCAATCCTCTGTCAGAGTGCACCCATATTTCCTTTCTACACCCCGCATCCAGGGCAGAAGGCCAGCTATGAGTTGAACGGCCTTGCTGAAATCGCCTACGCTGCGGGCCAGCAATATGGGACCCGCTGCAAACGCGTTCACTTCCTCATCAATAGCCTTAACCAGGTCTTCCGTCATCACACGGGTACGCCGCGCATATGCATTGACTGCGGCGATCATTTCCTGTGATGGATAGTCGGCATTCGGATACCTATGCCGCAGAGGGCCAAAGACATTGTCCTGAACATCCTTAGCCCCTGGGGAGAGTTTATTGACGGGCTGTGCGGCCATGGGCAGCATCCCCAGCAAGATCTGTTTGGCGCTAAACCCGTATCGACGCGCGTGCCCGATAATGTCCCGTACGGCGCGGGGATAACGCAGACCGGGATATTGCGCCTCGATCACATCCAGTCTGGCGGATGCCTCGTCCTCGGTCAATGCCAGTACATCGGTCAGCGCTGAAAAACCCGAATTATGTTGCACCAAAGTCGCAAAAATTTCCCATATTTGGAACGGATTGCCGGATAGAATTCTGCCAAAAAAATCGTCAAGGATATTCCTTATCCCGGACACTGTCTCATCCGTTAGATGCTCCGCCATGATGTACAGTGAATTTGGTCTTGCATGTGACTTGACGGCGATGTCAAAAAGCGCCCATGCCGGACCGGGCTTGACAATTCCCTTGTTCTTCCCAAATGCCTGTTCCAACTGCGCAAACTGTTCCGGCTCCATATGTTCCTTCAAAGCCGCTTTTGCCTCCATGGTCTCCTTGTCATCGACGGGTAAATCACCGGCAGGCCGGTCATCAGCCTCTCCTGCCATGCCCAGAGCTAGCACTGTAAAGAACAATGATAAACCCGGCATGACAAAGTCCGCTGCCATATGTCCGAACGCCGTCCACCACCCAGCCGCGTGATGCACGGCGGGAAACGCCACGGCCACATTCCACAGCGCGGTCCAGTTGGGATGCAATGCCTGCGGGTCATACAGGGCAAACAATCCCACTGCAGTGACCATCGCCAGCCCGGATGTCCGGATCACCGGATCCTTGCTGATGGATGCCTTTGTGGCTTTCCAAAGCTGACCAATGCGTCTGATCGGGAATCCTTGAATAACAAGCCACTCAAAGCCGCGCTCCAGAAAACCTTTTTCTTCCAAAAACAATCCCTTACCATATTGGGCCAGCATCCGTTCAAATATCCGATCTATGGCCTGCGGCCTGGCATAACTACGTAAGATCCCATAAGCATCCAATAGCTCATCCACGACCATCTCCGGACATTCCCTTGCTGAGGAATCGTCTTGCCCAAATAAATACGACGACAACGCCATGTCCCCATGAGACCGGAATGCGACAGACTCCGGAAGATAATCAACATCGATCCCGTACCATAAAACAGGGGATACGTCCACGGAACGGTTGCTCCTGGCGGCAGCCAGGTAATCCTCATTTGCAAAAACCCATTGCCCTTCCCGCAGGACCACAACCCCTTGCAGTAAAAAGACAGCCAGTCGTGATTTGCTGACAGTGTGGTCTAATCCGACGATCGACACTTCGGCATCCCTGGGCAGACCGCGCATATGTTCCGTCCAAGGACCGACACGCTGCCTGTCAAAATAATGGATCGTTTCTTTTCCTCGTGTGCGGATGATGTCGCCACTCAACCTTCCGGCCTTAAGTTCAACGGACAATGTCTTGTACGAAACGCCCCACTCCTCGACTACTCGCTCAATAGAGAAGACCTTAGGGCCTACGTCGACCGGAGCGGCTACTGACGCGGCCAACCCGGGTAATTCGGCAGTGAACGCATCCCCATAAAGCCCCATTGCAAAATTCAACACATGCCCCGCGTATTCTGACCCTGCAGACCGTTGTTCACCGGACGCTTTGCCAATATCACGTCGGTCTATGATGCGGGACCTGTTTACAAGTCGAATAATACGACCCGGGTCCTGCATGACCTGTTCACGTTGGCGTCCGGGCAAGCCCAAGAAGGTCTCGCGTAATATCTGACGGATGATCTCTTCATATTTCCACGCATATACGGCAGCGCCAACATCAATCTTCCCCCGTAATTTTTTCATGAGTTGACGGACTAAGGTGCCCCATTTGATCCTCTGTAATTGCTCGCTATGCCGTTTTAACAGGGCGATCAATGCATCTGCATTGTTAAATACAGGCACAGTAGTGAAAGCTTCCTGGCTTGCGGAACGCCATTCACCATCACGGTACACCACCTCTCCCTTGATCAGATGAATGGTCAAACTGCTTGCCGGGTTGGCACGTCCAAAGGCAGGCACATGACGTTCCGATAACGCCCTGATCTCCCTGATCTCCGCCTCAAAAGGCTCTACCCGTGACCTAAGAAAGTAATAAAATAGGTGCCCGTCATCCTCAATGATCCTGTCCGGATCAAGCGTCCACCGGGAGAATCCACCCGTGATCACATGATTTTCCAGAACGTCCTCGCTGACACCAAACCGTTGTGCCACTGCGGCCGACGACGTTTTTGTGATCTCTTGACGCAGATACTCCTGGACCGGTCCTTTGAGGACTGATTCCAGTACGCCAAGGCGGTCGGCGATCTCATGCAAAGGCATGAAGACCTGTGGGTCCGGTTGGGCTTCTTGAGGATGGATCGGAGCGAACAAAATATCTTCAGCAATGCCCAATTCTTTAGAGACCATTGACCGTTGCGCGGGTTGGACTGCATTGGCCCCACACACCCAACCAGCCACCAAGGAGCGCGATACGTCCAGCCGGCTGGCCAACCAGCGGTCCCTGCGTCCTTTCGCCAACAAGGCGAGTTGGAAGCGTTCTTTCCAGGACCTGGCTGCCAACAAAACCTCGCGTTCACCCTTGATACCGACAAACAGATCATAGGGAGTTGTTCCGAGGATCTCCCCAAGCAAAGGCCATATACCGGGATTTACAAAATAACTCTTACGACCGAGTTCAAAATTGTCCAACGCCCTACGTTTGATATGCACGTTCTTATTGGCCAATGCCGTCACAATGTCCGGTATGCTAAGACCCGCCAGCAAACGCAGGACCAGGAAACGTTCCCCCTTTGTCATTCTTAGGAACTGTTCCATAACGGCATTGATCAGCTTGTCTGAAACTTTTCCAAGTTCTTTCATATCACGAATGACCGTCCTGGCTTCGCTGCCCTGTAACTGTCTGCGATGGCCCTTCAACCAGGCGATAAATTTATCCACGTCCTGAAATACCGGCGTCTGCTCAAGGTGCTGGTACCACGTGCGTCTGACGGCCAGCAACAGCGCCATCCCCAGCGGCAGTTCAAGCCGGGGGGCAAACCAAAAGGGATAGGTCGGCCTTTTCAGGCGATAGGCGAAATGACTCAATATTCGGGTGAAGATGTCGTCATAAAGCCAGTGGGCAAACAATGCCAGCAACAACGCCCAACCGGCGCCGATCTGCGGAACAAGATAAGCGCTGCGGAAAATGAAACCAAGGATTGGGAAGAAAACAAGACGCTGTGTCCATGAGGCGGGTCCGCTATCGACGATTTCTCCGTCAACGCGGCGGTAGACCCGGGCGTGGGACAGACCATAAGCCAGGCTGCTCAACGCCACCAGGGCCAGCCGGATGAAATAATCGCCGTGCGTCGGATCCAGAAAACCCCATTTGGCCAGCGCCCAGGGAAGCAATAAATTCAGAAGTCCGGCAAAAAGCAGTTCTTCCAGGCCCGCCAGGCGCACCGCCCACTCCCACGTGAGAACGCCGCGCTGCGCCAGATACGCCCACAGACCGGTCATACCTGCAGTCCCCGTATCGTCATCTCGGCCGGCCATACGCGTGGCTTCCCGCAGACGATCCAACTGGGCGTTGACGACGGAATGACCACCCCTCACCCTCAAGCGATTGTTCAACGCGGTCAGAAGGAAGATCACAGCGCCGCGTTGTTGGCTCTGTGAAATCCCGATCTCACCGAGCGTCTCGGCAAGGCCACGCACCATCGGCTCATCCAGATGCCAATCTTTGACCACGGTCGTCAGGGCACGGATCGCCGGAGAACCGCCGGTCCTCACGATCGCACCCCACTCACCCTCGATCGCCAGAGATAGTATCTGCTCCTCGTCCGTCTGTAACCGGTGCTGGATTTCCTCACGCGCCACGGTCGCTTGGTAACGAATGAAGTGAACCGAGTGACGCTGCAAACGTTTGAGGGCGGGCAGCGCGGCCAAGCCGATGTGGCCCAGGGCGCCCATCGTGGCACGGGATACCTCCGCCGAGGAGGAAGGGTCGGTCTCCCTCTTCCACAACAACTGTTCCAGGGGGCGAATGGCCCGGAGATCACCAATCTGCCCTAGGGCACTCGCCGCCGCCTGCCGGACACCCGAATCGGTATGCCGCAGGGCCGTGATCAGCACGGGCACCGCGCGACGCATCCGGCTCTCGCCCAGCACTTGCGCAACACGCACGGCGTGACGGGCGGCCCCAGGCGATGCCTGCCAGGCAAGGATCACGCGCAACCACAGCACCCGTAGGACCCAGTGCCAGAGGGCCATGACCGCAACCACGACGAGGATGGCGGACAGAAAGGGCTGTGCCGAGATCCACTCGCGAACGATCACTTGAAGATCGCCGATACTCACCGCCCCTACCCCGGCCTGCGCGACGGCGGAAGCGGCCATGACCCCAAAGAACACAGTAACGACCTCGCGTGCGGCGAAACTGCGGTTGTTCCCACGGTCGCCAGCAGCCGACACGCGTGAGGGAACAAGGCCCTTGGTCCAGTTACGCAAACGACTGGCTGTTTTCCGGATGATCTTGATACGCTGGACCCCATCGGGATCCTTCCATACCGGACGGTCCAAAACATCCCTAAGAAATGTGCACAAGACCAAACGGTCTGCTGCAGCCTGCCGCGCTTTGTCCCGCAAGCGTACCGGAACCGCGGCCGCCGATAATGTTACCCGACGCTTGATGCTCCGGTATTGCCGCCAGCCGATACGAAGTGTGGGTAGCCGAAGCGTTTTGTAATCCCCGTTAAGCAAGCGGTTGACGCTTCCCCACAGGTTTTCGTTCTTGGTGCCCAGCAATTGAGTCGTGTGCCTTGCATGGACGGCCTCCTGGACAAGGGCGGCAAATGCCGCTGAGGCCGCTTCCTCCACCGCATACGCCGGAGGCCGACGCGACAATTGCTTTGCGCGGCCGTCCAGGTCCAGTAATCTTTTCCGGTCGTGCTTCCATTGCCCTTTATTCACTAGCCGGCGAAGTATGTAGGCGTATTCCGCCAGCGCCCGGGGACCAGAAAGCTCTTCGTAGGTATAACCAAGTTTCAATAGTTTGCCCAGGCGGCCGCGGGCGACCTCTATTTCATGGCGCAGGCGCCCGGCCTCTTTGATGAAACGCTCAAGCCGCACGGCGCTGTAAATCCATTGTCCGTCCTTAACCAGGCGTCCGAGCATCACATAATTGACGCCTAGCATTTCCGGTTTGGACAACTTGGTGCGGCTGTAACCGGCGCGCAGAAGGTCTGCGACAATTTCACCAGCGGATTGGACCTTTTCGGGGTCCAGGACGAGCGCCTTGAGGCGCGGCACTCCATCAAATAATTTCTGCAAGGTCCTTGCCCGGATGATATGACCGTGGGGCGGATCAAGAAAATGCTTTAGTGTCAAAAAATCAGTGATCCCAAGTTCGACTTGGGCCTTTCTCATGGAAATGCCACCGGGCATTTCCAAGATATTGCGCAACTCCTGGCGCAGGGCCTGCTCGTCGACTGCCGGAAAACCGAACAGAATTTCATGGCTGAAGCCAAACTTTGCCGTCAGCCGCTGACGCTGCATTAGATCTGGCTTCTTTTCGCCGTCCTCCCAGTCCCCCATTGATCCTGGCGTTACGTGGATGTCGCGGTCCACATCGGCCCTGCCGTAGCCTTTCGCCATTCTGGCGGGTTTCAAACGGCCGGCCAAAGGCAGCGAAGCCAGGGCATCCGCCCCTTCTTCGATCGCCGTCAATAACATATACGGTGTCGTGTGTATGGCGTAGGCGATCACAACGAGAGAACGCGGGCTAAACCTACTGATCCTCTCCCAATCATACTGATCCCTTTCAAGGGCCCGCAATATGGATGCGTTGATTTTACGCACGCCACTTTTGACCAGGGCCATGTCAATGTCGGCAATGCTGACGCCGACGCGTGAACGCAGTTCGAAGAAACGCCGGCCTTCCGACACGCCGTGCAGTCGTTTGATCTGGGCAAAACTCAATGCAGCATACCGGCTGCGGCCCGCAAAAAACCATTCCGGCCCCACGCCGAAGATCTGGGCCAGTTTCTGCACATAATTGTCCAAAGGTGGCCTTAGGCCTTTTCTCCACTCGCGCACATAAACTTTCAACACTCTGCCTTTGACGCCCAGATATCTTCCTATCTCATCCCACGACAATCCGTGCATGTGTTTGAATACCAACAAGAAGGCTGCCATACGTTTTGCGGTTGCCTGTCTGGATCTCATTTCTGTAAGTTTTTGCCATCGCTGGCGTAGATCGAGGGGCCAATCCTGCACGTCCATGGTAAAGAAATATCTTCTGGAGAGGCCGTTGATGCTCCAGCGCTGGCCGAGCCTCCGCAACGGGAATCCCTGAATGGCAAGCCACTGCAGGCCGCGATCCAGGGCTTGTGGATCATCCACGATAGGCTGTCCATCCCAAGCACGGTGCAGTTTTGCGAACACTTCCTTCGTGGTCCTGGGACCGGATTCGCAGCGCAAGATCTCATAGGCCTGCAATATCTCTTGGACGGCCAATTCAAAATGGTCATTGTCCTCCACGTCGGCGGACGCTCTAAAGACATAAGAGGCCATCGAGCCCATGTCCTTCCGAAATTTAAAGGAACTGCATTCCGGCAAACCACGTATCTCGATCCCGCGCCATACCACCATCCCCAATGCCACTACCATCCACCAATTAACACTCAACGCCGCCGCGTGATAAACGGCAGAAGCCGCCGGCGTGGATGCCAGCGTGAACGCGGAAGCGTCGGTGGACAAAAACAAAAGTCCCGTCAGACCAACGCCGATAGCCAGCAGAACGCTGGCGATCTTCGAAGAATCACGGTGGGATGGAGCAACGTTACTCGGCGCGGCAGGCATGACAGGTGTGGTGAATTTATTGACATTGTCAATATTGATCGGACTATCCACGGATCG